>Ga0137394_10000033_pt1 | contig 93517 bp, 80 predicted proteins | sample czobulk116metaG_FD_108278 | JGI IMG/M metagenome (GOLD analysis project Ga0137394, IMG submission 108278) | Vadose zone soil microbial communities from Angelo Coast Range Reserve, California, USA - czobulk1.16 metaG | ecosystem: Environmental > Terrestrial > Soil > Vadose zone | place: USA...
AAGGCAAAAGATCTGACCAATGCTCAATTCCCAATTCTCAGCCGATTAATTCGGAGTCTGTCCCCCGAATTAATCGGCTGAGAATTGGGAATTGAGCATTGGTCAGATCTTTTGCCTTTGTGTCTTTGTGTTCTAGAACACGTACTTCAGTGCGAATTGAATGATCCGCGGATTCTCAGCAGCAAGGATCCGGCCGAAGCTGGCATTGTTGTAGGCTGTGGTCGGATTCATCGGATTCACGTGATTCGGCAGATTGAATGATTCCGCCCGGAACTGCACGCTCTGCCGTTCCCCTACCTTGAACGTTCGCGTTACCCCCATATCGATCTGGATCAACCCCGGGCCTTCGATGTTATTCGCGCCCGTACTTGCATAGGTTCCGAAAGCCGGCTGTGCGAATGCCGCCGGGTTCAGGTAGTGATCGAGACTCTTGTCGGGATGGTAAGGGTCGGCCAACACCTGAACTGCCCGCTGGTTCGCCTGACCGGTGAGCGCCTGATCCAGGCCGCTCGTGACGCTAAGATACTGGCCGGTCCGCAGTCGCACGATTCCCGAAAGCTGCCAGCCGCTGGCGAGTGTTCGCATCGTGGTACTCGAAAACTTCGGGGTTTCGTAGACCGTTGAGAGATTGAACACGTGACGCCGGTCGGACGTGGGGCAATTCGCACGGTCGTATCCGCGATTGTCCGGTATCGTGTAGTTCTGGCCGGCGACTGCAAGCTCGGCGTTCGCCAGGTCGCTGATGCAATGGGACCACGTGTAATTTCCCTGAACGGTCATACCTTTTGCGCGCCGCCGCTGGACTGAAATCACCAGACCGTTATAGCTGCCCGTGGCACTGTCGTCCAACTGCGACACGGTGCCGAAGAACTGGCCCTGCACCGGATTCTGAACGTTCAGTTTCCGTCGATTGTTCACATTTCCAGTCGTTGAGCAGACTGGAATCGTGGCGGTCTGTCCGGGAAGCGTGCACGATCCTAGCCCGAGGAAGACAGCCGGATTGATCTGGTTTCCGCCCCACAGATGGATGATGCTGGTGCCGACATAGTTCGTCGATACGAGCCAGTCCATACCCAGCTGTTTCTGGAGGCTGAGGTTCCACTGTTGCGAGTATGTGGTCTTCGTATCGACGGGCATATTTTCGTAGCCGCCGAACGTGATGAACGTGCTGTCCTTCGTCAGGACTCGCGGAAAGGGATTGCCCCCCGCGAAACCCTGCCACGGATTCGCAAAGCTTGCCGGATTCTGGATCGTCACGTTGTTGCCGAATGGCGGACTCTGCGCGAACCCGATGTAGTAGTTGAGAGCAGGCAGGTCATAAAAGATACCGTAGGCGGCTCGAACCGACAGCCGGCCGTTGCCCTGTGGATCCCACGCCAGACCCAGGCGCGGAGCAAAATTCGACCACCGGTCGTGGCCTACGTGATTGCCCGGGAATCCTGCATCGCCCGGGAACGTCAATCCCGCCGGGGCATTCGTATACACCGCGCTTTTCGCGCCGCTTGCAAATGCTGCGGGATCGAAGTGCATGACGTAGCTGTTCTTCGAATATGGCGCCAGGCTCGGTTCCCATCGCAAACCCGCATTCACGGTCAGCCGCGAGGCAGCCCTCCAGGCGTCCTGGATGTAATAGCCCATATAGTTCAGTCGAAAGTAGGCCAGCGACTCCGTGCCCTGTGTCAAAGCGGAAGGCCTGCCGACCATGAAGTCCGCCAGGCCCAGCCCGGTAATCTGGCCGTTGAACGTGAACGGGCCGGAGGCATTGAGTTGCGACACACCGTTGACCTCCGTGTGGATCCAGTTGGCTCCGTATCCGATCTGGTGCCCTCCGCGAATCAGACTTATGTCTTCGGCGAACTGGAACCCGGTGGTGTTGTATTTGCTGGGAGTCGCGCCTGTTCCGGCGATGCTGAACCCTCCGGTGATGGCGAGCCGCATGAAGTCCGGTACGTAGACGTGCATGTTGACGCCAACGTCATTCGGGTCGAAATACTGAGGGCTCGACTTGGGGATCTTTGCCCGATTCACCGTCGCGCGGAAATTGCTGACGGTGCTGTTGCCGATCAAATACGTGTCGCCGAGAACAAATGAGTGAACCCGGAATGCGAGCGCCGCGTTGCTCAGCGCCAGCAGGTTCTGTGCCTCAAAGTCCGATGGCTGATCATAGATCGCCATCATGTACCGGCCGAACACGGAGTGCTTCGGGCTCATCTGGTAATCCATCCTGCCCAGCGTGCTGTATTCATTGCTGCCGGCCCGGCGGCCAAACCGGATCTCACCGCAGGGATTTGTCGTGGTTGGGAATCCCGGCTGTTTGAGGATATTCAACGCGACGGGAGAAAACTGCGATGGATCAATTCGATTGTTTGTGAAAGGCGCCCGGAGACTGACCGCGCCGGTCGTGTTGCACTGCGCCGAGGTGATGGTCGTGAAGTCACCGCCGAGCATCTGCGCAGTCGGAATGAAAGTAATGACCTGGCCGGGTGTGGACCTCTCGATCGTCGTTTGCTGGCCGGCGAAGAAGAACAGCTTGTTCTTGATGATCGGCCCGCCGAGAGTTCCGCCAAACTGGTTGCGCTTCAAGTTGTCACGCGCAGCCGCGAAGGTATTGCGTGCGTTGAAATATCCATTCCGGAGAAATTCGAACAGGTCACCATGAATTTCGTTGGTGCCTGCTTTTGTTACGGCGTTGATCGCAGCCGCCGAATGGTGCCCGTATTGAGCCGGCAACGCGCTGGTCTCGACCTTGAATTCCTGCAGGGCATCGGGGAATGGCAGTGGAAGATTCAGGTTATTGTAGCCATCGTTGTGCGTTCCGCCATCCAGCAGGTAAGTCATGCCGTTCGACAGACCGCCGGCGATCACGACTTCCGTTGTCGGATAATTCCGGACGCGCGAATTCAGACCGGCACCCGAAGACGGTGTCGCCATGCCCGAGAGAAAGATCAATTCCGTCGCCTGCCTGCCGTTCAACGGAAGCTCGAGTACACGCTGATTGTCGATGACCTGGCCGACACCCGTGCTGCGTGTCTCGACCAATGCCGCGTCCGCGGCGACCTGGACTTGCTCGGTTACCTGGCCGATTTGAAGGACTGCATTGATAACAGGATTGCTGTTCACTTGCAGGATAATGCCCGTCTGTACATAGGTCCGGAAGCCCGGCAGGGCCACTTCCAGCCGATACGGCCCGATGGGCAGGCTCGCCAGCACATAAGCTCCATTTTCATTTGTGATAACACTGCGTGTGGCACCGGTGTCCGTTTGCGTAACGGTAACTTCCGCGCTGGGCAGGATGGCGCCGGTCTGATCTTTCACTGTCCCGCTGATTTGTGATGTCGAAACGGCCTGGCCCCAGACTACGGTACTGCCGGAAAGGCTAACTAACAGTCCGATCGTAAGAATCCTAAACAAACAGTTCATAGACCCACCTCTGTGTTTTCGGGGGTTTCGGGGTCGAGCGGGGCGAGTATAACAATCGGGGACAGAGGTATAAACACAAAGGCACGAAGGCACAAAGAAAGGCCGCTTAAAATGATCCTTTGATTGCGGCCTTTCTTTGTGCCTTCGTGCCTTTGTGTTTATACCTCTGTCCCCGAATTAATTTCCCAGCTTATTGAAAACGGCGCGCTTGAGTTCGTCGAGGCCTGCGCCGGTGACCGAAGAGATCTTGATCAAATCGAGGTTGTTCTTTTTGCTCCAGCGTTCGAGCTTTTGAACCTTGTCGGGGATGGCGACGTCCATCTTCGCTGCGACGATGATCTTGGGTTTGAGGGGAAGATCCGGATTGTGTTCGGCCAGTTCCGAGTCGATGGCGTGAAATTCATCAACGGGATCGCGTTCACTCATGCCCGACATGTCGATCAGGTGAAGGAGTAATCGAGTCCGTTCGATGTGCCTGAGGAACTGAAGGCCGAGACCATGGCCAAGATGTGCGCCCTCGATGAGGCCCGGAATATCGGCCACGACGAAGGACTGGTCCATGTCCACGGAGACGACGCCAAGATGGGGTTCGAGCGTCGTGAAGGGATAGTCCGCGATCTTCGGCCTGGCCGCGGAAATGCGGGAGATCAGTGTCGATTTGCCGGCGTTGGGATAACCCACCAATCCGACGTCCGCCAGCAACTTCAGTTCGAGCCGCAACGTTTTTTCTTCGCCGAGTGCGCCATCCTGGGCTTTGTGGGGCACACGATTTACGGACGTAGCGAAGTGCGCATTACCGTGTCCGCCGCGGCCGCCCTTTGCGATGAGGACACGCTCGTCCGGCTTTGTAAAATCGTGGAGTATCTCGCCCGTTTCATCGTCCTGGACAACGGTGCCGACCGGCACGTGAACATCGATGTCGGTGCCGCTGCGGCCGTGCCGGTTGCTCCCTTCCCCATGGCGGCCCCGTTCGGCCCGGAACGTGTGATTGAATCGGAACTTCAGCAGTGTATTGTCGTGAGGGTTGCTGATGAGATAGACATTGCCGCCGCTCCCGCCATCACCGCCACTGGGCCCGCCCTTCGGGACATACTTCTCCCTGCGGAATGCGATACAGCCGTGACCACCGTCACCGCCTTTAACTGTGATTTTGGCTTCGTCGATGAACATGGGAAATTAGCCACAAAGGCACAAAAAGCACAAAATGGCTACAAAACCATTTTGTGCTTTTTGTGCCCTTTTGTGGCTATTCTACCGGCTGGATCGAGATGAAACGGCCGCTGTGGCCTTTGTCTTCGAAGTGGACGATGCCGGGGATCTTGGCGAAAAGTGTGTCGTCCCTGCCGATGCCGACATTGATGCCGGGCTTGAACTTCGTCCCGCGCTGCCGGACGAGAATCGATCCTCCCGTCACGACCTGGCCGGCAAACCGCTTCACGCCGAGCCGTTGCGAATGGCTGTCGCGGCCATTGCGAGAACTTCCAACTCCTTTTTTATGAGCCATACATAACTCCTGGTCTACAGCAGGATCTTTTCAATTCGGACGGCTGTGAAATCCTGACGGTGCCCGTTCGTCCGGCGGTACTGCTTCTTCCGTTTCTTCTTGAATACGAGGATCTTCTTGGCGCGGTCGTGCTCCAGGACCGTGGCCTCGATCTTCGCGTTCGCCACAAGCGGCGCCCCGACCTGGAGTTCGCCGTCGTTGTCAACCAGCAGCACGTCGCCAAGCTCCACTTTGGAGCCCACTTCGCCTGAAACTTTCTCGAGCCGAATCGTTTGTCCAGGCGTCACTCTATACTGCTTACCGCCTGATCGGATCACGGCGTACATAGTCGTATCCTCCTCCATAAAGGCAAACAACCATTCTAACGGTCCGCTTTTAAAGGTGTCAACGAGGGAAAAATTGGTGTCGTAATAAACACAAAAGATCTGACCAATGCTCAATTCCCAATTCTCAGCCGATTAATTCGGGGAATTCGGAGTCTGTCCCCCGAATTAATCGGCTGAGAATTGGGAATTGAGCATTGGTCAGATTTTTTGCTTCTTAGCCTTGGGATGTGCCTTGTCGTATTCGGCGCGGAGATGTTCCAGACTCACGTGGGTGTACTTTTCCGTGGTGGCGAGACTGGCATGCCCGAGGAGCTCTTGAATGGCGCGAAGGTCGGCGCCTCTTTCGAGCAGGTGAGTCGCAAAAGTGTGGCGCAGGGTGTGGGCGGTCAGCCGCCGGCCGGATGGCAGCTGCATTCGGGTCTTTTCCACGAGCCGCTGGACGTCGCGGGCGTCCAGGCGCCGTCCGCGAATGCTGACGAAGACCGGGACCTGGCCGTCATCTTCGATCTCGGCAAGAGCGAGCCGGTTCCGTTCCGAGAGGTAGGCCTCCAGCGCGCGGCCGGCATATGCGCCGAACGGGACGATTCGCTGCTTCTTGCCCTTGCCGAACACGCGTACCAGTTGCTGCGGCATGTCCAGGCTTTCGTCATTCAGGCCCACCAGTTCCCCAACGCGAAGGCCGCTCGCATAGAGCAACTCGAGAATCGCCCGATTGCGCAGCTCCTTCATCGACGAACCCTGCGGCATTTCGACAACGGCGGCGGCCTCGTCTTCACCCAGGTATGACGGCAGCTTCTTCGGCAGGCGCGGTGACGCAATCAGCTCCGCGGGATTGCTTTTGAGACGCCCGTCCTTCACCAGAAACTTGAAGAAGGTTCGAAGGCAGGCCAGTTTCCGCGCGACTGAGCTCTTTTGAAGCTTCGGTTTCTTCTCATAAAGGTGATTTAGAAAATCTCGAAGAAAAGTGTGATCGACGGATTCAATGCCGGCGCGGCGTGAAGCGGCAAACTTCTGAAAATCGCGGAGGTCGAATTCGTAACTGCTTATTGTGTGTTCGGAGAGCGCTCTGTTACGAAGCGCTTCAAGAAAGGCCTCAATGTCCTCTTCCAAGCCTAGTCCTCCTCGAGCAGCGAAGGCACAACCGCGCGATAGGCTTCAAGCAGGCGTGTGGTGATGGGACCGCGACGGCCATTGCCAACAGGCTTGCCGTCGACTCGTGTAATCGGAAGGACTTCCCGGCCCGTGCTTGTGAGAAACATTTCGTCGGCCCGCTTGGTCTGGGTCACGTGAGAAAGTCCTTCGGTTACGCGGATGCCCATTTTTCGAGCCAGATCCAGCACGACGCCGCGCGTGATTCCTTCAACGATGCCCGCATCGTGCGGCGGTGTCGTGATGACTCCTTCGCGAACAAGATAAATGTTGCTCGTGATTCCATCCGACAGCTGGTTGTCCCCGGTAAGAAGTATGGCTTCGAAAGCTCCCTTCGACCTGGCCTCACGCAGCGCGAGCACCTGGTGAATCAGGCTCCCTGTTTTGATGTCCGCATGCCGCCCGCTGCGGCGCACGGATGAAATCACAACGTTAACGCCGTCTGTATACGCGTTTTCAGGAGGCACAACCAGCGGCGCCACGATGATAATCGGCGTGGGGTCGGCACAGGTTTCGGTGCTGGGGCTCAGCTCACCAACACCGCGGGTGACGACCAGGCGAATGCGGCATTCGCCCGGAATAAGCGTGCGGTTGATTTGTTCCAGAGTTTCGGACTTGTTCCACGGAAGCTGGAGATCGATGCCGCTTGCGGAATGTTCGAGCCGCGCGAAGTGACGTGAGAAAAGAAACGGCTTGCCCTGATACGTCCGCAGGACTTCATAGACGCTGTCACCGAACAAAAGCCCGTGATCGAGGATGGAAATCTTCGCGTCCTCGGGGGCTGTTATTGCGCCATTGATATTGATACTGGTCGACATAGTTCCAGTGCGCGCTCACAGAGCAGACGGTGCTTCTCGGCCTTCGCCGTTCGACGCGGCATATCAATCGCCGGGAGAAGACCGAAGTTGATGTTCATCGGCGCGAAATGCTTTTGCGGAGTCGAGACGTATCGGCACAGAGCGCCGATCGCGGTCTCCGCGGGCATGATCATCGGCTCCTCACCCCGAAGATGCCGAACGGCATTAATACCGGCTACCAGGCCGGATGCCACATTCTCGATGTAGCCTTCGGTGCCGGCGAGCTGTCCGGCAAAGAACACACCCGAGTCGTGCCGCGCCGCCATGCTGGGCAGCAGGACCTCGGGAGCATTGATGTAGGTGTTCCGATGTATCTGGCCCAGTCTTAAAAACTCCGCGTTTTCCAAACCGGGAATCATGCGAAAGATCCTCTTCTGTTCCTGGAATTTCAAGTGATTCTGAAATCCAACGATGTTGTAGCTCGACTGCATCAAGTCTTCCTGCCGAAGCTGAACCACGGCATACGGGATGCGGCCCGTTGCCGGATCGTCGAGACCCACCGGTCGCATCGGTCCGAAGCGCAAGGTGTCGCGGCCCCGGCGCGCGAGTTCCTCGATGGGAAGGCAGGATTCGAAATAGCATGCCTCCTCGAATGCGTGGATCGCAACACTTTCCGCCGCAACCAGGGCCTCGTAGAACGCACCGTACTGCTCTCGATCCATCGGACAGTTCAGATAGTCGCCGGACGCTTTCCCATAGCGGCTGGCAAGGTAGGTCCTGGAGCGATCAATGGTCTCGGCATCAATGATCGGGCTGATCGCGTCGTAAAAGTAAAGGTGATCCGAGCCGCAGAATCTACGTATTGATTCTGACAGCGACACGGACGTTAGAGGTCCACTCGCGACGATGACAATCCCTTCGCCCGGAATTTCCAGCTTTTCCTCCCGGACGAGCTCAATATTCGGATCGGTGGAAATGATCTCCGTCACCCGGGCCGCGAATCGCTCGCGATCCACCGCCAATGCGGCGCCCGCAGGCACCCGGACCGAATCCGCAACTTGAATGAGGATCGACCCCAGCCTCCGCAGCTCCTCTTTCAGCAGCCACGATGCATTGTAAGGTTGATCCGATTTCAGCGAATTACTGCACACGATCTCGGCAAGCCGATCGGTGCAGTGCGCAGGCGTGGGCCGGACCGGCCGCATTTCGTAGAGCCGTACTCGCATGCCGTGGCGCGCAATCTGCCACGCCGCTTCAGAGCCGGCAAGGCCGCCGCCGATAACAGTAATCACGTCGCGCATGAGGCTAGTTTACAGGCAATTCGGGGACAGACGTATAAATCACCTAATTACGAAACAACGAACGATCAACCGTAATTGGGTGATTTATACGTCTGTCCCCGAATTGCCTATGACATGAAAAACATCAACGACTTCGCGATGAACGCCTTCATGTCTTTGCGGTGCACGATGGCATCGATCATGCCGTGCTTGAGGAGGAATTCGCTTCGCTGAAATCCTTCCGGAAGCTTCTGGCGGATGGTTTGCTCAATCACGCGCGGGCCGGCAAAACCGATGAGAGCGCCCGGTTCCGCCACATTGAGATCGCCAAGCATCGCGTAACTGGCGGTGACGCCCCCGGTTGTCGGATCCGTCAGCACCGATATATAGGGCAAACCTTTCTTGTCCAGGCGCGCGAGCGCCGAAGAAATCTTGGCCATCTGCATCAAGCTCAAGGCGCCCTCCTGCATCCGGGCGCCGCCGGAGCAGGACACGACTACAAGCGCCGAATTGTTTTCCAGGGCGCGTTCGATCGCTCGCGTGATCTTTTCGCCGACGACAGAACCCATGGAGCCGCCGATAAAGTTGTACTCCATGGCGGACAGCACGATCGGGCGGCCGTCGAGAGTTCCCTGGGCATTCACGACCGCCTCCTTTACCCCGATCTTTGCGGGTAAACTTTTGAGGCTGTCCTTGTAAGGCTTGTTTGCTTTGAAGTCGAGAGGGTCGGTGGAATACAGCGATACGTCGTATTCCTGCCAGCCTTCGTCGAGGAGAAGGTTCAATCGTTCGTACGCGGTGATCTTGTAGTGGTAGCTGCATTTGGGGCAGACCTGAAAGTTCGCTTCGAGGTCTTTTTTCCAGAGCGGTTCCTTGCAGCCACTGCATTTGATCCACAGGCCTTCGGTGACGATTGTTCTGTCTTCGCGGTCGTCAACGGCCTCAATGGGCTTCTTCTCGCGTTTGAACCACGTCATAGGGGATGTAGATTATAGTCCACTGCTCAAATTCTCAGTCGCGCGACGGTCTTTTCACGGCCCATCAGGGTCATTACGTCAAAGATCCCGGGCGCCACGGTCTGGCCTGTCAGGGCGACGCGCGAGGCATTGATCAACGCGCCCGCTTTGATGCCAAGTTCATCCGCCAGACCGCGCACGGCAGCTTCGGTGCTCTGGAGGGTGAATTCCGGAAGAGATTCAAGACGTGACGCCAGTGTCTGCAAGTGCTCTTTGACCTTCGCATCCTTCAAAAACTTCTCGACAGCCGCGGGATCGTATTGGATATCGGGATCGAGGAACAGGCGCGATTGACGCGGGAAGTCCTGAAGTACTTTCGCGCGCGGCCGTAGCAAATCGATTAACGCCTTGAACCATGCGCTCTCTTCCTTTTCGAGGGAGTCCCGCCAGAGACCGGCCTTTATGAACTCGGGTTTGAGATACGCTAGCAGCTTGTCGTATTCGAGCCGGCTCAGGTACTGCGCGTTGAACCACGCCAGCTTGTCCTGATTGAAGACTGCATTTGCCTTCGAGATGCCCTGCAGCGAGAAGGCATTGATAAGCTCCTCATCGCTGAACAGCTCCTGATCCGTTCCCGGCGCCCATCCGAGCAGCGCCAGAAAATTCCGCAACGCCTCAGGAACAATGCCTTGCTCCTGATAGGCCATCACGGAAGTCGCGCCGTGGCGTTTGCTGAGGCGTGTCTTGTCGGGACCCAGGATCAACGGCAGATGCGCAAAGATTGGAAGCGAGGCGCCCAGTGCGCGATAGAGAAGGATTTGTTTCGGCGTGTTGGAAATGTGATCGGCGCCGCGGATAACGTGGCTGATGCGCATGTCGATGTCGTCCACGACAACGCTCAGGTGATATGTTGGATGGCTGTCCGAGCGAAGCAATACGAAGTTTTCGATCGTGTCGCTTTCGACCGTAATCTCACCGTAGACCGCATCCTGGTAGGTTACTTTCCCTTCCGGTACCTTGAAGCGGATCGCGCCGTCATCCCGATACGCGTGGCCTTCGTTGACCAGCCGCTGTGCCGTTTCTCGATAGAGTTCCAGGCGCTTCGACTGGTAGTAAGGCCCTTCATCCCAGTGAAGGCCGAGCCATGTCATCGCTTCAAGGATGCCGCGCGTCATGTCTTCGCTCGAGCGTTCGACATCCGTGTCCTCGATGCGAAGGATGAACGTTCCGTGATGCTTTCGCGCGAAGAGCCAGTCGAACAGCGCTGTTCGGGCGCCGCCGACGTGGAGATAGCCGGTAGGCGAAGGCGCAAAGCGGACGCGAACCGGTTCGAGAGGACGAGTCACCGGTTTAATTTTCGAAGCGCCGAGACCGCCTCGCGCACCACTTCGGTATCGGAATCCTCGGTGAGCGGCCGGATTTGGACAACGGCTGTGGGATCGCCGATATTGCCGATGACTTTCGCCATTCCCGCACGGACTTTGGGATTGGAACTCTTCAGGTATCGATAGAGTTCGTTCATCTGGCCGTCGAATTTGCCAAGCTCGTAGAGATAGGCTTCCGCCTGGTAATCCTGGCGGCTGTCGAGCGCCGTCGCGAGGTTGTTGATGTAGTCGACCTGCCCGGATGAAGCGAGACCGAAAGCCAGGGCGTTGCGGACGTTCGGTTTCCTTTCCTGGTCGAAGCGATCCTTCCAACCATCGGCCTTGTAGTCGAGACGTGCGAGCCCTTCCGCGGCCAGTTCCCGATAGTAATCGTTCTTGTCGTTCAGGAGCGATTCGAACAGAGAAATGCTTTCCTTATCACGCAACAGCGCGAGCGCTTCGAGCGACCGAGATTTGATTCTGCTGTCCTTGTCGGTTCGGAAAAGACTCTCGAGAGTCGGGCGGGCGGGTGTGTAGGTAACCAGCCCAAGCGCGGGAATCGCTTCAAGGACGATTTGCTTGTTGGGGTCTCGCAAGGCTTTTTCCAGTGCAGGTCCCGCTGCCGGATCGCGAATCAGGGCCAGCGACCGGATGATTTCTATTCGCACGTCTCGATGTTCGCGGTTCTGCGGATCTTCGAGCGTGGCAGTCAGTACCGGGACCTGGTCTTTGGCTTTCAACGTACCCAGCGCGCGAGCGGCCTGCGCCCGGACGTCATCGTCGAAGTCTTTTTGCATGGCTGCCGCGAGGGCCTGCTTGGTCTCCGGGTCCACCTGGACTTCAGGCCCGACGACTGGAGGATTCGGCTCGAAGAATACACTTTTTACCTTGCCGAAAATCGTGTGAAGCTGCCCGGAGTCTTCAATAGGAATGTACAGCCGCAGCACTGAATCGATCGCCTGCAATCGCACATTTTTGTCGAGATCCGTTCTCAACGAGTCGGCCAGGAACGGAATGGCATCGCGGTCACGGATACGGCCGAACGCCGCCAAAATCGAGGCGCGTATGTCGCTCTTCGACTCTTTTTTCAGAGCCTCGCCGAGCTTTGGGATCGCGTCGCGATTTCCAAGCACAGCCATTTGTTCGACAGCAGCCTGACGCTCCTTTGGACTGGCGCTGTCGAGTGAAGGATTTTGGAAGAGGAGTAAAGAGAGAATGACGCAGTGCAACATTTCGACTCCCTTGTGGCGTCGCAGTTAATGGTGTATCACGGTGAATCCCACGCGCCAAAGTGGCAGTTGCAGGATTCGAAAACTTCCTGTGGAAGGTTCGCGTCTTCGATCTGAATGGTTGTATGGTCGATTCGGAACATTTCGCGAGCAACCCCGTTTACCCTGGTGAGAAGCTCGGTCCGGTTGGCGCTGCCGCCCTGAGCCACCACATGGCAGCTCATGGCGCTCACGCCCGACGTGAGCATCCAGACGTGCAAATCATGAACCGACCCCACGCCATCCACACGCCCCAACTGTTCTCTCAGGCTCACGATATTGATATGTGACGGTGTCCCTTCCAACAGAATATCGACGGCATCGCGGATCAGAATCCAGGAGCTGGAGAGAATCAGCACGGCGACGAGCGCGCTGATCAACGGGTCAGCGATCGAGTAACCGCCGAGCAGGATTGCGAGACTTGCCAGAATCGCGCCTACCGAACCGACCGCATCGCTCACCACGTGGAAGAACGCTCCGCGTACGTTCAGGCTCTCGCGATGTGTTCCGAACAAGAGGTAGGCGCTTACAATATTCGACGCCAGCCCTGCCACGGCTACCACCAGCATCCAGTCTGCTTTGACTTGCGGAGGGTCCAAAAGTCGCTGATAAGCTTCGTAAAAAATGAAGATTGCGATCAGAATCAGTAAAACGCCGTTGAGAAGGGCGGCGAGGATTTCAACCCGGTAAAACCCATATGTCTTTTTAGGCGTTGCCCGTCTTGTTGCAAACATTATTGCAAAAAAGCTCAGGCTCAGGGCGGCAACATCCGTCAGCATGTGGCCGGCGTCCGCCATCAAGGCGAGCGAGTTGGTGTAAAGAGCGCCAATAAATTCAGCGACAAGGAAGGTTGCCGTAATGACCAGGGCGAGCTTCAGGCTGGTACGCGCACTGCGCCCGCTTTCATGAAGATGGTCGTGGGAATGGCTGTGGCTGTGATGACCCATCAGGTAACTATTATAATCAGTGGAGCGGGCTGTTATAATACGCGATTTTCTTGGACTCAGATAAACCAGGGGGATGGCCCAGACATGAGGTGGTTGCCATGATCAAAGATACCGATGTTCAGGCTGCTTCACGCATGCCGTTAACCGTTCTGGCGGAAGACGAACAGTTGTTTCGCGACTCGTGCCGCGCATTTGCGGAAGGACGCATCAAGCCTCTGGTCCGCAGGATGGATGAGGAAGCAAAACTCGAGCCAAGCATCATCCCGGAGTTGTTCGACCTGGGTTTGATGGGGATTCATATCCCGGGCGAGATGGGCGGTAGCGCGGGGAGTTTTTTCATGTCCGTGCTTGCGGTGGAAGAGATCTCGCGAGTGGATGCATCCTTCGGCGTTTTCATCGATGTGCAGAATACGCTGGTCAATAACGCCGTCATGCGCTGGGCCAACGACGAGCAGAAGCGCAGGTATCTGCCGCGGCTGGCCAAGGACATGGTCGGCGCATATGCTTTGTCCGAAGCCGGTTCCGGCAGTGATGCGTTCGCGCTGGCATGCCGCGCTGTGGACAAGGGCGACCACTTTCTGCTCAACGGCCGCAAGCTCTGGATTACGAATGCGATCGAGGCCCAGCTATTTATCGTGTTTGCCAACGCGAATCCGGACCAGGGGTACAAAGGAATTACGGCATTCCTTGTTGAGCGGGATTTCCCCGGTTTCACCGTGGGGAAGAAAGAAGACAAGCTCGGCATCCGCGCCTCGAGCACCTGCGAGCTTATTTTCGAAGACTGCCGTGTTCCGAAGGGCAATGTGCTGGGCGAGATCGGCAAAGGTTACAAGATTGCAATCGAAACATTGAACGAAGGCCGCATCGGAATCGGCGCACAGATGGTGGGCATTGCGCAGGGAAGCTGGGATCACGGCTCGGCGTACTCGAAGGAGCGGAAAGCGTTTGGCAAGCCGATATCCGAGTTCCAGGCAGTTCAATTTCAACTCGCAGAAACCGCAACACAAATCGAGGCCGCTCGCCTCATGGTCTATAACGCGGCGCGATTAAAGGACTCAGGGCAGGACTTCCTGAAAGAAGCTGCGATGGCGAAGTACTTTTCATCGCAGGTCGCCGAACATGTGACCTCGCTTGTAGTTGAGGTCTACGGCGGGTATGGCTATACAAAAGACTATCCGGCAGAGAAATATTTCCGTGATTCGAAGATCGGAAAGATTTACGAGGGCACGTCGAACATGCAGCTTCAGACGATCGCGAAGTATTTACTGCGGTAGCCGGAACGCCGCGAAGCGTGTACCCGAAGCAATCCGGACAATGGGCCCGAAGCTAAAAAAATGAAGAAAGTAAGAGTCCTGTATCACGACAACTGTTTCGATGGAGTCTCTTCAGCCGCAGTATTTTCGCGCTTTTACACTGGACACATCGATCCTACAGCCGCGATTGAATATGAAGGGCTGACACACAAGGCCAGCCAGCATATTGGAAATGAGATGTTTGGAGAAGACGAGAACGTCATTGTCGACTTCAAGTACTCTGCTTCGGACCGGCTGACGTGGTGGTTCGATCATCACGAGAGCGCCTTTCTGTCTCCGGAGGACGAATCCCATTTTCGGCGGGATAACAGCGGTCAAAAGTTTCACGATCCCAGCTACAAGTCGTGTACGAAGTATATTGCCGTCGTCACGGAGAAGGTGTTCAAGTGTCCGCTACCGGACCTTCAGGAACTCATTCACTGGGCGGACATCATTGACGGGGCGCAGTTTCCTGACGCGAAAACGGCTGTCGAGCTCAAAGAGGCGGCGATGAGGCTGATGCTGGTGATCGAGGCAAGCCACAATCCGGAGCTCATTCACAAGATCATTCGGGAGTTGCAGCGCAAAACGCTGGGGCAGGTGATCGACGAGCCGGAAATACGGTCGACCTTTGACAGGCTCTATGCGCGCCACGCCGAATCGATTGAGATTATGCGGAGTGTCACCCGGTGTACGGAGGGCATCATCGAGTTCGACGTGAGCGATTACGATCTCGACGGATACAACAAGTTCATTCCGTATTACCTGTTTCCGGAGAGTGTCTACAGTGTCGGCGTAAGCAGGTCGTCCGTGCGGGCCAAGGTATCGGTGGGCACCAATCCGTGGACCAGTCGCGAAAGACGCCTGAATCTTGCCAAGCTGTGCGAGCAGTATGGAGGAGGTGGTCACTCCGTCGTTGCCGCCATTTCGTTCAAACCGGACGAGTTGGGCAAAGCCCGCGACGCCGCGCAGGAAATCGTGGAAAAACTTCAACGTGATTTGAGGGAATAAAATGATTTCGTTCCCCTCCCTATGACTGAAGAAGATCACCTCGAATTCCTGCATGCGGTTTGGACCCGCCGCACTCCGTTCACCTACATATTTTTTGCGGCGAACATTGCGATCTTCGTGTTGATGTCGCTCGCAGGCGGCTCAATGGACCCGCCGACGTTGATGGCGTTCGGCGCGAAAGCCAATGCCCGCATCGATCAGGGCGAGATCTGGCGCGTGGTAACACCGATCTTCCTCCACATCGGCCTGATTCATCTTTTCTTCAATTCATACGCCCTGTGGGTCGTGGGTCCGACCGTGGAGAAACTCTATGGAAGTGAACGCTTCGTCATTCTTTACCTGGCCTCGGGAATGGCCGGCGTCCTGGGAAGTTACTACTATCACCCGGACGTGACCTCCGCCGGCGCGTCCGGAGCGATCTTTGGGTTTCTCGGTGTGTTACTGGTATTTGGGTTCCGGTATCGGCACTCCATACCGCCGTTCTTCAGACGAGCGGTCGGCACCGGAATGCTTCCTGTGATCATTATCAATCTGATTATCGGATACTCCCTCTCCAATCTCGTCGATAACTCGGCGCATATCGCAGGATTGGTCGCAGGCGCGGTCCTGGCCGCGATCCTTCCATTCCAGTCGCCCGGCAGTGAAACGCCTTCGATCTTCAAGGGCGTTCAGATGGCGCTCCTCGCCGTTGTGATCATTTCCTTTTACCAAGTCGCGGCGCACTACGATGGCCCGCGCCTGTCCGTGCGAAACCTCCCGAATGGTTTGACGCAATTCATGGGAGCCAATTCCAGCATTCAACAATTTCTCGACGCGATCAACAATGCACAGACTGCTTTTGAACATTCCACCGAGGAGCTGCGGGCTGGACGCACGGGTGGTCTGGCTCAAACGCGGACAGATGTTTCCAAAGCAATCGATCAGCTCCGCAAGATTCCGTCTATTGCCGCGCGCGCCGATGAACTGTCCGCCGAACTGCTGAAAGTTATGCAGGATCAATATGAGCTCATTCGGGACGTCGAACGGGCCGGGACCGTGACTTTCGCTCACGACCGGCGTTTGAAGGAAAACGTCGACCGATACGAAAAGGTGATGGCGGCGTTCTTCAAGTGGGTGGAAACAGACGGCGAGAAATATGGGATTCAGTCGGGCAAGCGGCGTTGAATCGGGGTCAGACGTGTGAATTCCCTTTTTCCCGAAGGAATGGCTACCGCGACACATGTCTCCGTCGCGAAAATGCTCGTGTCCATCGTTGAGACGAGTGCGTCCGCGACCGAAAGACATCGGTCCGTCGTGGAAACAATCGTGACCACGATGGAAACGACTGCTTCTGTTACGGGAACAATGGCGTCCGTCCCGCAGATGATGCGATCCGGACCGGCGACGATTGCCTCAGCGCCGGACACGATCGTTTCGGGCCTGGAAACGATCGTCTCCGTGACGAAGACAACAGGGCCCGTGACGGAAACGATCGTGTCCGTGACGAAAACGATCGTCTCCGTGAAGGAGACTGTTGTCTCCGTCTCCGAGACGGTGAGGACGATCGCAATGTCGATCGTCGGTAAGGCGAAGACCGTCGCGGCCGTAACAGACCGGATTGCGGTCGTGATGGAAACGATCTGTGGCGCAGAGCAGCCCGTGCTTCCCCATCGAAATGATGGTCACATTGGAATTAATTGGGATGACATGCGGATGGGAGCATGAAATGCTTGAAGGTATGACTGGGCGCCAGTAGCGGACGCGGCATTGGCCGAGACGCTCAGGGTTGAACACTCCCATGTACTGCAAACAGTGTGGTCACCGGACTGAAGAAAAAACCGATACTTGTTTGAAGTGCGGTGCCAAACTTTCCACGGCTCTTGAATTAGGCACTACTCCGAGGCGCAAATTTCGCTGGCGTGTCGTTGTGGCCGCACCCATCGTGGGCGTAATTGTCTTTGTCCTGTTTCCCCGAGCTTTCTTTCGCACAGAACTGGAATCGATAGGACCAACCGACAAGCTGCGCTTTCTTCGAGCCCTGGAGAATTCGGAATACCGGCGTGTGGGACAACGGGAAATTCGAATCGAAGGGCAGTCGCTGCTGGTGGTATGGGATCTGAGGTGGAACGCGTTGCCGGACTCCAGGCAACAGGAGATTGTTCGTATCGTGGGCAGGGCGTGGCAGATTGTCGGCGGCGAAGACACTCGCTTTCGGATCGAGGGAGAAGACGATAACGTCGCCCTGTACACAAAAGGTAAAGTGCATTTAGGTTCGGCATATCCTTGAATTGCTCGGCGGTTCGCGACTGCCGACACTCAGACGGTGCAATTCGCGCTCAAAAACCAGGGGAAGTTCAGACCCTCTGACAGTCCAATACCGGAATTCGACCTTGCCTAGACGCCCGACAAGCTTCTCCATGATTCGCAGATGCGGCTGCTCGTGCACGAAAGTCTGGAGAGCTACTTCACTCTTCCAGGCCGACAAGTGGAAAAACTTCCTGGCAAAGACTCTTGCCTGCAGCCTGTATCCGACCAGGCCCGTTGTTTGCTTGAGCTGTTTTTCGATTTACCTCGTATTCCACAAAAATCCAGGCAGCATGAAAAAACTCTCGAGCTGCAGGTATCCCAGAAGAGCCGTAAGGAACGCTCTCGTTCAACAACTGCTAATTCATGCCAGGACAGCGCAGGCATAAAATTCATCATACCGGCTATTGAGGCCGGCGGCACTATTGGCGGTGACCTCCGCACGTCTGACCGGTGAAATCCCTTCTGACATTTTTGTTTGTCGTAAGAAAAAGGGAATTCACACGTCTGACCCCGAATTTCTGGCATAATCTTTTCTTCGCGTCATGTTTAATCCGGAAGTGCTCCTTAGAATCAGCAAAGAGGTTGGTGCGCCGGTTTCGCGTGTGGAAACGACGCTCAAGTTGTTGGAAGAAGGAGCGACGGTTCCTTTCATCGCACGATACCGGAAGGAAGTGACGGGGAATCTCGACGAGGTCAAGATACGCGACATCGACGAGAAGCGTCACTACTACAAGGATCTCGAAGACCGCCGTACCACCATTCTTGCTTCGATCGAAAAGCAGGGACAGCTTACCGAAGAGCTCAAGGCCAAAATCCTCGCCTCTTACGGCAAGAACGAGCTGGAAGACCTTTATCTTCCATTCAAACCCAAACGGAAAACCAAGGCCAGTCTGGCCGTGGAGCGCGGCCTCGAGCCGCTGGCCCAGTACATCTGGGACCAGGCAGGCACCGATCCGGTTGGAGTTTTTGCCGAGCAGTACATCAACGCCGAGAAAGAGATTCCAACCGTTGAAGCGGCCGTCGAAGGCGCGCTGCACATCATTGCCGAACGCATCGCCGAGAATGCCGATTTCCGGAAGCAGCTTCGCGAACGCATGCTCGCGGAGGGCGTGGTGCGCGCGAAGGTCGTGGAAGGAAAGGAGTCCGAGAAAACCAAGTACTCGATGTACTACAGCTTCGAAGAAACGGTGTCGAAGATCCCGTCGCATCGCATGCTCGCCATCCGGCGGGCCACGCGCGAAAACGTTCTGACGTTCTCCGTCGATCTCCCTCCCGAAAAATTTATTGCCGGCCTGATTCCGCAGGTTGTTAAAGATGCGCAGTCGCCATTCGCGGTCTTGCTGGAAAGCGCGGTCCGCGACGCCTATGAAAGACTGCTGCAGCCCTCGATCCAGAACGAAGTGCGATCATTCCTCCGGGAGAGGGCGGAGTCCGAAGCCATCAGGGTCTTTGAAGAGAACCTGAGAACATTGCTGCTGGCGCCGCCTGCCGGGCAGATCAGCGTTGTTGGAATCGATCCGGGACAAAGGACGGGCTGCAAGGTTGCCGTCGTCGATCAGACCGGCAAGTTCCTGGAGAACCAGACGATCTATCCCACCGAACCGAAGAAGGACCTCGAAGGCGCTGAAAAGATCCTTCTCGATCTGGCGCAGAAACACAACGTGCGCGGCATCGCGATCGGCAATGGAACGGGTTCGCGCGAGACCGAAGCGTTCGTTCGATCGCTGGTCGAGAAGAACAAGCTGGATATCTTTACGGTCGTCGTGAACGAGTCCGGCGCATCGATCTATTCGGCCTCGAAGCGGGCGCGCGAGGAATTTCCCAAACTCGATGTCACTATCCGCGGGGCGATCTCGATTGCGCGCAGGTTGCAGGACCCGCTGGCGGAACTCGTGAAGACCGAGCCGAAATCGATCGGCGTCGGCCAGTACCAGCACGACGTGGACCAGAGGAAGTTGAAGCGCAGCCTCGCTGCGGCAGTTGAGTCCTGTGTGAACCGCGTGGGCGTGGATCTCAACACGGCATCCGTGGACCTGCTGAAGTATGTGTCAGGCATCGGTGACAAGCTCGCTCTGGGAATCGTCTCGTATCGCGACCAGCACGGCCTGTTTCAGTCACGAACTCAGCTCCGCGGGATTGAAGGTTTTGGCGAAAAGACTTTCGAGCAGGCGGCGGGCTTCTTGAGGATCAAGGAGGGTGAAAGCGCGCTGGACCGCACGGCTGTTCATCCGGAGTCCTATCCACTCGTGGAGCGCATGGCAGCTTCGCTCGGCGTACCGGTGAGCGAACTGATCGAGAATCCCGCCAGGGTCAATTCCATCGACTTCCGGACTTTTGAAAGCGAAGCCGGCAGATACACGGTTTCGGACATTCGTGAAGAACTGCTCAAGCCCGGCCGCGATCCCCGGGACAATTTTGCCGTCCCGAAGTTCCGCGACGATGTGAAAGAGATCGCCGATCTCAAGGAAGGCATGGAACTGGAGGGAACCGTGACGAACGTGACGAATTTCGGCGCGTTCGTGGATCTCGGCGTTCATCAGGATGGGCTGGTTCATATTTCCGAACTGTCACACAAGTACGTGCAGGATGCGCGCCAGGCCGTCAAGGTCGGCGAGGTTGTGAAAGTGAAAGTAATCGGCGTGGATTCGACCATGAAGCGGATCAGTCTTTCGATGAAAGCCATCATGCCGAAGCCGAAGCGCCGGCCGCGTCCGAGGAAAAAGCCGAAGGCAGCAGCCGCGGCGCCCCAGGGTGCGGCGCAAACGCCGGTCGCCGCAGCGGCCGTTAGTCCCGTCATCCCATTGCCGGTGCCTTTCGGATCGGAGGGCGCACCGAGGCCCAGGAAACCACAGCAGCGGCCCATGCAACCGCGACCGCAACAGCCTCGTCCCGAGAGACAGGCACAACAAAGCCAACAGCCGCCAAAAATCCGGCCCGCCAAAGCACCAGTCGAGGCCGCCCCTCCTGCCAAGCAGACAATGGAAGAGAAGATCCGGTTGCTTCAGGAGAAATTCGGCCGGGCCCGGTGAAACAAAAGCATGGGTTCGGACGTACTATAGCCTTGTGAACTTCAGCGAAGCTGTCTTCATTGCACTGTCATCGTTGCGCGCCAATCGTCTTCGTTCCCTGCTGACGCTGCTCGGAATCGTCATCGGCGTGATGGCGGTGATAGCAGTCGTGTCGATCATCTCGGGCCTGAACGATTATGTCGCGGGGAAAATCTTCAACCTTGGGCCCGACGTCCTCACCATCAACCGGATGTCGCCTGTCATTTCATCGCTGGACGACTGGGTTGAGAACCAGAAGCGCAAGAATTTGTACCTGGCGGATATGGAAGCAATTCGAACTGCTTGCTCGAATTGCAGGGCCGTCGGTGCTTCGGCCAACGCGCGAGGCCGGGCAAAGTTTGGGCGTGAGTACGTGGATTCCCAGATTCAGGGTTATACGGCCGAAGTGCCCTCCATTCTCGGCAATGAATTGCAAGGCGGCAGATTCATCACGGAGTACGACGTTGACCATGCCCGCAATGTCTGTGTGATCGGGTCCGATGTTGCAGAAACACTCTTCCCGTTCGTGGATCCGATTGGAAAAACATTGATGATCGATGACCGCCCCTTCGAGATTGTCGGTATCGGCACCAAGCAGGGCTCCGTCCTGGGCCAGTCTCGGGACAACTGGGCGACAATTCCGATCTCATTGCACCAGAAAATTTGGGGTTCGCGCCGATCCGTCAATATCTACGCGAAGGCGCTGGACGAAAAACATCTTCCCGCGGCTGAAAGCGAAGTGCGCATCACGTTGCGAACACGGCGTCATGTTGCATACAGCGCCAAGGACGATTTTGCGCTGAATACAAATCAGAATTTTCTTCAGATCTGGGCCAACATCAGCCAGGCGTTTTTTGCGGTCACGATTGGAATCGCTTCGATATCCCTGATTGTCGGCGGCATCGTTGTGATGAACATCATGCTTGTCTCCGTGACCGAACGTACGCGCGAAATCGGGATCCGCAAGGCCGCGGGCGCGCGGCGGCACGACATCCTGATTCAGTTTCTGGTCGAATCCGCTACATTGTCGCTCGTCGGCGGAATCATCGGAATTCTTCTCGGCTCCTCAATAGCCATTGGCGTGTCATGGCTGACTCCCTTGCCGGCTTCCATCAAGTGGTGGGCGATTGCGCTGGGGCTCGCAGTTTCGACCAGCGTGGGATTGTTCTTCGGCATTTATCCGGCAACGAAAGCGGCGAACCTCGATCCGATCGTGGCCTTACGATATGAGTGAAATCCTCCTGCTCGCGCTCGATTCACTTCGCAAGAACAAACTGAGGTCGTTTCTGACAATCCTGGGCGTTGTCATTGGCGTCTCGACGGTGATTGGAATGTCGTCGATCATCAGCGGCTTGAACAGCAATATCAGCGGGCAAATCGCAGATCTCGGCTCAAATTTGATCTTCATACAGAGAATTCCGCCTACTGTGGGCGGCCGGCTCCCACCGGAAGTATTCAATCGAAAGAAATTCACGATGGAGGACGCGAAAGCGGTCGAACAACTTCCGCTGGTTCAATCTGTCGCGCCCGTACTGCGGTATTTTGCGCTCAACACCAGCGCCAAGTCTTTCGCCGTTCGCTATCGCGACCGAACCGCCAAGAACACGATCTTCGTCGGCGCCACACCCCAGATAGCCACGGTGATGAACCTGAAGCTGAACTCGGGCCGCTGGATCAACGAGGCAGAAAGCAACCACAATTCGAATGTTGTGGTCCTGGGACATGACACGGCTGACACGCTGTTTCCTGCCAATGTGGATCCTGTTGGGAAAGAAGTCGAAATTGAAGGCAATATCTTTCGCGTTATCGGCGTTCTGGAAAAAATCAAAAGCCTGACCTCCGGATCAAATCCGGACGACAACGTAGCCGAGATGCCGGTCGGCACTTTCTGGAAATTGCATCCCGAACAAAAGGACTTGCTGCTTGTCGCAAAGACTTTTACTCAGGAGGATATGCCGCGCGCCATTGACCAGATCGAACAACTTTTGAGGATCCGGCGCGGTGTTGCCACAAACAAAGAGAGCGACTTCGCTATTTCCACCCAGGACACGTTCACCGATCTTTGGAATCAGATTTCCGGCGGCATTTTCACGGTGATGTTCGCCATTTCGTCCATAGCGCTGTTGGTAGGCGGCGTCGGAGTAATGAATATCATGCTCGTGTCGGTGACCGAGCGGACACGCGAAATCGGCATCCGGAAAGCCATAGGCGCAACTCAGCGCCATATCCTCGCGCAGTTTCTGATGGAAGCCATAGCGCTTACGGCCGTCGGCGGAATTCTCGGGATTCTTGTCGGCGGCGCCATCGCGGTCCTGGTCCGAAACCTTGTCCCGTTTTTGCCGGCAGCAGTGTCCCTGTTCTGGGTCGGTGTCGGCTTTGGAACTTCCGTCGGAACGGGCCTGATCTTCGGAATGTATCCCGCCTACCGGGCGGCCATTCTCAGCCCAATTGAAGCACTGAGATACGAGTAGAAATGTTGTAGAATCCTCATCATGACGAAGGAAGAGTACTTTGAACAGGCCGTAAATGCCTTCGGTGACGATAAGCTTGATGACGCCATAGAGAATTACCAGCAGGCTTTGCAGATCGATCCCGCCTATCAGGACGCTCTCCACGGCCTCGGAATGGCGCTGTTCAACCGCGGACGGATCGATGACGCCATTGCGGCCGCCAAAAGGCTTATCGAGATCGATCAGGAAGACATTCTCGCCCACACCAGCCTCTCCATGTTCTACCAGTCCCAGGGCCGAATTGAAGAAGCCGAAAAAGAAGGGAACGCTGCACGCATACTGGGTTGGAAACAGGAACTTCGCAAAGATCAGAAGTAGGGGAATTCCCTCCGGACGTTTGACTTCACTTTGTCCCGAATGAGAGACTTACAATAGCCCAGTCTCGTTGAAAGGGCAGCCGGGACGGCTGTGTAGGTCGAAGAACAAATTAGGAGTTCATGTCCACGGTAGTTAATGAAATCGACCAACTCGTACAATTTTTAAAGAACGTCAAACTCTTCGCAGAACTCAGTCCAGACAGCTTGGCTAAGCTTGGAACTTGCCTGAAAACCGCTGAATTTCCGCCGGCTGAAGTCATTGTTCGCGAAGGCGCCCCGGGCGTGTCGATGTACATCATCAAGTCCGGAATGGTCGAAGTTCGCAAGAAAGACCCCTCGACAGGCATCGACTTCCTCGTCGCCCAGCTTACTGAAGGCGCAGCAGTTGGTGAGATGTCACTGCTCACCGGAAAACCCCGCTCTGCCACAGTGACGACCGTTCAACCCACCGTCGTATTCACTCTTACACGGGCCGATTTCAGAAATCTTCTGACCCAGCATCCGGAAATTTCGCTCGGTCTTGCGCGCATTCTGGCGGAGCGCCTGGAAGACGCAACCAAGCAGGTCGGCATCGAATACGTCAACCTGTTCAAGGGGAAATTCGACCCGCGCGTGGTGGGCTTACTGCCTCAATCGCTGTGTCTCCTCCACAAAGTCGTGCCCATCGCTTACGTGAACAACTCGGTCACGCTGGCAATGGTGAACCCTTCGAACCTTGTCGCATTCGACGACGTCCGCCGCTACATCAAAGGGGCCGTCATCGAGCCGCAGGTTTGTACGGAAGAGGATTTCCGCAAGTTCATGGACACGGTCTATCCGGACCTGATGGGTGTCCGGGAAGAAAAGGAAAAACAAGAGAGGAAGGAAGAGAGGGAGCGCCGCAAGGAAGAGAAGAAGAAGCCGATGTCCGACATGCCCCAGCAGAGCCTGGAGGATCTGGAAAAGGAAATCCTTGGCGGTCTCGAGGTCCAGCAGGAGGAAGAGGAGAAGGTTTCGTCGGCCACAGAGCTGACGACAGCCTCGGAAGACGCGCCTATCGTCCGTCTGGCGAATAACATTCTGGCTCTCGCCATCAAGAAGGGAGCCAGCGATATCCACATCGAGCCGCAGGAAAAGGGTGTGGTTTTGCGCCTGCGTATCGATGGTGTGTTGTACGTTGAAAACGTCCTTTCGAAAAAAATTCAGCTTCCACTTGCATCACGTTTCAAGATTCTCTCCAGGCTGGACATTTCCGAACGACGTATGCCGCAGGACGGCCGCATCTCGATTCGGATCGAGAACCGAGGCATCGACTTTCGCGTTTCTACCGTCCCAGCCAAGTTCGGCGAAAAGATCGTCATGCGTATTCTCGACAAGAGCGGATCGCTCCTGCCGCTCGATAAGATCATCATTCATGGTCCGACGGTCGAGAAGCTGCGATGGATGATCAGTCAACCGTATGGAATCATTTATGTAACGGGGCCGACCGGTTCCGGTAAGACCACCACGCTCTATAGCTCGCTCAATGAAATCAACTCGGACGAAATCAACATTTCTACGGCCGAGGATCCGATTGAGTACGATCTGGCGGGTCTTTGCCAGGTCCAGACGCATAAGGACATCGGCCTCGATTTCGCCCGCATTCTTCGCGCGTTCCTCCGGCAGGACCCGGACGTGATTCTCGTCGGTGAAACCCGCGACATGGAAACGGCCAAGATTTCAGTGGAAGCGGCCCTGACGGGCCATCTTGTATTCACCACCCTTCATACCAACGATGCGCCGGGTTCCTTCACCCGTCTGGAGGAAATGGGCATCGAGCCGTTCCTGATGGCGAATTCCACGATCGGAATCATCGCGCAGCGGCTTGCCCGCCGGCTCTGCCAGAATTGCAAGGCTCCACAGGAAGTGGATGAAACCACGCTCGGCTATTTCGGCTACACCAAGGAAAATGCGCCAACGTTCTATAAGGGCGAAGGCTGCGACAAGTGCAACCGCACCGGCAAGAAGGGACGCATCGGCATTTACGAGCTTCTCATCATGAATGACGATTTGAAGCGCGCCGTTGCTCGCGGCGCCAAAACCGACGAAATCCGGAACCTTGCCATAGAAAATGGAATGAAGACGCTGAAGGATTACGCCATGATCCTGATGGCGGAAGGCCTCACGAGCGTGGACGAGGTGCTTACCAACCTGGTGGTTTCGAATTAAGAGACGGCGGGAATAAACAGATCAGACCAATGCTCAATTCCCAATTCTCAGCCGATCAATTCGGGGGACAGACTCCGAATTCCCCGAATTAATCTGCCGAGAATTGGGAATTGAGCATTGGTCAGATCTTTGTCTTTGTGTTTATACCTCGGCGCTGTTTCTCAGTCAGCTGCCGAAGCGGTCGCCTCTTTGTAGAACCGATTGTATTCCGCGACATCGTCGCGGCTTCCGATGATCAACGGCACTCTCTGGTGCAGCGAAGTTGGTTCCAGATCGAGGATCCGCTCGAAACCTGTAGACGCGTAACCACCGGCTTGTTCAGCCACCATTGCAAGAGGCGAAGCCTCGTAAAGAAGCCGCAGCTTGCCCTTCGGGCCCGGATAGAGAAAGATGCCGCCCTTGACGAGATTGCGATGGAAGTCGGCAACAAGAGAGCCGATGTATCGTAGAGAATAGGGGTGGCCCAGGTCTGGGCGATCTTCTTTTAGATAGTCGATGTAACGCCTCGTGCCGGAATCCCATTTAGTGATGTTCCCCTCGTTGATGCTGTAGATCCTTCCGCGTGTCGGAGTCCTGATGTTTTCATGGGAAAGAAGGAATTCGCCCAGGCTGGGATCAAGGGTGAATCCGTTGACTCCATGGCCGGTCGTATAGACCATCATCGTGCTCGAGCCGTACAGAAAATAACCGGCAGCGATCTGACTGCTTCCCCGCTGGAGGCAGTCTTCGAGCGAGCCATCCCGGGCCCCATTCGACCGTTTGCGGTGTATGGAAAAGATCGTGCCGATGCTGGCGTTGGCGTCGATGTTCGAGGAGCCATCCAGCGGGTCGAACATTAGAACGTAATTGCCTCGTTTGCCGCCGTCAGGAATCGGAATAATACTTTCAGACTCTTCGGATGCCATTACGCACAAATTGCCGCTGTGGCCCATGGACCGGCAAATGGTTTCCTGTGCGAATTCATCGAGCTTCTGAACCTGTTCGCCGTGAACGTTCACGTTGCCCGTTTCGCCGATGATCTTGACGAGGCCTGCCTTGCGAGTTTCGCGCGAGATGATTTTCGCCGAAACGATCAAGCTGTTGAGCAACGAGGTGAAATCTCCGGTTGCGCCCGGATACAGCCGTTCTTCGTCCAGAATGTGTTGCTGAACCGTCCTGATTTTAGTCGTGACCATGCCGCAAGCCTCCCTTAGTGACAAAAATGTAACTTACGGATGGTGTTTCGGCTATTTCTTTTTTGCTGTCAGCCGGGCAAGATATGCCTGCTGTAGGAGAAAGTCCTTCAAAGGCCGCACCGGCGTGCCCCAGAGGACGTCACCACCCCGGACATGTTTTCCGTTCAAGACGCCACCCTGCCCGCCGATGATCGTCTTATCGTCCAGACGGGCATGCTCGCCGATTCCGACCTGTCCGCCGATCACACATTGAGCGCCGAGCCGGGAACTGCCCGAGATGCCGGTCTGTGCGGCAATCACTGTGTTCTCACCGACTTCGACGTTGTGCGCGATTTGAATCAGATTGTCCAGTTTCACACCCCGCCGAATGACGGTGGTTTCCAGTGATCCGCGGTCAATGCAGGTGTTCGCGCCAATTTCGACATCATCCTCGATGATCACCTTTCCAATCTGTGGAAACTTCACATGGACGGCTCCATCGTTCACGAAGCCGAAGCCGTCCGCCCCGATGACCGCGCCGGCATGAATGATCACGCGATTGCCGATTTCGACGTTCCCATAGATCACAACGCGCGGGTAAAGCCTGCAATTGCTGCCGATCCTCGTTTTCTTACCGACGAAGCAACCTGCCTCGATCACTGTTCGGACGCCGATATTCGCTCCACCTTCGATGACCGCTCCAGGACCTATCTTCACGCCCTCGGCGATCTCCGCGTCCGGAGCAACCGTCGCGCTCGGATGGATCCCCGCGTCATCCCACGTCTCGGCCAGCAACCACTCGGCGGCCCGTGCGAAGGCGAGTTTTGGATTCCGCGCGACAATAACATTTCGCGACGGGAACTCGCCGGATCGGACAATCACACAGCCCGCCCGGCTGCTCGCCACCTCGTCGTGAAACTTTTCTTCCGCATAGCTGAGATCGGTCGGCCCGGCATTCTTCAAACTGGCAATGGACTCCAGCACCGCGGCGCGATCCCCGCGAAGTTCGCCGCCGACATACTCGGCGATTTCCTGAGTTGTTCGTTTCATGCGTTTCTCCGAAGATATTCGGCTACGCCGTTTGCCGTCCGCTCGCCTTGTTCCATGCACGCCGGCACCGACACGCCTTCAAGATAATTCGCCGTGATAAACAATCCGGGCGTTTCCTCCAGTGCACTTCTGAGCGCAGCCACCCACTGCACGTGACCGATGCGGTACTGAGGAATTGCACGCTTGTAACGAACCATGGCGATCGGCTCCGGCGTTTCCGACGTTTTCAAGACTTGTTTCAGTTCAGAGCAAACGACCTCCCACACGCGTTCATCGCTCCAGTCGACGGCGCCAGGTTCAAAAGCTCCGCCGACAAAGGAAGTCAGAAGGACCTGTCCATCCGGAGCCCGGCCCGTGAACAGCGCTGAACTGAAGAGAGTTCCCAACAAGTGCACTCCCTGATTCCGGGCCGCCAGAAATCCGAAACCGCGCAACGGCTCCTTGAAACTGTGTTCGGGCAGCGACGTGGCTGCGACCACCATTGGCGCATATTGGACACTTTCGAGAAGTCTGGCCAGCCCTGGGTGCTTCTCCTCAAGAATACTCGCAGCCCGAAATGCCGGAATCGTCAGCACCGTGGCGCGCGCATCCCCGATCCGGGCGCCGGTCGTGTTGTACCTCACGGATAGATTTTCCGCCAGTCGTGAAGGCAACGTCGCCATGCCGTTATCGAACGAGAATATAGTTCCTCTTCTGCTGGCCTTTCCCTCTGAAGAAGGCGAGGCGGCTTTGCCGCGCTGCGTGAAGCTTCGCAGGAACGCTCTCGTTATACTTCCATGTTGCTGTTCCATTTCCACGATTCTCGGAAACACCGCTGCAATACTGAGGTCGTCCGCATTCCCCGCGTATATCCCCGTAAGCAGGGGGGCCACCAGGCGGTCGTGCACCTGCCTCCCGAAGCGACGCCGGAAAAACTCTCCCACCGACTCATCCTTTGGGGACTTCGACCTCACAAACAGTTCGCCCAGGACCCGGACCATTCCTCCAAAACCCAGCGGCCCGATCGGAAACTTTCTCAGTTTTCCATTCAAATAAACATATCGGGGCGAGTGCGGCACCGGCGCAAGCAATTCCTCCGAGAGCCTGATTTCTTCTATCATCTCCAGCGCGCGCGGAGCCGCCTGAAAACTGTTTGGTCCCCACTCGACGAGGTAGCCATTTATTTTTTCGGTCCGAATCGCCCCGCCGGCGCGAGCGCTTTCTTCGAGAACAACTGCATCGATGCCCAGTTTCTTCAGCGTCCAGGCGCACGAGAGCCCGCTGATACCGGCCCCGATGATTTGGACTTCAGCCATAAAGGGAAAATCGCAACAGCCCTCCCGGGTGCGCAGGTTTTAAACACAAAGGCACAAAGGCACAAAGAAAGGCCGCAAACAAAGGTTCTTGATGCGGCCTTTCCTTGTGCCTTTGTGCCTTTGTGTTTAAAACCTGCACCCAAGAGGGAAACATTCACAGTGTCCTCTCGACAATGTCGGCGAGAGCGCGAATGAATATGGGGTCGCTGTTCAACGCGGGCACTCGCCGGAAGTTTGCAACGCCCGCTTCTTCGGCAAGTTTCTTGAAGAGAATGTCGAGCTCATACAGCGTTTCGATGTGTTCCGAGACAAAGCTGATGGGAACGACCAGGATGTCGTCAACGCCGCGTTTTCCCAATTGAGCAATCACATCGCTCGTGAACGGTTCGAGCCATTTCACCGGCCCGATCTTGCTTTGAAACGAAAGCTGGTAAGGATTGTTCCGGCCCAGCCGATCCATGGTCAGCTCGACGCTGGTCTTTGTTTGTTCAAGGTAAGGATCGCCGTTTCGAACGTAGCTTTCAGGAATGCTGTGCGCGCTGAAGAGAATGTGCACGCCGTCGGGATTCGCGAACTTCGCCAGCTCGCGTCGAATCCTGTGCGCGACGGAATCGATGTAACCAGGATGGTCAGGCCACGAGCTCACCCATTGAACATCGCGTTTCTTGAAGGAAATCCGTTTATCGATCAACTTTCGCAATACGGAAAAGCCCGAGCCCGTTGTCGTCGCCGAATAATGTGGAAACAGGGGCAGGATCACAAGACTGTCAACCCCGCTCGATTCGATCTGATCGACGGCTTCTTCCAGGAACGGATGCCAGGTGCACATGCCGACGAACGTTTCCACGTCCTTGCCGCGCGTCTTGAATTCATCCGCGAGAGCTCGTGCCTGTTCTTCGGTAAGCCGCCGCAAAGGCGAACCACCACCGATCTGCCGGTAATAACCTTCGGATGTTTTTCGCCGAAGTGTTGCGATCGTGTAAGCCAGAGCCTTTCGCAGCGGACCCCACTTGATGCGAATGATTTCCGGATCCGAAAACAATCGATAGAGAAACGGTTTGACGTCCCGCAATGTCTCCGGACCGCCGAGGTTGAATAGAAGGACTCCGACTTTCATTTACTATGCCGATAGCTCTTCGCGGTTTCGATAAATGCCCGCGCGTTCTCGACCGGAGTCGGCGGAAGAATACCGTGGCCCAGATTCAGGATATGGCCGACAGGGCCTGCCTCTTCGAGAATCTCCGTAGTCCTGGCTACAAGGCGGTCTTTCGCGCCGAGAAGCAGCCCGGGATCCAGGTTTCCCTGAAGCGCGAGGCGATCGCCAACGCGCCTCCGTGCCTCAGCAATGGAAATGCGCCAGTCCACGCTGAGCACATCGGCGCCGGAACTCGCCATGGATTCCAGAATTGTCGCGCAGCCGTTCAAGTACAGGACTCGTGGGACGCGGTTGCCGACTGCTTCGAAGATCTTTTGAGTGTAAGGCAGCGCAAATTCCTCGTAGTCGCTCCGGCTGAGCTCTCCTGCCCACGTATCAAAGAGCTGGACTACCTGGGCGCCGGCTTCGATCTGGAAGAGGAGGTAGGAGCTGATAGTCGATGCGAGTTTGTCGAGCAGATTGTGCAGGACGCGCGGCTCGCTGAAGGCCATGCGCTTGATCTCGGCAAAGCTTTTCGACCCGCCGCCTTCAATCATGTACGAAGCGAGGGTCCATGGTGCGCCTGCGAATCCGATGAGGGGAACGGCGTTCTGCAGTTCCTGCCGCAGTCTTTTGAGAATCGATCCCACGAAAGGCACCTCTGCGGCCGGATCGGGATCGCCAAGCGCATCGACGTCTCCCTGTGTTCGAATCGGATTGCCGATTTCCGGGCCTTTGTCGGTAAGCGAAACCCCAACACCCATCGCCTCGACGGGAATCAGGATGTCGGAAAAGAAGATGACGGCATCGACACCGAGAATTCGATACGGTTGCAGCGAAACCTCGGCAGCGAGATCGGTATTCTTGCAGAGTTCGAGGAAGGACACCTTCTCGCGGATGGCGCGGTATTCCTTCAGGTAGCGGCCGGCCTGGCGCATCATCCAAACGGGAGTTCGATCCACCGGTTGGCGCCGGCACGCTCGGAGTAACCTGTCATTCATATAAGACGCGAAATGATACAATACCGCATTTATGGAGGCATCGGAAACCTCGATAGGGACGGGCTTTGTGGCGATTACAGGGAATGGTCAACCGATTGTTTCCATTGTCGTGCCGGCCTTCAACGAAGCCAAGCGCATCGGCGATTCCATCAGGAAAATCGACGCATTCGTACGCCAGTCGCCGTCTTTTTTCGAGGTGATCGTGGTCGATGACGGGTCCGTGGACGGGACCGCGGGCGTTGTCAGCGGCATCGATATGAAGGGGTTGCGGCTAATTCGGAACAATGAGAACCATGGCAAGGGATATACAGTGCGGCAGGGCGTCCTTGCAGCCTCTGGAAAGTATGTTCTGTTCACGGACGCCGACCTTTCCGCACCGATCGATGAGCTCACTAAACTTCTCGAGGTTGCCGTCGCTGAAGACGCAGACGTCGTGATCGGTTCCCGAAAGTTGGCCGCGAGCCTCATTGAAACGCATCAGTCCGGCGTCCGGGAGATCGGCGCGTTTGTCTTCAACTGCATGGTTCGGGTCATTCTTGGGTTGCGTTTGCACGATACGCAGTGCGGTTTCAAACTTTTTCATCGACAGCGATCGCGGCGCATCTTCGAAAAGCAGACGAGGTTGGGTTTTGGTTTCGATCCCGAGCTGCTGTTCCTGGCCAAGCGTCACGGTTTGAGGATTCGTGAGACGCCCGTGCGCTGGAGTCACTCGGAAGGGAGCAAGGTGAAAGTTCTGCAGGACGGCCTCCGAATGTTCTTCGATCTCGTGCGGATTCGATGGAACGCGCTAACGGGAAGGTACTCATGACGCTCCTCTCGGTAAACATCGACCACATTGCCACTCTCCGCGAGGCCCGCCGCACCAATGAGCCTGATCCCGCGGCCGCGGCCGCCATCTGTGAATTGGCGGGCGCCCACGGCATTACCGTGCATCTCCGCGGTGATCGCCGGCATATCCAGCATCGCGATATCAAAATCCTGCGTGAAACGATAAAGACAAAACTGAATGTGGAGATGGCCGCCACGGACGAGATGGTCGGCATAGCGCTGGACGTGATTCCGGACCAGGTGACTCTCGTGCCCGAACTCCCCGGCGAGATCACAACCACCGGAGGACTCGACTGCACGCACAACCAGCCGGCAATCACGAACGCCATCAAGCGGCTTCAGGCCATCAACATCGCCGTCAGCTTGTTTATCGATCCTGCCGAACAGCAGATCCGGGCGGCGTTGGCTTTGGGAGCAAGCATAATCGAGCTGAACACCGCCCGTTATTCCGACGCCACACTCACGAATCGGCAAACCCAGGAGGGAGCGCAGGCTCTCGACGCCGTTCGACAAGCCGCCGAGCTCGCGCACGCTCGCAACATGAGAATCCTGGCAGGCCACGGCCTCACGTACCGCAATGTCCGTGCGATTGCCGGAGTCCCGGAGATTATCGAGCTGAACATCGGCCACAACATCATCGCTCGCTCGGCGCTCGTGGGCCTCGACCGCGCCGTCCGCGAAATGTTGGCCCTTCTCGGGGAGTCGAAGGACGTGCCTCCTCGTTTCCACCGGTCCGGCGGGATCTAATTCGGGGAGAGACGCTAAAAAGATCTGACCAATGCTCAATTCCCAATGCTCAGCCGATTAATTCGGGGGACAGACTCCGAATTCCCCGAATTAATCGGCTGAGCATTGGGAATTGAGCATTGGTCAGATCCTTTTCTGTCCCCGAATTAACTTATACATTTTTGGTATCCTTGGGAATCTCATGCATCTCCTGCCTTATCTGGGCATTCTTGTTGCGGCTGTGGTCGAAGGCGAGGTTGTTTACTCAGGAGCCGTCGTGTTAGTGCATCTGGGCCGTCTCAATGCGATGGGGGTTCTGATGGCGGGAACAGCTGGTGGATGGGCAGGCGACCAGTTCTATTTTTACCTGGCCCGTGGCCGTGCGAGACAGTGGCTGGACCGGTTTGAAAAAATCGCAAAGCGGAGAAGGCTCATTCAATCGCGCATGCAGCGGCACGCAACCAAATTCATTCTTGCCTTGCGCTTTCTGCCGGGCTTGAGGATCGCGATTCCGATCGCCTGTGCCTACGCGGGTATTTCACCGGTAAAATTCTCGGGTCTGAGTTTCATCAGTGCCCTGGCCTGGGCCAGCGCCATCATGTTCACCATCCGGTGGCTGGGGCCGGCATCGCTCGGAGCATTCGGTCTTCGGGCGTGGTGGACGCCGATTATCCCGGCGGCTCTTCTTGTGCTCTTCTTTCGGTGGTTGGCGCGTGCGGAGCCGGTTGATGAACCGCCTGCCGAATGACACGGACGATGCGGTCCAGATCCCGGTCCTTCAATCCTGAATATACCGGGAGCTGAAGCGTATGTTCTGTCGCTTCCGCTACGGGACAATGCGTTTGGGACGCCCCAAACAACTCAAGTTTGTTGCAGATATCGACGTGCATGATTTCGACGTCGATGCCCCGCCGGATTGCGTAACGCTTCAAGGCCGCGGGATCTGATGCGCGAATGCAGTACTGGTAATATACCGGTGACGTCTCCGGATTGGCGGCCGGTGTGCGGATGGCATCGATTCCATTCAGGCCGGCGCTCAATTTTTCGGCATGCTCACGGTTGACCGCGTTGAGCCGGTCGATTCTTTCCAGCATCGCGAGCCCCAGCAGTGCCTGCACATTCGTGTAGCGTTTCCTGTACGATTCGGGCAGAGGAGCCAGCGGACGAATCTTCTCCCACAAGTAGCGGCTCAAGTCGTAGTCACCGAACAGCGACGCCGTATAGAACGCGATAAACATGGTGAACGTGAAGCCATACGGCCCGATCAGCTTCCTCTGAAGGTTGCCCAGAAGGACTTTACGCCAGACATCCTTCGCAGATGGCCACGGCTCCGCCTCCGCCTGCGATCGAATTCGGCCGGCGGTCTCCGGGTTGTTCGTAATGGCCATGCCGCCTCCGTAGCTGTTCAGCGGCTTGAGCATCTGGAAGCTGAAAAACGCAGCTTCGCCGAAAGATCCCACTTTACGGCCTCTGTATGTGGCGCCAAGCGCATGTGCGCAGTCCTCTATCACATGTAGACCGTGCGCTGCGGCGACGCTCATGATCGGATCCATGTCGCATGGCTGGCCGTAGAGATGCGTCGGGACGACGGCGCGAGTATTTGGGGTTATTGCCCGCTCGAACTTCGTGGGATCCATGTTGAACGTCAGCGGATCGATGTCCACAAAGATGGGGCGGAATCCCAGGATCCGCGCCATCTCAGGGACAACCCAGAAAGTCAATGCCGGGAAAATAATTTCCGAACCGCGGGGGATTTCCAGCGCGGAGAGAATGTAGTAGAAAGCCATCCGGCCGTACGATGCCGAAACAGCGTGGCGCACGCCATGGTAGCCGGCAAAACGCTCCTCAAATTCGCGAATAGCCGGCCCGCGAAGCCCCTTCCCGCTCGCAAGCGCCTGGAATGCAGTCCGCGCCGAGCCCGGAACGTGGCGAACACCATAACGCGCTATTGTGCGAATCATTGGGGGTTTGCCTTTGAGACTTGCGCTGCGAAAAACTCGATATGATGTTCGAGGTGCCGGCGCTGAATGTAAGCATCCAGGCGCTGCAACCCGCTCAGACGCAAACGTCGAATTCCCAGATAGTTCAGGCCCCATGACGGCCGAAAGTAAAACCGGGCGTACGCAGCCGCGAGAAGGTACCTGAGATCCTCGGCGCTCAGGTTCGGATGCCGGAAAGTCGTAGTATAACCGTCGAATTTTTCCGGATCCGTTTCCGTGATCAGGGGCTTCATCTGCTTGTACAAGGGCGTTCCCGGATACGGGGTCAGGATCTTAAAAAGAGCCAAGGTGCTTTGCAGATCCACCGAATATTCGATTGAGGCGCGTATGCTCTCAACCGTGTCCGTGAGAAACCCAAGCACGTAGAAGCCCTCGGTCGAGATCCCTTTGGCCCCACAGTATGCCACCATCTCACGCTGGTGCTCCGGAGGAATTGGCCGGCGTCCCACCTTTTTCAATGTTGCCGGATCCACGGACTCGACTCCAAAAGTAACCGTCGCGAGGCCGGCGCGATGAAGCAGATCGATCAGGTCTTTATCCAGGTCGTCCAGTCGCGTCTCGCATTCGAACCTCACCGGCAGGCGTTTGCGGATGATTCCCTCGGCAATGGCCATGCTGCGGTCTCTTTCCTGAGTGAAGAGAGGGTCGCGGAAAATCAGGTATGCCCGATTGTGCCGGCGGCAGATTTCTTCGATTTCCTCGAGGACGTTTTCAGGCGATCGTGACCGGTAAGGCGCCGTGATTCGATGCGGACAATACGTACAGAACTCCGGACAACTTCTACTCGACAGGACCGGAAATGCGGAATGCGCCGCCAACAATGAACGGCCCACCGCGTGACGCACGCGGCCACGCGGAAACAGATCCCAGGCCGGAAAGGGCAATGTGTCCAGGTCCGAAATTGCGGGACTCTGGACAACGCCCGTCATTGTTTCGCCGGCGGCCATCCGCATCGCGGCGTGTTCCGGCTCTCCTTTTATGAGGAAATCGGCATGATTTGCCAGAAGTTCCGGTGTGTGGGTAGCAGGTGCTCCAAAAAACCCCACGGGCATTCGGAACTTCCGCCTCGTTTCTTCCGCCCATTCGACCTCATGTCTGTGGTCTACCATTGAACTCAAAACGAGAGCGACGTCTCCCTCTACGACTTTTTCATGGGTAATCCGGACGTCATGGCCGGCGTCCGCAAAAATCGCCGCCAGATAGGCGACGTGAATACTCGGCACGTTCTGATAGAGCTTTCGAGCACGTTCTATCCAGCGTGTCGTCCATGAAAACCCTCGAAACCGCGATCCGTAGCCTCCGACAACTGTATCTTTGTTAACAAAACCGCCGCGTCCTTTGAGATCGGCGAGCACAACGCGCATAGAGCCTCCACACGAAAGAGTGAGCAACTTCGAAAGGAATCCCGGCAACCCAGCATTTTCCTTTCACTGGACCCGTACTTTCAGAGCGCGATGTGAAGCGGAGGACCTCTGGGGAAAACCTGTTGAAGGATGAAATCGGACGGTCGTTGTTCGGGATCCGAATAAGCTGCGTGCTGGGCATCCGGTCCGATATTGGAGAGGTGATCGATATTTACCGGGTGGGCAAACAGGTCGGTGGAACTGCTTACTGCCGGACAGGGCTGGTTCGTGATCCGGTGATGATTCAGCGAAGGCCCATTATAGTTGCCAAATCGGCCAAAGGGCCACGAGCGTACCTTCTGAAACTTCGCTTTGCCCCGATTCAGCCAGACGGCAAGGGGTTGCAACGACGTGGCGCTGGTAATGACCAGGTCTGTGTTGTGGTCATTGTCGATGTCGCTTGCTTCAAAACTGAGGCCGGCTTCGCCTTCCGGGCGGTAAACGGTGAGCTTCAGCCGCGGACGGCCGCTGGTGAAATGGATGTTGACCTGGTAAACCGACCTGTTCTGGTGGACCGTGGCGGTTTCGGGTATGTGGTCGCCATCAAGATCACGGCCGACAGTCGCGCGGTAGGAGATACCTTTGGATGCGGCCTCCGCCCACTTCGGAGTGAAGAGGACGAAGAAACCAGCGAGCAGCCAAATTAATGTTCGTTTCCTGGAGTGTGCCTGGTGCAATGACAGCAAGACGTGGACTCCGTAGGGTCTTTCCGCAGGTATAATAGCTCAGAAATGAAATTCTTTTGCTTTGCTCTGTTGCTCTTTACTTCGGGCCTCGCTCGAGCTCAAACTCCTGCCGACCCTGCCACCACTATATCACTTGATCAAATTCTCGACAGGATGATGGCCCGAAACCTACTGCAGGAACGCCGGCTTCTCGAATTCCGGGCCCAGCGTAAGTTTTATGCGGCCAACCCTCGTTTCAAAACCGATTCCACGATGCGCGTTCAGACCATCTTTCGGCAGCCGGATGAAATGCAGTCGACTGTGACCTCGCAGGAAGGTTCGAAGCTGATTCGTTCGCGCGTGTTCGACAAGATTCTCGAAGCCGAAAGTGAGACACATACCAAAAAGGCCAGGCAGCAGGTCGACATTACTCCGGCCAACTACAATTTCCGGCTCGGCGGTTCCGAAGACTGCAGCGGGCGAGCCTGCTTTCACCTGACGATTTCGCCCAAGCGGCGCGATAAATACTCGCTGGACGGCGAAGTCTGGATCGACACGGAAGACTACAGTATCGTTCGAATCCACGGGTCGCCTGCAAAACGGCCTTCCTTCTGGACTCTCCATACTGAAATAGATCGCCGGTATCGAAAGATCAACGATATCTGGCTTCCGGAGCGCCTCGACTCATCGAGCAACATCCTGATTGCGGGCCAGTCCGTATTGTCGATCGAATATTCCTACGAATCGGTCCAGACAGTTACAGGGGACCGGCAAAATTGAACTTCATGCCCCTGCTCCGGCATTCGTCGAAAACCTTGCCGGGATCCGCCACATCTTCCGGGGCAAAGACGCCGCGGCGGTCAATGTCTCCGCCGGCAATCATCTGCGCAACTATCGATGCAGGGCAGGCCGTATCGATGTCGCCGGCGCTCGCGTTCCATTTCGAATTGGACCGGGCGTGACATTCTGCAACGCAGCGGCGCTTCGATCCGTCTGAACGGCCGGATACTTCGACGCGGGCGATCTCATAGTCGTCGGCGTACGAACGCGCGGCTGTAAGCTTCGCCAGCTCGGGAATAGTCCAGCCCATTCGGAGCCGGCGAACCAACTCCCGAACGAACGCCCGGTCGAAGCTGACTTTAAAATCGGCATACAAAAGACCCCGATCTCGCAGCGCCCGCGGCAATGTGGCAATCTCACTGTGACGAGTCGCAACCACCCAAAGGCGGCCCACCGGCGGTCCGAACTGCACCATCTCCCATCCGCTTCGGGCCGGCGCCTGAGCAAAGCGGCCCCGGCTCCATTTCCAGGGCTTGAGCGTGAGCTCTTCGACAATCGTTTCAGCTGAATAGGGAAAAGAAAACGAACTGGACCTCGTGTTGAAATCCGCGGAACCTACACGAATCCGAACCGCTTCCACACGGTCCAGGCGCTCCGCGGCTGCCATGGCGAGCAGATTCGTCAGGCCGGGGGCGCAACCCATTCCAAGAACGGCAAGGACACCCCGTTCCTGGAATCGACGATGAAGCCGGAGCTGCCGCCGGGTCCAGGTGAACAGGCCTCCAAGATCGACGTAATGGACCCGGGCATCGAGAGCTGCCTCCATAACGCCGAGGTTCAAATGGTGCCTGGTGGAATTGATAATGACGTCGTGGCCGCCGATGACTCCGCGCAGATGCCGGGGATCGGAGGCGTCCGCGAAGGCAGCGTTTACCCGCTTCGACCGAAAGCCGGATGCCACGCGTCGCGCCGACGCCAGGTCTAAGTCCGCAATAAGGATTCGGTTCCTTGAATGCGACTCCAAAAGGTCTCGCACGATCACGCGGCCAATCGCGCCCGCGCCAAGAACGACGAAGCTTCTCACCTCTTGTTATATTCCGAATAAGGGTACCAGTAAGGCTTGATCTCTTGCTTGTAGTCCAGGTGAACGTGTTTCGTTTCCCGGAATTCGTCCAGGCCCTCTTCGCCCAGTTCTCGAGAATGGCCGGTTTGCCGCATGCCTCCGAAAGGGCCGGCATCGTTGTCGGTCAACGGATCGTTGATCCAGAACGTGCCGGCTGTAACCCGTTCCATGGCCTTCATGGCCCATTCCATGTTGTTGGTGTAGATGTTTGCGCCCAGGCCGTAAATGGAATTATTCGCCAGCTCGATGGCGTGGTCGATGTCGCGGACACGCATAATGGGGAGGACCGGGCCAAAAGTCTCGGTTTGCACCAGTCGCATCTCCTGCCGGACGTCCACCATCACAGTGGGTTCGTAGAAGAATCCTTTTTTGAAAGTGGTAGATCGTCGCCCACCTGTGAGAACGCGCGCCCCATCGCGGACCGCCTCTTCCACGCGCGAATGGACGTCCTGGAGCTGTGTCAGATTAATAGTTGGCCCGATGTCCGTGTTTGGGTCCATCCCGTCGCCGAGTTTCAACGACCTCGTAAATCGGACGACGCGCTCGGTGAACTCGTCCGCGACGGCATCAAACACATAGAAGCGTTTCGCGCCCGTGCAGACCTGACCCGCATTCAAATATGCCGCCCAGCACGCTGCGCGCGTGACAATCTCCAGGTCGGCATCGCTGCATACGATGAAGGGATCATTGCCGCCGAGCTCGAGGTGAGCTTTCTTGATTTCCGCAGCGCAGATCTGGCCGATCCGCTTGCCGGTCTCAACCGATCCGGTCAGTGCGACCAGGTCCGTTTCCTTATGACGTACCAGCGCCTCGCCGACTTCCTCTCCGAGGCCGGTAACGATGTTCACAACGCCGGGCGGAAGCTCGGCAAACACCTGGGCCAGTGCGAGCGTCGCCAGCGGCGTTTCCTCGCTCGGTTTGATGACGACAGTGTTTCCAGCCGCCAGCGCGGGAGCGACTTTCCATGACAGGAGAAGGAGTGGGTAATTCCAGGGAATGATGGCCGCGACAACGCCATAGGGTTCTTTGATGGTGAAATTCACCTGGTGCTCGAAAACCGGCGGCAGGGACGTGCCGCGAGAGTTCCGGCCGATTTCGGCGTAGTAATCGAAGCAGGAGGCCGTCCATTCCACTTCGTCGCGATTTTCGCAGAATGGCTTCCCGCCTTCGAGGGTCATCAATGTGGCGAGTTCCTTCTGATGCCCGCGCAGGTTTGCAGCAATCCGATGGAGGGCTTGAGCTTTGTCCGCGCCTGGAATCCATCGCCACTTTTGAAAAGCCTGCCGCGCCGCACTGACGGCGTGATCCGCGTCGTCGATGGTTCCGCGCGGAACTTCATCGATGATGTCTTCCGTTGCGGGATTGATGACTGCGATCGCCTTACCGTTGCCCTGAACTTCTCGTCCGCCGATCCACTGGTATTTCACCCCAGCCTCCCGGCTCAAATCATAATGCAGTGGTAGGTGGTTTCCACTTTCTGAAAGCACGCTTCCCAAATGGCACACCCGCGCACAGGCCGAGCAGGATCGCTCCGGGTAATGCGATCAGCCCCGCCCTGGAATAAGCCCAGGTGACGTGCTTTCCGGCAAGGTAGCCGAAGGTAACGAAGGATAGCGAGGAGATCACGGCGCCCGTATAGGCGAATCGCGCAAAAACGTCCAGCCTCAGCCTGGACGCGCCGGCCATGTATCCCATGAGGTTGCGGATGCCAGGAATAAATGGGCCCACAACAAGGGTCCAGCGGCCCAGATTCTGGAACCAGTGTTCGGCACGCCGGAGGCTCTCTTCGCTGATGGAGAACCAGCGCCCACGGCGGCCAAATACGAGATTCGTGGATGTCCGGCCGAACATGTAGCTGGCGGTCAGGCCGCAGATGCTGCCCAGCCCGGCGACCAGAACCGTCGGAACGAAATCCAGAATGTCCTTAAATACGAGATAACCCGCCAGAACAAGCAACCATTCGTCGGGAATGGGCAGCCCGATGATTCCAAAAATGAGAAGAAAAAACACTGCGACATATCCGTAATGAATGATCCACTGCGTAACCAGTTGCTCCGACATTCGAGTGCCCTTCCTGCTCAAAAAGTCGATAACGTACAAGCACTCTGGATTCCGAAACGGGCTTCGGGAGCTAATTCGGGGAAAGACGTAAGATCTGACCAATGCTCAATTCCCAATTCTCAGCCGATTAATTCGGGGACAGACTCCGCATTCCCCGAATTAATCGGCTGAGAATTGGGAATTGAGCATTGGTCAGATCTTACGTCTTTCCCCGAATTACCTCCCTTTTCTCAGTCGTGGACCACGAGGCGGAGGAATCGCCGCTTCCCAACCTTGAAGAAGTACTGGCCGGGAGCGGAGATCTCCGCCTTGACATCCGTTATCCGCTGGTCGTTCATGTGGACCGCGCCGGACTCCACAAGGCGCTGGGCTTCAGCGACTGAGGGGGCAAGGTTAACCGATGCCAGCAGCTTGGTGATGCGCATCGGTCCGGAACCAAGAGATAGCTCTTTTGTCTCGATGTCTTCCGGAATCTCGCGCTTCCGGAAGACTCGATTGAATTCTTCACGCGCGGCATTTGCTGCGGCGGCACCGTGGTAGTCCGTGATGATGCGGACAGCCAAATCTCCTTTGATTTCCATCGGATGGCGTTTGCCGGAGGTGATTTCCCGGCGCAGTGTCTGGACTTCGGCCAACGGAATGTCCGTCAGGAGTTCGTAATAGCGAAACATGAGCTCGTCGGAGACCGACATGACCTTGCCGAATTGATCGTTCGGATCTTCGTTGATGCCGATGTAATTTCCGAGAGATTTGCTCATTTTCTGCACGCCGTCCAGACCTTCGAGCAGCGGCATCGTGAGCACGATCTGGGATTCCTGGCCGTACTCGCGCTGAAGATCGCGGCCCACCAGCAGATTGAATTTCTGATCCGTCCCCCCGAGTTCGACGTCGGCTTCCAGAGCCACCGAGTCATATCCCTGCACTATGGGATACAGAAGTTCGTGCATCGCAATAGGCAGCTGGTTCTTCAACCGGTTGGAAAATTCTTCTCGCTCCAGAATACGCGCAACGGTGTACTTTGCGGCCAGTCGAATGAACCCGTCGGCTCCCAGAGCCATCATCCACCGGCTGTTGAAGTCGATGACGGTCTTTTCCGGATCCAGAATTTTGAAGATCTGGTGCTTGTAGGTTTCGGCGTTTTCCAGGACCTGTTCTTTCGTAAGCTGCTTCCGGGTTGCCGAGCGCCCGGACGGATCGCCGATAAGTCCGGTGAAGTCACCGATGAGGAAGATTGCAATGTGACCAAGGTCCTGGAAATGTTTCATCTTACGGATCAGGACCGTGTGGCCCACATGGATATCCGGCGCCGTGGGATCGAACCCGGCTTTCACGCGTAACGGCTTGCCCGTTTTCTGTGCGCGCTTCAACTTTTCGAGCAGCTCTTCTTCGCGGATGATCTCAACGCTGCCGCGACGGATGTGTTCGAGCTGTTCCTCGGCGGGAATTGTTTTGAAATCTTTCATTTGACTTCATTTGACTTCAATTTAACCAGGACGCGTCTGCCCTCGATCTCACAATGGCCGGACAGGACCAGATCGATCGCTTCCGGGTAGATCCGGTGTTCTTCCTTCAGGATTCGGGCCGAAAGCGTTTCAGGTGTGTCATCGTCCCGAACAGGAACCACGGCCTGGAGGATGATCGGTCCGCCGTCCAGCGTGTCATCGACGAAGTGAACCGTGCAACCGCTGAACTTCGCCCCATATTCCAGAGCCTGCCGCTGCACGTCCGTTCCCGGAAATGCCGGCAGGAGCGCGGGATGAATATTGAGGATACCGTACGGGAATGCTTCAAGAAAAACACGGCTCAGAACCCGCATGAAGCCGGCCAGCACGACAAGCGAGACACCGTGTTTTCGAAGATGCTCTACAACTTCACGATCGAATTCTTCGCGCGGGCGCCGCTGCGACGGAACATATGCCGTCGTCAGCCCGCGGGCCCGCGCCCGCTCGAGACCCGGCGCCGATTCGACGTTACTGATGACCAGCGCGATCTCGGCGTTCAGTTTTCCCGACGCAATACGATCCGCGATCACTTCGAAGTTGGAGCCTCGGCCGGAAAGAAGGACGCCGAGCCTTCGGTTGGCCGGCTGGATCCTCATGAACGGTAGGTGACCCGCGGTTCTCCGGGAATAATCTGCCCGATCTGGTAGCAGGGTGTGCTCAGCGCCGCCATCAGCGCCTCGAGATTCGAGGGACGGACGACAATCACCATGCCGATGCCCATGTTCGTCGAGCGCAGCATTTCATCGCGTTCGATCCTGCCCAGCCGCGCCATCACCTGGCAGAGCGGCAGCACCGGCCACGATCCAAGCTGCACTTCGGCCTGACAATTGTCGGGGAGAATGCGATTCAGGTTTTCGGTAATACCGCCGCCGGTAATGTGAGCCAGTCCCTCGATAAGATTCCTGGCCAGCGCTTCCCGAACGACCGGTTCATAATTAACGTGCGGCTTCAACAATTCTTCACCGACCGTGCCTTCCAGGCCATCAACCCGTGAGGTCGGCGTGAGCTTCGCGACTTCGAAGAACAGCTTCCGGGCCAATGAGTATCCGTTCGTGTGAAGGCCGACAGACGGCAGACCAACCAGCAGGTCGCCATGGCGAATGGACTTTCCATCGAGAATCCGGGAACGATCGACGATGCCGACGATAAACCCGGCAACGTCATACTCACCGTCAGCGTAGAAGCCGGGCATTTCGGCCGTCTCACCACCGATCAGCGCACAGCCTGCCTCTTTGCACCCTCGGGCAACGCCTTCGACAACGGAGACGATAACATCGGCGTCGAGCCGTCCCGTAGCGACGTAGTCCATGAAGAAAAGCGGCCGTGCGCCCTGCACAAGAATGTCGTTCACGCAGTGATTGACGAGATCCGCCCCGACCGTATTGTGACGATTCATCATGACGGCGACTTTCAGCTTGGTGCCGACGCCGTCCGTGCTCGAAACGAGCACCGGGCTCTTCATTCCGCCGAAGTCGCACGCGAACATTCCCCCGAACGCGCCGATGTCGGAGATCACCCCAGGCGTAAAAGTATTCCGCGCCAGGTCGCGAATCCGTTTCTTCGCGGCATTCGAAGCGTCGATGTCGACGCCGGAGTCTTTGTATGTGATGCCCATCGTATGTATAGCGCGGTTCGCTCTTATTCCTTCAAGCTGGCTTCCCACAGATCGAGCTGCCGGTCCTCGGCTTTCCCATCAGGAGTCATATCTGCAAAGTCCAATGGATATTGGCCGGTGTAGCACGCAGTGCAGAACTCGTTTCCATTTCCGCCGACGGCGCGTATCAACCCGGGCAGGCTCAGATATGCGAGCGAGTCGGCCTCGATGTATTTGCAGATTTCCTCAACGGTGTGGCTGGATGCGATCAGTTCCTTCTTCGTGGGAGTGTCGATTCCGTAAAAGCAGGGCGAAAGCGTCGGTGGACAACTGATCCGCATGTGGACTTCTTTCGCACCCGACGCCCGGACCATCTTGACGATTTTGCGGCTGGTCGTTCCACGGACGATGGAATCGTCGATGAGAATGACGCGCTTTCCGGCGAGCAGCTCTTTAATCGGATTCAGTTTCACCTTCACGCCGAAGTTCCGAATGGTAGTCTTCGGCTCGATGAATGTGCGGCCGACGTAGTGGTTACGAATCAGTCCGAAAGCGAAGGGAATGCCGGATTGCTGCGAAAATCCAATTGCCGCGGATACTCCGGAGTCCGGGATCGGCACGACGAGATCGGCGTCCACTGGAGCTTCCTCTGCAAGAATCCGTCCCATCAGGTCACGGCTGGTCTGAACCGTCCGTCCGAACACGATACTGTCCGGCCGGGAGAAATAGACGTGCTCGAAAATACATTTGGCAAGTCGTGGTGCGTGCAGGGCCCTGACGGACCGCAGTTCCTCACCGCGGATGTGAACAATTTCACCCGGCTCAACCTCGCGAAGATAAGTTGCGCCGATGAGATCAAACGCGCAGCTTTCTGAAGCCAGCACGTAGGAACCGTTCACTTTCCCGACACACAAAGGACGGAACCCGTTCGGATCGCGCACGCCGATCAGCGCATCTTCCGTCAGCAGCAGCAATGAAAAGGCGCCTTGAACCTTTGCCAGCGTCTCCGCGAGAGCATCGAGCAAATCGTTGGTTTGCGACCGTGCGAGAAGGTGGAGAATGACTTCACTGTCGCTTGTGGATTGGAAAATCGCTCCCTCCCGCTCGAGGTCTTCACGCAGGCCGACAGCGTTGATCAGGTTTCCGTTGTGCACGAGCGCCACTGTTCCGTAAGTGCACTTCACAACGATAGGCTGGGCATTACCTTCGCTGCTGTCGCCGGCCGTGGAATAACGAGTGTGACCGATGGCGTTGGCGCCCTTGAGCCTGGCGAAAACTTCTTCGTCATACACATCGGCGACATAACCCATGGCCTTGTGCGTATACACCTGATCGCCGTCGGAGGAAGAAATTCCTGTGCTTTCCTGCCCGCGGTGCTGCAGGGCATACAGGCCAAGATATGTCATTCGAGCCGGGTCGGAATGATTCGCGATCCCAAAGATTCCACACATTGACTTGCTCCAGATTTTCTATGATAACAGCTTCGGCAGACCCTGTCGCCACGCGGTTTCCAGCTCATCCATGGCGATGTCTACCACGCGTTCACCTTCATAGTTCAGGATCAACCGGTTACCGCCGACCTTCCCGAGATCGTGAGATTTCAAACCCATCTGGTCGGCGCGCGAGCAAAGTTCTGCAGCATTGGCGGTGCTCAGCAGAACACGCGTTGAAAATTCCCCGAACAGGTCCTTGACGAGCTCCAGGTGTGAGGGAACCCGCACTTCGGCGCCGACGGCGCGGCGATGGAAATTCGAGTAACAAGATTCGGCGAGAGCCACGGCAAACCCACCTTCACTGACATCGTGGGCGGACTTGACGAGGCTGTCGCGAATTGCGGTGGAGATGAAATTTTGAATTGCGCGCTCGTCTTCCAGATCGATTCTTCCAACCAGACGGTTGACGGTTTCCACGAGGACGATCGAATCACCGGAGTCCTGAAACGCGGACCGCGTCACGAGCGAAATATCCTCGATCAGGCCGACCATACCCAGCACCGGTGTCGGATAGATGTCATCGCCAAATGTTTCGTTGTAGAAGCTCACGTTGCCGCCAGTGACTGGCGTGCCGAAAAAGGTGCACGCCTCGCTCAGGCCGTCAATGACTTCACTGAATTGCCACATAACCTCCGGATGCTCCGGGTTTCCGAAATTCAGACAATTCGTTGCAGCTATCGGGCGCCCGCCTGCACATACGATGTTGCGGCATGCTTCCGCGACCGCCAGCTTCGCTCCTTCCCGAGGATGCCTTGCCACTCGATAAGCGGGGCCATCCAGCGTCATCGCCAACGCCTTTTTTGTGCCTTTCACTCTAACAACGGCGGCGTCCGAACCAGGTCCCACTATGGTGTTGGATTGAACCATGTGGTCGTATTGCTCCCAGACCCATTGGCGGCAGGAGAGATTGGGAGACGAGACGGCGAGTTTAAGAAGCTGGTTACAGTCCGTATTGCCCGAAAGGAAGCCTTCGATCATGGCGGGCTCGCAACCATCTAGGAAACTGTAGTGCTCCAGGCGGGAAGAAATGATGGATCTGGGCGGCAAAAGCGGGCGCTGATAAAGGGGGGCCTCGTCGGCCAATGCGCCATTGGGGATTTCAGCAACGACTTTTCCGTGCTGCCGCACCCGCAGCAGTCCATCATCAGTCACGCGGCCGACCGTGACGACATCGAGTCCCCACTTATGGAAGACGTCGAAGACTTCTTTTTCCTTGCTCTTGTCGGCTACCAGCAGCATACGTTCCTGCGATTCGCTGAGCATGATCTCGTAAGCGGTCATTTCGGCTTCGCGCTGCGGCACGTCATCGAGCTCCAGCTCGACACCGGTTCCGGCCCGGGCCCCCATTTCGCAGCTCGAGCAGGTCAGGCCCGCGGCTCCCATATCCTGAATACCGACGATCAGGCCCTTCTGCATGGCTTCGAGACACGCCTCGAGCAGCAGCTTTTCCATGAATGGGTCGCCGATCTGAACATTGGGCCGCTTGGCTCCGGCATCCTCGCCGAAACCGGCCGATGCCATCGTCGCTCCGTGAATACCGTCCCGGCCGGTCTTCGCGCCGACATAGATGACGGGATTTCCCACGCCATGCGCGCGTCCGTAGAAGATCTTGTCCTTTTCAAAAATGCCCAGGGCAAACGCATTCACCAGCGGATTTTGCGAATAGCAGTCCGCGAAGTAGACTTCGCCCCCGACCGTCGGCACACCAAAACAATTTCCGTAAAATGCGATGCCGCCTACAACGCCCTCGAGAATTCGTTTGTTCTGCTGTTTGTGGAGCGGACCGAACCGCAGGCTGTTCATCGCGGCGATCGGACGCGCACCCATCGTGAAGATATCCCGAAGAATGCCGCCAACCCCGGTTGCCGCGCCCTGAAAGGGCTCGATGAAGGAAGGATGATTGTGCGATTCGATTTTGAACGCGACGGCCAGACCATCGCCAATGTCGATGATGCCGGCGTTTTCCCCTGGACCTTGAAGCACAGCGGGCCCTCGCGTGGGCAGGCGGCGCAGATGAACGCGCGAGCTCTTGTAGCTGCAGTGCTCGCTCCACATGACGCTGAAGATCCCAAGTTCCGTGATCGTCGGCGGGCGCTTCAGGATATCGACAATCTTCTGGTACTCGCTTTCGGTCAGGTTGTGCTGTGTGAGAAGTTCTTCAGAGACCATCTTTTTTAGGATTTCGAATTGGAGGAACGCGGGCTAAAGCCCGCGTTCGTTCCTATCAATGCGTTAACCATCGATTCAAAAATCAATTTGCCGTCCGCGCTGCCCAGGAGGTTCTCGCTGGAGCGATCCGGGTGCGGCATCATCCCAAGGACGTTGCGGTGCTCGTTTACGATTCCGGCAATGTTGTGCAGTGATCCGTTGGGATTCGCCTCAGGCGTGATTTCGCCATCGGCCGTTGCGTAACGGAAAACCACCTGGCCGTTGTCTTCGATGCGTTTCAACGTTTCCGGATCCGCGAAGTAGTTTCCATCGCCGTGGCCGACAGGGATGCGAAGCACCTGGGTTTTTTTCAACATATTCGTGTAGGGCGTGTCCGCGGTCTCAGTGCGCAGATAAAGGAACTTGCATACGTACTTCAGTCCGATATTGCGCAGGAGCGCTCCAGGCAACAGTCCGGCTTCTGCCAGGATCTGAAAGCCATTGCAGATACCAAAAACCAGGCCGCCCTGCCTCGCGAAATCTCCGATGGCCTTCATGACAGGCGAGAATTTCGCCAGGGCTCCGGTCCGCAGGTAATCGCCGTAGGCAAATCCGCCGGGCAGAATCACTCCATCGAACCCCTTCAGGGATGTGTCCTGATGCCAGATGAATTCAACGGGTTGTCCGACCACGGACTCCACGACGTAGTAGCAATCGTGTTCGCAGTTCGATCCCGGAAAAATAACAACACCGAATTTCATGTTGCGTCCCTTTCCTTAGCGTCGGGCCCACCGGCCAGCCCATTTCGGTACACCGCTTCGCGGCCTTTTTGACTGGGCAATGGCCGGTCCCCCCACGGGCAACTTCCTTAGCGTCGGGCCCACCGGCCAGCCCATTTCGGTACACCGCTTCGCGGCCTTTTGACTGGGCAATGGCCGGTCCCCCCACGCCGGCTCACTCCCAAATGATTCGATATTCCTCGATCACAGGATTCGTCAAAACTTCTTTGGCGAGCCGTTCCACTTCCTGGCGCGAGGCTCCGTCCTTGACGCTCACGTCGAAAATCTTTCCCTGCCGCACATCACTGATATTCGTGAGGCCTAGCGAAGAGAGACTTCGATGGATCGTCATACCCTGAGGATCGAGGACAGTGGGCTTCAATGAAACAATGACAGTGGCTTTCATGGCTGATCGTAACATTTCTTTATATCCTTGTGTCTTGGTGGTTAGAAGACCCTCTGAAAGATTCGATCCACGTTCGCCAGCAGCCTGCTCGAATCAAAAACCTTGTCGACATCGGCCGCTGTCAGTTTCTGCTTGATGTCGGCGTCGTTCAGGACTTTCTCTTTGAAGGTTCCACCTTCGTCCCAGACGCGCATCGCATTCCGCTGAACCCAGCGATAAGCGTCTTCGCGCGTGACACCCTTCGCGACCAGTTCCAGCAGCAATTCACCCGAGTAGATCAGTCCGTGAGTCATTTCGAGATTCTGTTTCATCCGGTCCGGATACACGACGAGCCGCTCGATGAGCGTTGTTGTTTTGTCGAGCAGGTAATCGATCAGAATCGTCGAATCCGGGAAGATGATGCGCTCCACCGACGAATGCGAAATATCCCGCTCATGCCAGAGCGCCACGTTCTCCATGGCGGCCATGGCATTGCTGCGAAGCACACGCGCCAACCCTGCGATCTGCTCGGATGTGATCGGGTTGCGTTTATGAGGCATCGCGGACGAACCTTTTTGGCCGGCGGAAAAGTACTCTTCGGCCTCCCGCACTTCCGTCCGCTGAAGGTGTCTTATTTCGACAGCGATCTTCTCGAGCGTGGTGGCGGTCAGGGCAAGCGATGAAATGTAATGCGCGTGACGATCGCGCTGAATGACCTGCGAGGAGGCCGGCGCCGGCTTCAGGTTCAGCTTGCGCATCACCTTCTCCTCGGTATCGGGCGAAAGATGCGGGAAAGTGCCGACCGCGCCGGATAGCTTTCCGACGCGCATCGTTTCGACCGCTTCCTTGAATCGCCCCTGCTGGCGTCCAACTTCGTCGTACAGCAGCGCCAGCTTCAATCCAAATGTCGTTGGTTCCGCATGAATCCCGTGAGTCCGGCCGACGATCACCGTCGTCTTGAATTCGTGGGCGCGTTTTTTGAGAACATCGAGCAGCCGTTGAATGTCTTCAAGAATGATAACGGAGGCTTCGGCGACCTGAAGCGCCATGGCCGTGTCCAGGACATCCGATGACGTGAGGCCGAAATGAAAGTAGCGCGACGCCGGCCCGACGTATTCCGCCACCGACTGGGTAAAGGCGATCACGTCGTGCTTCACTTCCGCTTCTATTTCATTGATTCGATCCACGGAAAATGCAGCCCTGGTTTTGATTTCCACGGCCGCATCTTTGGGAACGATCCCCTCCTGTGCCAGCGTCTCCGTGACGGCCAGCTCGACGTCCAGCCAGCGCTGGTACTTGTTCTGGTCTTCCCATATCCGGCCCATTCGCGGCCTTGTGTAGCGCGGTATCATCTTTTTTTCTCTGTAGCGGCGGTTATAGACCGCCGCTACAGTTCTAACTATAGCCGAACCGGTTCGGTCGGCTGCTCCTGTGACGTGAGTTTCAAGCCGGCCGGCGATAGCCCCCGATCGCGCATCGCGCGGACCGCTTCCTGCCGCGCAAGCTCCGGATGATTGTTTTTCGAGCTCAGGTGTGCGAGCACGACGTGCTCGGCCATGCCGTCGTATTGTTCCCTGATGAAGCGTCCGACCGCGTAGTTCGACAGATGCCCGTACCGGCCCATCAGCCGCTGTTTCAAATTCCAGGGATACGGACCAACGCGAAGCATCTCGAGGTCGTGGTTGGATTCCAGGATCAGCATATGCGATCCGGACAGCCTCGCCGCCACATGATCGGGCATGTAACCAATGTCGGTAAGCTGCGTGATTTTCACGCCTCCGCTGGTGATGCTGAAAGCGACCGGTTCTGCAGCATCATGCGGGACGCGAAATGGAAGAATGACGGCGTCGCCGATCGTGAAAGCGACTCCTGGTGTGATCGTCGTGATACGAGATCCGTTAAGCTCGAATTCGCCGGCCTGAAGCGAGCGGCTCGTTCCCCACGTGAGGTAGACCGTCACCGGCAGTTCCTTGACCAGCATTCTCACTCCGGCTGCGTGGTCGTTGTGCTCGTGCGTAACCAGCACAGCATCGATTCCGTCCGGATCTTCTCCAATGGATTCCAGCCGCTTTGCGATTTCCTTGCGGCTCAATCCCGCATCGATGAGCAGCCGAACGCGTTCCGTCCGCACAAACGTTGCATTTCCGCGGCTCCCACTCGCGAGAACAGAGACTGTTATCGCCATGCTTCGCACTATCTCCGATACGCCGGACAGGATAGGGGACTGCGATGATCACGTGCGTTACAATCATGGCCTTGAACTTTCGTGAAAAGAAGGGGGCTATGGAGCTGACGATAAAGTTGAGCCTTGTGACTTCACTGGCCGTATTGGCGCTGGGTTTTGCGTCCCCTCAAACACCGAACCGGCCGCCGGCTCCGGCGCGCGAGACGTATGCGGAACTTCCAGGCGTGCGCATCTGGTTTCGGGACACGGGGGGAAGCGGTGTACCCGTCGTGTTCCTGCACGCGGCGACCGGCAGCACCCGGAACTGGGACAACCAGATCCCGGTGTTCACGGCTGCCGGCTATCGATTCATCTCGTATGACCGGCGCGGATGGGGCCGCTCTGTAAGCGACCCTGCGGGTCCGCAGCCCGGCACCGCGGCAGACGACCTTCAGGGCTTAATGAATTACCTGGGCGTTGACCGCTTCCACCTGGTTGGCACAGCCGCCGGAGGGTTCGTGTCCCTGGATTACGCGCTGTCGTTCCCTCAGCGGCTTCGAAGTGTGGTCATTGCCAACAGCATCGGTGGAGTTCAGGACGAGGACTATGTGGAGCTGGGCCGCAGGCTCCGGCCACCACAGTTCGACGCCATGCCGCCGGAAATCCGCGAATTGGGCCCCTCGTACCGCGCCGCCAACGCCGAGGGAACGCGCCGATGGGTGGAGCTGCAACGCCTCAGTCGACCGGAAGGACCGCCGTCGCCGCCACAGACGTTTCGGAACAGGATGACATTTTCTCTGCTCGAAACGATAAAGGTGCCCACGCTTCTGCTTACCGGGGATGCCGACATGTACGCGCCGCCTCCGCTTGTGCCGCTCTTCAAAGCCAGAATCAAGAATTCCGAATCTCTGATCGTCCCTGAAGCCGGACATTCCTCGTACTGGGAAAAACCGGAGGTCTTTAATCGTGCGGTTCTTGATTTTATTCGCAAGCATTAGCGTGGTGCCCGCTCTGGCCTGGGCCCAGCAACCTGCCGGCACGCTGGCAGAGCTCCAATCCAGGATCAACCCCGGTGACAAAGTTCAGGTTATCGATCAGCGACCGGAATCGGCATCGGTTCCGGCGTTTTGATCGATGTCCTGATAAAGAGATACGACACGGTATTTGTTCAGCCACCGTCCAGAACCCGCCGGCTGGATCTTTCACCTCTTGTTTCCAGGGGCGGAAAGGGTATCCATGTACGCGTATCCTTTTGATACAATAGCGGCATGCGTATAAAGCCGATTCTCTTCTTTTTGATCGTGGGTTCCCTTGCCGGTTATTTCGTCTACAGGGAAGCAACACGGACCGGCAAATCGGGGGTCGTCAACATCGGCTCGCAGGCGCCGGATTTCTCCCTCAAAGATGAGAACGGCAAAGAGGTAAAGCTGAGCGATTATCGGGGCAAGCTGGTATTTCTGAATTTCTGGGCAACATGGTGTGAGCCTTGCATCGAGGAAATGCCCGAAATGGAAATGCTGAAGAACAGATTGAAAGATCGAAAGTTCCAGATGCTCGCGGTCAGCGTGGATCTTGATTGGGATCCCATCAAGCAGTTCTACAAAAAGTACAACCTCACGATTCCAACAGCCCTGGATCCCGGAGGCGTTCAGGTCGCTAAAGGCATCTATAAGGTGACAGGCTGGCCGGAAACATTCCTCATCGATGCCAATGGCTACGTCGTAAAACACACCTGGCGGGAGCGCTGGACCGACCCGCGTGTCGTGGCGTATCTCGAATCCCTCATCCCTCAGGAACAGGCGCAAAAGAACTCCGATTAAGAACTGCCGGTCAATCCAATGCGAGTTTTCTTCGATTACGAACGGTCCGAGCTGGCCGAAATCTTCAGTCCTCATTTCCGGGCGGCACAGGTCTACAAGTCTGTTTATCAGCGCTGGTTCGATAACCTCGAGCTGATGACGGACTTGCCGAAGGCGTTTCGGGCTTCGCTGGCCGAGGAATGGAATATTCATTTGCCTGCGGTTCACCGAAGATTCGATTCCGTGGATGGAACCCGCCGTTACCTCGTGCGTCTCGACGACGGCGAGTTTGCTGAAACCGTATTCATTCCTGAAGAAAACCGCAATACGATCTGCATTTCATCTCAGATCGGCTGCGCGCTGGACTGCAAGTTCTGCCTCACAGGCCAGATCGGCCTGGTACGGCACCTGCGTCCTGGCGAAATCGTGACGCAGGTGCTGGTCGCACAGCGGGACAACCTCTCCTGGGAGTTGCGGGACACTTTCAACATCGTCCTGATGGGGATGGGCGAACCTCTGCACAACTACGACAATGTCATGAAGGCAATCCGGATCCTGCACGATGAGCACGGATTGAACATGTCCATGTCGCGGATCACGCTTTCCACAGCCGGGCTTCTGCCGGGAATTGAGCGGCTCGCCAATGAGCCGATGATTCCGAATCTCGCCATTTCGCTGACGGGCGCCACGAACGAGAAGCGAAACGAATTGATGCCGATCAATCGCAAGTATCCGATCGAACAGCTGCTCGACACGGTCCGCCAATTTCCGCTCAAGCACCGGCAGCGCGTTACTTTCGAGTATGTCCTGCTGAAAGGAGTGACGGACTCGACAGACGACGCGTTGAATCTGGTAAAGCTTCTGAAGGGAGTTCGCGCGAAGGTCAATTTGATCCCATTGAACGAAGCCGAAGAACTCAGCTACAGGCGGCCGTCGGATGCTGCAGTCGAGCGGTTTCAGCAAGTCCTCATCGACCACAATATCTCAGCCTTCGTGCGGAAAAACCGGGGCAACGATATTTCGGCTGCCTGCGGGCAATTAAAGAAGAAGTGGGCTGACGAACCGGTGGCACTGTTAACTCGAGACAGAAACGCGGGCTAAAGCCCGCGACTACATCTTGGAAGGAGCATGCTCCCACTGTAGTCGCGGGCTTTGGCCCGCGTTCTTTCCCGGATGAATCAGTACGTTTCCTTGAGCCACTGAAAGACGGCATCGGCGACGCGCTTGTCGGCAAGCCATTGCGATGTACCGCCGGAAAGGGGAACGACCTGCACGCGGAAGGGAGCGGCCACGGCCGCCTTCACCCGGTTTCCTTCAGCTTCGTCGGCAACGATGATCAGCGCGGACCGGGGTTTGAAGTCCTGGGCGCTGCCGGCCATGGCGAGGCTCTCGCTGAATTTAGGTTGAATCGCCACAACCGTCCGAACTTCCGGAAACCTGCCGCTCGAGAGCAGCGCGAGGTTTGCGCCGACATCGCTTCCAATGACGACGATTTTGCTGTTGTTGATTCGCGGTTGAGCCTTGAGCCAGTCGAGAGCGGGATCGATATCGAGCGGGAAGTCAAGGGCGCTGGTTCGCCATTCCTGTGCCGCCTGGATGGGCCTCTGGTTCTTCGTCTTGCTCTCGCCGTGGCCCCGCAGGTCCAGGGCCATCACAGCCCAGCCGCGGTTCAGAAGCTCGCGGGTGAAGGCATTCCAAACGGCGCGATCCTCGCCGTAGCCATGCAGCAACAGGACGGAGGGAACGGGGGCTGGAACGCCAACGGGCATGTCGAATGAGGCATGCAGTTCGACGAGATCGTACGTTTTGAATTCCGGCCCGGCATCATCGGCTCCCGCGCCTCCGCTCGCAGCCACATCGACATCGAGCTGGAAGTTGATGACATTGTCTTCGCGGTTCAGGAAAGAGCTGACGATCTTCTTCTCCGAAGCTTTTCCTTTCAGCTCGGCGTAGACCTCGTAGTCTGCCGTCGGGGGCAACGCATAAACCTTGAAAAGGCCTTCCTGGTCGGTTGTCAGCGTCCGCACGACGCTCGTTTTCATGTCCCGAACATAGACGCGGGCGCCGACAATCGGTTTGCCGCGGGCATCCTGAACGGCGCCATGGATGTTCTTCGGCTTGGGCCCGGTGTCCTTCCTCGCGCGGGGGAACAGCTGAGCCTCGAGTGAGAGACTCATTGAGAAAAGAAGGAGAAGAATGACGCTACTTTTTGAGAATAATCGAAACATCTGTACGCTCATCGCCTGAAATCTCAACATCTTTTTCCTGCTTCGGGAATCCAGCCGCTTCGACAGTCAAATGAAACTTCGCAGGACCGACAGCCAGACGGAATGCAAACTCGCCAAGCCGGTCACTAACGGCCTCTCTCCGGGATTTCTTTTGCTGCTTTGCATCGATATCCGCCCGGATCACTGTGACCTTCGCGCCCTGAAAAGTCTGGCCTTCCGCTGTGAAAACCGTTCCTTTAATTAGAGAATAGTTCGCCTGAGCGAACAGGGAATAGCCACAAAAGGCACATAAAGCACAAAAGATTATGAGCCTTTTGTGCTTCTTGTGGCTAATTCCCATTTTTACCCAAAAGCCTCTTCACGACAGCTTCGGTATCTTCGTAGCGGCCCGTTCCCGAATGGCTGAGCTGAATCACGCCATTCTGATCGACGACGAAGTGGCTGGGCCAGGTGTTGCAAAGATAATCCGACCAGATGTCGGACTTGTTGTCGACGACAACCGGATACTTGATGCCTTTTTTCGCCACAGCTTCCTTGATTTTTGGGATTTCCTTTTCGTAATCGAGCCGCGGCGTGTGCACACCAATGATGACCAGTCCATCCTTTGAATACTTGTCGTAAAGCTCCTTGATGTGGGGCATGGCTTCCGCGCAATAGGGACAATCAAACGCCCAAAAATCGATCAGAACAACTTTACCCCGAAGTTGCTCCAGTTTCAGCGGAGCCGTGTTGATCCAGGTTTCCGAACTCTTCAGCTCCGGCGCCTTCTGTCCGACAAAGGCATCGTCCGCATGTTGCGCCCACGCTACGCTGCTTGTGAGTAAGACCGCGAGTATTAGCCTGGCAAACATATGTCTCTCCTGGTGCAGGATGGGCCAAATTCTCTCACAACTGCACGTTTTGGTCGAACCCTTGCTGAGCGTTGTCCTTCTCCCGGAGGGAGAGGAATCATGAACGGAGAGAATCGTACCAAAGCGGCGCTGCGGCTGTTTCTGGTGAGCGGCCTGGGATTGCGGTCCGCAAACACGCTGGTTCGGCATTTCAAAGAGCTACAGGCGGTCTTTGACGCGACTCGGACTGAACTGGAAGCGCTTGGAATTCCGCCTGATGTTGCGGACGACGTTCTGGGGCGGAAGTCTGCGGAACGGGCGGAGGAAGAGTGGGCGAAGACCGTGGAGCTTGGCGTGGACGTTGTGGATATTCTCAGCTCCGCGTATCCGCCGCTGCTACGTGAGATATATGACCCGCCGATTGTCCTCTATATTCGCGGCATGAAGTGGAATTCGGAGCTGCCGCAGCTGGCGATCGTCGGAACGCGGCGGCCAACGGGCTATGGCATCAATTGCGCCGAACGTCTCGCGGAAGACCTTGCTGCGCGCGGCCTGGCGATCACGTCGGGTTTGGCCAGAGGGCTTGACGCGGCCGCGCACCGTGGCGCATTGCGGGCGGGTATTACGTATGCGGTTTTCGGAAGCGGACTCGACTTCGTCTATCCCAAAGAAAATCGCAAACTCGCCGAATTCGTGGTCGAAAATGGCGCGATTATCTCGGAATTCCCGCTCGGCACGCCCCCTTCGCCACAGAATTTTCCGATCCGGAATCGAATTATTGCAGGTATGTCGCTGGGAGTGACCGTGGTGGAAGCTGCCGAATATTCCGGGTCACTGATCACGGTCAGGCTGGCTCTGGAATCGGGACGGGAGATTTTCGCGGTGCCCGGGAATATCACATCGGCCAACAGCTTCGGTCCGCATGTTCTGATCCGCCAGGGCGCCAAACTGGTATCGGGCTGGCAGGACGTCGTAGAGGAGCTTCCACACCCGATTCGCGAAAAAATTCTTGCGCCGCTGGTGGCTCAAATGCAGGCTGCGCCTGAGCCGAAGCTGGACGGGGCGGAGGCGAAGGTATGGAAACTTCTGTCGGTACAGGAAGCGATTTCCATCGACACGTTGCTGGCAAAGTTGCCATTGCCCACGTCGGAAGTCTATAGTGCGCTGCTCGGTCTTGAGATAAGTGAATATATCCGCCAACTGCCTGGAAAGAAATACATTCGGCGGCTTTGAAAAAAAGGCGTTGTTGCTTTTTCGGCGCACACGACTTATTAGATAGACGATGGTGGTCTGAGAGATATGCCTGCAAAAAAGTCATTGGTGATCGTTGAATCACCCGCAAAAGCGAACACGATCAATAAATATCTGGGCAAGGACTTTGTCGTGAAGGCCTCGCTTGGCCACGTGAAGGATCTGCCCAAAAGCAAGCTGGGAGTCGATCTCGATAACGATTTCGAGCCCGTGTACGAGGTCATACCCGGGAAAGAAAAAGTCGTCAAGGAACTCCGCACTGCGGCGAAGACTGCAGGGCGCATCTTTCTCGCTGCCGACCCGGACCGGGAAGGCGAAGCGATCTGCCAGCATCTCAAAGAAATCCTCGACGGCAACAAGGCCGAAGTCTTCCGCGTTCTTTTCAACGAAATCACGCCGAAGGCAATTCACGCCGCGATGGAGCATCCCGGCCGAATCAATCAGCATATTGTCGACGCCCAGCAGGCCCGTCGAATACTCGACCGTCTGGTGGGCTATAAGATCAGCCCGTTGCTTTGGGACAAGGTCCGCCGTGGCATCTCCGCCGGCCGGGTGCAGACAGTCGCGCTCCGCCTGATTGTGGAACGCGAGCGTGAGATCCTGGCCTTCACGCCCGAAGAATACTGGTCGATCATCGCAAACCTCGAAGGCCACCAGCCGCCTCCATTCAGTGCCAGGCTGGTGAAGTTCAAAGGAAAGAACGCGGAAGTCCGGAACCAGGCTGAGGCCGATCACATTCTCGACGTTGTCAGGAAGTCGGACTTCCTCGTCGAATCCATCGTCACCAAGGAGAAGAAGCGAAATCCGGTTCCTCCATTCACGACCAGCAAACTTCAACAGGATGCCGCGCGGCGGCTGCGCTTTACGGTCAAGAAGGCGATGATGGTCGCCCAGAAATTGTACGAAGGCATCGAACTTGGCGGCGAGGAAGGCCGCGTTGGTTTGATCACGTACATGCGTACCGACTCCACGCGCGTTTCCGACGAGGCCCTGCAGATGGTGCGGTCGTACGTCTCCGACGTCTATGGACCGAATTATCTGCCTGAGAAGCCGGTTTTCTATAAGAGCAAGAAGGACGCCCAGGACGCCCACGAAGCCATTCGGCCGACTTTCGTCGGCCGGACGCCCGACGACCTCAAGCCGCTCCTCTCCGACGATGAACTGAAGCTCTATCGCCTGATCTGGACTCGATTCGTCGCCTCACAGATGAATCCTGCGATCTACGATCAAACGACCGTCGAGATCTCGGCGAAGGATTACCTGTTCCGGGAAAACGGACGAGTCATGAAGTTCGATGGCTTCCTGAAAGTTTATGAGGAATCCTCCGATGATGACATTCAGGGCAAACCAACCGGAGACGAGGAGGACGACATCGCGCTGCCGCCGTTGACCGTCGGGGAAAAGCTGCGGCTCCTCGATATCACACCCAAGCAGCATTTCACGGAACCCCCGCCGCGATTCACGGAAGCATCTCTCGTGAAGACGCTCGAAGAGAAGGGCATCGGCCGCCCGTCAACCTACGCAACTATTCTCACGACCATTCAGGATCGCGAGTATGTGACGAGGGATCAGGGAAAGTTCAGACCCACAGAACTGGGGACCGTCGTTACGAACATGCTCGTGAAACACTTCGAGGACATCTTCGATATTCAGTATACCGCTCGAATGGAGGAGGAACTGGACGAGGTCGAAGAAGGGAAGATGACATGGGTCGAGGCGCTCGACGACTTCTATAAGAAGTTCGAGAAAGACCTGAAGAAGGCCTCCAAGAATATGGAGAACCTCAAGAGCCAGGAGATACCCACCGACGAGATCTGCGAGAAGTGCGGCAGCCCGATGGTCAAGAAGTGGGGACAGTTCGGAAGTTTCCTCGCGTGCTCGGCATATCCCGAGTGCAAGAACACCAAGGAAATCGCGACCGAGGAGCCGCCCAAGGAAGGCGAAGGCGCGGCCGAAGCCGAACCGGAACCCTGTGAGAATTGCGGCAAGCCCATGGCGCTCAAGCGCGGGCGTTTTGGGCAGTTCCTCGCATGCACCGGATATCCCGAGTGCAAGACCACCCGTAAAATCGTGACGGGAACTCGAACTCCAAAGAAAGCCGACGTGTTACTGGATGAAACGTGCCCGCAATGCGGCATGGCCAAGCTGGTGGTGAAAGATGGACGTTTCGGCGAGTTCACGGCGTGCAGCAATTATCCCAAATGTAAGTACATCAAGCCGAAGACCGTCGGCGTACCCTGTCCCAAACCGGGATGCGGCGGCGAACTCATCGAGCGCCGCTCAAAACGCGGTAAGGTCTTTTACGGCTGCTTGAAGTACCCGGATTGCGATTTTGTCGTCTGGAACAAGCCCGTTCCCGAACAGTGCCCGCAATGCGGCGCTCCCTACCTCTTGGAAAAAACCACGAAGCGCGAAGGACTCGTCCGTTACTGCAACGAGGAATCCTGCAAATACAAGGTGCAAGTGGAGACCGAAGAGGTATCGCCTTAGTGCCTTTGTGTCCTGGTGGTTAAAAACACAAAGGCACTAAGGCACAAAGGCATGAAGTGAAGTCAGACGATCTCGCCTACCTGTTTTCTCTCACAAACGAGTATCGATCGATCCGATATGACTTGCGGAACATGCGCACACTCGCTGCGGCTCTTGGAAATCCGCAGAAAGAATTCAGGTCTCTGCTTATTGCAGGGACGAACGGCAAGGGTTCTGTCGCCAGGCTTCTCTCCGCGATGATGCCGAAAGCGGCGTTGTACACGTCGCCGCATCTGGTTCGCTTGAACGAGAGAATTCGGATTGGGGAGCAGGAGATTTCAGATCAGGACCTGAAAGCCGTCTTCGACGAAGTGAAGACGGCTGCGGCGACGACGAAGGATCTGCTGTATCCGCCCACGTACTTTGAAATCGTCACAGCAATGGCGTTTCTTTACTTTCGCGATCGAGTGAAGTCTGCGGTGCTCGAGGTCGGCCTCGGAGGAAGGCTCGACGCCACCAATATTGTCCAGCAGGACGTATCCGTAATCACCAGCATTGGCCTCGACCATCAGGAATTCCTCGGAACGACAATCGAAGCGATCGCTGCTGAAAAAGCGGGCATCATAAAAGACGACGAGCCGGTTGTCATCGGGCCGGCTGCGGATTTGCCCCCGATTCGAGAGAAGGCTGGAGCCCGGCTGATTCGGGCTGCGGATCTGAAACAGGAAGTCCGGTCTCTAGGCGGCGGCTACTTTGAGCTGGACATCGGGCGGTATCGGAATCTCAGACCGCGGCTGGCCGGCCGGCATCAGATCGAAAACGTCACGATTGCGATTCGCGCAGCGGAGTGCCTGGGTCTTTCTGAAGAGGACATTGTTCGCGGCGTTACTACTGCAACCTGGCCGGGCCGGCTGGAAAAAATCGGGCACTTTCTTCTCGATGGTGCGCACAACGTCGCTGCTGCGAAAGCGCTCTCCCGGTTTCTCGAAGAGTTTCACCCGCAAGTGTGGATCATTTTCGGCGCAATGGCGGACAAGCAGTTTGAAGAGATGATCGCGATCCTCGAGCCGCATGCGCGCCAGTTCATTTTCACGAAACCACAAAGCAGCAGGGCCAAGGATCCGGCGGATCTTCAGAAGCTGGTCGCCGGCTCGCGCGTCGAGGCTTCCGTGACGGATGCGATTCATTTCGCTCGGGCTCATGCTCCCGCCGGCACCCCCGTCCTCATCTGCGGTTCGCTGTACCTGATTGGCGAGGCACGCGCCGTGCTACATTAAGCCATGGCCGTTGGAACGAGGCTCAGTTATGCGCGCTCTCTGCTGATCACTGCACCCTTGATTTTTCTGTACACGGGCATGATGGCGTCGATTTCGGTCGCCAGCTCGCTGTTGGATGCTCGAGGGCGTATGCAGCATACGTGCGCCAGGATATGGGCCCGGATGATCCTTTGGACTTCGCGAGTCCGCGTCAGCGTGCAGGGTGTCGAGAACATCAGGCCGAATGTTCCCTATGTGCTTTGCGTGAACCATCAGAGCCATATGGACATTCCGATACTTCTGGCCACGCTGCCGTTCCAATTCCGGTTTGCAGCGAAGAAGCAGTTATTCCGGTATCCGTTCCTGGGATGGCACTTGCGCCGCTCGGGCCACGTGCCGATCGATAGAGAAAATCCTCATGCGGCCGTCAAATCACTACATCAGGCTGCGGAAGCGATCAAGGGTGGAACGCCGGTGATGATCTTTCCCGAAGGCGGAACCAGCCGGGATGGCAGCATCAAGCCCTTCAAAGGCGGGGGTTTCATGCTGGCCTTGAAATCGAATGCCGCGGCGGTTCCGGTGACGATCCGGGGATCGCGATCGGTGCTGGTTCCAAAGACGTATCATGTGCATGGAGGATTGGTCGAAGTCATTGTTGGAAAACCCATTCCCGCTGAGGGACTTTCCAGCAACGATCTTGCAAATCGCGTTCGCGAGGAAATAGTCAAAGCGTTTAATCATGGCAAAACCCTGGATAGGAATTCCTACTCGTTATCACGAAAAGACTGAGTACATCGGCCAGATCCGCCACTACCTCGATGCGGTGTTCTGGGCAGGAGGCCTCCCGCTTCTGATTCCGTCGTCAGGTGATTGCGGAGTCGTTCGCGAATATGTCGCACGAGTGCACGGCATTCTCCTGCCCGGCAGTCCAACGGACATCGATCCGGCACATTATGGAGCCTCTCGGCACGGCCAGCTCGGCCGCCTTCATCCGGAGCGTGATAGCACGGATTTCACGATCCTCGAAGAGGCCGAACGCAGAGCGCTGCCCGTTTTGGGAATCTGTTTCGGTGTACAAAGCCTGAATGTTCATCGTGGCGGTACGCTGGTGCAGGACATTGCCTCGCTGGTTCCCGGGCCGGTAACCCACGATGAAGAGGATGAGCGGCCGCCCGCGAGGCACGTGGTTCACCTCGATGAAGACAGCCTGATTGCCGGCCTCGCAGGCAGATCTGAGCTCGAGGTCAATAGCTATCACCATCAAGCCGTTGAGACGCCGGGACGCAATCTGCGCGCGGTGGCCTTCGCGCCCGACGGAGTGATCGAAGCTGTCGAAGACACAACCGGACGGTTCGTTATCGGCGTACAATGGCATCCGGAGAGGGGATGGAAGGACGATCCGTTTTCGAAGGCGCTGTTCGCATCCCTTATCGAAGAGGCGCAGCTTCGTTATAATGATTGCGGCTCTCCATGAATAGACTATCCTGGCTTGTCACCACGATCGCAATTGCCGCTGCATTGTCGGTTGCCGGCCCGCCGGCGACAGCTCAGTCGCGGTCCAACCCGGCCATGGACCAGATGATTCAGGCGCTCGGCGGCCAGGCATTTCTTGATGTGAAGGAGATCCACATCGGCGGCCGGTTTTTCGCATTCACGAAAGGCGATTTGAGCGGCTCGGATATTTTCGTGGATTACATCAAGTTTCCTGACATGGAACGCACGGAGTTCGGGTTTAACAGAAACAAGTCGATCACGATTAACAGGGGAACGGAAGGCTGGAAGATCGAACCCAAGGAAAAGGATCCTCAGCCGATACCGATCAAGGCCGGCGAAGAATTTCTGGCGGGTTTCAAAACGAGCTTCGATTACGTTCTGCGTTTTGTCGTGAAAAATCCGCAGACGACAATTCAAAATCTTGCCAGCGAGATCATCGATTTCAAAAGGACGGACGTGGTGGAGTTGCGGGATCCGGCCAAGAACCGCATTCGTTTTTTCATCGATCGGGAAACAAAACTGCCTGTCAAGATGCAGGTCCGTAGATCTGATCAGCCGAATCTCAATGAAGAGCAATACGGCAACTGGCATCGGTTTCAGGGCGTGATGACGCCCCTCTTTATGGGCCGCTACAAGGACGGTGTTAAGATTATGGAGATCCGTGCCGAGACCGCGGCTTATAATTCCGGTCTTTCGGACAATCTCTTCTCACCCCCGGCGACGAAGTAGGCAAATGAATCCTTCTATTCATGCGACGACGATTCTTTGCGTCCGCAAGAAGAACAAAGTGGCTATTGCGGGCGACGGCCAGGTGACACTCGGCGACACGGTCATCAAGCACGGCGCCAAGAAAATCCGGCGACTGTACAACGAGAAGATCATTGCCGGATTTGCCGGCTCTTCCGCGGACTCCTTCGCTCTGTTCTCACGCTTCGAAGCCAAACTCGAACAGTTTCATGGAAACCTGAGCCGCGCGGCCGTCGAGCTTGCGAAGGACTGGAGAACGGACAGATCGCTGCGTCACCTGGAAGCCGTGATGATCGTTGCCGATGACAAGAATACGTTTCTCATCTCAGGTAACGGCGACCTGATCGAGCCGGACGATGGTCTGGCCGGTATTGGCTCAGGCGGCGCCTACGCGCTCGCCGCCGCTCGCGCTTTGAATAAATTCACGGACCTCGGCGCCCGCGAGATTGCGCAGGAAGCGATGCAGATTGCGGGAAAGATTTGTATTTATACCAATGACAGCATCACGATTGAGGAGCTTTGACAACACAGCCGTAATTCGCGGCTACTCTCCTTCCCCGTGCTAGAATCGAACTGAAGTATGTATGTATCTGAAACAGTAGACGAGACACCTCACCTGGACGAATTGACCCCGCGCGAGATTGTTCGCGAGCTCGACAAGTACGTCATCGGGCAGTCCGGGGCCAAGCGGGCCGTAGCCATCGCGCTGAGAAATCGCATCCGCCGCCAGAAGCTTTCGCCCGAAATGGCGGAAGAAATCATGCCCAAGAACATCATCATGATTGGGCCGACGGGCGTCGGTAAGACCGAAATCGCGCGGCGTCTTGCGAAGCTCGCCAATTCGCCTTTCCTCAAGGTGGAAGCTTCGAAATTCACTGAAGTCGGATACGTCGGCCGTGACGTGGAGTCGATGATTCGCGATCTCGTCGAGATCTCAATTGAAATGGTCCGCAACGAGAAGCTCGAAGAAGTATCCGATAAGGCCGACACCAACGCCGAAGAGAGGATCCTCGATCTTCTTCTGCCGCCGATGCCGGTCGCTTCCGGCGATGACAGCAACCGCGCATCTTCGGACCAGTGGAATCGTACGCGGGAAAAACTGCGCGCCCAGCTTCGAGACGGCAAGCTCGATGACCGCACTGTTGAAATCGAAGTGAAGGAGCGTAATTTCCCTGCATTCGAGATCATCAGCAATCAGGGAATCGAGGAGATGGATATCAATATCAAAGATATCCTTCCCGGCTTTCTCGGACAGCGTACAAAGAAGCGCAAAATGAAGGTTGCCGAAGCAATCGACTACCTGATCCAGGAGGAGGAATCGAAGCTCGTCGATATGGACCAGGTCACACGCCTTGCCGTCGAGCGGGTTGAGAACAGCGGCATCATCTTCCTCGACGAAATCGACAAGATTGCCGGACGCGAATCGGGACACGGTCCCGACGTCAGTCGCGAGGGCGTGCAGCGCGACATCCTGCCGATCGTTGAAGGAACCACCGTCAACACCCGCTACGGCATGGTGCGCACCGATCACATCCTGTTTATTGCCGCCGGCGCATTCCACGTGAGCAAGCCCGCTGATTTGATTCCCGAGCTGCAAGGCCGTTTTCCAATCCGCGTCGAACTCGATTCGCTGACGGTTGAAGATTTCGTGAGGATTCTCACGGAGCCTCAGAATGCGCTCATCAAGCAATACATCGCGTTACTTGAAACCGAAGGAGTCAAGCTGACGTTTCTCGACGATGCCGTGCAGGAGATAGCCCGCTTCGCCGCCACGGTGAACGATAACACGGAGAATATCGGTGCGCGCCGCCTGCACACGATCATGGAAAAGCTCCTCGACGAAATATCTTTTGAGGGACCGGATCTCAAAAAGAAGTCCATCCGCATCGACGCGGCTTACGTGCAGAAGATGCTTGCTGAAATCGTCAAGGACCAGGACCTCAGCCGTTACATCCTGTGAACATCTCGGATGAGAATTGGGAATTGAACATTGGTCAGATCCGGACTGATCTGACCAATGTTCAATTCCCAATTCTCATCCGATGTAGTTCGGGCGAGCGTCTCAGGGTCTGAGAAATGCGCCATGCTATTCTTGGGTTCCTCCTGCTCCTTGTGGGCTGTGGCAAAGTCGGCGACCCGCTTCCACCATTCATTCGGATTCCGGAACCAGTCCGCGATCTCTCCGCCCGCCAGAATGGACAGAGTCTGGTGCTGACGTGGACGAATCCGGCGCGGAACATCGACGGTTCTCAAGCCGACGATCTCGCACGGGTTCAGGTCCTCAGCAGCAACGATGTGATCGCTACCGTCAACGTGAATGCCCCGGGACGAGCCCAGTCTTTTGAGATTCCGCTCGGCTCGGCGCTCGGACCGTCCCGCTCTTTTACCGTCCAGCTGGAAACAAGCCGGGGCAAGGTTTCTGGAATATCGAACAGCGCTTCAGTCACCCCGGTGGAAGTTCCCGGTAGGGTCACCGGGCTTCGGGCTGCTGCCGATCAAAAGCGAATCACACTGCAGTGGGACAGGCCGCAGGAACATCCGGAGCTGGCAAATGCCTACCTGGTAAACCGGGTCGATCCCGCGGAAGAGCCGCAGGTGGTTCCGGATACGCGATACGAAGACAGCCGCTATCAGCCCGGCAGAAGGTATTCATACCAGGTTACGGCCCTACGGAATGTTCAGGGCGCTATGGTTCCGGGCACCGAACCGGCGGCGATTACAGTTGTTGCTGAAGATAAGACTCCTCCCGTGGTTCCGGCGGGACTCGAAATCGTTCCATCAGACACGGGAGCGTTTCTGGCCTGGAACGATAATTCCGAGGAAGATCTGGCAGGATACCGGGTTTTTCGCGGCGAGAGCGCCAATGGGCCTTTCCGGCCGATAACGGAGCGTCTGAACCCGACCAGTGGATTCTTTGACCCTGCATATCGGCCGGGTTTGTATTACGCTGTCTCGGCCGTTGACGAATTTGGAAACGAAAGCGCCAGATCGGCGCCGCTGCGGGCGCCGTGACCATGAACGCGGGCTAAAGCCCGCGACTACAATTGGGATCAAAGTACGTCTGAATGTAGTCGCGGGCTTTAGCCCGCGTTCATTCTTGCTACAATGGAAGTATCTGATTAGGAGAGATTAGCCATGAAATTCTTCCTTGATACTGCGAACATCGAAGAGATTCGCGACGCTGCCAGCACAGGCGTTCTCGATGGTATCACCACGAATCCGACACTGATTTCGAAAGAGGGAAAATCGTTCGAAGACCAGCTTCTTAAGATTTGCTCGATCGTAGACGGGCCTGTCAGCGCGGAAACCGTGAGCCGTGACGCAGCGGGCATGGTCGATGAGGGGAGGCATCTGGCGAAACTTCATCGCAACATCGTCGTGAAGTGTCCGATGACGAAGGAAGGCCTGAAAGCGACAAAGATGCTCACTGAGGAACGTATCCGCGTCAATGTGACACTCGTGTTCTCCGCACCGCAGGCCATTATGGCAGCCAAGGCCGGCGCCTATTTCGTCAGCCCGTTTGTCGGCCGGCTGGACGATATCGGCGAAAACGGGATGGAGCTCATCCGCGATATCGTGACCATCTTCAACAATTACGAATTCAAGACCGAAGTGCTGGTCGCATCCGTCCGCAATCCAATCCATGTTGTTGACGCCGGCTTGATGGGCGCCGACATCTGCACGATGCCGGCAAAGGTCTTCGATCAGCTCATGAAGCACCCGTTGACGGATAAAGGCATCGAACAGTTCTTAAAAGACTGGGAAAAGGTCCCGGTAATCAAGTAACGCGGGCTAAAGCGCGCGACTACATTGGCGACACGTTCCGGACCGAATGTAGTCGCGGGCTTCAGCCCGCGTTCTTATCTATGGCCAAGGTTACCGCATCCAACCGCATCGAACGTCTCGTCGAGATGAACCGCGCCGCCGAGTTCGGCGGCGGCCAGCAGCGCCTGGAGCGGCAGAAAGCCGAAGGCAAGATGACAGCGCGCGAACGGATCGCGCTGCTGCTCGACAAGGACTCCTTCGAAGAGCTCGACAAATTCGTCACGCATCGCTGCCTCGACTTCGGGATGCAGGAGCAGCAGTATCCCGGCGATGGCGTCGTTTCCGGATACGGCCGCATTGATGGCCGCCTCGTCTACGTCTTTGCGCAGGACTTTACCGTTTTCGGAGGTTCGCTGAGCGAAACCAACGCACGAAAAATCTGCAAGGTCATGGATCTCGCCATGAAGGTGGGCGCTCCTGTCATCGGGCTGAACGACTCGGGCGGCGCCAGAATCCAGGAAGGCGTTGTTTCTCTGGCCGGCTATGCCGACATTTTTCTTAGAAATACAGTCGCTTCAGGCGTTATTCCCCAGATTTCCGCGATCATGGGGCCGTGCGCCGGTGGTGCGGTGTACTCGCCGGCCATTACGGACTTCATTGCGATGGTCGACAAAACCAGCTACATGTTCGTGACCGGTCCCGACGTCATCAAGACCGTCACTCACGAGGAAGTCACGAAGGATGAGCTCGGCGGCGCCATGACCCACAACAGCACGAGCGGCGTGGCGCATTTCGTATCACGCAACGACGAAGAGTGCCTGCTGCTGCTGCGCGAACTGTTCTCCTTCATTCCGTCCAACAACATGGAAGATCCGCCGCGGCGGCCGACCAACGATCCCTGGGACCGCGTTGAAGAAGCCCTGGACACAATGGTTCCTCCAGAGTCGAACGTTCCGTACGACATGAAGGATGTCATCCATGCGATCGTCGACGAGAATTACTTCTTCGAAGTCCAGGAGTATTACGCAAAAAACCTGGTCATCGGCTTCGCACGTCTGGACGGTCGGCCGGTGGGCATCGTCGCAAATCAACCCGCGTTTCTGGCGGGATGTCTGGACATCGCCGGCTCGACTAAAGGCGCACGCTTCGTCCGGTTCTGCGACGCGTTCAATATTCCGCTCGTCACATTCGAAGATGTTCCGGGATTTCTGCCGGGCACGAACCAGGAATTCGGCGGCATCATCAAGCACGGAGCGAAGCTCCTGTTTGCATTTGCCGAAGCCACGGTCCCGAAACTGGCCGTGATTACGCGAAAGGCATACGGCGGCGCCTATTGCGTCATGTCGAGTAAACACATCCGAACGGATGTGAATTTCGCCTATCCTACCGCGGAGATTGCCGTGATGGGGCCTGAAGGCGCCGTGAATATCATTTACCGGCGGGAACTGGCGGCGGCGAAAGACGTGGAGAAACAGCGTCAGCAGAAGGTGGAGGAATTTCGGGAGAAGTTTGCAAATCCTTACATCGCCGCCCAGCACGGTTTCATCGATGAGGTTATCGAACCGAAATATACCAGGCGAAAGCTGATCACCGCGCTTCGAATGCTGAACACAAAACGCGACAGCAACCCACCGAAGAAACACGGAAATATCCCGTTGTGAAACATGTGGTCTTAAAACACAAAGGCACGAAGGCACAAAGAAAGGCCGCAAATAAAAGTTCTTGATGCGGCCTTTCTTTGTGCCTTCGTGCCTTTGTGTTTTAAGACCCGTTTCCCTCAGCCCTGGCCACGCAAGGCACCGACCACGCTGCCGACTTTGACCGAAGCATCGTAAATCCGGCCGATGGGGACTCCACCGGGCAGCTTCACCCGGGTCAATGAATTCAGGCCTGCTGACGCGATGCAACCGCACTGGGAGCAATCCGGATTGCCGCCAAACTGGCAAGGGCTTACCTGCGTCTTGAGATCTGCAGTCATCGATCGCGTGGTCTTGGCGAAGACGCACTGGTCGGGGCTGGAAGGCGGCATCAGGAAGCCTTCGATCGTGCCCTTTGTCATTGTGAGTTTCGGATGAGTCTCCCGAAGCTCCATCAGGTCGCGGACAATCTGTTTACGGGCCAGCGGGGGAAGAATCTCGCGGCTCGTCTCACCGATCTGCGGCGTGTAGAGGCTGACCCACACCTGGTGCGTTCCGTTGCGGGCACACCAGAAATCCAGGAACTCGCGCAGGTACCCCGGCCGTTCGGTCATTTGCCGAGTCACCGTACAGTGAACGGTGATCGTGTGGCCTTCGATGTTCTTCAGAATGCGTTCGTACGTCGCGGGTTTGCGCCGCACATCGTGTTCAGCCGGCAGGCCGTCGATGGAGACCACAACTTTCAGTTCGTCATACTTCGCCCACTCGACCGGAATCGGCCGTACGGCACTCGTGACGAGTTGCGTACGAATCCGGCGCGAATTCAGCTTCGGCAAAATTTCATTCAGCTCACGGAACCTGACAAGCGGCTCGCCGCCGACAATGGAAACGTGCAAGGGTCGATGATGATCCACGAGTTTCATGAACCGGTCCACAAGCTCCTGGCCTTTGAAATCGCTAACCTGATTGAGTACGATCCCTCCGCCAAGATGTTCGTCGCCGTAGGCGTAACACCCGGGGCACTGGAGAGGGCACTCTTTCGTAAGTTCAATCGACAAACAAGGGGGGCGTCCCGCCAGGATGCGTTGCCACCCGCGGAGAATTTCCATCGGCGTCATATCCGGCAATTAGAACACGAATGATTCGAATCAGACGCCTAATAATCTAACGTGCGTGCGAGGAGAGTACTCATGAACAAAACTCTTTTCATTGGGGCGGCCGGTCTGCTAGGGACGCTGGGCCGATACTGGCTGTCCGCATGGGCGGACGAGCGATGGGGGCCGACGTTTCCGATTGGCACCTTGATCGTGAATCTGGTCGGCTGCCTCCTTGTCGGTTTTCTGTTTCATGCCACCGAAGAAAAATACCTGATCGATCCAGTACTGCGGTCGGCAGTATTCGTGGGTTTTCTGGGGGGATTCACGACTTTCTCATCGTTCGGAGTTCAGACGTTCAACCTCATGCGAGACGGCGAGATCTTTCTGGCCGGCATCAACATTCTCGTGTCGAACGTCGCGGGTCTGCTGCTGGTCTGGACCGGATACGCGGTTTCGAAGACTTTGTGAGTTGTCGCAAAGATTCCTGAGGCGTAATCCGCGTAATCTGCGGCTTGGCCCCCCAACTTCGCTATAATCGGAGCATGCGATACCGCGCGATCCTGGTCGGACTGCTGTTGGTCCTCAGTCAACTGCAGCTGGCGGCCAAAGACGCAAAGTGGTTCGAACTCTCGTCCGAGCATTTCCTGCTTTTCACAGACGTGGGGGAAGTGAAGGGCCGCAAGCTGCTGGTGGATTTCGAAAGCCGGGTGTCGGCTTTTTCTCAGGTCTTTGGCAAGGTTCCGCCCCGGCAATTCCCGATTGAAGTCTTTCTCTTCAACAATGAACCGGATTACCTCGAGACTTTGCCGCGCATACAAAACCCGGAAACGCGCACCAGGTCGGCGTATCTGCTCCATGGCCCGGACCGCTTGTTCATCGTCGCCAAGGACAAATCGCCCGACGACATTGCAAATGATGTGGCCCACGCGCTGGGACACGCGCTGTTCGAAAGGTATGTCCTGTGGCGGCCGTTCTGGCTGGCCGAAGGCGCGGCCGAATACGTCAGGAAGGTCGGGCGTGCCGCGGATGCGAAGAAAATTTCCGAGGAAGAAGGATTCTCCGTGGCCGATCTGGTCACGATTGTGCCGAGCGGAACTTACGACGACAGCGAGACCGGCAGTGCGTTTCGTGCGCAGTCCTATCTTCTCCTCCGGATTTTGCTCGATGAGCATCCGGATGTCCTGAAGCAATACATGCAGTCGTTGCGAACCGAGTCCGAGAACATCCCCAGAATCCCGATCGACGCCGATGCCATGGACGCCAGATTGAAAGCTTACGTGGAGACCCCGCTCAAGGCGCCTCCAACGGCTCCCGCCATCAAATCTGCTGAGGCCGATGCCGGCAGGCTAAACATCCATCGCGGAGACGTTCTGGTCGCGACCGGCCGCGGGTCGGAAGCCGGGCGCTTGTACAACGCCGATTCGAAAGACGCGCGTGTAGCGCGTGCGATTGTCGCTCGATTCTCCCGGCCCCCGCTGGAGGCCGTCCGCCTGCTGGATCGCGTCGCGCGCGAGAGTCCGGACAATGGCCTCGTGCAGTACCACTTCGGCGCAATGCAGATTCAGGAGAAGAAAGACATTCAGGCCCAGGTCGTTGCTCTCGAACGCGCCGTCCAGTTGCTGCCGCTGATGGGCCGCGCCTACGCCGAACTGTCGCGCGTGTATGCGCTGAACGGCCAGGCAGAGAGAGCGCTTCCCATGATCGCGCGAGCGCTGGACCTGGAACCGGAATTCGGCGATCAGTTTTATGCGATTCGCGCGGATGTACGTCTTGCGCTTGGTGAGCTCCAGCCGGCGTTTCGCGATGTAAACCAGGCCTCGGCTTTACCGCATTCCGATAGATCTTCCGTAGAGCGTTACATGCTCAAGGTATGGGAGATTCGCAAAAAGATCGAAAATGCTCGCCGGGAGACCGACGACCGGGACCTGGTGCAGATCCGAAAGGAGGTCGCTGAAAAGGCTGCTCTCCTGGAGCCGCCGCCGAAACCAGCGCCACCTCCTCCACCGGTCCCGACTGGAAGTATCAGTTACCAGATCGAGGCGCGGGCTGCCATTGAAGTGCTGGAGGCGATCTATCCCGATTACCCGGAGTCGCTCCGGAAGAAGGGCGCCGCCGGCAATATCGCCCTGCGCGTGGACGTCGGTCCCGATGGCAAGGTGAAAACCGCAGCGGTCGCAAGCTCGCAATTGCCGGACATGGATGCCGCTACTCTCAACGCCGTCAAGAAGTGGTCGTTCAAGCCGGGCAATCGGAGTATTCGCATTATCGTCACTTATTCGCTTCAATGAAGTGTCCGGTCTGCCTCAACCCAGCAACGGCGCCGGCGATTACCGGTACGGATCTGCTTTTCGAAACTACATCGCGGACGTTCACCCTGGATTCGTGCCCGGCCTGTCGTTGCCTTTTCCTGAATCCGATGCCTGGCAATGATGAGATTGCCGGTTTCTATCCCACTCAGTACTGGTGGAACACGGCCCGCCGCGGCACGCTGAAAACACTCGAATCGATTTACAGGCGAATTGCTCTTCGGGACCACGTTTCATTTATCACAAAGGCCGCCGCCGGCAGGACCGGAGCCGATTTGCTGGATGTGGGCTGCGGCAGCGGCACGCTGCTCGGACTGCTCAAACAACGTGGGTTTCGAGTTATGGGTGTCGATTTTTCTGCCGAAGCGGCAAGGGTTGCTGAAGTGGACAATGGCGTACAGGTTGTTGTCGGCTCGCTCGGCGAGGCTGCATTCCCGGATCGGTCGTTCGACGTCGTGACCCTGTTTCATGTGATGGAGCACGTCACGAATCCGGGCGAAGTGCTGGCGGAAGTCTTTCGCATCCTGCGGCCGAATGGCGCCATTGTGCTTCAAGTGCCGAATATCGACAGCTGGCAGTTCAAGGTTTTCGGAGGGAAATGGTACGGGCTCGACATACCGCGGCATGTTATCGATTACTCCAAGGACGCAATCCTCAAGCTTCTCATCAACGCGGGATTCACGGTTCAGCGCGTCCGTCACTTTAATCTGCGCGATAACGCGCCGGCTCTCGTCTCGAGCCTCCTCCCGTCGCTGGATCCCGTAAGCCGTGCCGTCCGGCAGCGCAAACGCAACGTTCACGAATCGGCGCCTGCGGCCTGGTCGCGGCATCTGTTGTATCTGTTGCTGGTGATTAGCGCCTACCCGCTGGCGATTCTCGAATCGGCGTTCGGCCATGGCGCCACAGTGATGATCGAGGCGCGAAAGAGATGAGCCCTGCTGTTTCCGTTATCATTGTGAATCTCAATCGCCGGGACCTTCTCGGGCGCAGCCTCGAGAGCTTGTGGAAGCAGACGTTGTCCGACTTCGAAGTGATCGTCGTGGACAACGCTTCGTCGGATGGTTCACTGGAATTGCTTCAGTCGCTAGGCGACGCACGCCTCCAGGTTGTTGCCTTGTCTTCCAATAAAGGATTTGCGGGCGGGTGCAATGCGGGCATTGCCCGGGCGAAAGGCCTTTACATCGCAACATTGAACAATGACGCTGAGGCGGAACCGCGATGGCTTGAAGAACTCGTTGCGGGAATCGAGTCCAATCCCGGCGTGGGTGTGTGCGCCAGCAAGATCCTGTTCCATGGCGACAGGAACCGCATCGACAAGGCCGGCCACCTCATCTATCCCGATGGATTGAATCACGGCCGCGGATCTGGCGAACCGGATCGCGGACAGTTCGAGCGGCGCGAAGAAGTCTTGTTTCCCGATGCGGCCGCGGCGCTATATCGCCGCGAAATGCTCGATATCATCGGCCTCTTCGACGAACATTTCTTCGCCTATGGCGACGATGCCGATGTTGGACTTCGCGGGCGGCTTGCAGGCTGGACGTGTTTGTACATTCCTACCGCTGTCGTCTATCACGTTCATTCGGCAACTGCCGGGGAGTTTTCACCGCTCAAGGCATTTCTGATCGAACGCAACCGGATCTGGGTGGCGGTAAAGACATTTCCACTCTCCCTGCTGTTGGCGTCGCCATTTTTTACTCTTGTCAGGTTTGCGTATCACGCGTACGGATCGCTGTTCCTCGTCGGTAGTTCGGGTCAGTACGCTGCCGAATGCTCGCGCACACAACTCGCCTTGATGATCCTGAAGGCCTATTGGTCCGGGCTGAAGTCATTGCCGGAAATGTGGCGGTCCCGCCGCAAGATCCGCCGGTTCGCCCGCTTGAGCAATCGTGACTTCACGGACTTGATCCGCAAGCACAGGATTACGCTTCGAGCCCTGACGCTTGGTACGTAGCAGACCCCTGACATCCTTTGTCCAGGCATTGCGATCTTTTCGCGACGCGGTGCGAAAATATATCCAACCCCGGCGAAATGGAGATTACGCACTGTGGACTCGATGTCGGCAAACTCGTTGTGTGCCGGGATGACCACCGAGAGGTTCATTCAAACACCCCGAACCGCCTTCTTAATGCGTCGTGAATTGGCCTCGACGATCTCCGCTATGATTTTCCGAAGATCGTAGTCGAAGTTCCATTCCGGATAATGGCGTTGAAATTTGGAGACGTCGCTGATCCACCAGATATGATCTCCCACGCGAGCCTGGTCGGAAATCGAGAAACTGGCCCTTTTCCCGGAAATCTCTTCGATGAGATCGATTGCCTCGAGCGTGGAGCAGTTGCTGCGCCTCGATCCACCCATGTTGTAAACCTCGCCGCATCGCGGGTTCTGGTAAAAGCGCCAGAACGCGTTGACCAGGTCGAACGAGTGGATGTTGTCCCTGACCTGTTTGCCTTTGTAACCAAAGACGGTGTAAGGCGCGCCGTTCATCGCGCATTTAACGAGATAAGCAAGGAAACCGTGAAGCTCTGCAGCCGAATGGGCCGGACCCGTGAGGCACCCGGCACGGAATATTCCGGTCCTCAGACCGAAGTATCGTCCGTATTCCTGCGTCATGAGATCCGCTGCCGCTTTGCTGACCCCAAACAGACTGTGCATGGAATCGTCGATGGGCATGTTTTCATCGATGCCATTGAAGCAGGGATGATTTGAATCGAGTTCCCATCGCGTATCCGTTTCGAGCAGAGGCAGGCTATTGGGCCTGTCGCCATAGACCTTGTTCGTCGAGGTAAAAATGAAAACGGCTTCCGGGCAGTAAAGGCGTGTGGCCTCCAGCACCACGAGAGTTCCATTTGCATTCACCGTGAAATCGGTAAATGGCTCTCTGGCAGCCCAGTCGTGACTTGGTTGCGCAGCGGCATGAACGATCAGCGAGATATCGTGTCCCAGGTCCTCGAACAACTTGAAGATCTTCTCGCTGTTGCGTATGTCTATCGAATAATGCCTGTAATTACGAAGCTTGCTTTTCAGTTCTTCGGCTTTCCAGGTGGTGGACGCGTCGGCTCCGAAGAAGTAGCTTCGAAGATCATTGTCGATGCCGACAATGCGCATTCCCTTATCGTGCAGAAATTCGGCGGCCTCACTGCCTATCAGTCCTGCGGAACCTGTAATTATCGCAATCGACACGAGTCCTCGGGTTCTTTTTTCTTATTGGCGCAGCCACCTCTCCTCTTTGAGGAGGGGAATCATTATAATCCGACGCCATGAACGGAGAAGCAGGGACTGAGCGGGTTCTGCCTGGCGGATTAATAGGGTACCTGGATTTTTATCTGCACCAAAAGATTGCTGGCGACGATGTGCTCTCGTTCCAAGGCTGGCTGCTGGGCCCCGAGTCTCGTATTCGATCCGTAGTTTTGAAAAGGAAACGAGGGCCGGCCATTCCTGTCTCCTACGGAATAACACGGCCGGATGTTGCAGAGGCGTATCCAGAGCATCCAAGCGCGATCATGGCCGGCTTCGCCGGGCAAGTGCGGATTCGACTCACGCCAATTCGGCGGCTTTTGCCCGAAAAAATCGAGATCTGCGCCATTGTCGACAGCGGCCAGGAGGTCTGTTGCTTCTCCCGAAGTTTCCCCATTCGAGAGCCCCGCCTGGCCGAGTTCCGCAAAGCCGTGGGAACTTTCCTGAGTACGACAGCGCGAAGAGTCATCGCGGCCTACCGGGATGGCCGGGTCTCGTCCGCGCTCGTCGCTCGGTTGCGGCGGAACTTTGAGAGCGGTAAGGTGGCCGCTGAAGAGCGTGCCGGGGCTCAGAGGTCCGCGGAGAAGGCGCCGGCGGACTTGAACCAGGCGCTGGCCGGCCTCCAGAGCATCCGGCTTCAGAGCTTTCTGGACTCGGCCGGCCGGCTGTGCTGGCCGCAGCATGGCGCGCCACGCGTCTCGATCATTCTCGTGCTTTCCAACCGCGCCGAATTGACTTTGCAATGCCTGCGCTCGCTTCAGGGATTGTCGCTGCCCGTCGAGATCATCATTGTCGACAATGCCTCCACGGATGACACCTCTCGGCTGCTGGATCGGCTCGATGGCGTCAGGATCCTGCGCCGGCGCGAAAACCTCGGGTTCACGCCGGCGTCTAACGAGGCCGCGCGCATGGCAACCGCCGACTATATCCTGCTTCTCAGCAGTGACGCGGAGATCCTGCCTGGAAGTCTGGAGTCGGCGTTACGAACTCTCGAAGGTGCAGACGACATTGGGGCGGTGGGGGCGAAGCTCGTCTCTCCTGATGGTCGTTTGCAGGAAGCGGGCGGTATTGTCTTTCGCGACGGCACTTGTCGCGGCTACGGTTATGGAGACGCTCCCCGATTGCCGGAATACATGTACGTCCGGGACGTCGATTATTGCTCGGCCGCATTCCTGCTTACGCGTCGCGAACCCTTTCTCCGTATGGACGGCTTCGACGACGCTTGCAAGCCGGCGTGCGAAGACGTCGATTACTGTGTCCGGCTCTGGAAGTCGGGTAAGCGTGTGGTCTTTGATCCGGGCGCTGTTGTCGTGCAGTTCGATTTTACCGGCCCGAAGCTTCTGGCGCAGCGGCACGCCGACTGGATCGCGCACAAGCATGCGTCCGGCGACAGCCTCCTTGAAGCCCGGTCAGCCTCACGCCCGCATCAAAGAATCCTGGTTCTCGACGATCGCGTGCCCCATTTTCGCGATGGCGCGGGATTCCCGCGCACCGTAGAGCTTATTCGCACCCTGATAGAAATCGGATACTTCGTGACGTTCTATCCCGTGACGATTCCCATTGAAGACTGGTCTTCCGTCTACGACGACATCCCACCAACCGTGGAGGTCATGACGGAGTGGGGATTGACGCGGCTTCACGATTTCATCAAGGAACGCGACGGCTACTACGACCAGATCGTCGTCAGCCGGCCCCATAACATGAAAACGTTCAGATCGCATTTCTGGGTCGGCGGCTCATGGTTGACGAGCGCCCGCGTCATCTATGACGCCGAGGCCGTTGTCTCCTTTCGTGAGGCGGAGCAACGCCGGTTGTACGGTTCACACGTGACCGAGGCCGAGGTCGCTCGCCTTCTCTCAGACGAGATGAGTCTCGCTCAGGGCGTTCATGCTGTGCTCTCCGTCACCGACCGGGAGCGAGATTGTTTCGTGTCGTCGGGCATCGGGACGGCATGGACCGTGGGTCACATTGTTCCGGTAAACCCGACCCCGGGGACCTTTGCGGAACGTGCAGGCTTTCTCTTCGTCGGAGCTATGGGGGGCATCCCGAATCGAGATGCCGTCCTCTGGTTTGGCCGCGAGATCTGGCCGAAACTTCGCTCTGCGGTCGATGGTGAGGCTTCCTTCTCCGTCGTTGGTGGTCACGCGCCGTCTGAACTCCGCACACTGCCTGGTGTGGATGTGCTCGGTCAGGTCGCCGATCTGGCGCCGTTATACAACCGCTCGCGAATCTTCGTGGCCCCCAGCCGGCTCGCTGCAGGCATCCCGATTAAGGTGCAGACTGCGGCGGCCTACGGCCTTCCCGTCGTCTGCACGTCGATCCTCGCTCAAGAACTCGGCTGGCAAAATGACGTGGAGCTCCTGGTGGCAGACGATCCCGAAGAGTTTGTCAGATGTTGCGTGCGCCTCTACTCCGATGAGGATCTGTGGCAGCGGTTGCGCAAGCACGCGCTGGATCGGGTCGCCCGGGAGTGCTCCCAACAGGCGTTCACGGTTGCCCTGGTACAGGCGCTGGCAGAACCGGCCCCGAATTACGCCAATGGCGCGAATGGGCGCTTAAAAACTATTTGATGCGCCCATTCGCGTCATTTGCGTAATTCGCGGCTAATTATCCGGCTTTTCGGCGACGACAAGCATCTGGCCTCCGAATAGACGCCACGCGAACGGCATTCGAAGATACAGATCCACGAGCCACGCAGATTTCGGGAGTTTGCTCCTGGATTTAAACGGGAGAAACTGAGGAATGATTCGAACAATGCGGAAACCCGTCGCCTGGAGGCCTTCCGCTACTGCATGATGCGTAAAAGCCAGGCGATGATCGAAAAAATCGAAGTAGTGCCTTGAGCAATACATGAAATTCGGTTGAAGCACCACAAAGCGTCCGCCGGGCCGAAGTGTACGCCGCACTTCCGTGAAGCTCTCCGCAACGTCTTCGCGAGTGTGAAAGTGCTCATACACGTTGCTTGCAAAAACAGTATCGAGAGAGGCATTCGGCAGCGATATGTCCGTTCCGTTGCCGATCAGCAGTTCCACGTCGTCTCGAGCATAAAGACGCAGATTCTCTTCGTTGATGTCGAGCGCGTACTTCTTCACCGACCGGACGTTATTGATGAAATGACAGTACCCCGCACCAAGGTCCATGGTCGCGCCTTCGACGTTCATGTAATTCTCGAGGTAGCGACAAATGGGCCGCCAGAGGTCACGCTGGTGCTGCAATTCTCTGCCGCTGAATCGAAGCCGGTAGATTTCTTTTTCAACGACTGGGTTAGGCCGAGACACGTATCACCTCACCTGGCGAAATAATCGTAACACCAGGAGGCCGATAACGATCATTGCAGTGAGGATTGTGATTGCCATGCCAATCCTGAAGCTCAGCGGTTGAAAGACGAAGCGGATCTCATGGGAACCCGGTGGAAACTCGATCCCGGTAAGCGCCATGTTGACTCGAAGGACTGGAACTCCTTTTCCATCCACTGTGGCTTTCCATCCGGGGTAATAGGTTTGACTCCATACGAGCACGCCCGCGCCGGAAGCCGAGGCGCGCAACGAAAATTCATTGATCCGGCTGTCCAGCATGTCGACCCGGCCGTTGAACGCCGGTGCCTGGGACTCCTCGCGGGTGGCCGGCGAGAGCGGCGGCTCACTGAGAATGACGGATCGTTGCGGATCGAAGGAAGGACTTCGCATACGTTCGAGCTGAGCATTGGTATCTTGAAGTACTTCGATCCCGGATGCAGGAACAGCGAAAGCTCGCGGCAAAACAGATTTATTTTCGAAGATTGCGACCTGTCCATTGTTGAAGGCCTGCCGAAAACGTTGGTCGCCGGCGAATTGTTTGAATTCGGGAGCGCTTGCATAGAGAACGAAGTATTTCAAATTCAGCATGTCCATCCTGCGATCGCTCGACTTCAGGACGAGGTTGGGAAAGAAGTAGATGGCATCCCAGCGGTTCTGGGTGAAGTCCAGAGCGAACATTCTCGGCAGAGCTTGAGCGATGTCGTACCCGTCGGCAGAATCTATGCGGTAAACGATATTGGCGTTTGCTGAGTATGGAGAGCCGATCTCCGCGATGCGGAAACGCATCGGATCGTTCTGCTTCGCCAGGAAGTCAAACGCCGGCGCCGGCGGGAATATCTCGGCAGGCCTTGCGAAACCCATATAACCGTAGCTGAAAGTCACAAGGTCGAATGTCACGAGAGCGCATGCAAGCACCGGAAATGAATATCCTCGAAGCCCCCCAAGCAATCTCCAGGAAATCGGCACAAGGCCCAGGAACAGAAGCGCTCTGGAAAACGAAGGCCGCCGGGTGAACTCCACCTTGAATTGCGTTGCGGCTTGAAGGTTGTAGACCAATATGAAAACGAGAACGAAAGAGGCGCCCAGGAAACACAACGCCATGAATCGCCGGCGGCCCGAAAACGATTCCTGCTGTAGAACGGAAATGCCCAGGCCGGCGAGGGCGGCTATGCCGAAGTCGGCAAGCAGGATTATCCTGTCGTTCTTCACACCTCCAAGCATGGGCGTGTGTGACACCAGCCAGTTCACGGGCTCGATGCCATGCGCAATGCAGAGTCCAAGAACGATCATGGCGGCAAGCAGAATGACGTTCTTTTTCGCTTTGTGAAATGGAGCCTGCGATGCGGCAAGCAGTGTGATCATGCCGGCGTACACCTGAGCATTGGGGACCCAGATCCCGGCACCGCTGGGATATCTCAGGATATCTCGCGAGGCCCAGGCGAGCACGTCGTGGAGGGCGGAGACCGGCCACTGAAATTTGAGAGCCCATTCGATCCCCCGCAACCACTCGAGCGTCGGAATGATCTGGATGGAGGCCAGTCCCAGCGCGAGAAGTCCCGCCAGTGCGAAGCTCAGCAAAAATCCCGTGTTGAAATAGCGAGTGCGGGGCTGTATTGAAGCGGCCCACCAGAAAGCGGCCATCAGCATTCCCGCGAGCGTGACATGTAATGCGGTTTCCGGATGACCTGCCAGCACAGGCATGGCGAAAGCGATACCCGTGAGAGCGACAGAAAAATTCGTCCGATCCCGGTGAAGCCGATGAATGGCGTAGCCAACCAATGGCAGCCAGATCGAGGCGTCGCCGACGCATTGTCCCTGCCACGCCGTAATGAAACCGCATGAAGCGAAGACAATCCCCGAAAAAACGGATCCGGTTTTCGTTCCCCCGACTTCCCGGACGAAGAGCGTTGTGAAGAGTCCCGCCAGCATCATCCTCACGGCCAGGGCTACGGCCCAGGCGACCGGTGTTGGAAGGACGTAGTAGAAGAAATTCAGCGGGTAGAACAACGCGCTTTGAGGATCCGCCTGAAACGGAGCACCCGACTGAAAGTACGGGTTCCACAGGGGCAGTGTTCCCGAGCGCACCGACGTGGCGGCGAAAGCACGGAATGGATAAACAAGGGTGACGAGATCGCCGATGTCGGCATAGTGTTGCAGCGGTTCGGATCTAGCGAATTCCTTCCACGCGGGGAACTGGAGGACGAGGTCCCGTGGAAACGGAATTTTACCGATCAGCGCCGGGGAATAGTTCAAGCCGGCAAGAAGCGCGAATACAAGTATCGCGAATAGCCGGAATGATCGGTCAAATCCAACGTCACGCTGCGTCCAGCCCATTGGGCCGACATTTTAGTCTATGTGCTAGAATCTCGCGCAAATATGCTGCTGTCGTTTTATCAGCGCATCCTGGGTCACCCGGTCGTGTTCAATCGAATCCGGCCGCTGTTCGTGGGCGGGGTCGATTGGACGGTGCTGTACAAGGAACTCGACGCCGGAACGGACGCTGTAGTATTGGACGTCGGTTGTGGAACGGGAATCGCCCACCAGTACCTCCGGGGCTTCCGCGAATACCATGGATTCGATACCGATCCAATCGCCATCGATCGGGCCCGGAAGAACACTGCGGGGCCGAACATCGATTACCAGTGCCGTCTCCTCGAGGAGGACGACCTGCGCCGCATCCAGCCGACAAAGATTCTGCTCAGCGGATTGCTCCATCACCTCCCGAACGCCGAAGTGCTGGAACTGCTCCGCATGTGTGGCGAGGCGCCGACCGTGGAACGCATCGCTACCGCCGATACGGTTTATATTCCCCGCGAGCATGTCAGTAACCTCCTGGCCTTTTTCGATCGCGGCCGCTATGTTCGGAATACTGAAGGATTCCTGGCTCTTGCCGAGGAGGCGAACCTGAAGGTCGTTCGCCATCAAATCGTCCGCTCCCACCCGGAGAAAGGCAGGGCTCTTTACCTGATCATGACCCTGTCACCACGGTGCGTTGGCGCTCTGTGAGCGCCGACGGCGGTCATAGACCGCCGCTACAGTCTCACTTCTTCCTGAAAGCCAGCTCCAGTGGAGAGCCACCGGTGTCGAAAAATCTGAGAACACCTCGGCCAGCGGTTTTTTCGTTGTTGAGAAAAATGAACTCGGTAGTGAATGCGCCTCCCGCTCCTCCCACCGCGAACTGAGGAAAAAACCGTCCGCTCTGGAGGTTCGCAGGGTAAGACGAGACCAGACGTGGATCTCCTGGATTCGTCAGGTTCCGCAAGACGACCAGGGCTACAGGTGAGTTGCTGGTGACGTGTACGACGGGTAACGCCGGCGCAGGTATGACCAATACACCGCGTGCAGGCACTGAAAAGTCTGATCCTGCTTTTACCAGCGCCGCCTTCGCGGAAGGATTTGCTATCGCAATCTCCGTGTTCAGTAATCCCGGAACTGCCGCATAAAAGGAGGTATTCAACACGGCGTCTGTACCGGATATGGTTACCAGACTGGACTCCAGGTTCTGTTGTCTGAACAAGACTGCAGTCGCCTTTGGGGCTGACTGGCCCTCTTGTGGCACGACATCGATCCAGCCGACGCCGGAGGTTTGCGGACTTGTGTCCTTGTAGATGAGGCTGGTCTCGGGTGGGATCGAGTATGGAATGTCGCCAGTGAGAAGGCCGGCGCCGCTGTACCAGCGATGATGTCCTGTGAGCGGCTTCGCAGTCGGATTGACGAGTATGAGTTCCACCGACCATCCATTTCCTCGCACGATATACGGGACATGCGCCGGCCCGCCGTGAACAGAGTCCGGAGCGGCGACCGGCAACGGCGCCATTAAGAACGGGCTCTTGCCATCTTGATATGTCAACAGAGCAGAGACAGCGGCGGGCATCGTGGACTCGAAGCGGAGCGTCCCGACCGAATCTTTCACGTTGAACGGTGACTGGTCGAGAAATACCGAAACCTGTCCGTTCGCCGGGATGTCGAAGGCGGCCTGCGGGTCACCGGGCCTGACTGAGAACTTCACGTTAGCCGGAGAGTTGTTTGGATTCGAGATCGCGATAGCCGTTTTGTATTTATCTTCAAGGCGGAACGGAAGCAGTCCTGCGGTTACCGGCGACGCCGCAGGAATCACGCTTTCGCTTGCTTCGGCGTAAGCCAGGTTGAAGGACAATACACTCAAGCCGAACGCGGCTGAGGTTTCGTCGAGATCAAGACGAGCGTGGCCTGTCACGGCGGCGTCCCCACCGATGGGTTTAATCGAAGCAGGCTTATCTCCCATCTCGACTGGAATCTGGCTGCTGCGAAAGTTAGTCATTCTCTGTTCGGGTGACGAGGCAGCCACCACGACAACCGATGCGGCTATCGCAGCGAGACCCGAAACAGTCGCAAAAGGCTTCACCCAACGTTCATGTCGATGCTGAGAACGCAAGCCGGCGAAGAGTAGTCCACCAATGATTACGGTCGAGACGATGGTCAGGAAAGCTCCGGCCTTGAAGCTCCAGGGCTCAAACCGGAAGCGGACGTCGTGCGAGCCGGCGGGCAGCGGGATTCCGGCGAGTGCAATATCGGCATAAACGATTGGAACCTCTGCTCCATCCACTGTAGCTTTCCAGCCCTTGTAATACGTCTGGCTCAACACAAGGAAAGCCGGTCTTGATGCCTCGGTACGAAACGCGAGTTCGTCAACCTGGCTATCGGTCAGTTCGACCTTGCTGCTGAAGGGCGCGCTTGAGTCACCGCGCGTGTCCAGCGAAGGCAGGTGTTGGGACAGAATGACGGATTGTTCCGGATCAAAGGCAGGATTTCGCAGACGTCCGAGCTGCTCGTTCCTGTCCTCGTAGACCTCGATGCCTGAAGCCGGAACAGCGAAAGCTCTTGGCAACACGAACTTGTTTTCGAAGATAGCCACGTATCCGCTGCTGAAAACGAGCTTGAAACGGTTGCTTGCGGACAACTCCTTGAATTCCGGCGCACCGGCTGTTACGACGAGATATTTCACGTTCAACAAGTCGAACCTGCGATCCCGCCATTTCAGCAGACCGGCACCGTTGAAGAAGACGCTGTCCATCCGATCCTCAGTGATGTCCCAGGTAAAGGTTCGTTGCTCAGGCGTTAAGCGAGCCTCGAAACCGTCTGCAGACGAAATGCCGTACATCATGTTGCCGTTGATCAAGTAGGGCGAACCGAGTTGAGCAATGCGGAAACGTGCAGGCTCCATGTTCTTCGCCAGAAAATCAAATACAGGCGAAGGCGGGAAAATCTCTTCAGGCCGGCCGAAGCCGGCATAGCCGTAACTGAAGGTTGCAAGGTCGAACATGGCGATGACGCAAGTCACGATCGGGAACAGGCGGCCGCGAAGCCCACCCCATAGTCTCCAGAGGATTGGGGCGAGGCCTATCAGCAACAGCGTTCGCGAAAACGACGGCCGTCGCATGAACTCGATCTTGAATTCCGTCCACAGCTGAAGCTTGTAGGCGAGCACCAAACCCACCACGAGAGGGATCGCCAGAAGACACAGTGCCAGAAGCCGCTTGCGCCGGGTAAAGCCGGTTTCCTCTTCGAGTGACGAAATGCCCAGACCCGCCAGAGCGGCGATGCCGAAGCTTCCCAGCAGGATCATTCTTTTGTTTTTGATTCCATTCAAGACTGGTATGTGGAGCGATATCCAATTCAGAGGCTCAATTCCATACACGATGCCAAAAGCGACTATAGTGAGCGCCGCAAGGAAGAGAACGGCTGTTCTGGCTCTGTGAAACAGAGCAAGGGAGGCCGCCAGAAGAGTAATCATTCCAAGGTATGCCGCGCCCTCAGGAACCAGAATGCCGGCAGAGTTCGGGCCTCTTAGAATATCTCGAGATGCGAAAGACAGCGCCTGATGCAGCGGTAACGCGGGCCACCGGGCTGCCAGAGTGTTCCCCATCTGGCCTACCCATTCGACGGTCGGGATCATTTGAATCGAAGCAACTCCCAACGCCAGAAGCCCAACCAGCGTAAACAACCGCAGAAATCCAATGTCGAAGCGGCGGCCGCGCAGGCTGATGGACGAAGCCCAGATGACGAGGGCCCAGGCCGTTCCCGCAAGTGTCACATGAAAAGCAGTTTCCGGATGTCCGGCCAGAACGGGCATTGCGAACGTAAAGGCCGCAAGGGCAAGCGATGTGGCGGACCGGTCTCGGTGAAGCCGTTGGACCGCGTAACATATCAATGGAAGCCAGGTCGCAGCATCGCTCATTGGCGTCCCTTGCCATGCCGTCATGAAACCGCAGGATGCAAAGACGATGCCCGAGAAGATCGCGCCGCCCCGCGAACCTCCGATCGATCGGACGAATAGAGTCATGAAAACCGCGGACAAGAACGTCTTGAGAATGATGCCAACCGTCCAGGCGAATGGCAGAGGAAAGATGTAATAAAGAGAATTCAAGGGATAGAACAGCGCACCCTGGGCGGCATTGAACGGAGCGCCAAAAAGGATGTATGGATTCCACAACGGAAGTATTCCGCTGCGAATGGACTCAGCCGCAAAGGCGCGATACGGATAAAAGGACGTGACCAGGTCCCCGAGGTCCGCATACGTGCGCATGGGCTCGAACCTGGCACGTCCGAACCAGGCCGGGAAGTAGTGAACTATGTCCCACGGAAGCGGGACCTTTCCGGCCAGCACAGGAAAATAGTTCACGCCGACCAGCAGGCCGAATACAAGCCCGGCCAATTGCCAGAAGCCGCGCTCCGATCCGAAGTTAAGCTTCAATTTGGAAACTCGCCCCACGTTCTCCTACCGGTTTCTGTCCTGACTACTGTAGCAGTGGTCTTTGACCGCCGGCGCTCATAGAGCGCCGCTACAGCTGCTAGTCGTTCGAGGCGAATCGGTCAACGCCGGCCGAGGACGCGGCGCTGCGGTGCACAGGTCTGGGATCCCCGCCATGACGACGAAGATCGCCTTCGACCATCTCCTCGACGAGGCTGGCGAAAGTCCGCTCGTATTTCCAGGAGAGCCGCTTAACCGCCTTCGCAGTGTTTCCATGCAGCAGCGTCACATCGGCAGGGCGGAAAAGCGCAGGATCCTGGACGACATATTCCTGTGGGTCCAACCCGACATAGCCGAACGCGATCTGCAGAAATTCACGGACAGAGTGCGTCTCGCCGCTTGCGATCACGTAATCATCAGGCTTGTCCTGCTGCAACATGGTCCACATCGCAACGACGTAGTCCTGCGCGTGCCCCCAGTCCCGCCAGGCGTCCAGATTCCCAAGGCTCAACCGCTTTGCGAGGCCCAGCTTGATCCTGGCGACATGCGACGAGATCTTTCGCGTCACAAACTCATTGCCGCGCCTGGGACTTTCGTGATTGAAAAGAATCCCGTTGGACGCGTGGAGGTTGTAGGCTTCGCGGTAGTTGCGTGTCAGGTGGTAGCCCGCTACTTTCGAGATGCCGTAGGCGGAGCGTGGATGCAGCGGCGTCTCTTCGTTCTGCGGCGATGTCTGGGTCTCTCCGAACATCTCGCTGGATCCCGCGAAATAGAACCGTGAGTGAGGACTCACCTCGCGCACACACGACAGCATGTAGTGCGTCCCATTGATGTTCGTGTTGATCGTTGAAAATTCGTCCTCGATGGAATAGCTGACGAAGCTCTGGGCGGCAAGGTGATAGACCTCGTCCGGTTGCACGGCTGTCACGACTTTGTAGAGACTCGGGTAACTCTCCAGGGAGGCGGGATGCAGCTTGATTCTGTCGAGGATCTGTCGAATCCGCCAGAGTCGGTGCTCCGGATCCTCCAGCGCGACCCGGCGGACGATGCCATGGACCTCATATCCTTTGTCGAGCAGGAACTCAGCCAGATAGGAACCGTCCTGGCCGGTTATACCTGTAATCAGGGCTTTTCGCGGTTGCACGTTTTACTCCTCCTGCACATTGCCGTTACGTCTGCAATCCAATGAACGCGACAAAGAATACAGCATTCGGAGCCGTTGCGCACCGGGATGGCGAAACAACAACGCCATCCGGCTGCTCGCTACCCGTTGGGTGTCTGATTTAGTTTCTTGGCCGCCGCGGCTTTCCTCGAGACATAGTCACCACGCGAGAGCCATTTTTCAATGAAGCAGTAGAGAATGATGAACAGGTAACGCGACCCCATTTCCTTAATTTTCAATTTCGACTCGCCGGTTTTCCGATTAATCCAATGGTTGGGGACCACGGAAAACGTATATCCGCGGATAATGGCTTTCAGAGGCAACTCGACCGTGAGATTGAAATGGTGGCTCAGGATCGGCTGTATGCCAGCGATGACGTGACGCCGGTACAGCTTGAACGCATTCGTCACATCGTTGTACCGAAGGTTGAAGAGCAAACGTATCCAGAGGTTCGCGAGGCGGTTCAAAATGAGCTTTGGGTATGGGTAGTCCACTAACCGCCCGCCTTCTACGAATCGCGACCCGAACACGCAGTCCACTCCATCCACGATCATTGTTCGAAAGAAGGCGACTACGTCTTCCGGCCGGTCCGAAGCGTCTCCCATGCAAATGGCGACTGCATCGCCCGTGAAATTCTGCAGTCCGCAGCGAACGGCAAGCCCGAATCCGACTGAGTCAGGATTATTCAGGTAACGTACGGCAGGGAGTTGCCGGGACAACCTAACCAGGATCTCCTCCGTACCGTCCGTTGAATGGTCATTAACGATAAGAATTTCGTGATCGATCTGCTCGCCGAGCAGGCGTTCATTGAGGTTACGTACTGTTGACTCAATATTGGAAAACTCGTTGCTGACCGGAATAACAACGGAGAGCTTCACGTTAGGCACCCCGAACGGTCTTCCTGATGCGGTGTGAAGCTCCGTCAACGATTTCCTCAATCATCTTGCGAAGATCGTAAGCGTAGTTCCAGTCCGGATAATGTCTTTGAAATCTGGACACGTTACTGATCCACCAGATGTGATCTCCCATGCGAGCCTGGTCGGAAATCGAGAAGCGTATGCACCTTCCGGAAATTTTTTCGATCAGGCCGATTGCCTCGAGCACCGAGCAACTGTTGTGCCTCGATCCACCCATGTTGTAAACCTCGCCGCTTCGTATGTCTATCGAACGATGCTTGTAGTGGCGAAGCTTGGCTTTCAGCTCTTCCGCCTTCCATGCGGTGGATGCCTCGATTCCGAAGAAATAACTTCGAAGGTCATTATCGATACCGACAATGCTCATTCCCTTTTCGTGTAGAAATGCTGCGGCTTCGCTGCCTATCAGCCCTGCCGAACCTGTGATAATTGCGGTGGACACAAATCCTCAAAGAAAGATCGTTCGCAGTTCGGATTCGTTCTCGCGAATCCAATCGACGATTTCGGAAACAATGGCTCCAACACCACGAACAGGGTGCCAATTGACAGCCGATGAGATCCGGGTGCAGTCGGAAATGTAAAGCGGCACATCGTAACCTGCGGTCTCAGGCCGCTTCACGACCGGAACGGTCCTACCGACAATGTTCTGACAAAGAGCAGTCAGTTCAGCAAGAGAGACGGAATTGTTTGCGCCGCCGCCGACATTGTACACACAGCCCGGCTGCCGATCGACAAGTTGAAGATGTTTCGCGACTAAATCGAAGAGATCTGAAGGATGCAACAAGTCCCTGACCTGCTTGCCGTGCCCGCCAAAGCCAATGTACGCGAGCGGCTTTCCGAAGTAATGATGGGCCACCCAGAACGTGAAAACACCCTGATCGATCCGCCCGAATTGCCCGGGGCCAGCCAGCACGCCGCAACGGTAAATGATCGATTTTAATCCATAAGCTTCCGTAAACTCCTGTACGAGGTATTCGGAAGCAAGCTTTGTCGCGCCGTAAAAAGTTCTCGGCAAGCTTGTATCAAAATCCTCTGAAACGCCGGCCCTGCCGACTCCCTTTAAGATCTGTCTTTCTCCTATGGCAAATCGAGTGGGCGTGTCTTCGAGCGCGATGGCCCGCAGCGTCGAAACGGAGTAGACGCGCGAGGTCGACAGGAAAAGAAATTCCTGGGCGTGCCTGCGGGCAAAATTCAGACAGTTGAATGTGCCGAGAAGATTGGAGTGTACGACGTAGTCCGGCGCATCATCCGCGCCGGCGTGAACGCTGGCCTCGCCTGATGCGTCAATGAGCAAGTCGAAATCGGTGCCGGCTGCTGTCAGGTCGCCGGGATTTCGCACGTCACCGTGCACAAACCGAATACCAAGTTCCTTCAGGCACTTCAGATTTAGTTCTGTGCCGCGGCGCCTCAGGTTATCCAGCACCGTTACCTCGGTTTTCGGCCGATGCTTCAAGAATTGCTTTGCCAGACTTGACCCGACAAATCCGGCGCCACCCGTGATCAAAATCTTCATTTGGCGCGCAACAGTGTAACCCAGGATATGCAGCCACCGACGAAAGTTCCGCCAAGACCCACCCAAAGGGCGGGATTCTAATCCAATGTGCTAGAATCACCCGCAAATATGCTGCTTTCAATCGTCGTTCCCCTTTATAACGAGTTGGAAGTTTTGCCGTCGTTGCTGGCCGCGATACGGCGCACCATGGCAGGTTCCCGGGATAGCTACGAGATCATCCTCGTCGATGATGGTAGTCTCGATGGGACTGTAGAAGCTTTGAAAGAGGCTGCAGCAAGTGATTCCCATGTTAAGGCACTGTTCTTCAGCCGGAATTTCGGGCACCAGGCGGCAATCACGGCGGGTTTGGACTTTGCTTCAGGAGATGCTGCGGCTGTAATCGATGCCGATCTGCAGGATCCTCCGGAATTGCTCCCGGAGATGGTGGCGCTGCTGGAACAAGGCTACGACATCGTGTCGGCTCAACGCATAACCCGCAGCGGCGACGGGTTCGTGAAGCGCTACACGGCCAGTTTGTTTTATTGGATCATTCGCAAGCTGGTCGATAGTCGCATTCAACCCGAAGTCGGGGATTTCCGGGTGTTCAGCCGCCGTGCTCTCACAGCATTGCAGCAACTTCGCGAACAACACCGTTTCATGCGCGGGATGGTTGCATGGCTTGGCTTAAAGGAGGCCATCCTGCCGTATCACCGGAATCCGCGCCTCGCGGGAACCACAAAATACTCGATGTGGAAAATGCTCCGGTTCGCCTGGACCGCTATATCTTCATTTTCCGCATTGCCGTTGCGGTTGAGTGTCTTCTTCGGATTCTTTGTTGCCGCCTGCGGTTTCGGATTTGCCGCCTACAGCGTTTTCGCGGCACTCGTGTTGAAAGCGACCGTACCGGGATGGACGTCTCTTGTCGTGCTGAACATCATATTTTCGGGAGCGACGTTGATTGCGATCGGCCTGGTTGGTGAATATGTCTCGCGCATTTACGAGGAGGCGAAAGGCCGGCCTCTGTATGTCGTCGCCGACAGAGCCAATATTCAGATCATGGGGCCGCAGGTCGCGAAGGCCGTGGTTCTTCCGTCGATTTGCGACGAACCGGACAAAACGTATGAGCGAGCGGCCCGAAAAGCCAACCGGCTTTGATGCCTATGCCGGCGATTACGCCGAGCTCATTCGTGACCCCATCCGCGAAAGATTCGCTGCCACGAATAAGTTTTTTGTTGAGCGCAAGCTGCAGATCATCCGCGCCTTCTACAAACAAATCGGCATCGAGACCCGGGGACTATCCTGGCTGGATGTTGGCTGTGGCCAGGGCGATCTGCTGCGTCTGGGCCGGTCATATTTCAAAACGGCGATGGGGTGCGATCCTTCGGAGGGCATGCTTCAGGCCTGCCCGGATCTCGAAATTCGGCATCAGCCATCGATGGCCACCCTTCCGTTTGATGCCGGAAGTTTTGATTTCATCACTGCCGTTTGCGTATACCACCATGTTCCCCAGGACCAGAGATCTTCGGTCACTGGTGAAGCATTGCGGCTGCTCAGGCCCGGGGGGATCTTCTGCGTGATCGAGCATAATCCCCTCAACCCCGTCACCAGACTCATCGTGTCGCGAACACCAGTGGATGCCGATGCGAAGCTGCTCACCGCGAGAGAGACCCGGCAGATACTGTCATTCGCGGGAAGCAAGCTTTTAGCGACCCGATATTTCCTTTTCTTCCCCGAACGCATTCACAAGTACGCCGCTTTACTTGAAGACCAGCTGGCAGCCTTGCCTCTGGGCGGGCAGTATTCGATTTTTGCACGACGCGAATAGGAGTGTCAGCCGATGTACGAACACGAGTACGAGGCGATGTTTGGCCTCGAGAACTTCTACTGGTGGTATGTCGCCAGGCGGAAGCTGACTGAAGAGTTGCTAACCGAAGAAATCCACGGGCGCAAATCCGTACGCATTCTCGATGTAGGATGCGGCACAGGGGCGAATATGGATGCCTTTGCTCGCCAGGGTGTAACTCTGGGGGTGGATACGTCGCTCCATGCGCTGGCGTATTGCAAGAAGCGCGGAATCCAGTCGACCGCGCTTTCAGAGGTCGAAACGTTGCCCTTCGAAAACGGAAGCTTCGATATCGTCACCGCACTCGATGTTCTCGAGCATATCGATGACGACCTGCAGGCGCTTCGCGAAATCCGCCGCGTACTCCGCAAGGACGGCCTGTTGCTGGCGACCGTGCCGGCCTATGGATTCCTCTGGAGTGAACACGATGAAGCGCTGAAGCATCGTCGCCGGTACGCTACCTACGAATTGCGCAACAAGTTGACAATCACCGGCTTTGAAGTTGTCCGAACGAGCTATTTCATCACGATCCTCTTTTTCCCGATACTGGCTCTACGCATCTGGCAGGGACTTTTCAAGAATTCCACTCACCCCAAAACATCGCTTTATGTGCTCCCCGGCTGGATCAATTCTTCTCTGATCGGACTGCTCGCGCTCGAACGGAGAGTCTTTCGCCGGATGAATCTTCCCTTCGGAGTCTCCATCGTCGCGCTAGCCCGCCCGCTTGAGGAGCCCATCGTTAGGCAACACAACGTGTCACGCCCGACTAGTCGGAATGATAAATTTTCTTAACGCAGCAATAAATGGCTACAATTCGGCGTTGTGACAACAGGACTGAATGTCGAATCAGAGCGGTCGTTTTGGCGATGGATCGCCATCGTCTTCGCTTTAATAACAATTCTGAATTATTTTCCCGTTCTGCTTGGAAAGGTTCCTTTTCCGCGAGACCTTGGTGCGCATTTTCCGATTTGGGCGGATATGCCACGAAGCGAAGCGGTGCAGCACTATGCCAACCTTGGGGACCTTTTCCAATATTTGTACCCTTTTCGGGCTCTAACAACTCAATCGGTCAGGGCTGGAACATTTCCAATCTGGAATGCTCATTTCTTATCAGGCGCTCCGTTCCTGGCAAGCCCTCAGTCGGCTCTCTTCTACCCTTCTAATTTCTTCTATTACGTTCTTCCACTGCCAGTCGCCTGGACGGTATGCATTTTGGCGAGGATGTTCCTGGCGGGGCTGTTCATGGCACTGTTCGTTCGATCAATAGGGGCGTCAAGGGCAGGGGCCGTGTTTTCGGGAATCGTCTTCAGTTCATGTGGATTCATTACGGTCTGGCAAGGTTATCCGATGGGCGACGCGGCGATCTGGCTGCCAATGATCTGTTACGGCGTCCATCGGCTTCACAAGAATCGCTCCGGTTTCTCGCTCGCGATCGCGGGCATCGCCTTTGCCATGCCAGTGCTGGCGGGCCACCCGGAAACCGCCGCCCACGTCACATTGATCGGCGTTGCTATGGCCCTGATGCTGTGGGCGTCTTCAGATGACTCACAGCGGGCGCGCTTCGGCATGCCATTCGCAGGCAGTTTTGCCGTAGCCGGGACTTTGGCATTGGGTCTTGTTGCAATTCAGGTGATTCCCACTTTGGAATGGTTTCACCAACTCAATGACCCCTTGGGCGTTGCGTGGCCGGCCTTACCGCTCAGCCAGGCGCTTGGTCTGGTCTCTCGAGACATTTTGCGCGCCACGAACTCCGCCGGCGTTTCGATTCCCGAGGCCGCCGGCTACGTCGGAATGATCACGCTTCTCGCCGCGTCTCTGGCGCCTCTCCACCGCGACAGGAAGTACGTTGTTTTTCTGGGGGTGTTGACGCTTGCAGCCCTCGGCATCGCATATGGTGTCGAGCCAATGCGATGGCTGACAGGTCATACGCCGATTATTTCAGGTCTGAAGAATGGCCGCATGTTGCTGGCCGCCAATTTCGGTCTGGCTGCATTAGCCGGTTTGGGCGTTTCCGTCCTTCAGGAGGCAAGGGCATTTTCGGGGCGAACTCGCGTGATCTCATTCTCTCTTCTGAGCGCAGGGTTTCTGCTTGGTTTTCTATTGGTCTACAATCTCCAACTCTCGACCGATCTGAAGATCGAGTTGATGCGGCGCCCGTCATTTTCCGGAGCCCTCCTGCTTGCGGGAATGGTTCCCATAGTCTTGAGACTGTTTGGAATCCTGACGGGCCGTTGGTTTGCGATTCTCGCCTGCGGTCTGGCTGCGTTTGATCTGCTCACTTTTAGCCATGGGTATACGGGCTTCGCGCGACCTGCGGAAATGTTTCCACCGGTGCCGGCGTTCGAGTTTCTTTCGAAGCAGGGCGATCCGGCAGGATTTCGTATCGCGCAGATCGGAACACCTTATCCCGCCAACGCACAAATGTTCTATGGCCTCAGCGCAGCCGACGGATATGAAGTCCGCATAGTTCCGGCGCAGCGAATTTTCACGCGCGATTTGACCGAGGATCGACTGGACAGCATCAATTTCACATCCACCGGCATCCTTGGAGTCACAGATCGAAGGTTGGATATGCTGAACGTCAAATACCTTGTGTTCAGCGCCTCCTCGCCAGAACTCAAACTGTTTGAGCTTCGGGACAGGTTTGTCCAGGTATTCAACGATGGACACGTCGCCATCCTGGAAAACAAATCGGTCTTGCCGCGGGCCTTTGCCGTTGCGGCATCCGGCGTGGAATTTCTTCCAGACGTCGATGCGCAACTCGAACGCCTGCGAGACCCGTCCTTTGATCCGGAACGTTCAGTTGTTGTGTCTTCACACACGCCCTCTCTGCCTTCCGGCGAACTGCCGCACGCACTTTCTCAGGGCCGGGTTGAACTGCTTAAAGGTGGCGTGAATGAACTTGCGTTTCGCGCGCAGGTATCCGAGCCTGCCGTGCTGGTATTGAGTCAAACGTACTATCCGGGCTGGAAGGCGACAGTCGATAACAACGAAGTTCCCGTCTTTGCCGCCAACATGAC
>Ga0137394_10000034_pt1 | contig 91597 bp, 142 predicted proteins | sample czobulk116metaG_FD_108278 | JGI IMG/M metagenome (GOLD analysis project Ga0137394, IMG submission 108278) | Vadose zone soil microbial communities from Angelo Coast Range Reserve, California, USA - czobulk1.16 metaG | ecosystem: Environmental > Terrestrial > Soil > Vadose zone | place: USA...
GGGCTCACCGGCTGCGGGCGCACGTTCACGCCCGGGATCACGACCTCCGTGAAGCCGTTGACCGCGGCCACGCGGATGCTCGTGTCGCTCGTCGCGATGGTCGCGATCGTGACCGTCTGCCCCTGCAGGTACGCCTGGTGGAGCGCGTTGCGGGCGACGCGGTTGATGCTCTGCCCTGCCTGGAGGCCGAGCTGCTTGATGTTGCGGAGCAGCAGGTTCGCGTTCGCCGTCGTCGCCGTCGGCATGTGCGTGTCGATCGAGTCCGCGAACTGCGCGAGGTACGCGGCCCACTGCTCGAAGGGCACCGACTGCCCGACGGGGTCCGTGCCGACCGGGATCGGCTTCACGGCGACCTTCAGGAGCCCCGCGCGGGACATGAAGATTTCCTGGCCGCTGTTCGCCGGCCACTCCTCGGGCATCGCCTCCGCCCGGAACGCGAGGTTCGGGTAGAGCCCGTCGTGGAACGCGCGCTCGAGAAGACCCTTCTGATTCAGCTCCCCGAGAGTCGGGGGCACCGCCTGGACGACCTGTCCTGCCATGGTGAGTAACCTCCTGCGAGAAGACCTTCGGCCGCCTCGGCGCTGTCACGCGCCGGATCCGCCTTCGGGGCCTCGCAGTCGTCTCCACCCGTGTCCACGCTCTTGCCGCGGCGTGTGCTCGCGTATTGGGGGATAGGACCGCTCCGCTTCCGACTCCCCGAGGTGTACGAGTCGGGGACGGGGGTGGTCAAGTCGAGGCCCGGGCCTCGACTTGGTTCGCGGGCGGCATCGGCACCCCCATGAAGAGGCTCGCGCGCTCCTGCATCCTGTCGGCGAGGTACCACGTCGAGGCCGCGTCCCGGGACCTCCAGGAGGTCGTCCTCAAGGGGCTCGCGACCGACGAGCAGCTCGCGCACGCGGTGCGGGCTCTCCGCCACATCGTCTCCTCCAGGTCGTCCGACGCGAGGAGCCGCGGCCTCGCGGTCGCGGCCCTCAAGAAGATCGGCGTCAGTCCCAGTTGATGCCCATTTTCTGCGCCGCCGCGCGCGCCTGCTGCGAGTTCATCGCGTTCTGCGCCGACGGCGCGAAGCTCTGCTCCGCGTGCGCCCCGTTCGGCGGCGCGGGTCGCTCGTCGACGTTCGCCCCGTTCGTGATCGGCTGGCGCACCGGTGGCGGCGCCCCGCCCGCGCGGAGGCTCGCCTCGTAGCCAGTGGTCAGCTCCGGGTTCTCGCCCGCGAACTTCCCGAACCACTGCTCGATCACGCCGCCGATCTTCCCCTCGGTCTCGAGCTGCTCGAGCTGCTTGCGCGAGTACGTCGACGTCAGGTGCACGCCGAGCTGCCGGTAGACGTCCCCGCCGAGGAACTTCGGCTTGAGGAACTTCTCGCCGATCCCGCGCACCACCTGGTCGCTCGTCCTGATCGCCTGGCTGCGGACCTCGTTCTGGTACTGCGTCTTGAACCGCTCGGCGCGCTGGCGCTCCTTGGCAACCTGCTCCTGCAGGCGCTGCTCGCTCGTCAGCGTGGCGACGCGCTGCTCCTCCTTCGTCCGCTCGTACTCCTCCGCCGCCTTGAGCTTCGCCTTCACCACCTCGGGGTCGTCGGTGCCGAAGGTGTCCTTCAGGTACTTCTTCGCGTGGCGGTCGTTGCGGGACCGGAGCGCCGCCCTCGTCATCTCGAATCGCTCGGTGCCCTCGGGGATCTCGTCGTCCTCTCCGACCTTAGGGATCGGCGGCGCACCCGCGGGCGGGGCTCCCGCTGCGGGAGGGGGGGCGCCCTGCGGCGGGGGTGCCGGGGGAGACGCGCCCGCGGGCGGGGCTCCCGCTGCGGGCGGGGGGTTCGCGGGCGGCTGCGTGCCCGGTGCGCTGGTGATCGGTTCGTCTGCCATGAGTGTTCGCCTCCTGTCGGCAGAAAAGAATGAGGGGTGGAGGCACCCGCCGTCCACCCCTCACCCCGACCCGGACGCGCAGGGGCTTACTGCTGGACCGACGCGGCCTCGATGAGCGCGTCGACGTCGACCGCGCTCGCCACGAGGAGCTTCACGCGCGCGCTCGTCACCGCGTCGTCCGCGTTGTCGAAGACCACCGTGAGGCGGTCGAGGCTCAGGCACGCGGTGAGGGTCACCGCGTTCGTGGCCGAGTTCGTCGTCACCGCGAACTTGCCGGTGTGCGTGCCCACGAGCGACTCGGCCTCGAGCAGGCGGACCGCGGGCCCGAGCTGCGTCGGGATCGTGAGCACGCCGGTCACGACGAGGAGGACCTGCTCCACGACGTCGCCCTTGTCGGGCTGGTAGACGACGTCGACCTTCGTCCACGCGTCCGTCGAGTTGAACAGGACGTCCCCGTTCGGGCTGACCTTGCAGTGGCCCGCCGCGGGCGCGGTGGACGCGTCCACGTCGATCGTCAGCAGGCCCTTCGTTCCGGTGCCGGCGAACGCGTACGCCTTCGTGATCACCAGCGCCTTGCCGTCCTCGGGGAGCGCGAGCGAGTTCGCGCCGGTCTGCACGACGTAGGGGTTCGCGGTGCCCGCGGCGAGCGGGACGCGCGCGCGGAGGAACGTGGGCATCGACCGGACGAAGTCGCCGAACGCGATCGTGCGGAGGATGCTGCCGATGGACCCGGGCTGGCCGCGGTTCATGGCCGCCTTGAGGGAGTTCGCGAGGGACGAGAGGGACATGGTTGGCTCCTCGGGGATCAGCGACGGTCGCCAGTTTCCCCTGACCGCGTGAGCCTACGTGCCCCCGGCAGCGCGCGCAAAACGAACGAGGTCCCCGCCGCTGTCACCCGGTGGGGACCCCCGCTTCGCGTATGACCGGTCAGCGTGTCGCGACTATGCCGCCGCTCACGCGTTGCCGAAGGCCGCGAACTCGAGCTGCCCGGCGCCCTGCACCTCGACGAGCGTGATCGGCTGCGCCGCGTCGCACTCGTAGACCAGGAGCCCCGCGACGTGCTCGGTCGTGACGAACGAGCCTCCCGCCGGGTTCACGCGCGTGATGCGCACGTCCATGCCGATCGTCGTCCGCATGTAGAGCAGGAACGCGCTCGACACCGACGACGACGAGCCGATCCCCCCGAGCGCGGTGAAGCTGCTCGGGGAGTTCACGTTCACCTGCTGCGTGCCCGTCCTCACCGCGTACTGCCGCGGGTCCTGCACCAGCCCGAACGGAGTCGTGTCCGTGCCGCTCGGGAACTGGTTGTCGCTCGAGGCGCTCGGACCCGCGACGAGCTGCCCGGTGAGGGAGACCTGGAGGCTCATCGACTATCGGAGGTTCTTGAAGGGCGACGCCGTGGAGCCGAGCGCGTCGACCCCGCCGAGCTTTCCACCGGTGACCGCGCCGACGCTCGCCTGGAGCTGCTTGCCGCCGTCGCCCTTCGGGACCTCCTCCGCGGGCGGCGCGGGCATCGCCTCCGCCTGGCTCTGGTCGCGCGACTCCTTGGTGAAGTCGCGACCGCCCGTGGCGGGCTGCGACCCGTTCGGGTTCGTCGTGAAGTCGTGCCCACCCGTCGCCTGCTGCGAGGAGCTGCCGCCCGCGGGCTTGCCGTCGCTCGTCGCGAAGGGGGGCGCCGCCGTGTCCGAGACCTTGCCGTCCTGTCCCATGGTGTCTCTCCTTACTTCCGAATGCGGAAGGGCTTGTTGTCGTCCGGCCCACCGGCTGCGGGCCAGGGGATCGTCGGCGAGTGCATCGTGCCCGCGTCGTACTCGCTCGGCTGCGGGAGCGGGTTCGGGGGCCACGGGTTCACCTTCGGGGTCGACTTCTCCCCGTCGGACCCCTGACCGCCGGACCCCACCTTGAACGGCTTCGCCATGCCCTGAGGGATACCGGGCCCCCAGGACCGAGTCGAGGCCCGGGCCTCGACTTCAGGTCGCGGGTCGGATCAGGCGCAGGTACTCGGCCGGGTCGTCCTGAAGCATGACCAGCGTACGCGCGACGTCGTTGGGCACCTCGCCGTCCTCCCGCTGGATCTCGAGGAAGAGGTCCGCGGCAGCCCTCGCGTCGGCACGCGGGAGCGCGAGTACCTGGGCCCAGCGGTCCTTCTTCGCCATGCCGCGCGGGATGCCGCTCACGTGCCCCACTCGTAGTTCAGGCCGTCGCGCAGCTTCTGCTGCTGCTCCTCGGTGAGGCCGAGAGCCTTCGCCTTGCAGAACGCGTCCGCCTGGTGATTCGGGTGGCTAAACTCCGCGTCCTTCGCCGTCCGGATCTCGACGAACGCGTCCTCGATCCGACGGTCCATGTCCTTCACCTGCCCCATGACGCGCGCGACGCGCGCCTGGATCTTCATGATGAAGTCGTCGTACGCGCCGCTCCAGTACTTCGGTGCAGACCGCTGCGACCACGAGTTCTCCCCGTGCCACTCGAACTTCGGCATCGCGAGGTCGGGATGATCTTCCGGGTCGAGACTGAGCAGCTCACGCGTCGCCCTGCGCGCCAGGATCTCCGTCCCGGCCTCCTCGAGCACGACGCCGATCCCCCGGTACGCCTCCTTCCGGATCGGCGACGCCCCGTGGACCTCCTCGTGGACCAGGACGTTGAGCGCGCGCTGCTGCCCAGGCATCGGGGCCTCCCCATCGCGCGCGTACGCGAGCCCGCGCACCGCGTCCCGCATCGTCGTCCGGTTGACCGAGATCCCGCCGTTCCAGTGATGGTTGGCGAGCGCCTTCGGGTCATCGTCCATGAGGCGTATGTTGTCCGCGTTGGGTCGGTTCCCCTCAACGTCGAAGCTGCGGAGTCCCATCGCGCCGACGACGCGCTCGCGCAGCAGGGACCGAGTCTTCTGCGACGCGTCGATCTGGTCGAGCATGTGACTCTTTTCGTCGAGCACACCCGTCAGCGCGTCGTGCATGTCGCCCGCCCATTCCTCAGTCGTGCGCAGCTTCTCCTCCGGCTCCGCAGACGCGCTGTCCGGCTTCTTCTCTTCCTCCTCGGGGGCCTCCTCCTTGCCGACGAGCGAGAGGTCCACCGTCGACATGAGCGGGCGCGGGGGAGGCGGTCCCTTGCGACCCTCGACCTTCCAGCGCGCGAGGACCTCCTCCCACGGGTGCGGCCTCAGGTACTCGGGGATCGGCCAAGACATGCGGTGCGGCGTCGTCACGGCACGGTCGTTCGGGCGGTCCGGCGGGTGCTCGCACGGCCCGAACCACGTCTCGAAGTCCTCGTCGACGCGCCTCACCTGCCCGTGCACCGCGATCGAGTCCGCGCCCGTACGGTCGTCGAACACGCAGCTGAGGATCTTCAGCATGTCTCCGAGCTGCTCGTCCGCGCTCTTCAGCGCCTTGAGCCCCGCGGCGTTCGCGGCGTGGTGCAGCTCCGTCCGCACGATGCGCTCGGCCCAGTGCGCCGGCGCGCCGCGCAGGAACGGGGAGTCGTTCCTCAGGTCCTCCGCCATCTCCGCGCGCGACTTCCGCGCGACGACGCCCGCCTGCAGCGTCCTCTCGAAGTGCCCGATGGCCTGCACGCCGTAGCGCCCGAGCACGCCCGCCTTCGCCTTGTGAGGCGCGTCGTCGACGCCGAACTCCTCGCCGCTCGAGGCGACGCGCCGGAGGATCGACGAGCGTGCGCCCTGCATCGCGGCCTCCATCATCGCCGACTCCCTGAGCGCGAGCGGCTGCGTCCCCACGCCGCGGAACTCCTCGTCGGCCGCGCGCATGTACTCGGCCGTGTGGCTCGCGAACTGGTCGGCCGCACGCACGCCCGCGTCGAGCACGACCCGGCTCACGCCCGGCACGAGCTGCCGCAGCACCAGCTCGACCTGCTTCAGCGTCGCGCGCGACTGCACCGCGCTGAATGTCTGGTCTCCCATCCCGCGCGCGGTCAGGTCGCGGAGCCGCGCCTCCAGCTCCCGCTGCGCGCGCTCGAGGACGAGCTTCAGCGCGCGCAGCCCCGCTGCCTGCTGGACCTCCACGGCGTTGCGGCGGTTCGCGTCGAGCACCACCTTCGCGCCCTGGAGCTTGCGCTCGCGCGCGCGGACCGCCCTCGCCACCCGCTACCTCCCGAGGAGGCGGAGCTTCAGGTTCTCGATCCCCAGCACGAGGTGCGCGATCTGCCCGTTCGGCCCGACCACCTCGTGCGTGTGGACGCGGAGGTCGGTGCACTGGGCCGCGATGCAGACCGCGACCACCTCGCCGCGCTCCGCCTGCGCGAGCACCTCGCGCAGCGCCCCGATGACGTCCTCGTCCGGCTTGTGGATGCTGGGCACCTCCCGCACCGCCGGCGCACGCGCGCGCTTCCCCCGCATGGTCCTCAACCTCCGGGCAGCTTATTGCCGCCTGGCTTCGGCGGGATCCCTCCCGGGCCGCCCAGCGGGTGCGGCATGGGGGGACGCGGCGGCGGGAGCTTGGGCGGCCCCGCTGGGGGAGCGCCGACGGGGGGTGCCCCCGGTGCGGGCGGAGCGCCCCCGGGCGGCGGTGAGGGCTTCGGCGGGCCGGCGGGAGGCGCTCCCTTTGGCGGTCCTCCGAAGCCGAGGGGACCCGCACCCGGCGGAGGCGCGGGAGGCACCGCGGGAGCCGCGCCGACCTTCCCGAGCGCGGTGTTCGCGGCGACCGCGATCGGCGTCGCGTACTGCGCCTTGTAGGCCGCGAGCGTGAGGTTCCCGTCCGGCCCCTGGAGCTTCCCGAGCCCCATGCTCTCGCGCGCCTCGTTGACCGTGACGATCGTGCTCGCGTCCGCGGGCGTGACCGTGACCTGCCCGCCGGCGTCGTCCGGGGGAGCACCCGCGTCCGGGGCGGGCGGCAGCTGCGGCGCCTTCTGCTGGCGCACCATCTTCGCCCCAGTGGGCATCTCCATCGTGTGCTTGAGGTCCCCGCCCGTCGCGGCGGTCTGGTTGAACATCTTCTCTTGCTGGTCCTGCGCCGCGGCCTGGTGCTTCGTGAGCTGCCGCCACTCCGCGCCGCCGTCGCGCCCGAACGTCGCGCTCGCGATCTCCGTCGCCGTCTGCGGGCTCATGAACGCCTGGCCGCCCACCGCCGTCGACAGCGTCGTCACCGTCGCCTGCTGGTCCGTCGGCGTCGGCAGGAAGTACTCGCCCCACTCCGTCTCGACGTGCTCCGACTCGCCGGGCTCCAGCTCGTCGACCTCGACCTCCCCCGTGTCCGGGTCCTCCACCACCTTCGGCGGGAGGTCGACAACGAGCTTCACCTCGCGCGAGTTCCCGAGCGCGTCGAAGACGACGATCGTGCTGCGCGACGCCTGTCGCGCGACCACGAGCATCGGCTCGAGGAACCGGCGGATGCCTGGGCCGTACTGCCCGCGCAGCACGTCGCTCTGCCCGAGCATCTGCGCGAAGACCATCTTCAGCGCGACGCTGCTCGTGCCCGCGGCGGCGATCTTGTCCGGGTCCGGGAACACGCACGACGCGACCTCCAGCGTGTTCGAGCGCTTCATGTTGAAGAGCTTCACGCCCGCCTCGATCGAGGTACCCGCCAGCTCCATGTAGTCCGCGTCGCCGTCCTCGCCGACGACGAGCGCCTTCTCACTGCCCTTCTCGACGCCCGTCATGTTGACGAGGTCGGGGTCCATCTTGAGGACCAGCGTGGGGTCGAGGTTCAGGATCCCGCCGCGCGCGAGCACGCTCGAGAGGATGTCGAGCGTGTCGAAGTTCTCGTAGAGGCCCTCGTAGTCGGGGTCACCGTCCTCACCCTCCGTCGGCGTGTTCGGGACCCAGACGAAGTGGCAGATCCCGTCCTTGTGCTCGCAGCTCTTCGCGAGGTCGGGCACGAAGAGCGGGTCCTTCCCCGCCTCCACCTTCGCCGGGAAGAAGACGACCTCCCAGTCCAGCGACCAGTCGCGCCGGAACCAGTAGTCGACGTAGCGGACCCGCTTGACCTCCGCGTCGTACTCGAGGCGCTGGAACTTGTAGGCCTCCGTCACGTGCCGCGGCACGTACTGGTCGCGGTCATCCCACGAATGCACGCGGATGTTCTTCGCGTTGTGCACCTGCACGCGCGGGCGGCCCTTCCTAAAGTTCCAACTCGCGCACGCGGTCCCCGTCGCGCCCCCGAGGTTGCGCATGTGGACCATCTTCGACGGCAGGTCGCACGCCTTGCTGAGCGCCTTGACGTAGTCCTCCGCCTTGTCGTCCCCCGGCGTGAGCAGCTCCGGGAACCGCTTGTCGCCGAGCAGCATCGCCGTGAACGCCTTCACGATCGCGCGCGACAGGCGGTACGGCGACGACGGCCTGCGCTGGCGGAGCGGCACGTAGCCGCCCTGCCCCGACCCGAGCAGGGGCTGCGTCGCGCCCGCGCTCCCCGGGCTCACGCGGTTCCCGTCGAAGTCGACCGTCTTGTGGTCGTGCTGCGTGCACTGGAAGTAGCTCTGCTTCCGGTCGAGGTCCCTGTACCGCTCCTCGCTGATGATCGACGCGACGACGCTGCGCTCGTCCGAGGAGCTGCCGTCACCGAGCCACGCCCCCGAGGGCTGCCCGACCGACTCCATGTTCCGCATGACCATCAGCGACCCCCGATCCGCGCACCCGGGAACCGCGCCGCGAGGCTGCCCTCGAGCGGCGCCTCAGGCACCTCGCGCACGGGTGCGGGTACCCGAACGCCACTCGCGATCAACTCCTGCCCCCGCTCCCCGATCTCCACGGGCGGGAGCGGCGAGGGGTCGAGCGCCTCGACCTCTGCCTCCTCCACCGCACCCGCCAGCTCGTCGCCCGCGACCCGGAGGCCGAGGCGCATCAGCCACGTGCCGACCCGGAGGCGCGCTCCCGCAATGACCCGCATGCGGTCGAGTTTTACATACGACGGCATCTGCATGCGGGTGCACGTCGATGAAGAACGGTTCTGGTCAAAGGTTCTCATCGGTGACGATTGTTGGAACTGGACCGACTCTACGACCAAGGCCGGGTACGGAAACTTTCGGTTCGGTCGACAACAAGTTTATGCGCACCGGTATGCATTCGTGTTGTTCAACGGTCCGATCACATCGGACGCCCCAGTGGTTCGACACAAGTGCGACAACCCGAAATGCGTTCGCCCATCCCACCTCGAGTCAGGAACTCAGAACGATAACGTTCGCGACCGAGTCGAACGCGGGCGACAAGGTGTCGCACCCTCGCGAATATCAAAACTAACGATGCCGGTTCTTCATGAGATCCGTTCGTTGCGTGGTCAGATGCTTCAAAGAGAGATCGCGAAACTGTTCGATATCTCGCAATCCACCGTGAGTCGGATCCAATCTGAGGTCGCCCCTCAGGCCTGCGTCGTGAGGTCCGGCGCCATGCAGAAGGTGTAGAGGCCGTCGTGCGCGGTCGCGCCCGGGTCGTCGACGACGAGCTGCAGGCGCGGGGCACCGGGGCTCATGTTCAGGAGGTCCTTCGAGGTGGTGGCCATCTCCATCACGGCGAGCACGTCGAAGAAGCTCACCTGGTTCACCGCGAGCGCGACCTGCGCGCCGAGCTGGTACCAGCTCTGCGTGTTGTCGAGGAACAGGTACATGCGCGCGTTGAGCGACACGGGCGTCGCCGCGTCCGTCGTGTACGTCACGGCGACCCGGTGGACCGGCCACCCGACCGAGGCGAATATCTTCGACGAGTAGAAGTTGTCCTGCTTCGTCGCGCCGCCGCTGTCGGCGCCATCCTTCGGGACGCTGCCCGAGACGCCCGTCTTGTTGTCGCTGCCGAGAGCGGGCGTCCCCGCGGGCGACCCGCCCTTCTGTCGCTGGAACTGGAAGGGAAACTTCATCGCTGGCTCACCTTGGCGACGATGGTAACCGCGGCCCACGCGACGCGCAGCCCCGGCGCCCACCCGTACAGCGCGAAGCCGTAGACCGCCTCCGTCGGGATCCGCGCCTCCGCCACCCCGCCGATCGTCCATCCCCCGCGCTCGTCGGGAGTGCCCAGCGTCTTCATCGCGACCGCGCCCTGCGTGTGCTCCACGGCGACGATGTTCGCGAGACCCTGCGACGGGTCCGCCGCGATCTTCAGCTGCCCCACCACGCCGGTGTCGGGCATCGCATCCTTCCGCGCCGCGAGCTGGGCGACGCGCTCCATGACCTCGGGGCTCCCGACGAGCCGCGCCGCCCAGTGGAGGCCCGCGTGGTTCGGCGTCGCGTAGACCGAGAGCGGGCAGTGCATCCGCGGGTGCGGCGAGTCCACCGGGTACCCGGCTCCCCAGCCGCGCCGCATGTACCCGCCGACGCCGCAGCGCCTGGCGAGGTCGGGGTCGAAGGGGAGCAGGCACGCGCCCCGCGCGCGGAGCTGGAGGCTCCTCTCCGCGCCCACGACCGACCCCTCGTCCCACTCGCCCCTCGGGTCGTCCACGACGATCCAGTACGCGTTCTCCATGACTCGCCTCCTGTCAGGAGGCTGAAGCTACCTCACGTGGTCGGGGTGGGTGGGGCGAAGCAAACGGCAGTGACCTCGTCACCGAGGTGCACGGTCAGCTGGAAGTTCTTCATGCCCTTCGGGACGCGGCACGTGATCTCCACGCTGCTGAATCCTTCCTTGTCATCGTCCTCGTCGTTCGTCCGCTCGAACCGCGTGACCTCGACACAACCTGTTTTACTCATGCTCCACGTCCCTTCTTGAGCAGCGCGAAGTCGTGCTCGTTCTCGATCGTCTTTCGCCACTGGCGCCATCCCCAGAAATTACCCACCGGGATACGGCGCTCGATCCACTCGTTCGCCTGCGCGCGCGCCAACGCCTGCCACTGCGATCGCGTGAGCGACATCGCCGGGTGCTCCGTCGGGCTCATGTGCCCAGCCGGGATCAGGCGCTCCCACGCGCGCTTCACGTCGCCGACGGGGTCGAGCTGGTTCTCCTGGTCCAGGTACGAGACCGCGGCGCACCGGCCCGCGCTCATCGCGACGAGGTCCTCCTCCTTCCACGCGAACGCGAACGCGCCGACGTCGTAGCCGGTCACGTACGGCAGGTGCCACTCGCCCGCGGGCACGAGCGTCGGCTCGTTCCTCTCGTACAGCTCGCGCGCCGCGTGCGCGCTGTCGCGGATCTCGGGCTGCGCCATCACGTGGTCGCGGAGCGCGAAGTAGTTCGACCACTCCGTCGCGGTCGCCACGATCGTGTGCCAGTCGTAGGCCTCGATGATGCGGTTCGCGAGCATCTTGTGGACCTCGATACCCGCGAGCCCCCGCGCGAAGTTGATGGCGGCGTCCTTCGCGGCGACCCAGATAGCGCGCGCCTTCTCACCCACCTCCGCGTCGAGGTCCTCGGTCGCCTGCATGCCCCCTCGGTTCTTGACGAAGCTCCGTGGGATGAACGGGTCGGCCTCGATGCGCGCGATCTTCTTCGGCACCGGGATCGCGCGCGAGGACGCGCTGTTCTTGGACACCATCTTGTGCGTGTTGAACTCCGCGAGGACGATCCTCGGGAGCGTGAGCTGGAACGTCGTGAGCCGCGCGCCCGCGGGCGTCACGCTGTCGAGGATGATCTTCGTCTCGTAACCCATGCGCCACCTCCGACTCGCGGAGATGCCGCTACGGGACGCCGTACTCCGCCTTCAGGTACCCGAGGAGAGCAGCGAGGTCCGCGGGCACGCCGTCGAGCGCGCGCAGGTACGAGCCGAACTCGGGCAGCCGCCCCGTGTACGTCTGGAACACGCTCGCCCCGTCCGATCCGGCGCCGGCCGCGTTCACGTCGCCGCCGCCCGGCGCAGGCTGTGTCGCGCTCGCCGCGGTCGTCGCGGCGGCGACCGGCCCGTCGACGTAGATGCGCCCCGTGTTGTCGGAGGTGCTCCAGCACCCGATGACGACGTGCGGGTTGCCGTCGTTGATCGGCGCGTCGCTCCGCGCCTCCGTGAAGTCCGCGGTGAGGTAGCTCGCGATCCCGTCGCCGAGCCCCCCGCTGTAGTTCACCGCGAGGAGGTAGTGGAACGCGTTGTACTGCATCCCGTAGATCCGACCCGCGGCGGTGTTCGTCGTCCTCACGACCGCGAAGAGCGTCACGCCAGTCGTCCCGAGGATGGCCGTCGGCGAGCTGCCCGCGAGCACCGTACTCGCGCCGGAAGACCAGTCCATGTCGGGCTTCCCATTGATGCCGGACGCCACGAACGTCGGCCCGTGGTTCGCCCCGAACGTCGCGATCGATGGGAGGACTCCCGCACCGGACTGGTCGAGCAGCGATGACAGCTCCGTCCCGTCGGAGACGGGTGCGTGCCCGAGGTCCGCGCGGAACCACGACGTGAGCCCCGCGAGCGACGCGGGCGTGAACGCGGACCCCGACGACCGCCTGCCGCCGATGAGCAGTCCCGCACCCGCGGGCACTAGACCCCCCGCCCGCTGACCTGGAGCACCCCGGACCAGCGGACGTCGCGCGCCGCCTCGCCCGTCACCACGAGGCGCACGAAGCCCGTCGACGTGTCGATCGTCGCCGCCCACGTGCCGGCCCCCGCACTCGCCCGCGTGTACGTGACGTCGGTGGTCCCGTCCTGCGTGATCGCGCCGCCTGCCGCGACCTTGAAGAGCGCGGAGAGGGCGAAGCGCGCGCGGTCCGTCCCGTCGGCCGCCGTCCCGAGCACGATCGCGTCTGCCGCGAGCCCGGCTGGGAACGTGTCGAAGACCGCCTGCGGGTCCGCGACGGCGACCGCGGTGGCCGCGGCGCCGGGTGTCGCCAACTCGCCGGGGAACGAGTAGACGCGCCCGCGTGGGCCGACCACCCAGAGCCCGTCGACCGACGCGAGGTAGGGCTCCTGCCCGGGTGCCCACCCGCGGGCCTGCCCGCCGAAGTTGAGCGCGGGGCCCTGGGCGCCCGCCGGCGGGCGCCACCGACCCGCCGCGTTCTTCACCGCGAACACGCGCCGGTCGAAGGCCGTCCTGCCCGAGGAGTCGAACGCGTCGAGCCGCGCGAAGTAGGAGTGCTCCACGTCCGGCGTGAACGTCAGCGTCGGGGTCGGGCCGTCACTGATCACCCCCGTCGGCACCGCGCTCCCCGGGGGGACGTCGAGCATCGTCCACACCCAGCGCGTGACGCCGGAGTTGCTCACGTTCGACGCGACGACCGGCGCGCCCACCGCCCCGAAGAGCGCCTGCCCGTCCGCGCCCACGAGCACGCCCTGCACGAACTTGATCAGCGCCGTGACCGCCATGTCCGGAGGCTACCCCACCGGGCCCGTCCTGCGGCACGCCAGGGTCGTACTCGCCGCCCGGGAACAGGGGCAGCGTGCGCCCGCTCACGAGACCGAGTCGAGGCCCGGGCCTCGACTTCACCCCTCGGCGCTCCCGGGCTCGCCTACCTGCGGAAAGGGATCCTGAGCAGTCGACTCCACCGGTGCCCACTCCTTCGGTGCCGCGAGCATCCGCTTCCCCGCGCGCCCGCGCGTCGCCTTCAGCCGCCTCAGGTGCTCCGGGAACCCCTCCGCCATGACCTGCACCAGGTTGCCCGACGCGTCCTCGTAGGCAGCGTAGCCGCCCGGGGCGACGTCGCCTGAGTGCGCGAGTGACCCGTCCGAGGAGAACGGACCCTCCGAGTCGAGCGGGTCCTCCCACGCGGGGAACACGTACGCGCTGAGGTCGACCCTCGCGCCGCCGGGGACCACATGGGTGTCCACGCCCGACTGCACCGGGTCGCAGACCTCGGCGGCGACCCGCGCGTACCGGTTCCCGTCCGGGCCGACGAGGGGCATCTCCACCCAGAGCGTGCACGCCTGGTCGCGGAGCAGCTCGAGGACCTCGTGCGAAGTCGCGCCGGCGACGCTGTTCGCGCCGGTGAGCACCCCGCCGCCGTTGTCCTGGATGAACCCAGCGAACACGAACGCGTCGGGTCGCCCCGCGTCGTCGTCCGAGTGGTACGCGAGCGCGCCGTCCACGTCGGGCTGGTCGACGAGGCTCACGACCCACGACGTGCTCGGGGGCACCGCGCCCGCCGGGTAGAAGGCCACGACCGGCACCGCGTAACCCCACACCGCGCAGAACTCCGCGAGCTGCATCGAGAGCGCCTCGCAGATCGTCTTCACGTCCGCGTCGCGCACGCGCCCGTTCGACTCATTCACGACAGCGAACTCGCTCATGGGCATCTCCGGGACGGGTGCGGGTGGTGGCTCACTAGGCAGGGGGTCAGGCACGCCATCGTGTAGCCCGGGATCCCCGTTGATCGGGCCCAGGACGACGTCGTCGTAGTGCACCTCGGCAGCGTGGTGCACGCGCGTGACAGTCGCCGTCAGCCGCGCGTGCCTCGATCCCACGTGCAGCGAGAGCGCCTTCACGTCGTCGAGCATGTGGAGTCCGGTCGACCGCTCCTCGAAGCAGGCGACCCCCTTCCCGGTGACGGGCTTGTCGTCGTGCGTGAGCGAGACCACGCGCAGGCGCGGGCGGCGACTCACTTGCACCCTGCGACGCGGCCCGCGCGGAGGTCGAAGGCCCTCTTCAGGTCCGTCGCCGACATGCAGACGTCCTCCTCGACGCCCGAGTCGTGGCGGAGCGTGACCACCGTGCACCTGTCGTCGGTGACGACGAGCTGTGAGGTGGTGAGGGTCGGTGGCGGGGACGTCGCGCACGCGTGGAGGGTCACGAGGGACGCCGCCGCCAGCATCGCGAGGGTCGCGTAGTCGCTCTGCCTGCTCATGCCCCGGAGGCTACAGCAGCGACCGACGCAGCTCCAACGACACGTGGACCGGGCGCACGTCGTCGAGCCACGCGCGGACCTCGCTCTTCTTGGCCCACCACGCGACCTCGACGACCACGCGGTTCGCGGCCGCGACCCGCACGCCGTCGACCCCGGGCACCGCGAGGTACGCCGCGCGCGACCCGACCGACGGGTGCAGCCAGGACCGCGCACGCGTCATCCGGACCACGCGCCGCGACTCCGCGCGCTTGTGCATCGCGTACGCGACGAGCGCGAGCGCGGACAGCACGACTGGTAGCGCTGACAGGGCGACCACTGCGTCGTTCATGCAGCTCCACCATGCCGCAGTCAGCGGAGCGCCGCAGCGACGTCCGCAGCAGACGGCTCGACGTGCTCCTCGATCCCAGAGGATCCGCGCCGGCGCTTCTTCCGGTCGTACATGGGCAGAGGCGCAAGAAGCCGCGCACCGCGTCCACGAACCGACAGTGCTCCGCGAACGACGCCCAGTCCCCGTACCGCTTGCTCCGCATGCTGGGCAGGATGCCTCCTCACGCGATCGCGAGCGTCGAGTCTGGCACCACCGTGAGCGATCCCGACTCGACAGTGGAGATCCTCCCAGTCGCGTCCATCAGCTGGACGTCCGCGGAGAGCACGACGGGACCGTCCGGGAAGCCGCGCGTGCGCACCGGGGGACCCGTCACCGAGAACGTCCCGCTCGCGGCGACCAGGACGGACACGCCCGAGAGCGGTGCCGCGGTCCCCAGCGCGAACACCGCGCGGATGTCCGGGTCCGTCGGGTAGCCCTTCGCCGTGAACCAGAGCGTGCACCCCGCGAGGTTGAACGGGGCGCTGCCAGGCGGGGGCTGCGTCGGCGGGTTCGTCACCGGCACCGTGAACAGCTGCTTCGTCGCCACGTCCTGGAATACCTGGTCGAGGAAGAAGAGCGTGTCGCCCCGCCGCACTTCCCTGTCGAACGGGGTCGTCATGGGATACCTCCGCGTCGCTTCAGGTTGTTCGTGACGCGCGCGAGCAGGGCGCCGCTCAGCGCGACGTCGAACACGTACACGAGCGGGCTGAACCCGCTCAGGGGGTGGTCGACGACCCCGTCGTCGCTGTTGGCGGCGCTGCCCCAGGCCATGTGGTCGCCGGACGCCGCCGCGAACGGCGTGGTCGACGCGGCGGGAGTCCCCACCACACCGTCGACGTAGGTCGTCGCGACGCTGGACACGGTGGCCAGCGTCGCGACGCACGCGTGCGGGTCGCCGTCGCATACCGGCGCCGCGAGCGCCGCCGTGATGTCCGCGGTGAAGTACCCGAGCAGGCCGGTCGCGACCTGCGTGTAGAGCAGCCCGTGGAAGTTGTTGTACTGCATGCCGAACAGGCGCTGCTCGTTCGCGACGACGCTCGTCTGCACGAGCGTGCAGACGCTGAGAGCCGCGCCGAGCCCCCACGACGTGGTCCCCGAGTCGGCGAGGCACGAGCCCGGGCTGTTGTTCCACGCGACGCCGGGGAGCCCGTTCATCCCGCTCGCCGTGAGCGCCGGCTGGTTCGCGCCGGCGAGCTGGTGGAGCACGTTGCCGTTGCCCGTGAGGTCGAGCGCGCTCGCGAGCTTCCCGCCGCTCGTCGTGTTCTGCAGGGAGCTGTCGTCGAACTGCGCGACGAGGTGGGCGTCGAAGACGTCGAACGAGGCCGCGAGCGTCCCACTCCCGGCATTCGGACCAGACGCGTATGTGACGACGACGTCGTACGGGCCGCCCGCGACGAGACCCACCGGGGTCACCGCGCTGATGCTGGTGCCGGAGATGACGCTGACCCCGGTGCACGCGGCGCCGGCGATGGTCACCGCGGGCACGCTGCCGGTGTCGAAGTGCGTCCCCCGCAGCCGGAACGTGATCGCGCGACCCGCCTTCACCGCGTTCGGGAACGCGTCCGTCACGATCGGGTTCGTCGGCGCGCCCGTCACCGTGTACGTGCAGCTCTGGACCACGTGGCCCGCGACGTCGGTGAAGTGGAAGACCGCGTCCCCGTTCGCGTCGCTACCCGCGGTGAAGGTGGCGTGCTCGCCGGACACGACGACGCTGGACCCCGTCGCGTCGCTGTCGAACACGCACTCGTAGTCGCCCGCGCCCGACAGCGCGATCGCGCGCGTCTGACCCGACGTCACCGTCGCCGCGTGCGGGAGCGCGTCGCCCGGCCACGTCTGGTCGAGCATCCACTCCTCGATGACCTGGGCGCCGACGCTGTTGTTGAAGCCGGCGTTGATGCTCCCCGAGCGCGCGTAGACGAGCACGAGTCGACCAGGGACCGGCTCGAGGACGCCCGCGTAGTACATCCCTCCCCACGTCGGGTCGACGTCGAACTTCGCCACGCTCCACGGGTCGTCCGCGGCGGACCCCGCTGCCCGCCAGAAGATCGCGGCCTTCCCGTTGGACCCGAGCTGCCGGACGATGAAGACCTCGCGCCCGCTCGCGAGGATCCGCGCCTGCTGGCCCGAGGACCAGCCGGGAACGTTCGCGTCGACCGGCGCGCCCCACGTCGCCCCGTGGTCGCCCGCGGGCGAGTGCGCCTGCATCATCGGCGTCGACCCGTTGACCGTCGCGTCCCTGATCATCACGCGCATCTCGCCCGCGGCCGTGATCCGCATGCCGGGCTCCGCGTAGAACTTCTCGTCGAGCACGCCGTCCGCGACGAGCACGCGAGTCCACGTCGAACCAGCGTCCGCCGTCTGGTAGTCCCAGAGCTTCGACCGGTACGGGGGAGTCGCGTCCCCACTCGTCTCGAACGTCTGCACCATCATGTGGAGGTGCCCGAGCTGGGTCGGGTCCTCGCGCGGCGCCTCGGACACGAACGACTGCACCGGGGTGGCGCCCGGGTCCGCGTTCGCCCACTCGCTCCACGTCTCCGCGCTGTCGGTGCTCCGGCGCCAGATCGTGAACGGCTGCGTCGTGTTGCCCGCGTCGTACGTGAACGTGACCTGGATGATCGACCCGTCGGACAGCGGCTCGCTCGTCTTGAGGTCCGAGTAGCGGAGCGCGTCCGTGCTCTGCGTCTCGACCTTCCAGAACGTCCACGTGATCGCGTCGTCCGAGACGTACGCGTCGTTGTGGTCGCTGGGGATCGGGCCGTCGATCCCCATGTAGACGGTCATGTAGAAGCGCCCGTTCGGGAGGCGGGACGGGTACGGGAACGACGCGCTCTTGGATCGCCCACCGAGCAGCGTCGGGTCACCCGCGATCAGCGCGATGAGGCGCGTGCTGCTACCCGCCGACAGCTTCGCCTCGGTGGCCATCACCTGGGCGTCCGTCCTCCACGTCTTGAACAGGGTCCACGCCTTGAAGTCGAACGCGCCACCCCCGATCGCGACCGAGCCCGGCCCGTCGTCGAGGTACGGCTTGTCGATCGCGATCCCCCCTGCCCAGACGAGCTGCCCGTTGACCCGCACGTCGAGCAGCGTCGCGGTCATCCTGACCGTGAAGACGCACCAGTTCTGCGGGAAGAAGATACCCGGGGCGATGAGGCTCGCCGTCACGTCGGTGAACGACGACCCGTCGAACTGCCGGATGACGATGGACCGGCCGAAGAGGCTGACCGCGTCGAGGAGCTGGAGCTGGACACCCTTCCGCGTCCCCGCGTCCGTCGTGTCGAAGAACGTCTGCGACAGGTTCGTCCCGTTCGTCCGGAGGCGGCAGACGACGCAGATCGTGCACTCGCCCGTCACGAGGTACGGGGCGATGCCAGCGACGGTCGCGAGCCTGTCCGACGACCGCGTGCGGACTGCACGACCCCCGGCGACGTTGTCCACGATGAGCAGGGGCGACCCCGTCGCCGTCGTCATGGGGGCAGCGGACGAGATCACCCCGTTCGCGTCCGCGACGATCGGGGACGTCTGCGCCGACCACGAGGCCGCGGAGCCGTCCGACATGGGTACGACCGCGGACAGGAACAGCTTACTCGCCTCCTCGTCGCTCATGCCCCGCAGCGCGCGGCGCGCCACGACCCTCGCGGCGACGGCGGCTACCTCGGGCGACTCCGGGACGAGCACCGCCCCGGCCGCGACGAGGCGCGCGGCGTCGATGACGGCGTCGTCGACGAGCTTGCCCACGCGGAGGACCACCGACCCGACGCGCACGTCGTTGGCGAGGTACGAGCGCATTAGGCGTTCGCCACCGCGATGGTCGACAGCATGAGAGCCTCCGCCTCGGCCTCGCTGATCCCGCGCCGCGCGCGCTCGCGCGTGATGCGGTCGGCGACGGCGTCTACGCTCGCCGTCCCCACGGGGAACAGCACCGCGCCCGCGGCCTGGAGCAGGGGGACGTCGTCCACGGCGTCGTCGACGAGCCTCCCGACGGAGAGCAGGTAGGGACCGACGCGGAGCTGGTTCGCGAGGTGGAACTGAGCCATGCGCGGAGGATAGCCCGAACCAAGTCGAGGCCCGGGCCTCGACTCAGTCGTCGTCCCTGCGGGGGTCCCTCCTCGGGACCGGGCGCGTCACGACCTCCGGCGACGGCCTGGGCTCGGGGACCGTCACCCCGAAGTCCACCGAGTGCTCGCCGCTCTCGCGCTTCCGCAGGTCCGGGGGCACGAACTCGTCGGGGTCGCCCGCCTCGACCTTCCGCGCGACGTCGCGCAGCGTGCGCGCCCTGTCGCGGTGGAACGAGACGACGACGACCGTGTCGCCCTCCCGGTCGCGGTGCGCCGCGGTCTCGTCCTCGTCGCGCGCCTCGTCGAGGAGCCACTCCACGAGGCGCTTCCGGTCGACGCGTGCGTCCATGCACCGCAGTGTAGGTTCACCGCCGCGCGAGCGCGATCACGTGATGCGCTCCCATGGGAAGAAGAAGCAGAAGCACTCGTTGCATCGCGCCTGCCTCTCACCACGCTTCCGCGCTTCCTCCGCCTTCTCGTGCCACTCGTTGTAGGGGAGCTTCTCCGTCTTCGGGATGTGGTCGACGCACTTCATGTGCGCGCTCACGTCGCCGCCTTCGCGACCGCCTCCGCGAGGCTCGCCTTCTCGCGCTCGTGCCTCGCCGTGCACGTCGGGCAGCGCCAGTCCTCGCGCGCGGCGCCCATCAGCGTGGGGACGACCTCGCGCGTCCAGCCCCCGCCCTTCGCGTCGCGCCGGAGCAGTAGCTCCTCACTCTTGATCGACGAGTCCGGGTGGGCGCCCCTGCCGACGCGCTCCCAGAACTCGCAGCCGGGACCCACGCACACGATCGTCCTCGCCTCGTAGACGGTGCTCATGCTCCTCGAGATGCCGCTCTCCCCTCAGTCCTCGCCGACGCCGACGAGGTCCACGTCCTCCCCGGGAGCCACGTCGCTGGGCCGCACGCCCATCGCGTAGAGGTCGAGAGCACTGAGGCTCTCCGCGACGCCCCCGTCCTCTGAGTCCGGTGGGGGCGGGCACGGCGTCGTCTTCGCGGCTTCGATCATGTCCATACCCCTAGCGGATGCCGGACGACGTCGTCACGGAGTCCTCCCCGAGGAGCACCGCGCGTGCGCCCGCCCGTATGACGTCGTCACGGAGTCCTCCCCGAGGAGCACGACATTGCCGCAGACGCCGCACGTCCAGAGGGGGTCCATGCGCGGCTGACTCGCGCGCGGGGGCACCGTCCCGTCGACGCCGGGCTTCCTCGGCGGGAACCCAACGGAGCGCATGCAGTTCACGTGGGCCAGCTCGTTGCCGGTCACCGGTAGCCCGCAGAGGATGCAGTTCCCGGTGATCGTCGCCCTCGGCATCGGGTTCGCATACGTCCCGCCCATCGCGTCGCGGATCGCGTCCTCGAGACCGCGCCATTGTCGTCTTGGCGGTGGCTCGGGGCGCTGCACCGGCACCCAGCCTGGACTCGCGGGCGGCTGCGTCGGGGGAGGTGGCGGGGGAGCAGGCTGCTGCTCCGCGGGCACCGCGAAGTTGATCTTCACGCCCCACTCGCGGCACTTCCGGAAGAGCAGCATCGCCGCGGTGCGCGCCTCGTTCTCCTCCGTGCTCCCCGTCTCCACGTCGCGCGAGGCCAGCGCGAAGAGGCGCTGGAGGACCTGCATCTTCTTGCTCACGACCCCGCGGATGCCGCCATGTACGCGTGCACGCGCGCGAGGAACTCCCCGTCGTCGAGGTCGACGAACCGGCAGGGCCACTCGGTGGCGCCGAGGAGGTGGGCAGCAGTTAGCCTGTTATTTCCGTCCCAGAGGCAGTTCACCTCGCTGCACCTGATGATGATCGGGTGGTCGATGAAGCCCCCGTGGTCTGGGTCGCGCACGCCCGGCGGCGAGCATCCACCCTGCATCACGTACGCGCGCACCGTCGACTTCGTCACCGTGTGCTGGAGGCTGACGATGTGGTCCAGCCGCACGGGCACCACGGGCGCACACTCGATGGCCGCGTGGATCACCTCGTTCGGGAACTGCTGCTTGATGAAGCCCCGGTCCACGAAGCCGAACGGGTGGAGGAAGTGCTGCGTCCTGCCCGGCGCCGGCGGGGTCGCGTCGAGCCTAGCCAGCGCCGCCCCCACGCGCACGCCGTCGAGCTGGTCGCACCACGACGCGAAGTCGAGGCCCGGGCCTCGACTCGGCCCCCCGTCCTCCGCCCAGTCCGCGAGGCTCACTCCTCACCCTCTCGCCCGCGCGCGGCGCCCACCACCGCGCCGGCACCCTCCTTCACCGCCACCCTGGCAGCCTCGCCGAGCCCGCCCTCGCCGAGCGCCGCGTCCTCCACGCGACCCACGCGCTCACCCGCGCCCTCGAGCTTCTCCCTGGCACCCTCGAGCTTCTCCCCGAGCCACTTGCCGATGCCCCCACCCTCGCCGTGGCCCCCCTCCTTGCCCTCCTTCTTCTCTCCGCCCTCCTTCGCCGCCTTCTCGCGGAGCGCGTCGCGCAGCGACCCCGTGGCACCCACGCCGTGCTTCGCGCGCAGCTCCTGCACCATCGCGTGCGCCTGCTCGTGCGTGACGCCGAGCTTCGACATGAGCTTCTTGTCGCTCATCTTCGGGCCGGCGATCAGCTTCTCCATGTCCGCGAGCTTCGCCTCGTGCGCCGACTTCGCATTGTCGTTGCCCGGCGCCTTCTCCGGGACCTTCGGCGACGCGCTCGCTGCCCTGGGCTCTTCCGCCTTCGGCCCGCGGTCGACGCCGGCGTGGTGCTCGAGGCCCTCGGTGATCGGGTGCACCGCGCGCACCGCAGCCTTCTCCACCTCGCGCTCCACGTCCGCCTTGACCTGGTGCGCGGCCGCGCGCGCCTCGTGGTGCGCCGCCTGCGCCAGGTGCTCGCTCCTGCGCGTGGGGTCGGCCTCCTTGTCCGCCTCCGCCCTGCGCGCCGCCGCGGCGGCCTTGTGCTCAGCCACCTTGCCCTCGTGGCCGCCCGCCTTCTCCGACGCCTCGCCCGCCACGCGCGCGGTCGCGCCGGTCAGCCCCGCGTGGCTGGGGGCGCCGCCGCCCCCGTCGGTGAACTTGCCGGCCTCGTCGCGCGGGTGCGCGGCCTCGTCGAACTCCGCCATGCGGCGAGGGTAGCGCGAACAGGCCGGCGTCTTGCCCTTGGACCACGCAGGGGGCGTGCGCTGCGCCCCCTCATCTGCGGCGGGACTCGGACCCGCATCTCCGGCACCCCGCGGATGCCGTCTATCAGTCGAACGGAGGCCCCTCGTCCGGGATCCCCGAGTGCTCGCCCGCGGGCGTCGCGCTTCTTCTGGCTGGCCATCACGCGCGCCCGATCTGCTCGCGCAACTCGTGGACCTCGTCCGCCAGCCTGTCGACCTGCGCCTGGAGGTCCTGCACCTCCGCCTTCAGCGCCTCGTGCTCCTCGGGGGAGACGACGGGCTGCGGCGCGTGCGACCTCGCCTCGAGCCTGCGAACCCTGTCCTCGATCGTCCAGTACCGGTTGTCGTCGACGCTCATGCCCCCGACGGATGCCGGGGCGGCTAACCCTTCGCGGCGATGAGCGCGGCCGCGATCGGGTTCGTCTTCGGGTCCACGCCGAGCGCCTTGTGCTTCTTCGCCGCCTTCGCGTGCTTCTTCGCGACGGAGGGCAGGCCCGCCTTGAACGAGGCCTTCGCGGCTGCGTCGTGCGCCTTCGCAGCCGCCTTGTGGTCGGCGGCGTCCCCGCTGTCCTCCGCCTTGTCACTCGCCCTCTGCGCGAACGCGCACGCCGCCGGATTGTCCATGCACGAGAGGCTAGCGCGGGAATCGCTCCCACGGATGGGCGAGCTTGTTCAGGCAGGAGCACCCGACGAGGTGCGGGACACCGACCTCGACGACCTCCACACCTTCGCGCTCGAGCAGGGGGACCAATTCCGCGATCCACGCCGAGTTGAACTTCGCCTTGAGTTGATCGACGCGGACCTGCTCCACGACCTTGTGCGCACCCAGGCCCTCGCGCTCGAAGACGGTGAGCACCGACACCGAGTCTTCCTTCCCGAGGTCCACGCCCAGGAAAGGAGGGAGTACGTCAGCGGGGAGCAGGTCGACGTCGACGAGACCATCGACGTACATCTCGAACGAGCGCTCGACCTCCATCACGAGCGCGCGGGCACGCTGCACCTCGCACGACTCGAGGAACCGGGAGCGCCACGGCTCGAACAGCGAGCACGCGATGAACTCCGCGTGCTCCTTCTCGAACGCGAGCAGCCCGTAGACGTTGTCGTGCGGGTGCTTCTTGCACTCGCGCTCGAGCGTCGTCGCGCTGATGAACGAGTTACTCGACCGAGCGACGGAGACGAGGTCCTCCTTGAGCAGCACGCCCGGGAGGAGCACCAGCCGCGCCCTCTCGTCGACGCGCGCCACCTCGCCGCAGAGCCGGCCCTCCGTGGGCAGCTCGCAGTGGGTGCCCCGCCCGATCCCGCGCCCGCACGACTGGCACCGCTTCATGGCGGAGCAGTATGCCGCCTCACGTCACGCGCTTCGCCTTCAACTCGATCCGCGACGGCGCGACCTCGTACACGTCGCTGTTCCCCATCTCGTCCTCGACGCGCACGCGCACCGGCTCGAACATCCTGTCGACGGGACGACACATGCGGACGACGAACATCTCGGCGGCGAGGAGCGGCGAGTCCGCCTCCTCCGAGGTGCTGCACGGGCGCGCGTCCCACTCCTTCCAGACGCGGAACCTCACTCGCGACCCTGCTCCCGATCGAGTCGCCTCAGCTCCGACGCCTCGTACTCCTCGAGTCCCAGGCGCGACTTCAGCGTGCCCACCTCGCGCCTGAGCGCCGGCACGTCGCTGGGCTCCCCGGGCGCGCGCGGCGACGGCGGGACGCTCACCACGAACGGGTCGCCGACCGCCTGCACGGAGGCCACGGGGACTGTCCCCGAAGTCGAGGCCAGGGCCTCGACTTGCCCCGGCTCGACGACCTGCACCTCCGCGAGCGGCACCGCCTCGCCCCCGACCAGCAGCGCCACGCCGCACGCCTTCACGGCGTCGCCGCGCCACGCACCCTCGTCGCAGAAGTCGTTCCACCCAGAGTCTGGCTGGCCCCCGTTCCGCTCCGCGTCCAGCTCCACCCAGCGCAGCCACCGGTCGACGAGCTGCCCCGAGACGACCACCCTCGTCCTGACGCCGTACCTCACGTCTCGGCCCCGTCCGAGACGACCTCGGCACTCCTGAAGACCACCGCCTCTCCCTCGCCGAGGAACTGCGCGAGCCCGCGCGCCTGCACCTCGGTCCCCGTCCACTTGCCCGGGTCGCTGTCGCTGGACCAGGACGCGGGCGTCAGCGTCGTCGCCTCCTGGAGCCACGCACCGTCCGCGCGCAGCACGCCCCACTCCTCCACGGACCCCAGCTCCCAGACCTCGATCCGGTACGGCTCCGGCAAGACGAGCAGTCGCGCGTCGGGCCCGAGCGTCGCCCGCAGCGCGTCGACGTCGACCGGGTCGATGCCATCGCCGACCGGGTACCGGAGCACGACGAGAGTGGTCGCGTCCCCCGACAGTGCCCCGCGCACGACGCACGCCGCCGAGCCGCCACCCTCGCGGACCTCCTGCTCGCAGACCCTCAGCTCCAACCGCCTGTTGCTCATGTCCCCGCGGATGCCGCTACGGGACGGGGATGCCTTCCCGAACGCACCACCCGAGCATGTGACCGCGACACCTGAGGACCAGCGCGCGACCGGACGCGTCCGACCGAAACGCCGAGACCTCCTCGAAGTGCTCCGGGTCGTCGAAGAGCTGCACCCCGGCGAGGGTGACGAACGTGTCCGTCACCGTGTCGATGAACGCGAACGGCCCATAGTGCCCGTCTGGGAAGAGCCAGTAGGCCTCGCGCAGGTCGCAGAAGCGGATCACCGCGCGCCCCGGCACTCGCACGCGACGAGGTTGCCCCACTCGTCATCGGCGTAGCGCGCGACCCCCGCGTCGCCGCAGACCGACTTGCACCTCGCCGCGGCCACGTCCCTCTGGTTCACCACGGGCTCGCCACTCGACGCGAGCTTGAGCCCACCGGCGACGACGATGACGACCAGGAAGAAGCCGATCACACCGAGCAGCACCTCGACGTGGTCGTGGACCCTGGGCAGCCTCACGTCCGCCTCGCCGTGCCGAGCTGGTCGCGCACGACCCTCGCGCACCTGCTGCACAGGTCGTGCGCCCTCCCCGACTCGACCTCCACCGCCGCGAACCCCTCGTCCTGCGCCCTGCTGCGCGTGTACGAGTCGCGGTCCGCACCCTCCGAAGAACCGTGGGTGAACGCGCCAGACTTCGCACCGCACTTGTCGCAGACGACGCGCGCGGACTGCACCATCTCGATGCTCACGTCCCCTCCAGCAGGCGCACGAGTAAGGACCGGATCTGGTCTCGCGCGCGGGGCGGGCGCGGTGCCGACTGCGCGTGCTGCCACGCCTGGATCCTGCCCAGCTTGTGGTCGAGCACGTCGACCAGGTCCTTCAGCAGCGCGACCTCGCTCCTGAGCCCCTCGTCCCTCTCGCGCACGTCGCGCGCCTCGCTCGCGACGTAGGCCTGCAGCCGCGCGTACGCCTGCCGCACCTCGGCCATGTCCACGACCGGTACCGGCGTGTCCTGCGGCCCGCTCTCGCGCGGCGCACCCTGCACGCTCGCCTCCTCGATCCTCGTGGTCGGGTCTTCGTCCGTCGGCATGCGGAGCTTCGTCGCTCGTGCCTCAGGTACCGGACCCCGGTGCTGCTTCGCCGTCTTGCTCACGTCACCTCTCCGATCTTCCGCAGGAGTCGCGTCCGGAACCACGCGTCGTCGTCCTGCTTCCCGTCGAGCAGCTCGCGCTTCATCCCGAGGGCGAGCGCGAAGGCCGCCGCGTCGAGCGCCTTGCCGCGGAGAACCGGGACGAGCTTCACCAGCATCTCGCGCTCCCCGTCGACCACGCACTCGAGGACGAGCCGCGTGAGCGCGTCCCAGTTCGGCGACGTGCGGACGTCCTCGCCGAGTCGGTCGACGTGGCGCGCAACGCGCTCGCTCTTGACGACGAGGTCCTCGACCCTCAGCTGCACCGACGCCTGCAGCTCGCCGAGGAGGTGCCGCAGCTCCGTCATCCGCGGGTCGGGCACCACGCTCTGCGGGCCAGCGGGGTGGTCGAGGACGTCCTCGACGCGCAGCCCCCTGCGCTCCGCCATGCGCGCGACCACCTTCCGGAACTTCAGCACCTCGCGGAGCCTCGCCTCCGCAGACCTCGCGTCGATCGTCTTCCCCCTGCTGCTCCTCTTCACCTTGCTCATCGACTCTTCCTCCTGAGGACGACGACCTCCGCCCCACCCCCGTACTCGTCCGCCGAGCCCGCGAAGAAGTCCGCCAGCTCGCGCAGCTTGTTCGCGAGGTCGAACTGCGCCGACCCGTCCCCGGCGCACCGGACGTGCACCATCGTCAGCGCGTCCCCGTACATGTTCGCGTCGACGCCCCTGTACTTCACCCGCACGCTCATCTGCCCGACGAGGACCGGCGGGAGCGCGGGAGCGGGAGCCTTCTTCTTCGCCTTGCTCATGTCGCCTCGGATGCCGGCACCCGAGCGTCTTCTCCATGCCCCCGCAGATGCCGCCCTCAGCGGAGGATGAACACGTCGACGCGCCTGCCCCCGTGCTCCCAGACCTCGACCCACTTCTCGTCGACGCTGCCCATGCGCCGCCACGCCGCGAGCACGAAGGTTCGATCGAAGCGCATCGTCATGCCCGCGTTCCTGAGCGCGGCCCGCAGCTCCTCGTCCCGCGTCGCCTCCGGCTCGTCTCGCGGCACCCGCAACGGGCAAGACGAGTAGGTCGAGATCCTTCGCGCTCGACCCACGGTGCAGCACCGACCCGGCGATCCCGACGTGCCACCCCGCCGCGGTCGCGTGCTGCCCCACGTGCCTCGCGAACTCCACCGCCGACTCGAGCGTCCACACGACTGACCTAGCCATACCCCGCGAGATGCCGCCGTCAGAAGGGCATGCGCCTCAGCGACTCGACGTAGTCCTCGACCGCGCGCTGGTCGTCATCCTTGGCGAGGGAGCGGAAGCCGCGCGCGTTGTCGCGCAGCTGCTTCGCACCCACCTCCATCGCCTTGGCTTCGCGCTCCATCCGCGTCGCCTCGGTGCGCAGCCACTTCCTCGCGTTCATGCCACGCGAGATGCCGCTCGCGCTTGATCGCCGGGGCGGGGAGCACACGATCGACGCATGCTCGTCATCGGCGTCACCCTCCTCGTCGCGGTCGTCGGCCTGCTCCTCTACGCGCTCGCGTCCAACCCGAAGGTCGCGCGCATCGGGGAGCTGATGTTCTTCTGCGGCCTACTCGCGACGCTGCTCGCGATCCAGCACGTCGCGATCCGCATCTAGTGCTCCTCGAGCCTGAGCGCGCGGTCGAGGCACTCGCGCGCCGGCGGCCGGCTGGTCCGCTTGCCGAGCTGCCGCCTCCTGCGCTCGTGGTCGAGGATGCTCCACGCCGCCCCCCGCACTCGCTCGGTGCGGCCCATCGTCAGCTCGTCGAGGTGGACCTCCTCAGCGACGTCGGGGTGCAGCGTCACGTAGTAGTGGGCACCGTCGAACATCGGGGCGTTCGCCCTCCTCAGTGCGTCGACTGCCGCGACCACCTGCTCGAGCGTGAAGACGTCCCCACTCACCGCTTCCCCGCCAGGCGCGCGGCGCGCTTCCTCTCGCGCTTCTCCTCCGCGACCGCCTGCTCCGGGCAGTGCGGACGTGAATACGCCGACGCGAAGTCCATGGTCGCCACCTGGTCACGCTTCACGCCCGAGTTGAACGCCGCAAGCTTCTCGTAGTGCGCGTCCTCCGCCTCCTCACCCATGGGCAGGGAGTCGAGTCGAGGCCCGGGCCTCGACTTCTCCTCCTCTCGCCTCCGCGGTGAGGGGAGGTCGATCCCGAGCATCGCGAGCACAAGTGCCGCGTGCATCGTCGAGAGGACGCGCCTGCCGCTCACGTCGACACCTCCGGAGGCGCGACCCTGCTCACGTACGTGACGAGCCACTTCGTCGCGACCGAGTCGACTGCGGCGACGACGAGGCGTGCATGCGTCGCGAGGTCACCCCCTTGAACGCCGCGTCCTCCCAGCACGCGCGACCCACCTGCACGCTCGCCTCCGCGAGGTCGTCCGCGTGCACGCCCGCCTTCTCGAGCATCGCGATTATAACGGCGTCCACGACTGCGATGATCCTGTCCTCCTTGCTCACCGGCGCACCACCCGCGGCACCGCCTCGGGGTGCCTCGGCAGCTTGTCGATCAGCTGCCCCTGGCCGTCCGCCCTCGTCGCCTGCGCGTCGGGCTCCCAGAGCCTCAAGTCGTCGTGGTCGTTCGGCTCCGGGCGCGGCGCGCGGAACTCCGGCTTCATCTGCGACGGCTCGCTGTTGGGAGCGGCCCGCTGCTTCTGCGACGCCTGCGACCCCTGCCCGTCGACCACGCTCACCTTCCCGCTCGTCGCCTCGCTCGGCTCCACCGCCTGCTCGCCCTGCGGCGCCTGCGACGCGTCGGGCATCGACGACACGAAGCCGTTGAGCGCGCGCGTGACGCCCTTCTGGATCTGCACGGGGGCGTCGAACGCCTCCTCGCCCGTCGCCGTGTAGCGCTTCTGCCCGGGCGCGTGCGGGGCGGGCTGCTGGGCGCGCTGGTGGTAGCAGAACGGGCAGGACGTCGGGTTCATCTTGTGGGCGCAGTGCTGCGGCTTCGGCGGCTGGTTCATGCGGCGGAGCATGCCGCCTGGACCGGGCACCCGTCGACGGGCGGTCCGCGCTCAGTGAATAAAGGCTTGCAAGGTCTCGGCAACGGCACCGTGGGCACGCGAGGATTGGGAGAGGCTCACCCTCGACGCGGACCACGGCGCACCCTGCGACTCGACCGCGCCACCCGCACCGCTTGCACGACCTCACTCAGAAGCTCTCGACGCCGACCACGTCCGCACTCGTGTCGGGGATGGCGCTCGGCCCGTAATCCCACTCGACCTCGCGGACCTCGTACCCGAAGTGGTCGCGCAGCACGCGGCGGGCACTCCTGCCCTTCCTACCGCCGTACGCCCCGCGCCTCCCCCACTGCGCCTCCGTCCTGCCGCGGTACGTGGCCCTCCACTCCTCGGGTTCGAGGAAAAAGTGGGTCCCCGTGACGTGGTAGGCGAGGCCCTGCTCGGCGAGCGACTTGCGCACGAGGCGCCAGAGGGCGCGCCTCGCCTTCCGGACCGCGCGCCTGCGCAGCTTCTTCAGCCTCGACCTGTTCATGCGCGTGCGGATGCCGCGCGCTCACCACTCGAGGCGCACGACGTGCTCGCCGTACGGCACCGGGCGCTCGACGCGGCCCGCGTGCGCGCGCTCCGGGTGCGCGACGTACCTCGGGGGACAGTGGCGGGGCGGAGGCTCGTGCAGGGGGCCCAGGCGCAGCACGGCGCGCACCGCGTCCACGAAGTCGTAGAGCCGCTGCGCCTCGGGGAAGCAGCGCCGCCTGCGGCTCACGGCACCCGCTCCAGCCTCGCGCACTGGTAGCCGCGGTCCGTCCTCACGTACTCACCGCCGCGCCGCTCGCAGTCCGCGCCCTCCTGGAACCGGTCCACCAGCCCGTACGCGACGGCGCCGATGACCGCCGTGATCAGCACGGCGAGGACTCCGACCTGCACGATCGCCCACGTCGACGCCAACCATGAGCTGAGGCGACGTCTGCGGTCCCGCTCGCGCAGGAGCCGGCGCTCGAGCGCGTCCACCTCCGACCAGTCCTCGACGGGGTCCGGGGTGCGCTCCTGCGATCGGAACGGGTTCATGACGTCGGCACCCCCTTGTACGCGTCGAGCAGCTCCCTCAGCGTGGTCACCCGCTTCGCCAGCACATCTGCGCGCTCCTGCTGGTACCTCAACTCCGCGCACGCCGACTCGCGGTGGTCCTGGATGATGCGCTCACGGTTCTGCGACGCCCTGAGCATCGCGTCCGCGCCGACGTACGCGGCCCAGTTCATGTCCGCGCGCGACTTCTCCGCCTCGAAGGCAGTGGTCGCGTTCTTCAGCTCCCACTCGAGTCGGGCGATGCGCCTGTCGAGGACCTCGAGCACGCACTCGTCGTCGAGGCGGGCCGCGTCCGCGTGCTCGATGAGGTTCACCGCGACCTCGCGAAGTAGACGCACGCCGCGACCACCGCGAGGAGCGCGAGCCCCGTGATCCCGATCCTCAGCCAGCTCGCCCACTCGTGACCGACCTCGACTACCCGCACGACGACCTCGCGCTTCCTCGGCGCGCTCGGCGCCGCGATCTCCCTGTCACCCGCCACCACCAGCAGCGCCGTCATGCCGAGCACCTCGTGCTCCACGCGCGTCGACGTCCACGACGGGCGCTCCCGCTCCCGCTGCTCCTCAACCTCCCCGACCGGCCTCGCTGCCGCCGCCATCCGGGCCTCCCTCGTTCACCGCCGAGTATGCCGCGAGTGCGATGACGTGCTTGGCGTAGTGCACGCGTCCCATCGGACTCCGCGCGTGCTCGTCGCACGCGTAGTCGCCGTGCAGGTCCGGATCAGAATGCGTCGCCAACTTGCCGCACCCGCGCGCGAAGCAGTGCAGGAGCGCCGCGTCCACGAGCGCGCGCAGCCCCTCCACCTCGCGCCGCAGCAGCCCCGCCTCCCCCGCCGTGAGCGCCCAGTCCATCCCGGTCTCGCGCGAGTACGCGAGCACCTCCTCGAGCGTCCTCACGACCGCAGCCCCCGCTCGAGCGCCTCGATCTCCTCGACGCAGAGGAGCCTGTTCATCCACTCCCGCCGCACCAGCCGCTCGTGCTCGATCCTCGTGATGAGGACCTCTCCCCCGGGATTGCACCCGAGCTGCGCGGCCACCACCGCCGCGTGCACGGGGTCGGGGGCGCGCACGATCGCGACGCCCAGGAACTGCGAGCCCTCCGCCTTGGCGGTGTCGCAGAAGGACAGCCAGTAGAGCGCGCTCACGTCGCCTCGTCCGGGCCGTCGCCCGGCCTGCTGACCGCGACCACCTCTGCGTCGATGCTCAGCCTCTTCGCGAGGCGGGGCCAGAACAGCGCGTAGAACGTCCTGAACGGAGACGTGCGGATCAGCAGCTCGCGCGAGCACCAGCTGACTTGGGTATCCGCTTCCACGGCGCGGACCCCACCGCGCCACTCGTACGCCTCGAACACGTGCACGACTCGCCCGCCGTCCACGTGCCTCGCGGAGAACACCTCCTCGAACGCGAGCAGCTCCACGTCGGTCTCCTCGAGCACCTCCCGCTTCACCGCCTGCTCCGGCGTCTCCCCGGGCTCCACCTTGCCACCCGGCAGCGACCACCCGCGCCCCCGCGTGTTCACGCTGAGGACGGTTCCGTGCGCGCCCCTTACGACGACGACCGCCGCGTGCGGGAGTTCCTGGACCCCACCGCGATCGGCTTCTCGCGCGCGCCGGATGCGCCGCGCCTCGACCATCTTCAGGCAGACGTTCGCGACGTCGATCGCCTCCGCCTCGACGCGCTCGTCGCCCTCCGCCGTGAGCAGCTCCAGGAACTCCTCGAGAACGACGTCACGCCACGACGCGTGACCGGTGCCATGCGCCTTCTTCTTTTGGCGAAGGACGCTCAGCATGTAGTGCGGATCGAACGAGCCGAAAACTTCGTTGAAGTCGAGCGGTAAGTCCGTATGCGCCTCCGCGCCGCCGTACTTCGCGTCCCCCCGCCACCTGGTCTTCAGGAGGTCGACGAGGACCCGGAACTGCTCACCGCGCTCGCGGCGGCGCACGTTCAGGTCCCCTAGCGGAAGGTCGTCCGAGAGCACGCGCCGCAGCGCGCGCACCTCGTCCTGCAGCTCCGTCCCGCGCGCCTGCGCAGCGGTGAGGATCTCGAGGTACGTGCGGACGTCGCGGAGGATCGGGAGGACCGTGTCGCGGACCCAAGCGTGCAGGTCGCCCAGCACTCCCTCCTCACGGAGCGTGCACGCGACGGCGACGCGCGCGTCACCGGTGGCCTCCTCGACCTTCGCGAGCCACGCCGCTCCACGCTTCTTCTCCTCCTCGCGCGCCCGCTCCGCCACGTCTTCTTGCTCGCTCATGCCCCCTCCGATGCCGCGTCGATCCACTCCAGCGGACCGTCCTGGACCGAGGAGTACTCGTCCCGGTCGACCTCCTCGAACGCGCCGTCCCTCAGCATGTACACGTGGGCATCCCCCGGCCCTCGCCCACCGAAGTTGTCGCCGCACAGCCGGCCGTTGGTGAACGAGAAGAAGTTGCGGGGGCAGTCCGCGAACGTGACCGCGATCGGGTGGGGGAAGGCCCGGTCGACCCACCACGTGCGGTGCGGCGTCGCGACCGCGTACCTCGACGGGAGCACCACGGTGACCGCGTCGGGACCACGCTCGTAGAACCGCACCGCGGGATCCGTAACGGAATACTCAAGACACTTCGCGCGCATGACGACGTGCTCGAGGGTCGGACCCACCATGACGTGCTCGGGGTGCCCGTGGGGGATGAACAGGAAGTAGGAGGAGTCGCTCATGCCCCCGCGGATGCCGGGCTCCCCCCGAGTCGAGGCCCGGGCCTCGACTCAGTCCTGGTCGACGCGCTCGCCGAACAGGTAGAGGGGCGGCGACCTGCGGTCCACGTAGTCGAACTGGTCGAGCGCGAACTGCGCGAGCAGGCCCCGCGCGACGAGGTCGAAGGCGACGTCGGCCACGAGCGACCCCGAGACGACACGGCGCCTGTAGTCCGCCTGGAACGAGTAGAGGCGCGCGCCGGCGGCGCTCAGCGGGGCGAGGAGGGCCGCGGCCGGGATGCCCGACGTCTGCGGCGACGCGCGGTACGGCGTCGCCTGCGCGTCGATCACGAACTTCCCGTCGCGGGTCCGCGCCGCGGCCTGCGCGACGAGGACTGCGACGGAGGCGGCGTCGAAGGGCATGGAGGAGATCCTACTTCACTGCGTTGAAGACGCTCGACAGGCCCCCGCCGCAGTACTTGTAGCCGTCCGCGCCGCACACCGTGCACACGACCTCCCAGCCAGCGTCGTCGGGGCCCTCGCCGCCCTTCAGGACGCGGGTCACCCGGATCGAGTGCCACCCCCGGTCGCAGAACCAGCGCCGCCAGTGGCGCTTCTGCGGGGCCTCCTCTGGCGGCGACGCGCTCGTGCGGTACGGGTCGCTCACCCGTCCTCCAGCGCCCGCGAGGCGACCGCGCGGAACAGCGCCGCCGCGTCGCGAAACTTTAGCTCGCGCGACGACTTCGGGCCGAACGCGCGCACGCGCAGGTGCACGTTCGAGGTGGAGACCACCAGCGAGACCACGTGCACGCGCCGGTCGTCGAGCTGCATGTCCCTCGCCTGCCGCGCGCACTCCACGAGGACGGCGCGCACGACGGAGACCGCGACCTCGGGCTCCGCCGTGAGCGAATGGCGCTCGAGGACCTCCAGCATCCGGTCCTCCTGCTCCTGCTTCACCATGCGCGGCGGGATGCCGCCCTCAGGGCGCGGTCGTGTCGTAGCGGACCGCGTACGCGTGGGTCCCGTTCGGCGCCGTGCTCTTCACGCCGCCCCACGCCGCGTTCAGCGTCGGCGACGCGTCCACGACCCCGTCCACGCTCACCACCGGCGTCCCCGAGAACACCTCGCCGACGGAGAATCCGTCGCTCGTCTTCAGGTCCGTCGTCCCGCCCGGGTCGACGTCGCTCGTCAGGCTCGTCACCGTCTCGAACGCCTGCGCCCCGTCGCCGACGTCGTAGGTGCCCGCGCCCGCGCAGCTCTTCGTGAGCGTCGCCGCCGACCCGTCCACCTTCGTCCCCTTCACCGTGAACACGACCGGGTTCACGCCGCCCACGCCCAGGACGATCTCCAGCGCGCGCCGCGGGTACGGCACCGTGAAGGCCGTCGTCACGTTGAGGGCGGCACCCGCCGCGACCTGCGCGTGCACGCTCACGCCCTTCGCCGGCAGGAGCGCGCCCGCGACCAACACGCTCGTCTTGCGCCCGCCCTCGAACGTCTGCTCGCCCTCGATGGCCGTCCGCATGATGGCCTCGAGCGCGGCCTCGTTCGCGCCCTTCAGCGAGTGCGCCGAGAGCGCCCTCGCGCTGGCAGCGACGAGCAGCGCCGACGTGGGGGCCACCTCGCCGCCAGCAGCCACGATGGCGGCGACGTTGTCGACCGCGTCGTCGAGCTTCCGGCCGGGCAGCAACTTGTTCCCGTTGGGGAAAACGACGGTGTTGATCAAGTAGAACACGGCCATGTGGGTCTCTCCTCGTCTCGGGAACTGGGAGGAGACTACCCGAACGCGGTCACCAGCGCCGACGGCGAAGCCACGCCCAGAGGCGACGCCACCACGGCTCCGGCTCCCGGACCCGCATCGTCGCCTCCACCACCCGCACCGCGCGCTCCGTCACCGTCCTGGGCTGCACGTCGCCCTCGAACACGCGCTTGCGCATGGTCCGCACGGCGCGCTTCGCGTCCGCCTGCGCGCGCTCGGGACCCCGGACGATCCTGCCCTTCATCTTACGAACGGAACGAGTGTTGGAGTTCACTTGCTAACTTGTCCAAGTGCTTCGCAACTCGTTGCCATTGTCTCGAACCAATCGGACCCCACCGATCGATCACGATGTCGAGAGACGGAAACATTCTCCAAGATTCGAATGGTTCCCACCACCCAGGGTGGTACGCGAACGTCTCGAGGTAAAAGCGCCCCCAGGGACTCACCGCGACTGCCTCGGGACCACGACGCGGCCGAACGTCGAGAACACCTGCTCGAAGCGGGAGACCGCCTCCTCCGTCACCCGCCAGCTCCTCTCGCCGACGAGCGGCAGCGGCGGGAGGTACACGAGGCAGCTCGAGTGCGGGGGCTGGTCGCGCTCCACGCCGTCGCGCCAGAACTTGAGGCGCTGCCTCGGGTAGCAGACCGCGAACTCGAGCGGCGAGATCGGGCACCTGGGCTCACTCTGCGTCGTCTGCAGCAGCTCTACGGAGAAGCACACGAAGACGGCCTGCTCGGTGCGGTGCTGGTACCACTCCCTGCAGAGCTTCGCCCACCACTTCCGCTGCGACGACTCCACCCCCATGTGGACGTGCCCCGGCTCCAGGCCGCACGACCCCGTGACCCGGCACTTCGGCTTCACGGGTCGCTGCCGGTCGTCGCTCAGGCCCCCCGGTGGGTTGAGCAGCACCCCCCTCGTGACCCAGGGCCTGGTGAACCCGTCGTCCTCGGCAGTGTAGTACCCGTGCGCGCCCACGCGTTGGTTCAGCTCCGGAGACGACGCGGGGTCGAGCGTGATCCCGCCCATGACGTGGCGCGCTGCCTCGATGATGGCGGTCGGCGTCCCGTACTCGGTGCTCGAGGACGAGTGCCTCTGCGCCACACCGTTCACCGCGTCCGGACCCTCGAATATCGCGCTTGTCATAGGGGTCACGGATGCCGCGCTAGCGCACGAGCCGGCAGGCCGCCTTGTGCACGGGGCGCGTGCCCAGGCAGCTCGGGCAGACCCCGTCCGCGTCGAACAGCTCGTTCGAGTGCGCGACGCACTGCTCCCGCCGGGCCAGCTCGTGGAGCGTCACCCCCTGGCGCTCCGCCCTCCTCGCCCTCTCCAACGCCTCGTCGACCTGGCTCGGCTTCGCTGCCATGGCGGTACCTCCCGCCTCAGCCTGATGCCGCGCGGCCCTACCGTGCCATCACGCTGGCGATCCCGCCCCGGCGCTTGCCCCCGGATGCCGCGCCGCTCCCGCGCAGCACGCCGAACTTCTTGGCCTGCTCGCGGCCGAAGTAGTTGGCCATCAGCACGTCGCCAGTGTGCCGCGAGGGTACGTAGTAGAGGCACTCGTCGACGAAGCGCTGCATCGCCGGGTGCGTCTCGCCCCTGCGGTTGTTCGGGAACGCCCACGCCCCGTTGCTCATCTCCACGAAGAGCGCCGGCACGCCGTGCTCGGGGTGCGCCTTCGTCCGGCCCGTGCAGAACCCCTTGATCGGGATCGAGAGCGAGCGAGCGAGCGCGAACTGCCGGATGAAGTCCTGCGCCTGGTTGTTCTCCACCGTGACGATCGAGTGGTAGCGGTCGTGCTTATCGAAGATTTTGTCGACGATCACCGGCCCGCTCCACTTGCCGACCTCGATGTCGAGGATGACCTTCAGGCCGTCCGGGCGCGCCTCGAACGTGAAGAAGGCAGTGTCGTCGCTCTCCTCGCCCGGGCTGATCGCGAGGTCGACTCCCGTGAACGTCGGGTAGCCCCCGTCGTAGCGCTGCACGAACGAGTGGACCCCGCTGTCGCGCGCCCTCCTCAGGCAGGCCTCGACGTACTCCGCCTTGCACATGGCGCTGCCGTCGTCTCGGCAGATGGCCCTGTAGAGCTGGTTGAACCGCTGCGGGATATACCCGAGCCGCTTCTGCTCGATCCACTCCGACGAGTACTTCTCCGGCCAGAGCGGCACCTCGTTGCCCGGGTCCGGGTCGTGCGCCACGAGCCTGCACACTGGGCTCGTGGAGTCGTCGTTCGCGGGGCGGAGCAGCTCCGAGTCCCACGGCTCCTTCGACGTCGAGTCGTCGTAGACCGTCACGTCCCCGTAGATGTCCATGCGCATCGTCGCCCAGCCGCCCTTCTCGAACGAGTGGAGGACGTCGTCGGGGTGCCACGGCGTGTTCGTCACCACGACCTTCGCGCCCACTGGGTCGAGGCGCGAGAGCACCTTCATGTCGAGCTGGAAGCTCGTCTTCTCGCGCTGCTCCTTCGTCAGCGTGTTCTGGTCGTTGAGGATGTCGTCGATGATGATCCAGTTCAGGCGCGAGCCGATGATCCGGTCCGAGTCGAGGCCGTAGGCCGTGAGGCTCGCGTCCTTGATGCCCGGCGGGCGGTCGACCGTGATGCTCGTCTGCGTCCACGCGTCGCTCTTCTTCCGCGACGGCACCAGGTGCGGGAAGACCATCCGCAGCTCGGCGCTCGTCTCGATGTACTCGCGCACGAGCGCCAGCACCTTCGTCGCCTGCTCCTCGGCGGCGCTCACCACGGCGCCGCGCAGCTCCGTGTTCCGCCCGAGCATGTAGAGCGTCAGGCCCGTCGCGATCAGCGTCTTGCTCGCGCCGACCGCCGCCATCAGCACGCACCGGTCGTGCGCCATGATGAACTCGATCGCGACCCGCTGGTGCGGCGCCAGGCGCACGGGGAGGTTCGCGTCGAACCGGCGCATCACGAAGTTGAAGAAGAGGCACACGTCCTCGCGCGCCGCCTCCGCCATCGCGAGCACGCCGTCGCGCAAGTCCGCGGCGAGCTGCGGGTCGTCGCCCGCCAGGACCTCCGCGCCCGAGAGTCGAGGCCCGGGCCTCGACTCGTCCTCCACCCGCCCCTCGTGCTCGACCGCCCGCCTCAAAACCGCACCCTGCCCGCGCCGCGGCACGCGGGGCACTCGATCTGCAGCACCCACTCGCCGGACCCGCCGCACTCGCGGCACCGACGGAGCAGGGGCAGCACGCGCGCGGGCCCGAGCTGCGCGCGCTTGGCGACGCGCACGTAGAACCGCGTCGTGCCCACCACGTGGAGGACGACAGCCAGGTCCTCGCGCATGGAGCGCGTCACCACGAGGCGGACCTGCGCGAGCGTCGCCCGGATGACCGCGGTGCTCGCGTAGCCGCGCTTGTTCGGCAGGTCGACCAGCTCCGTCGCCGTCACCGCGCGCGCCTCGCGGGCAGCGCCGGGAGCGGGGCCTCCACGGTGCGCGCGCGGTCGCGCTCCTCCAGCTCCCGCAGCGCGCGCTGGCGCTCCAGGATCTCCTGCACCTGCTCCGGCGTCAGGTTCCCGATCACGGGCATGATCGACTCGCTCACGCGGAACACGACGTCGACCTTCACCGGCGCGTACGTGCCCTGCAGGTTCGCGAGGATGTGCTCGTAGCGCGCGACCGCCGAGTGGTCCGGCTTCTCGACCCACGCCCCACCCTGGTCCTTCCGACCCGAGGCGACGCCGATCTGGCGCTTCACGCGGCGCACCGCCTCCGCGCGGTTCACCTGCAGCGCGCCGCTCGCCTCGTCCTCGCGCACCCACCGCTCGCGCACGCGCCCCACGAGCTTCTGCGTGCGGTTCGGCGTGATCCCGAAGCGCTCCCGCATCGCGCGCTTCACCGCGGCGACCGTCTGGTGCGGCAGGATCGCGGCGACCGCCTCCTCCTGCTCCTTCGTCTCCGCCCGCGTGTAGACCGTCTTGAACGGCCGCTGCTTCTTGTTCTCCGGAGCCATGGCGCCTCGGAGTGAGGCTACCGCGGCGCGGGATCTAGGTCACGGCGAGCGCGGCTCGAAGTCCACGCGCTCCACGCGGATGCCCACCCGCTCGAGGAGCGCGAGACCTTCGCGGACCCGGTACTCGCGGTTGTAGACGACGCGCTCCACGCCCCCGAGCTGGATGAGCAGCTTCGCGCACGCGGCGCACGGCGAGTCGGTGCACACGACGACCTTGCGCGCGTACGCGTCGGCGCACTTCACGACCGCGTTGGACTCCGAATGTACGCATCCGCACGATCCTGGGACGTCGCTGTCGCACGTGTTCGGGAGCCCGTGCGCGTTGCCGTTGTAGCCGAAGGAGAGCGTCCGCCTGAAGTCGTGCGTGAGGATCACACACCCCACCTGGAGGCGCCTGCACGTCGACCTCTCGGAGAGGTCGTACGCGTGGCGCATGAAGATCGCCTCGAAGGACGGACGCACCCGCTCGATCGTCGCGAACCCACTGCTCGGTCTGTCACCCATGCTCCACCCCCTCGATCGGCTCGTAGTCGACGCGCGTGCTCGTGCGGTGCGGCGGCGAGATCCCCCTCGACGCGAAGTAGTTGAGGACCGTCTTCCACACGTCCTCGTCGAGGAAGGGGTCCGCCGTCTTCTCGCGGTGCGCGGAGCACACGACGTTGCTCGACAGGAACCGCCACGGCTTGCCGGCGTAGACTCGACTCGGGACGAGCAGCAGGACGACCTTCCACTCCGCCGCCCCCTCGCACCCGTGCCGCGAGCAGCCCAGCGCGCGCGGCTTGTCGTAGCGGACCACCAGCGCGTCACTCATCGTCGTCGCCCTCCTCCACGAACGAAGCCTCGATCGGTCCCGGTGGCAGGCCCTTCAGCTCCGTCGCCCCCTCAACCGCAGCAGCGAGCAGCGGGTCCGCCGAACTCGGGTCCCGCGCTACGCCCGGCAGGAATCCTCGCGCCCGGAACTCCGCCCCCTCGCCGTACAGGTCGAAGAACGCGGCGAGCTTCCGCACCGCCTCCGCGTTGCCCCTGAAGCTCAGCCTGATCGTGAGTGGCATGGCCTTGTCAGACGCCTTCGCCGCCTCATACGAGCCCACGAGGCCAGTCTCGAGCTGCTGGAGCTTCAGCTTCGCCCCCTCGTCACTCTGGTAGGTCGCGGGCACCCTCACGCCCGTCCCCGCGTACAGTCCCTTGCCGCTCATGGCCCGGGACTATGCCGTGAAGAGGAGCTTCGACAGCGAGTCGAGCATCTCGCGCGACTCGCGGGCGTCCTTGCGCGACGCCTCGAGCGCCTCGCGCTGCACCGCGTACGCCTCCTCGTCCCACCAGCCGGCCTCCCACACGTCAGCGTCGACGTCAGTGGGTCGGCTCCCCAGGAGCCTCCCCTCCCGCCTCGCCGTCGCCCCCGACCGGTACGACTCGAGCCTGTCCGGCACCGGCATCGCTCCCATCGACGACTCCCTTCTTCCGCAGCCCAGCCACAACCGAAGTGTGGTCCCGATTCATGATCTTGCCGATCGTCGTCGTCGACATCCGGGGGAACCGCTCCCGCAGGATCCGCATGCAGGCATGTCGCGCGTCAGAAATGCTCTGCTCCCTCGAAGGCCCCCAGACGTCCCTCATCCGGACACCCATGGCGATGCTGGTGATCTTCATCGCCTCGTAGACGCTCAGCTCGCGAAGGTACTCCTCCCACTCGCTGAACGCCTTCGTCTGCGGTTTCACCCTCGCCACGCGCCTACTCCGCTACGACGAACGGGGGTGCGTCGTAGCTCCACCCGGGCACTGTCGTCGCCCAGTCCATGAGCGCGTCCGCGTCCGCCTTCGGCACCGTGACCGAGGTGCACCGCTCGTCCGTGATGAGCGGCAGGATGCTCGGCGGCACCGCGGACGCGTCCGCGAGCTGCTCCGCGTTTTGCCACCACTCGTCAGAGTTCTCGAGCACCACACTGACGACCACGCGCGGCACCGCCTCGGAATCCTCGTGCTCCGCCAGCCACGCCGGCTTCGGGTAGCCACCCGGCATCGCCTTGTGACGCACGAAGTCGAGTCCCGCGCGAGCGGTGCGGGCGGGGAGCGCGTGCTCCGGGAGCGCGAACGCCTCCTCGAGCACGTCGCAGATCAGGTCCGTCGCCTCCTCGCGCCGGAGGAGGAACGCCTGCACCGCCAGCAAGAAGTCCGCGCGCCGGCTCACTTACGACCCCGGCGCAGCGTCACCCGTCGCGTCTGCACCGCCTCCCTGGCGCACTCGAGCGGGCTCTCGCAGGTGCCCGACGCGATCGCGTTGAGCACGTCGAAGTGCAGCTCGTCCTCCATCTCGGCACCCTGGTCCGCGTCGATGACCGACGCGCGGATGATCCCCCTGACCCTCGCCCTGACTTCCGCCGTCTTCATGGCCGCAGCCTCCCGATCCACGGGTCACGCCCCTGCAACGCGCGCGAGCGGATCTTCCCCACGCGCGTCAGCCGGTACCACCCGGGCACCTCGGTCTCCTCCACGAGCTTCTTCTCCACGCACATCGCCAGCTCCGCGGTCACCACGACCGGCCACCACGGCCGCCCGTTGTCCTGGTCGTGGTCGACGAGGTACTGGTCCTCGGGACTCAGCACACTCCTCGGGATGCTGGCGTCGGCCATCACTTCCCCCACGATGGGCAGTCCGGCTTGTGCCGGAGCCCCCCGCCAGCGTAGCCGGGCGTGAGCACGCGGCACCGCGGGCAGATGCCCCGCGCGCGCAGCCTCCGCTCGCCGGCCTCCACCTCCTCGTTCCTGAGCGCCTCGCCCGTCGTGCAGCCGCACGTGCTGCCCTTCCTCCACGCGATGTACGGGAGCCACCCCGCCCGCGTGAGCTGCCGCGCCTGCTCGACGGTCACCCACCCGACGCGCACGGCGCCGTCGAGGAAGTCCGCCACCGCCTGCACCGTCGACGCGGCGACGTTCACGGGACCCTCCTGACCACGAGTCTGTCCTCGTCCCCCGCCCGCTCCCAGAGCAGCAGGCCGTCGTCGACGTCGTCCGCGTCGACCAGCACCTGCAGCGCCTCGCGCGCCGCGTCCTCGTACGCGGTCGGTGCCGGGATGATCACCCCACGCTGGGTATCGGGATCCACGTCGACGAAGTTCCGGCGCCCCTGGTGCGTCACGCACACGAGGTAGTCGCCCTTCGCCGCGACCCACGCGACGTCCACGCCGACCTGCCCGCAGCGGAGCTTGTGCACCACCGCCCCGGTGACGACGTGCGCCTCGACCTCGCGGGCGCTGAGGCCCGAGAGCGACGCGCCGCGCTCGCGCGCGTGCCGCTCCGTCGTGGCCAGCACGTAGCCCGACGAGATCAGCCGCGTCACGGCGAGGTACTCCCAGACCTGGAGCGGGTGCCGCGTGCGCTCCGCGCGGTCGGTCACCGGATCCCCCGCAGGTGCGAGAGCACCCCGAAGAGCGCGCAGAGCGCCACCAGCGCCGCCGCGGTGAGCGCGTACGGCGCCGCGCGGCGCAGGACCTCGCGGACCGCGGCCCGCGCGAACTCGCTGCCCGACATCACAACTCCACCTCCACGACCTCGGAGCCAGCCTCGACGACGTCGCCAACCACGGGAATCTCACCGAGCATGTCGTCCGCGCCGACCTCGGAGACGCCGACCCACTCGTCGTCCAGCCACGCCTTGCACACCGATCCACACGTCGCACCCACCATCCGCATGTCCGACAGACTGATCTTACGCATGGCCCGCAGGCTCCTTTATCCCAGCACCCGGCCCCGCTCCGTCGCGGGCGCCATCCGCCTGACCCAGAGCCTACGTCCGCCCAGGGTCAGCTTGCAAGTCTTTTTTTTACGCGATACTCCGGACCCACCCCGCGACATACGCGAGCCGCTCGCGGAGGTCCCCTATGGAGAGCACCGCGTACTCGCCGCCGTGCTCCCCGATCATGCCGCGCAGCACCGCCTCGTACGCCTCGTGGTAGCCCGCGACCTGCACGCGGCTCGGGTCCCCCGCGAGGTCCTGGAACGCGCTCACCGGCGTGAACACGACGAGGTCGTAGCGTTCGTGCGCCTCGAAGTACTCGCGCACCTCGCCTGACCGCAGGCTGCGCGGGTCGCCGTCGCAGATCATGTACGCGAGGTTGTCGAGCACGGTGCGGTCGGTGACGAACGCCTCGTGCTCCGCCTCCCACGCGCGCTTCGACTCGAACACGCGGCGCTGGAACTCCGCGCGTCTGCCCGCCGCGTCGACATCGTACGGGCTCGCGTAGCCCATCTCCGCCGCGACGCTGCGCGCGCCGACTGGGCACACTGGGACCCCGAACTTCTCCGCGACGTGCTTCGCGAGCGTCGACTTGCCCGTTCCGGAAGCACCCGAGAACGCGACCCTCACGACTTCACCGGGACGGGCGCGAAGGGGTCGCGGTGCAGGTGCACCCTCGCAAAGGTGGAGATGTGCCCCCGCACGGCGCCGCTGCTGCACGTGCGCCGGAACTCAGCTCCGCACGTCGTGCACCGCGCGTGGACCTTCTGCTCCTCGGGAAGGCCCGTCTCCGGGTCGCGCCGCTGCGGCTCGTGCGACCCCTCTACATGGGGAGCCCAGTCAGGATCAAAGTGCTCGCTGTAGACCCTCTCCGCCATCGACCGACCTCCAGGTAACGGACAACGTACGTCCGGATGCCGCGCTGGGTGGTCACCACGACCGACCAGCGCTGCCGCCTGCGGAACTCCTCGACGGCGACGCGGAACCACGCCGGCGCGTCCACCCCCGCGTCGACGCGGAACGCCACCTTCCCGGACCGGAGGAACTTCCTGCGGTGCTCGCGCAGGCCCGCGAGCCACGCCGCCGCGCGGAACTGGTCGGCGACCACGTGCCGCTCGAGCGCCTCCGACGGCGTCTCGCCCTCGCGCGTCGTCAGCTCCCGAACGAGTGCACCGCGCATCCCTACTCGCTCCTCTTCATGGGGCGTGAAGTCGAGGCCCGGGCCTCGACTATGGCTCCGGGCTCACGATCGACGCCTGGCGGAGCTGCTGCTCGAGCTTCGATACCTGCGCGCGTAGCTGGTCATTCTCCTTGGAGGCGCCGGCGCGCGCGTCCTCCGCCGCCCGTAGGCTCGCCTTGAGGTTGTTGATCGCCACCTCGTACGTGCCGACCAGGTCCTCGTAGAACGTCGTCACCGCGCGCAGCGCGTCGTGCCCGTTCTTCGGCGTCACGGCGCCTCCTGCGACTTCGGGAGTGCGCGCTCCAGCTCCGCGACCTGCGCCCGCAGCGCGGCTGCCAAGAGCACCGCGCACGTCGTCGGGCGCACGCGGTGCGCCACCGCGAGCCTTCCCAATTCGAGGCTGAGTCCACCAACGAGGTCGACAGCGCGCACGTAGAACTCCGCCTCGCGCTCCTCGAGCCGCATGAACTCGCCCGGCTTCGCGACGAAGCTCGCGCCGTTCGCCATCTCGATCACGGGCCCCTGCGTCGGCTGCTGCGTCAACGTCGACACGTACTGCTCCCCCCGCCCGTCGAAGAGCTTCGCGACCCTGCCGATCGACTTCGTAGGCATGTGGAAGACGAACGCCCCCTCGTCGACCAGCTTCTTCGCCCACTCGAGGTCGTCCATCTACGCCAACCGCCTTTCAGCATTCAGCAACGTCGCGCGATAGACGGCGTTGACCTTCAACTCTTTGGAATGACACGAGCAACAGAGGCACGTCAGGTTCGAGAGGTCGTGGCTCTTTCTTTCCAAAGTTCCAAACCCGACGCATTGTCATCTCTTCTTCAATGCCGCTCGTTCGAAGATCGAACCCTTGCGTATTCGCGCCTCAGCGATCTCGCAATACTCAAGCGATTGTTCGATCCCCACGACCTCGTCCCAGCCCGCCTGCAGGCACGCGATCATCTCGGACCCCGAGCCGCTGAACGGGACGAGGATCCTGCGCGGGCTCCCGTCGCGACGCTTCGGCGGGAGCACCATCCTCGCGAAGTACCGGACCAGGTCCTGCGGCTTCACCGTCGGGTGACTCGAGTGCTCGCCCTCGCCGAGCCCGCGGTCACGCTCCGACCGACTCGCCTTCGCCGTGTAGAAGAACCGCGACGCGCCTCTGCTCTGCTCGTCGATCATGCGAACCGGGCACCACGACGCGCACTCCGCATCGACGCAAAACGGATCGTGCGTGAGCACCACGTTCGAGGGCCAGCGACCGACTCGCTCCAAGGAGACGACGTTCTTCACTCCCTTGAACATGCGCGACGACCCCGAGATCGCGGCTGGTAAGACGTCTTCGCCGACCCGCGACGTGACGAGGTCGAGCCCGACGACGCCGTGCTCGAGTGCCGCATTCGCGACCGTTCCCCCGAGCATCCGGCGCGCGAGCAGCGCGGGCTCATACGCCGGCTTCAGTCCCGTCCCGTAACCTTCCCAGTCAGCAGCAGCAGTCGCCGGTGCAGTGATCGGGATGAGCCCCGTCTCGTCGCGACCCGTCGCACCCCTGAAAGAAACAGTCGACCCCGATCCCTTGTCGAGTCCAGAATTCTTGTGGCCGACGACCTTCGTCCGCTTCGCACCCAGTCGCTTGTCGACCGCCTTGCTCACGTCGTGGCTCTTGGGCCATCCAGCGCCGTACAGCCACATGAGCACGTCGCGGATCTCGAAGCCCCCGTCCTCCACGTTCACGACGAGGCGGTGGAACGTCCGCGAGCCCCCGAAGATGACCGCGTGCGCACCCGGCTTCAGGACCCGCAGCATCGCGCTCCACACGTTCACGCTCGGCACCGAGTAGTCCCAGCGCCGGCCCATAAATCTGAGTCCGTAGGGTGGGTCAAGGCAGGCCGCGTCGAACGACTTCTCCGCGAGCGTCCGCACCACGGCGCGCACGTCGCCGCGGTGGATCGTCCACGGCCTCACTTCTTCTTCGCGGCGCGCTTGGCGGGCACCGAGACGCCGAGCATGCGCGCGAGCGCGTCGCCCGACGGCTCCTCCTTCCTCGACTTCGCGCCGACCGCGGCCTTCACCGCGTCGCGCACCTCCTTGCGCGTGAAGTCGAGCTTCAGCGACGGCGCCTGCTGCGACGGCTTCGGGCCCGTGCCGTCGTCGCCCTGCGTCGGGTCGGGCTCGTCGAGGTAGGACGCGAACTCCTCGGGCTCGAGGCCCATGACCAGGACCTCCTCCGCGCCGATCGGCGACTCCGCCTGCATGTCCGCCAGCATCTCGCCGACGAGGTCCTCGCTCAGCTCCGCCTTGTCGCGCATCGCGAGGTTCAGCGCCTTCGCCGTGCGGTCGTCGACGTCGAGCAGGATCACCGGCACCTCCGGCACCTCCGTCGCGTCCTCCACCGCGATCTCGCGCAGCGCGCGCAGCCGCTGGTGGCCCGCGATGATCACGTTCGGCCCGAACTGCGGCGACAACTTCTGCGCCACGATCGGCTGCACGAACCCGTTCCTCCGGATGCTCGCCTTCAGCTGCTCGAGACGCGAGACGCTGATCGTCTTCGGGTTATACGCCGCTGGTGCCAGCACCTCGATCGCCGTGAGCACCGACCCGTGCACCCGCACCGCGCGCGAAGCGGGGACCTCCGCCACTGCCTTCTTCACCATGTCGTGTCGCCTCCTGACCCGTGGGAGGTTAGCCCGCCAGCGTCACACCGGGGAGGCCCAGCTCCGCGCGACCCGCGTTCGCGATCACGAACGCGTCGCCGGGGTCGCTCGCCGAGAACGAGAAGCCGAGACGCGAGAGCGCCGCCTGCGTGGCCGGCCCGCGCGTGCCCTTGCCGGGAGGCAGCTTGCCGAGGAGGTAGCTCTGCGCCCTCGACTGGGCGAGTGGGCGCACGACGAGGCCCCACCGCCTGAACAGTTCGTTCTTCACCGCACCCGCCAGCTCCGCGAGCATCACGCCTCGTTGGTCGAACCGCTCATACGCATGGTCCTCGATCAGGATCGCAGGCTCTCCGGACCACTGCATGGCACCGTCAACGAACTCGACGATGCCGGTGACGATTGAGTCAACGCGCTCTGCGCGCGCCTTCAAGTCGTTCTCGCACTTCCCTCCCCACGTGTCGAAGCGCACGCGGTCCGTGGGCTTCACGGGGTCCCACGACGGGAAGAGCAGGCACCCAGCGGCCGCGCGCAGCGACAGGTCGAGGCCGATGACAGCGGGCACTAGCAGGTGTCGCACGGGAACGCCCCGTCGCCCGGCTTCTTCGGCGGAGGCGCGAAGTCGGCTGGCACGACCTCCGCCTTCGCCGGCGCCTCCTTGGCCTTCAGCGGCGGCGGGCTCGCCGGCTCCGGGTCCGCGTAGCCCGCCTCCTCCTCGCCCGCGCCCACCGCCTGCGCGGCGCACGCCGCCGCCAGCATCCCCAGGAGCAGCACCCCGCACGCCTTCAGTCTCCCCATTGTCCCCTCCCCGCTTCCTCACGTTTCCGACTCCCCCCAGGGTACGTCGGGGCAGGCGTCGCGCAGCAGCGACCTCGCCCGCTCGAACGCGCCCGGCTCGTTCCACACCCGACAGAGCCCACTCGGGTGCGGGAGCGCGACGTACCCGTGCCCGCCGACCGGCTTGGGTACCTGCGTGAACGGGTCGAACACGCGCCCCGGGTTCCAGAAGCCGAACGCGTCGGCGACCTTCCTCCCGAGGAGTACGAACACCACGTCGAGGTTGTCCGACAGCATCGCGCCGCTGCGGTCCCTCGCCGCCGGCGCCGACCACTTCCCCGTGCAGAGGTTCGCGCGCCCGAGCCGCAGGTACGTCCGCGAGTGCAGCCCGCAGACGAGCCTCCGCATGCGCCCGCCCGCGCTGCTCGCGGGCTCGTCGTAGAGCGCGTAGCGCGGGTCCGCGCCGTAGGGGTTCATCTCGCCGACGAGGAGCACGCGACTCATGGACCGCGGATGCCGCTACGTGACCTTCACGCTCGACCACTTCCCGTCGCACTCGATGTCGATGCGGGCCGGGAGCGCGTTGAGGACGTCGTGCGTGTGACTTGAAATAAACGCCTGCGCGAACCCCGCCGCGCGCAGCATCGGCCATAGCTTCGCCCCGAGCGCCCTCCGGTTCGCCGCGTCCGCCTGCGAGAACGGCTCGTCCAGCGACGCGCTCGCCCACGCGCTCGCGCGGTCCCTCCGCAGCCACTCCGACGCCGCGAGCCGCAGCGCGATGCCACCGAGGTCCTCCGCCGCGCCGCTGCGCCGCGTGAGGTCGACCTCCAGCTTGCTCACCTGGTGCCTGCCCCGCGCCTCGCCGCACTCGCCGCACGCCTTCACCCTCGCGCTCGACGGGTACGCCCAGCCGCACGCCTCGCACCGCCGCGCCGGGTCGTTGCCCTCGCGCTGCCACGACACGCTCACGCCGAGGTCGATCCCCGCGCCGAGCAGCACACCGTTCGCGCCAGCCTCGATCTCCGACACGGCGCCCTCCGCCACGCGCCTGCGCGCCTGCGACAGGAGCGACTCCGCCTCGCGCAGCACCACCAGCCGCGCGCCCGGCTGCAGCTCCTCGACCTGCCTCCGCGCACGCTGCGCCCTCTCGAGTCGCGAGGCGACTGCCGCCCGCTGCGCGCCCAGCTCCGCGCGCCTCGACCTCGCCGCCCGCGCCTGCTCCTCCAGCGCGCCGGCGTCCTCGGGCTCCCCCGCCGCGCGCGCCTGGTCGTACGCGGGGCGCATCCTCCGCTCCTGCTCGCGCATCACGCGCACGCGCTCCTCGAGCCGCTCCGCCTCCTGCCGGTGCGCGAGTGCGCTCCGCTCCGCGTCTCCCGCGCGCTCGTACTCCGCGTTCGCCGAACGGACGGCGTCGACGGTCGCCCTGTACAGCTCCAGGGAGCGCTTCCGACCCGCGTTGATCTTCTCGGCTACCGGGCACTGCATCTCGGCCACCGGGCACCGACCGTCGAACTGACCCTGCGACAGCTTCCGCTTCTGCTCCGAGTCGGAGGCCGCCGCCTTCCAGGCAGTGGCCGCCTCCAGCTCCTCCCCCTGCGCGGCCTCGTGCTGCAGCCGGAGCTTGTCGAGGTCCTTCGACTTGAGGACCGCGGCGATCCTCTTCCCCTCCGCCACCAGCGCGTCGTACTCGGGCACCACCGCGAGCAGCGACTCCAGCCTGCGCGCGAGGTCGACGCGGGCGACGAGCCCGGCCACGTCCTCGTCCAGCCCGACCACGTCCTCGTCCAGCTCCGCGACGCGCCCCGCGAGCTGCTCCTCCGTCTGCCCGTCGAGCGCCTGCCGCCCGACCTCCTCGGCGACGCGCCGCTTCTCCGTCCTCTCGCGCTCGTGGACGCGCTCGGCGTCGAGCTTCTCCGCCGCGATCCCGTGCGCGGCGTCGAGCCTGTCGAGCCGCGTCCACGACGCGATCACCGCCATGCGCTCCGACGGGTCCGCGAGCACCAGCCTCGCCGCCTCCCGCTGCTGCAGGAAGCAGCTCGCCATGCGGTCCTCCCGCGAGAGGCCGAGCAACCCGTCGAGGTAGAGCTGCGCGTCGTCGTTCACGAGGCTGGTCGACATCCCCGGCAGGGTGACGTCGAGCGTCGTCTTCTTGTCGCGCGTGCGCGCCACCCTCGTCCCGTCGGAGAGGACCAGGCGGACCCCGCCCGACTTCTCACCCTCCGAGATCCAGCCCGCGGCACCGTGACGCCGGTGCTTGTTCTGCCAGCCCCCGAGGCAGAACTCAATTGCCTCCAAAATGCTGGATTTCCCACTCCAATTCGACGATTCCGGGTCGTTCGTACGGTGCGCGAAGACGCCGTACGCGGTCGGCCCGAAGTCGAGCACGTGCTCCCCGCGAAACACCATCCAGTTGACGAGCACGAGCTTCGCCACGTGCAGCATCAGAGCCCCGCACCCGCCATCGCAGCCTCCACCTCGTCGCGCAGCGCGCCCCTGTCCGACGTCCTCGCCTCCTCGACCATCGCCTCCACCACCTGCCGCACGCTCTTGTGCGCCGCGGGCACCGCCGCCGGCGCGGGCGCGTGCACCTCCGCGCGCGCCCTGGGCATCACGCGCACCGCGAACGCGCCCAACTCGGACAGCGTCGCCGCGACGCTCTCGACTTGCGCGTCCTCCACCCCGACCGGCGGCTGCACCTTTACGAGCGCCCCGCGCACGTCCGGGACGGACCCGTCACCGAACCCCCAGAGGTCGTCGTCCTCGCGCACGTTGAAGAGCGCCACCGCGCCGACGTGCACGTGCGTGAGTCGAGGCCCGGGCCTCGACTCCGCGGGGACCGGGAACTCGACCGGCTTCACCGGCAGCTTCCCCATCGGGGCCTTCCGGACCCTCACGCTGCCACCCGTGCATGACACGGGGCGCAAAGCCACCGGACATCCAGAGGTCGGGAGTAGTCAACGTGATGCATCTCCAGCTCCGTCGTCACCGCCTTGCACTTCGTGCACTTCGTCGGTTTCACGATCTTCCCCCTCCGGTACGCCCTATTCGCCTTGGCTCTCGCGGAAACCTTCTCCGGATACTTGCGCACGTAGTCCTTCCGCTGCTTCGCGATCCGTTCCGGATCTGCAGCGCGGTACCTCCGCACGTTCTGGTTCGCACGAGCACGATTCTCGCGACACCACTTCGCAGCCTTCGCGTTCTGACAGGTCCGACAGTAGGGGTGTCGTCCGTCCTTGCGAGTCACGTCGCGATGAAAGCTAGTCGCCATCTTCCGCAACCCACACCGACGACAGAGCTTCATAACTCGATGACCATGAAGCTCGGCTGGTGATCCTCCTCGCCGAACGTGAGGCGGGCCAGAGAACCTGGAATGTGCACGCCGTCCGGACTCACCTGCCGCCGATGAAAATGCCCGTTGAGCATCAGGCTCGACACCTTCTTCGCCGCCTCGACGGGGAACACGACCTCGCGACCGCGGGGCATCTCCGTCGTCTCCTCGCCCGGGATGATCCCCGGCACGTGGAGGTGCCCGATCGTGACGACACCCCGCAGCTCGCCGACGTGCTCCTCCACCGCCGCGGCGGGGTCGTAGCCGTGGCTCGACGCCGTGAAGGGGAGGCACATGATCGGCGGCCACCCGACGCTCCTGATCAGGCGCGGGCGGTCCGCGACGTGCACCCACTCACTCGAGTCGAGCGCGTGCCGCTTCAGCGGCTCGAGCACCGTCTCCCCCGTCCCGTCTTCGAGCACGCAGTGGTTCCCCGAAAGCCAGACGCTCCGCACCTCCTGCTGCTCGAGGTACGCGGCGACCTGCAGGGCGGTCCTCAGGCACCGGAAGACGACGGGGCCCGAGTCGGGGTCGCAGAGGTCGCCGAGGAAGAGGAACGCGTCGACCTTCCCCTCCACCGCCGCGCGCGCCGCCTTCCACATCGCCCCCTCAACCTCTGCGAACCGACTCACGCCGATGGTCTGGTGATCGAGGTGGGCGTCGCTGCAGACGACGAGCTTCAAGACGACACCTCCTTCTTCGCGCGCCTCACGTCGAGGACCTCGCACGCGCCGTCGAGCCCGTGGTCCCGCACGAGCTGCAGCGCCTGGCAGTAACCCAACCCCGCGTACGTCTTCTGGAGGTCGCGCGCGTCGCGCTTCTCCGACCGCTTGGCCGTCACGCGAACCTCCCCGATGGCCGTATGCGCTCTCGCTCCCCAGCGATGCGCCCCTTGATCTCGTCCTCGGAGAGGTGACCGGACTCCCGATACCGCGTGCAGATCCGGTACTCCGAAGAGTCGACGGTGTTGCCGCGGAACTGCACCGTTGCACCGTCACACTCGGGGCACTTGTTGCTCACGCGACCTCCCCGGTCTCTTCGTCGTGCTCCACCGGCTCCACCTCCGCGAACTTCTCGCGAGTCCGAGCCTCGATCGCGCCGAGCCACTCCGCGTTCCCCGCCAGCACCTTCACCACGTTGTGCTCCCCCGCGGCGATGCGCTCCCCGAGCGACTCGTCCGCGTACCAGCTCCCGCTCTTCGACACGACGCCGACACGGAGCGCGAGGTCGAGGACGTCGCGAGCGCGGTCGAACCCGAACGGCACGAGCACGCCGTTGCTCGAGTGGAAGTGCGAGACCTGCACCTTCCCCTCCTTCGCCGCCACCTTCGTCTTCTTGATCGTGAGGCGGTGGCGCTCCCCGTACACCTTCGCGTCGGCACCCTCGCCGTGCGTGACGAACTTCTCGCGCTCCACGCGCATCACGAGGCTCGCGTCGTAGTAGATCGCCGACCCGCCGCCGACCTTGTAGTCGTTGCCGAACTTCTTGGCCCACGGCTTCGCGTCCGGGTCCTGCATCTCGCGAGCGACCGCGATGAAGCCCGCACCCGCGCGCTCGAGCATCGGCACCAGCTCGTCCATCCACGCCGCGTTCATCTTCGCCTTGAGCTGCCCGCCGCGGTCGTTGCCGCCCTTCACCTCGGAGGCGTCCTGCTCCGCCTTCAGGATCTCCTTCATGAGGTCGCGGGGCACGAGCTTCTTCAGGCTGTCGACCACCACGAGCGCGCCCGTCTCCTCGTCGACCTCGCCCTCCCTCCGGGCCTCGGCGACGTTGTTGAGGAACACGCGCACCTCCGCCATCGTCTGCTCGTAGTTGTCGGGTCGGATCGCGAAGTAGCGCGGGTGGTCCGCGTACTGCCCGATCAGCCCCTCGACCCACGTGATCGGCGTCGTCCGCTCCGCGTCGACGTGGAGCACGAAGTGGTCGCGCGCGAGGAAGCTTCCCTCGAAGCCGATCGTAGCCAGCGTCTTGCCCTCGTTCGACCTACCGTGGATGAGCGAGAAGCGCTCGATCGGCAGGCCACCCACCCGCGTCGCGTGGTCGAAGTCGACGAAGCAGGTCGGCACGGCGCGCACGCGCGAGAGGACCTCGCGCGCCGGGCGGAACGCCTCGAAGCGCTTCGCCACCGCCGCGAGCTTCTTCGCGCGCCCCCTGTCCACCACCTCAGCAGCAGCCTTCCGTCCTCGCATTACGCATTCCTCTTTCTTCCGACGCTCCCGTCCCGATGCCGTCGCCCGTGGCATCGCGCGCAGAGCCACGTCACCTCGAGAGGCTTCGAGTAGTCGGCGTGGTGCGCCTGCACCTTCTCCGCGCTGCAGTCCTCGCACACGCCCCTCGTCAGCCGACCGATCTTGATCGCGTACTGCACTGCAGCCCGCGCCTTCCGCTTCTCCGGGTACCGCGCGATCGACTCGCGCGAATACCTCCGAAACCTCTCGGGGTCCTTTGACCGCGCTTCTTTGAGATACCCAGCAATCGCTTTCTTCCGACTCGGTAGCTCCCACCGCACACGTTCGTAGGCGGCGATCTTCTCCGGGTACTCGATGCGGCGGTCCCTCACCGCTTGCTTCACGCACTCCTTACACCTGGAGAAGTACCCATCGCCCGACTTCTGCACGTAATAGCCGCCGACCACCGGCAACAACCTCTGACACTCCTTGCAGACCTTCTTCTGAACACGCATCCGCCCATTCGTACTCGGCACGATGCGTGTTGTCAAAACGGAATGTTAGAAGGGTATCTCGTCGCTGTCGTCGGCTTCTCCCCCTCGCGAATGAACCGGTGGAGCAGGTATGGCAGGGCGACCACCCGCCTGACCGCGCGTGCGCATGGGGAGCGGGGGAGGCGGCGGAGGAGCGGGGGCCTCCTCGGCGTAGGCGTGCCCGCAGTGGGAGCACTTCGGGTCCCTCATCCGCATCAGCTTCTTGCAGCTCGCGACCTCGCACTGCACGACCTCGTCGCCGTGGCGGTCGAACACCGCACCGTCCGCGTCCGGCTCCGTGAGCGGGCCGAGCCCGTCGTTCTCCATGGGCTCCGGCTCCTGCGCCGGCCTGCCGCGCCCCCGGCCGTACCCGCGCGGCTCCGGCGCCTGCTGCGAGGGAGCGACGTCCGCGGGCACCTGCGCCTGCGCGGGGCGGTCACCGACGGAGAACAACTCGCCCCACGGGGGCTGCTGCGCCTTCGGGAGCACGCAGAACTTCTCGAGCGTCGCCCGCATGGACGCCTGGTCGAACTCGCGCGTCATGTCCCTGATGTTCGGCGCCGTCGCCGGGTCGCGGATCAGGCGCTCGACCTTCGGCGTGAGCACGAGCCCGTCGAGGCGGGCCGCCGCGTACTTCTTCTTCGGGTCCACCTCGCGCGGCCGCGACTGGAACTGGATCCCGTACGGGTGCTTGAACGGGTCGCCCTTCTCGCGACCGAGCGCCTTCGGCGCCATCGCGTCGGCGATCAGCTTCTGCACGTAGTCGCCAAGCCCGCCGCTCTCCTGCGACGCGACCACGCCGTCCTCCACCTTGTTCGCGTTCACGTACGAGAACACGTAGGTCGGGCGCGCCGTGAAGTTCTCCTTGTAGGCGAACTTCATGCTGATCCCCGCGTCCTTGACCGCCTTCTTCTCGGCGTCGTTGAGCTTGTCCGGCTTGAGGTACCCAGCGATCCCGCCCGCGTGCACGGTGAGGTCGTCCTCGCGCACGTCGCCGTGGAAGTGGAAGACCGGCGTCGTCAGGTCGAGCCTCCCACCGTCGATCTGCAGCCGCACCCAGTCCCAGGACTTGCACACGCCGCAGAGCAGCGGCGGCGTCTTCCGGAGCCCCGAGTCCTTGTGCCGGAAGTGCTGCTTCATCAGCAGCGTCTCCTCCTCCCAGCACGGGTACTTCTCGCTGTAGACCCGCTTCACCACCGCCTTCGTGTCCTTGTCCTCGCGCACGACGATCTTCGGGATCCCGTGGACCCAGACGACGGCGGGGAGCTGCACGCAGTGGAGGAAGAGGTCGAGGTCGGCGTCCTTGTCGCCGTCCCTCCACGACTTGAAGTAGCCGCCCCCCTCCTCGGAGGTGCGGTGGTTCACGAACTCGTCGGGTGACGCAAACGTGCGCACGGGCATGGCTGGACTGTCCTCTCTTGGATCCCTACGGATGCCGCCTCAGCGGTTCTTCCCGAGCATCACCTGCAGCGACCGGCACCTCGAGTCGGTGCGGTCCACCAGGTTCTCGAGCGACTTGATCATCAGCTCGTTCTTGCGCTGCCTCACCCTCTGCGCCGCGAACTGGTCGGGGAACATGATCGACGCCATGCCCTCGACGTCCGCGTCGGTGATCGCCTTGCTGCGCGCCTTCGAGTCCTTCTCGCGCTGGAGCGCGCCGTTCGCCTCCTCGCGCATCGCCGCGAACGTCGGCCGGTTCTCCAGCTCCCAGCGCTCCACCTCGAGCTTCGCCGTGATCATCAGGCGGTGCGCGTTCCTCGCGACCACCTCCGCGTCGTCGAGCGCGTGCATGAGCGTCCCGTGGTCCGTCCGCTTCTCGCCGATGCGCAGCGACCGCTCGACCTGGTCGTAGACCTCGTCCGGCTTCTCGATGAAGACGCTCTCCACGATGCGCTGCACGCGCGGGTCGAGCGGGTCCTCCCTGCCGGGTCGCACGTGGTTGAAGAGCCTCGCCGCCGGCGGGGGCGCGTCGTTCTTCGCCACCTCCTCCGCGAGCTTGCGGGAGGCCTCCCCGGCCTTGGCCTTGCGCTCCTCCTCGCGCACGCGGACGACCTCGAGCATCTCCGCAACCACGAGCCCCTCGTCGTCTCCGACCCCGTGGCCGTTCACGCACGCGAGCCCGCCCGGCACCACCGATTGCAGCGCGAGACACTCCGGGCAGTACGTGTCCGCCCGCTTCGCCGCCTGACCCCTGGTCCTCATGGACGCGACGTATGCCGCCGGCGCTCCCACGTCACCCACGCCTTCGCCGTGTCGACGACCCCGCCCCTGTCCTGCGTGAACGCGCCGCACACGCGGAGCACGCGCCCGCACGGGAGCGCGACGCTCGCCTGGTACCCACCCGCGGGCTGCTCGCGCACGCTGATCGTCACGGGGCCCACGGGCGCGAGAGTCGAGGCCCGGGCCTCGACTTGGTTCGCGGACGGGAGCGCGGGGGGCATCCGCCGTGGCGACTCCGGCGCGCGGATCCCGACGTCGACGCGCACCGACTTCTTCCTGTCGAGCACGTCGCCGCCGAGCAGCAGCACCTGCCCCGGGAGCACGCGCCCGCTCCCACGCGGCTTCTGCGGCCTCACGCGCAGCCACCGCTCCCAGTCGTGGTCCGGGAACGCGCACTCGAGCAGGCGCTGCGTCGGCGGGTACACGAGCGACTCCCAGAGGTAGTAGCGGTCCGCCTCCGCGCCCGTGTAGTCCTCCGCCGGGATCACCTTCATCGGCGACCCGCTCGCGTCGGTCACCACGTACTCGACGCGCGTGCCCGCGCGCACGTCCTGCCCGCGCGCCGCGAGCACCCTCGCGACCTGCACGTGCGGCGGCGGCTCCGTCCACGTCCCGTCCTTCTTCTGCTTCACCTTGTACTCGCGCAGGTCCTTCAGGCTCGCGCTCTTCGACACCTTCTCGAGCGGCAGCTCGCCCTCCAGCACCTGCTCGCGCACGCGCGAGATCACCGCGTGGTAGCGCTCCAGGTCGCGCGTCGGCACCTGCCCTCGGTCGATGCCCATGCGCCCGACGAGCAGGTCGATCACGTGCGCCTGCATCTCCGTCGCCGTCTTGTTCGCGTCGCCGCGCCGCCACTCGAGGCCCTTGATCTCCGGCGCGCTCTCGTCCGTCGCCGGCTTCCCGTCTGCGCTCAAGTACCTCGCCACGTATCGCTTGGCCGCCGTGAACACGAGCAGCTCGTACGTCTTCTCGAACGCGAGCTTGATCGCACTCGTCGTGCACCCGATGCTCTTCATCAACTGGGGGAAGAGTTCCTTGTTCGACGCGGACACGAACGCGAGGAACTCCTCCTCACTCGGCCCGATCAGGTAGCCAGAATCCGTGTCAGAAAATACGGCTTCAGCCTTCGCGCACGACCGCCACTCGTGCGCCTCCGCCGCCTCGATCGTCTTCCGGATCAACCACTGCGCCGTCTGCGTGATCGACTCGCCGATCTGCCTGTCGAAGTGCCGCGAGTAGAACGACGACACGACGCCGAAGAAGGAGTTCGCCATGACCTTCATGGCCGTCGAGAGGCGGTCCCACGCGTGCCACTCAGGCGTGCCGATGGGGCACTTTTTCTTCTCGTCGCTGTAGTGCTTCCGCAACCTGATCAGCTCAGCGATCGCGAACGTCAGGATCCCCTGCTCTGTCACGTCGAAGCAGACGCCCGTGCCAGGCGCGCGACACATGCCCTCTGGGACCAGACCGTTCACGGGCCCGAGCCGCTTCGTCTCCGGGCTCATGTTGAGCGTCTGGATGATGCTCGGGTAGAGGCTCTTGAAGTCGAAGACGTGAACGTTCTCAAGGATCCCGTCCGCCATCCCCCGGGCCTTGCGCCACGCCGCGCTGAGCGACTTCGGCTGCATGACGTACGCGCCTCGGAACTTCTCCGGCTTCTCCAGGTACGTCTTCGTCGGGAACCGGTAGTCGCGCTCACTGCCGAGGCGCATCAGGTACCCGTCGACCTGGTGCGTCGGGTTCAGCGACGCCGAGTCCGCGAAGATCCCGCACGCGCTCGTCATCACGTGGAACAGCTCGATGAAGCCCGTCTCCTCCTCGATCAGGCGGAGGAGGTCCGTGTCCTCGACGTTGTACTGGAGCAGCAGCTCTCGGAACGCGCCGCCCGCGGCCCAGAGGTCCCACGCGAGCGCGCCGAGCGGCTTGTTCCCGAAGCGCTCCACCACCCACGGGGGCGCCTTGAGCTTCCCCCTGCCCGTGATCGCCTGCCCGACGTCCTCGAGCTTCATGCTCCGCTTCTCGTCGCCGCTCTTCGCCGCCGTGTTCAGGCGGTCGACGACGTCGAGGTGGTCGACCCAGAGGACGCGCCTCGCCTCCGCGCGGATGCCCCGCCTGCGCGAGCGCTCGAAGATGACGGGGAAGTCGAAGCCGTCTCCCTTGATGCGCGTGTCGCCGCCGTTCCACGCGACGACCTGGTCGTAGTCGCGGACCTCCTCCCAGAACCACTCGAGCAGCACCTTCTCCGCCGCGTCGCTGTCCTCCGCGAGGAGCCTGCCCTCCCTCCGCGCCCCGTCCGCGCTGACGACCGCGACGCAGAGGACGCGCATCTCCTCCTTCTCGGAGAAGGGCACGCGCGAGTCGGTCTCGATGTCGACGTAGCAGCGGCGCGGCTTCGCGATCCGCGGCTTCCTGTCGACGAGCCAGCGCTCGACCGGCCTCACGTCCGCCTCGTAGCTGACCACCCCCGCTTGCACGAGCGGCGACTGCCCGTCGGTCGTCATCAGCTCGCGCTCGCGGCGCCCGCGCCACTGGATGCGCCACCACGACCCGTCCGGCCGCATGCTCCGCACCACCCGCGACGCCTTGAGCATCCGCTCCACCGCCGGCGTCACCTCGTCGCGCCGGCAGAAGCTCACCCACTCCGCCGGAGCGCGGTGGCCGACCACGCGCCCGTCCTCCCTGCGGTGCACGAGGACCAGCGTGTCCTCGTCCTCCAAGTACGCGTTTAGGTACTCCCGATCGTCGGCCATGGGCCCCGACTATGCCGCTACCGCACGTGCCTCACCCCGCACCGGCACTGGTGCACCCGGACCGTCGCGGTGCCGGGCGCGCCCTCACCCGGCCACTCGAGGACGACGCCGCACCTGCACCGGAAGCGGCGCCTCGTGACCGGCGCTTCCTGGACGACCGACGTCTGCTTCATGGGGTCGCGAGGCTAGCAGCCCCTCACTCGTCCTCGACCCGCCGCGTGTTCACGCGCAGCTCCAGCTCCCCACCCGCGCCCGACGGCACGACCGTGAACTGCATCACGACGCCCGGCTGCAGCTGCATCCACCCCCACGGCACGTCGCCGAGCTTCTTCGCCCGCGTCCCCGCCTTCGGGTCCGGGTTCTTCATGTCCATCGACGCCTTCTTGAAGAGCTTCACGCGCTGCGCGCCGACGATGTTCGCGACGGTGATCTTCTTCTGCGCCTTGGCGTTGCCCGTGTCCGCGCGCTCCTCCGCGGGCATCGCCTTGTGGCCGCCCTTCGGCACCACGTTGCCCGTGTCGCTGCGCACCGTGGTCTCGCGCGTCGCGTTCGCGCTGCGCACCGCCTTCTCGATGTCGCGCTTCGAGGCACCCGCCTTGATCTGCTCCTCGAGCCGCTTGCGGTCCTCGGGCGGCGCCTGCAGCGCGAGCAGCAGCTTCTTCGTCCCGAACTGGGTGACCAGGTCGCGCGTGTAGTTCCGCGACGTGCGCATCAGCTCGCGCGCGTTGCCGGGCGTCATCAGCAGCTCGGCGTGGCAGAAGGCCTCGAAGCTGTTCCACCGCTGCTTGGTCCCCAGCTCGTTGAGGCGGAGCATCCAGAGCCCCTCGTCCTTCATCCGGTTCAGCTCGTTGCCAAGCTCCCAGAGGGCGACCGCGCCCGCCGTCTTCAGCACCGTGATGCGCGCGACGCGCGCGTCTAGATCGGTCTCGCTCGCGCGCCCGCTGATGAACGACGCCTTCGCAGGAGCGACCTTCACGATCGCCGTCGTGGGCTCCGGGCGCGAGTCGGCCCGCGTGAGCGCGTCCGGGTCCTCCTCCGCGGAGTCGCCGGCGAACTTGCAGAACGGGCAAGACTCGAGAACGCCCGGCGACGGACCGCTGCAGTGCGAGCAGTCGACGAGAGCCTCCGTCTTGGTCGTGCGCCGGAAGAAGCTGATCAGGTCGCGCGCGCGCCCCTCCGGGTTCTTCTTCTTGTCGTAGGGGTTGGCCTTCAGGACCAGCGCCTGCGCGTCCATGTACTTCGCGTCGACCTTCGACGGGTCGAACGCCTTCTCCTCGTCAGACACCGCGACCACCACGCCGTTCGTCGTGCCCATGTTCTTCCTCGCCTCCTGTTTTCGTCCCGCACCTGATGCCGCCGGAGTCGAGGCCCGGGCCTCGACTCGCTACTCACGCGGCATGGAGGCGCCGCGCCACCGCCGCAGCCGCCCCGACCACCGCCTCCACCACCGCGCGCCGCGGACCCCGCGCGCGCGCCACCACCGACTCGATCGTCTCCCCCCGCCGCAGGCACCGGACCACGTGCGCCTCGATGGCCGATTCGCACGCCGCCTCCGCTGCCGCCTCGCGCTCCGACTCCGCCACCGCGTCCTCCGCCGTGTAGTCGACCCGCACGCGCCGCTCCCACCAGCTCCCGTCGTCCGCGTCCTCGCCCTGCTTCGCGTACGAGGAGAGCGGCCGCTCGGCGTGCGACGGGTTGCTGTCCGCGTTCCCCGAGAGCTTCGCGCCGCGCGCCTTGTGCGCCCGCTTCTTCGCCTTGTCGAACGCGTTGTAGACCACGTACGCGCCGAGCGTGGTGCCCCTGTCCGGCTCCCACTTCCAGGTGAAGTCGGCGACGGCGAGCAGCATGTCCTGCTCGACGTCCTCCCGCGCCACCCACGCGGGCTGGCGCCACCGGCGCATCAGGATCGCCGCCTGCCTGCGCCAGAGCGTCGCCGTGCGGCGCGCGAACTGAGTGAACGTGATCCTCCCGTCGCGCAGCAGCGCGAACGACTCCTCGTGCTCGTCGTCGATCCTCATTGGCCGCAGCCTCCTCCGCCGCGCCCCGGGCGCGACACCTCGAACGTTGCTCCCAGCTCGACCGAAAAGGAAGCGAAAAGTCACCCGCCGACCCGCGCCTCCACCCACTCCGCGAACGCAGACCGCTCCTCGGGAAGCAGGCGCGAGAACGCCGCCGTCGCCTCCCGCCACCGACTCGTGCGCGGCGTGCGCGCGTCCTTCATCCCGATCGTGTCGATGTATTCGACGAGCGCCTCTCGCGTCGCGCCCGCGTCGAGCATCGCGAGCAGGGCGGGGGCGTGACTCTCCGGCACCCTGTCCACGAGCTTGAGCTTCGACACGCCGTGCCTGGCCACCTGCGCCGCGGTGAACCGGTCGCTCACGCGCATCAGCTCCGTCGTCCACTGCGGCGACATGCGGAGCCACCCGCGCGCGAACTCGGTCCAACTAGAAGCGACCTCCAACCACTCCTGCCCGTCGTGGATGACCCGCAGCTTCCGCCCGAGCTTCCACGCGAGGTTCGCCGACTCCTTCTCGATCTCCCTGATCTCGGAGATCGCCCTCTCCAACGACTTACCCACGACTCCCTCCGTCTGCGCCCGCGGGCGCCCTCACGACCAGAGAAAATGCGGGCCGCGACTTGGTCACCGCGGCCCGCCCCACTACGTCACTCGTCGCGCACGGCCTTGTCGCGGCGACCGTCGAGCACCTCGCCCGCGAGGCGCTGCAGGTCGAGCTTCCGCTCCGGGTCGACGCCCTCCCCGTTCGCGATCCAGCTGAGCGCGTTCGAGGCGCGCCACGCCGTCTTGCCCGGCGGGAGGTTGATCACGTCCGCCGAGTTGAACGCGTCCTTCACGAGCTTCTGCTCCGTCTTGTTGAGGCGATTCGAGACACTGTGCATGAAGGCGTTCGCGTCGACCTCCCTCGCGTGCGCCTCGCGGAGCAGCGCGAGGTTCGTGTCGATCTTCGCGGGCCCGAGCGCGCCGCGCACCACGTCGCGGAGCGCGCTCACCTGCGCCTGCGTGTCCAGCTCGTACGTCCTCTCGCTGAAGGTGTAGTCGTCCGAGAGGCGCGCCCCCGTGTGCACCTGCGAGAGCACGTCCTCCATGGTCGCGCCGTTCGTGCACCAGAGGCGCAGCATGAACGTCCGCATCCAGTGCTTCGCCGCACCGAAGTCGCTGTTCCCCCACTCCGCGCCGAAGCAGAGGATCTCGCCCTCGAAGGGCTGGTAGACCGTCGGGATGATCGCGCGGAGGCTCACGCGCGTGTCCGTCACGACGCCCTCGTAGGGCTGCGCGCCGACCTTCTGGCACTCCTCGACGAACGCGTCGAGCGTCGGGCGCGAGTCGATCCGGCGGTAGCGGTCCGAGAGGAAGCCGCGCGCCTCGCCGTTGATCGACCGGACCAGGAAGCGCTTCTTACTCGCGTCCTCCTGGCGCACCTCGCGCGGCTGGTGGAAGTGCTCGTTGAGGACCTGCGCCGCCAGCTCGTGGCGCCACGCCTCGGGCGCCGTCGCCAGCTCGTTGACGAAGCTCGCCGGGAGGCCCGCGCGCTCCGAGAGCTGCGAGAGCGCGTGGCGGTGCACGCGGCGCTCCGTGCCGTCCCAGCCGACCACCAGCCCCGCGCCGTTCGCGCGGAACGCAAGCCTCTGCGCGGGGACGACCGCGTCCTCGGGGATCGCGGACTGGACGTGCTCGATCAGCTTCACCGCCGACGCGAGCTTCGCCTTGACCTGGTTGGCGAGGATGTCCCGGCCGATCCGGTTCGCCTCCGCCTGCGAGACTCCGGGGTGGGCGTGCGTGTTGAGCGTTCCGTGGTTCATGAGTGACTCCTGTTCTTCCTGCGTCCGGGCCGCGTGTTGCGGCGCCGCGCTTGGTGCCCCCGATCCCGCTCGGGGATCCGGAGGCACCGGGCGCGACTCCTCACTTCTTCAGTCGCTCGGGCCGCACCGTGTCCGCGGCGCGCACCTCGGGCGCCGACTCCTCACCAACGTGCCGCCAATCCGAGAACACCTCGGGCACCGGCTGCACCGCGAGGAGCCTCCGCTCGCTCTGGCGCCGCGCCTCCTCGGTGCGGCCCGGGACGATGCAGCGACTCATCGCGAGCGCTCCTCGACCACCACCTCGAACCGGTCGACGCGACCTTCCGCGTTCACCCACTCGCGCACGAGGCGTCGACCGCGGCCCCCGCCGATCTGCTCCCAGAACGTCCGAACCGTGTGCTCCGTCTTCATCGCCCGCGGGCTCCTTCCGTCTCAGGCCGTCGCTCTCCGCGCCGCGCCTCCGACAACACTCATCCTAGCTGCGAACCGATTACTTGCTAGTCTTTTTTCTCATCCCCCGGTCGATTCCCCGGTTCCCTCGCGATCCCCGATGGATGCGGCCAGCTCGAGGAGGCTGTACGCGCGCGGACTCGTCGGCCGCTCCTCCTCGAACGCGTCCGGCGCGGGGGTCGGCACGTGCCGGATCGTCACCTCCTCGCCGTCCCACTCCGCCCAGTCCCAGTCCAGCTCCTCGTCGCGACCCTCTCCGTCGTCGGGCATGGCGCCCCCCTCTCCGCGGTCCACGACCCCGCCCAGCGCGCCCCCTCGGGCGAGGCGCGCGGCGGCGAGTCCGCGGGTCCCTCAGAGGGTAGTGCGCCCGCGCTTGCCGACGACGACCGTGCCCTTCGGGAAGCTCGCGACGATGTACTTCCAGAGCGCCTTGCGACGCGCGACCGGCACGTGGGCCTTCATCGTGTTCGACGTGCCCTGCGCGACGTCTATCCGCCCGGCGATGGCGGACACCTTCTCGGCGAAAACCTTCACCCACGGCGAGGTCACGAACAGCTCGTCGCCGCGCTCCACGATGATCACCAGCGGCACCTGCGGGGGCACGGGCGCGTCCGTGAGACACTCGGGCGCCTTCGGCTCCCCCTCGCGCACCGACCGCAGCCAGGCCAGCGCGGCGCTCACGACACGACCTCGTCACTCGCCACGGCCTCGATCAGCGCGAGCGCGTCGCGGTAGTCGTCCGTGTCGAGCGCACGCAGGCGCGAGAGAAGCCTGTCGTCGACCCAGTTGTCCGGCTGCCCCCACGAGACGAACACGTGCCGGCAGAACAGCGACCGGACGAGCGTGACCTCCCCCTCGACCATCTCGCCGCTCGCGAGCGTCACCGTCACGTCGACGTCCACGCCGCCGTCCACCCCCGTCGCCGTCGGGCGCGCGTAGCACGCGACCACCGACGACACCCCGCACACCGGGTCCCTCACGCTGAACTGGTCCATGGCCCTCGGGCCTCCTTCCGCCTCAGGCCCCGCACCTCCGCGAGCGCCGTCGACGGAGGAGAGCTTAGGTCCGCCCGGCACTACTTGCAAGTCTTTTTATTCGCCCTGGGCGGGGGCGCGACCACCACGAGGACGACGCCGCACGGCGGTCGGTTCGCGCGCGGGTTCCTCGCAGCGTCCGACGTCCGCACGCCGAGGAACTTCAGGCGGGCCCGCACGAACTCCGTGGAGACCCCGAGCCCGCGGTCGCGCACGGGCTCGACGAGGTCCTGCCACCAGCCCAGCTCCGTGCGGTTCGCCGGGAGGAGCAGCACGGCCCCCAGGCACCCCGCGCGCACCTCCGCGAGCGCCTTCGCCACCCACGCGCCGCACTCGGACCACGGTGGGTTGCACCACGCGACCTCGCCCGCCCACGACTGCGCGAGCCCGTCCAGCTCCGCGTCGAAGTACCGCTCGCACTTCGCGTTCCCCGCATCCGCGGCGACGTCGACCGTGAACCCGTGCAGCGCGTCCTGCTGGCGGAAGAACCAGTCCGGCGTCCCGCGCCTGTCCACGACGGCGACCGCGCCGCGGTTCTCGACCTGGGGCGGGTGGTTCTCCGCTGCCCTGCCGTGCCGGCCCAAAGTCGAGGCCCGGGCCTCGACTCAGCCGACCGCGCGCGCGAGCCGCGCCGACAGCTCGCTGGCCCGGGCGTAGCTCGCCGCCGTCCGCTCCGAGTGCGCCACGTGCCGCTCGAGCGCCTCGTGCACCGCGTCCGTCACCGGCCCGACGTCCTCGATGCGCAGGTCCTCGTCCGCCGCGTCGCGCACCGACACGTCGCTCCCGTCGATCTGCGCGACCACGAGCTTCCCGTCCTGGCTCACGCAGAGCGTCGGCACGCGCCACTCGAGGCGCTCGTCGATCCCCCACTGCCCGGACCCGCCCACGTGCGCGGCGGAGAACTTCCCCGCCGGCTTCGCGAGGTTCTTCAGGCCGCGCAGCACGTCCCCGGCGATCGCCGCCTGCAGCCGCTCCTCGAGCCCGCGCATCGCCGCGATGGCCGTCGACCGCGCGTCGTCCCTCTCGGTCATGACTTGCTCGCTCGCGTTGCGGGCGCGCTCGAAGAGCGCGTCCAGGATGATGGTCTTCGCCGCGGACATCTCACATCCCTGCCTTCCTCTTCCACCCGAGCCGCTTCTTGGGCCTCCCCCGGACGTACTCACCCCGGTTCTTCGCCCTCTGCTGGATGAGCGCGATCGCCGCCTGCAACTTGAGTCGCTTGACCCACCGGATCAACGTCGACTCGGCCACATTCAGCACGTAGCAGGCATCCTTCTGCCGCCCCGACACCTCGCGGAACGCCGCGAGCACCCTCTCCGAAGCTAGCTTCCGCGACTCCTCCGTGTCCTGCCGCACCAGCACGCCGACTTCGTCTCTCTTGTACGCCACGGGACACCTATGCCGTCCCCGACCGTGGCACGCGGAACCGCTCGCGCAGCTCCCTGCGGATGCGCTTCACCTCCTCGCCGAGCTGGAACTCGCCCGCGTAGTGGCACCAGACCCACCACGTCTCGTCGAGCAGCTTGCACGCCTTGCCCTCGCGCCCGCCCGTGGCGCGGAGCGCGGCGACCATGACCGCCAGCCTCTCCTCCTTGGCGAGCGACGCTAGGTAGCTCCTCGGGAGTCGCTGCTGCTTCTTCCTGCGGCGTCGACGCACGTCCTCAGCTCCTCCGGCGACAGGTCGTTGGGGTCCCTCCCCTCGGGCAGCGTAACGCGCGTCACCCAGCAGTGGCGGCCCAGCGACGCCCGCAGCGAGTTCGCCGCACGCTCGCCCGCCTCGTCCGGGTCGGTCAGCAGGAACACCTCGCCGAACGTGGAGAGCTTCGCCGCGTGCAGCGGCCGGATGTGACTCCCCCCGAGCGCGGCCACGTGCGCGCCCGGGACCGCGCGCTCCACCGCCATCGCGTTGAGCGCCCCCTCGCACGCGTAGACGCGCTCGCGCCGCATCGGCCAGTGCCGCTCGCCGAACACGGCGTCGAGGTCGGGCCCCTCCGCGAGGCTCGGGTACAGGTACCGCCTCCGCGACGGCCCCATCGACCGCGCCATGTAGTTCGCCAGCTCGTCCGCGTAGTCGTGCACCGGCACCACGAGCCGACCCCCGAGCCTGCCGTCGAGCGCGTAGCCGACCGACCACCGCCTGACCTGCGACTCCGCGAGCCCGCGCGACTCCGCGTACTCGCGCGGCGCCGACGGCCAGAGGTGCAGCGGCTCGTCGTCCACCACGCCCTCGGGCATCGCGAACTGCGCGCGCCCCGACCCGCGCGCCACCACGCGGACCTCGACTCCCCTCGGCAGCGGCTCGTCCTCCGCGCGGAACTCATCGAGCCAGTCGACCGCGGAGCCCCACTCCTGCAGCCCGATCAAGTGCATCACGAGCCACGGGAGCGCGCCTCCGCTTTCACAAGAAAAACAGTGTGATTGGCCAGCGCGCGGGCCGTCACGGCGAATGAACCAGCTCCCGGGGTGCGCGTCCTCGCGCCCGAGCACCTTCGGGTGGAACGGGCAGCGCGCCCAGAGCCGCGTGCCCTCCTCCCACGTCACCTCGATCTCGAAGCGGCGCAGGATCGCGCGCACGTCGTAGCACTTCAACGCCCCCACTTCTTCCTCCCGCGCCCGGCCTCGGCAGTCGGCGCCTTGAACAGCTCCTGGTCACCGATGCCGCCCGCCTCGCCCGGGTGCTCGTACTCGACGGACCTCCCGTTCGCGATCGACCCCTTGTCGCCGTCCCAGTCGAACTCGACTGAGAGCGGCCACCGCCCCCAGCGCTGCTTCAAAATGTGCAGCTCGATCTTGTCGTCGAGCACGCGCTTCCACTGCCCGGGGCGGTACGGCGCGAGGATCGTGTCCGCGACCTGCGTCCACGCACCCGACCCCGTGATGCCCTCGCGCGTCGGGCGCTTGTCCTGCCTCCCCTCCACGTCCTTGCGCTGCTGCGCGAGCAGCACGCAGTGCATGTCCATCTCCTCGGCCATCGCCTGCTGCCGGAAGAGCGCCTTCTTCTCGTCGCTCGGCTTGTCCTCCTCCAGGCACCGGTCCCAGAGGTCGCAGATGAACCACTTGCACCCAGGCACGCTCGCGAGCTGCTCCTGCAGGATGTCGAGGTTCCCCATGTTCGTCGCGCGCTCAGAGCGCTGTCGCCGGTAGGGGTTCCTCATGAACGTCACCCACCGCGAGATCAGGTGCATCCGGTCCTCGAGCTGCACCCGCTGATCTGGGGGCATCGGACTCCGACCGTCTCGCTGGTCGAGCCCCTGGATGAGCGAGCTGCGCGACCACTTGAGCGAGATGCACGCCATCAGCTCGAGTGTCATCCCGCCCTTCGGCTCCCACGCGCAGTACATGCCCGGCTTCTTCTGCCGCACCTGCCCCAGCGAGATGTGCGCCGCGAACGTCGACTTCCCGGCGCCCGACTGCCCCGCGATCATCGTGACCATCCCCGGCGCCGCACCCGGGAGCATCCGGCGCGTGCCGCCGATGTCGCGCCCGCGGTCGTCCGACGCACCAGATTCGTACTCGTCGAGCCCTGCGATCCCGTACGGGTACGACGCGCGGCCCGCGATGCGCGCGTCGAGGTCCGCCATCTGGTCGCGCACCAGGTCCCCGCGGTCGTGCAGCCACCGCCCCGCGCCGGCGCCCCCGTCGAACGACTCGCCCACGTGGCGCGCGAGCGCGCGCACGCGCTCCTTCGGCGCCGTCGGGTCGTTGATCGCCTCGAGCAACCCCTTGATCGGCCCGCGCGCCGCGCTCACGCGCTGGCGGTCCCACGCGAGCGCCTCCACGTGGAACTCGAGGTTCGCCGGCGGGTCTGGCCGCAGCTCCGCGAGCTGCACGAAATACGCGACGTCCGCCGTCGCCGGCAGCAGCTTCGCGAACGTCGCCGGGTCGAACTCGAGGCCCTGCGACTCCAGCTCCCTGAGCGCCCGCCACCCCGCGCGGTGCTGGTCGTCCTGGAACGACTCCGCGGGCACTCGCTTGACCAGGTCCCTGCGGTGCTCGCGGCTCACGATCCCCGCGGCGAGCAGCACGTGCTCGTTCACGAAATCTACCTCGACAACGAGGTCCTTGGACATCAGATGTCCCTCCAGATAGACCCCGCGTGAATGTGATAGACGACCGACCTACTCACGCCATAGCGCCTGGCAATCGCGTGTTGAGATTCAATCCCCCTGAGAGATCGAATCTCCTTCGCCTGCTGCACCGTGAGCTTTGACATCCCATGTCGTTCACCAGTGGGATGCCTGTCGGGCTTCGTATTCGCCCCGTTCGCTCTTCCAAAACTACGAACATACCGACCGCGTTCTAGGCAGTCGCACATGTTGTCTCGCTGCGTGCCAATGACGAGATGTGAAGGACGAACGCAGCCAGGATTATCGCATCGATGTCGAACGACTAGACCCTCGACAATTGGCCCGTAGATCGACTCGTACGCGAATCGATGTGCACGAACCATCCTCTTACCAATCCGGATCTGCCCATAGCCACTCGTGCGACTCGCTGCCCACTCCCAGCAACCATCGCTGATGATCACCTTCGACCAGAACCGATATTGAAGCGTGAGGTCCTTCGCCGCCATGGACCCACGACTATGCCGCCCGCTAGTCGTCGACGTACCAACGCGTCGGCGAGCGCGGCACGTAGCGCACGCTCATCGCGCGCACCTCCACGACCTCGTCGCCCCGGAACGCGTACGCGCTCGTGCGCCGGCGACCCTCCGCGAAGCGCCACGTCCACCACCGGCCGACGCGCCACCACGGGGGGTCGAACAGCTCGACCAGCTCCCCGTCCTCGCCCCCCTGCAGCGCGCCGTCCGCGCAGCCCCGCGACGGCCACGTACCCACGAGCGCGAGGGTCGTGCACCGGCGGTGCCGGGCCTCGCGCACGAGGCACCGCAGCGCCGCGAAGGCGATGCCGCAGAGGACGGCCCGCACGACCCACGGCGTGCCCAGCACCAGCCCCGCCGTCACCAGGCACCCCTCCAGCAGGGAGTCGACTACGAGTCGCCACCCTCGAACAGGTAGGAGTGCCTCCTCACGAACTCCGGGTCGATCTTCTCCGGGTCGTCGGCCATCTCTCGGGCGTGTTCCAGACATACGTACCCCCCTCCCACGAGGGGGATGGATGCCGGGCGACCGCACGTCGTCGGGAACACCAGCCCGAACAGCGGCGCGAGGAGGTCGTAGAGCGCCGGCAGGTCGCACGGCGCCCCCATCTTCGCGGTCACCGCGTCTTCGCGCGCTCGATCGCGAGGGCGTAGTCCGTCAAGAAAAGTTTCCCGAACTGGAGTTGCCACGACACGCGACGACCCTCGCGGTTGTTCGCGCGCCGCCACTCCTCGCGCTCCCGCTCCCGCGTCCACACCCACCGCACGAACGCGTAGAGGCGCTGCGGCTCCCCGCCGAACGAGTCGCGCAGCAGCTTCGCCACCATCGCCGCAGCGCCCATGCGCGCGGGTGGGGTCAGCTCCAGGGGTGGCACCCCGTACGCCTTCGCGTGCCCCATCGCGTAGAGCGCCACGAAGTGGCCCGGCCTCGCCTCGGTCCAGTCCCCGCTCGCGACCATCACCGCCGCCTCGCGCTGCCGCTGCGCGAACGTCGAGTCGCTGATCACCTTCGCGCGCGGCTTCTTGTTGATCATGCGGTCCACCCGCGCCATGAACGGGAGCGCGCTCACTTTCCGGCCCGCGCCTTCATGCCCGAGAGCGACCGGATGAACTCGTCGGCCTTCCGGTCGCGATCCACCCGCGCGCGTCGGTCGAGGAACTCGTACGCGTCGTCCCACGCCTCGTCGCGCGACTGCCCCGGATGCACCATCGTCACCATCGAGTACGGGCCGACCGTGAACGTCGAGTAGCTCCCCGGGATGAGCGTGTACTTCTCCTCGCCCCAAACGACGGTGAGGGTATCTGCCTGCTCATTCGGCACCGTCTCGATCCGTCCTTGGTCGCGCCGGAAGGCCGCGATCGCGGCATCGATCGGGCTCTTCGCCGTGTCCGACGCGCCCCCCTGCACCACACGCCGGCGCCCGCGACCCCTCGGCTCCTCCGGCGCGATCACCGCCTGCATCTCAGGCGCGCTCGCGTCGATCTCCGTTGCTTGTGGACCATCGATGTCCGCGTGCTTCTCGCGCATCTCCGCGCGCGTACGCGGAACGCCCTCTTCGTCGATGACGACCAAGTCGAGATCGTCGTCCACGCCGTTCTCGAGGAACGCCGGCTTGTCCGCCATGCGCTCGCACCACATCGCGGCAGCGCGCCGCTGCTCCGGCGTCCACCGCGAGATCATCGGCAGCGTGATCGGCTTCGCGTTCTTGATCTGCACCACGCCGCGCTCCGCGAGCCGCGTGCAGAGCACCCCGAGGTCCTTCTCGAGTGCGAGACCCGGCAACTCTGACGTCCCGTTCCCCTGAGACAGCTGGGCAGGACGCATCGCATTCGGCACGGGCGTCGGCACCCCCGCGAACACCTCGCTCATCGAGGCCGCGATGCCCGCCACCAGGTCCGCCGCGTCCGGCTTCTTCGGCGGGACGTCCTGCGAGCGCGGCACGTCGACCTCCTCCACCACGGGCCTGCCCACGAGCGACCTCTTGCAGCTCGGACCGCGGCACGTGCCGCCGTTCCAGGTCTGCCTGAGGCCGCACTCGCACTCGTAGAACTTCAGCGCCGGCGGCCTCGCGGCGGGCGACGTCGGGAACATCTCGGGCGTCCTCGTCTGCGCGTCTCCGCGCGGTGCTGTCGCACTCCTGGTCCTCATCTTCGTGATCCCTCCGCGGAGCGGCCTCCGAACGTCTAGCAGCGACTCATCCTATGCCGCCCGCGACCCCCTGGAGCGCCGCGCAGACCCCGCGCACCGCGCGCCGCGAGTCGACCTTGACGAGCGCCCCGTTCACGAGTGCTACGACCGTAGAATTCCACTTGCGGAGGTTGTCGAGGTGCCCGCTCACGACCCGGTGGTCCCACGCGTAGTAGAGCCGCGGCGACGCCTTCCCGGGGCTGATCCTGCAGAGCCTCCCGCGCACCTGGTTGAAGAACTGCCTGTTGCTCGCGATCGGCGTCGCGCACACGCCGGCACCCACGCGCGGGATGTCGATCCCCGTGCCGAGCGCCTGGTACGTCCCCACGCCGACCTGGATCGTCCCGTCGCGCAGCCCCGCCACGCTCCGCCGGTACTCCAGCTTGTTCTCCGCGCCGCCGAGCAGGAAGCCGCACCGCGCGCCACGCGACACCAGCTCGCGGCAGAGCGCCTTGCAGTGCTCCACGCGCCTCGACATTACGAGTACCTGCTCCCCGCGCTGCACCTCCGACAGCGCGAGCCCCGCGAGCATCGCGTTCCTCGGCGCGTCCGCGGTCATCTCGCGCAGCAACCTGTCATCGTCCAGCTCGAGCCCCTCCGCGGGGTGCCCGTACCAGGGCGCCCCGAACTCCGTCGGCACCACGCGCACCTCGACGTCGAGGATGAATCCCTGGCGCACCAGCTCCTCGCGGTCGACCTCGTAGGCCACCTCGCCGAAGAGGTCCCGCGTGATGAACTCCTTCCCGTCCTTCCGCCGCTCGTCCGCGCTGATCCCGAACCGGTAGCGCGCCGGGAACTGGTCGACGACCGCGTAGAGCGTGTCGCTCGCGGCCCGCTGCACCTCGTCACAACCGACGAGCCCGAAGTACTCGAGCAGCTCCGGCTGCAGCTCGCGCGCGGCGAGCGACTGCTGCATCGCGACCGTCACCGGCTTCAGCCGCCACTTCCCGCCCGAGATGACGCCGACGTCCCCCGCGTCGATCCCCAGCTCCTTCACCAGGCGCTCGCGCCACTGGTCGAATAACCCCGCGTTCCACACGACCACGAGCGACGGGACCTTGAGCCGCGCGATCAGCGAGATGAGCACCGACGTCTTGCCTCCCCCAGTGGGGGCGCGCAGCAGGCAGTTCTCCCGCGCGAGCATCGCGCGCGCGGCCTCGTCCTGGAACGGCCACGGCTGCTGCAGCAGGTCGGGGATGCCCCCGCCAGAGACCACGCCGGGCTGCCGCCGGTCCTCCACGCGGTACTCCACACCCGCGGACCGCAGCGCCTCCCGCACGCGCGCCAACCCCCCGCGCGGGAACGTCAGCGACTCGTCCTCGTCGCGCCACGTGCGGATCACAGCGGGCTCCCCGCGCGCCGAGTAGCCCATGCCCTCGAGCGCCGCCCGCTTCGGGTTCGCGTGCGAGAACTCGGCCTCGAGCCGCTCCCGCACCGCGGCCGCGATCCTCCCGTGCACGCGGACCCTGTTGTCGACGACGACCCTGTTCACCTCCGCCCTGATGCCGCCGTCACCCAGCGTCCTCGTCGTCGGGACCGAGGCAGACGCGCGTGCGGTTCACAGCGGCGACCCTCGCTACCTCGGCGAGCCCCGCGACCTCCTCCGGGGTCCCGTCGAACTCCAGGGTGATCCGTATGCACGCCGTCTTCCGGTCCAGGCGGACGTTCTCGTACCCGACGACGTACCCGCGCAGCTTGTCCATCAACGCCGAGATGCCGCGCGGCGGTCCCGCTCGATCGCCAGAGTCGAGGCCCGGGCCTCGACTTGCTCCAGTCGTTCCAGCTCCCGCCCGTACTTCGCGAGCGCCACCGCCTCGACCTGCCTCACTCGCGCCCGCGTGAGGTTCAGCACCTCGCCGATCCTCTCGAGCGTCTGCTCGCGGTCCGCGAGGTCGAGCGCGCACGTCGCCTGCCCCTCCTCCCACGCCTCGCTCCCCGGATGCGTCAGGCGCACCGACCCGCTCCGCGTCACGTCCACCCCGAGGTGATGCCTGCACGACGCGTATGCACACGGGCGCTCCCCGCCCTCGCAGTCCCCGCGCGTCCTCGGGCGACCGACGAACAACCCCTCCTCGGCCGCCACGGTGTTCGAGGCGTGCAGCTCGTCCAGCTCCAGCCGAGTCGCGCGGACCGGCTGACCCCCCACCACACGACTCCTCCGCACCGACTCCGGGCGCCTGCGCCTCCACGAGACGTGACCCCCGACCACCGGCAGGCGGACCCTCTGCTGCTCCCCGTCTCCCATGGTGGCCGAGGATACCGGAAGTCTCCCCTCGCACGTGTGCGCGCACACGTGCGTCAGATCGATCGGGAGACCAGATCCCTCAGTTCCTCAGGATCGAGGATGAGAGATCGATCTCCTGATCTCTCATCCTCGATCCGCATGGACGACCACTCGTGCGGGCGCGCAAGCGCCCGCGTCGTGCGCCCTACGGGCGCACTCCATGTGGTGATCACGGACGGGCGATCCTCGATCCGCGCACGTCGCCCTGTGCGTGTCGCCCCCACCGCTTGTCGCGGAGCCCTGCCGGTTCGGCGGCGACCCCGTGTGGCTCCCACGTGCGCCTTTTTTCGAAAAAAAGGAAGTCCCTTTACGGCATGCCCAAGGGGCATGGGGCACTGCTAGGCGATGCGAGTCGGGTGGATCTACGGCAATGACCTGGGCACTCCGAACCCGAGCTGGGGGCGGACCAAGCGGAGGTGCGTCATGTCGGCGAAGCAGCAAGCGGAGGCGCGGGGGCGCGTGCGGGACCAGGTGAGCCGGGACGCGGAGCTGGTCGGGGCGGTGCTCGAGCGGGAGGACCTGGAGCCGGACGCGCGCGAGCGCTTCACGGACATGCTCGTCTTCCTCGAGCGCCACGGGCCGCTCTCGCCGAAGCAGCGCGAGTGGGCGACCGCTGTGCTCGAGGGTCGGCGGTACGAGGCACCCGTCGAGTACGCGAACCTGATCAGCAGCGGGCGCGCCCCGCGCGGGCGGGAGGTGGCGATGCTCGTGAAGGACCACCCCCTCAAGCCGCCGCGGCGACCCGTGAGTGACGAGTGAGCGCCGTCCGCGCCGCGATCCTCAGGCGCTGGGACGCGCCGACGTGGTCGACGTTCTTCGAGGTCCCGAACAGCACGGGTGGCGCGAAGTCGAGGACTGCGGACGCCGTCGCCGTCTGCGCGTGGCCCTCGCGGGGGATGGAGATCCACGGCGTCGAGGTGAAGGCGTACCGCAGTGACTGGATCCGCGAGCTGCGGCAGCCGGAGAAGAGCACCGCCGTGCAGCGCTACTGCGACCGGTGGTGGGTCGTCGCGGAGCGCGAGGACGTCGTCGCCGCGGACGAAGTCCCGTCGACGTGGGGCCTGCTCGTCCTCCGGGGGAAGAAGCTGGTGACCCTCGTGGACGCGCCGAAGCTCACCGCGGAGCCACTGACGCGCGGGTTCGTCGCGTCGATCCTCCGCGCCGCGAGCGCGCGGTTCGTGGACAAGGAAGTCGTCACCGCACTCGTCGCGGAGAAGCTCGAGGAGGCAGTCGAACGCCGACGTGACTCGAACGCGGCGGAGGTCGAGCGACTCCGGCGAGACCACGCCGAGCTGCGAGAGCTAACCGAGGCGCTGGCGCGCGGGATCGGGGTCCCGCTCTACGACCTGACGCACGGCCTCGGCTGGCCCCAGAAGGACCCGGATAGCATCGGGCGCGCGATCCGGTTCGTGCTCGACGGCGGGCCGGCGAAGTACGCGGGCGAGCTGGCGGTACTGCGATCCCACGCAGCAGGCGTGCTCGAGCGCGTCGACGAGGTGCTGGCGGCGCTGAAGCGGTGAGTCGAGGCCCGGGCCTCGACTCGGTCCGCGGCGGACGAGCTAAGCTCCCGCGCATGGAGCAGGAACTCGCGCAGGCGCTGGCGCTCCTCGCCGGCAGGAAGTGGCTCCCGCTCTTCGTCGTCGCGATCGGGTGGGCGACGCGCCTGCTCAGCGACAAGAGCCGCTTCCCCGCGGAGGTCCCCGCGCGCTGGCAGCCCGTCGTCGTCCTCGGCCTGTCGGTGCTCTACAGCGCGGTCACGGCGGTCGCCTCGGGCGCGACGTGGAAGGCCGCCGCGATCCACTCGTTCGTCGTGGCGTTCGTGGTCATGGGCGCCTTCGACCTGCTCGTGAAGGCGGTGTTCAACGGGCGAGAACCAACCTGGCTCGGGTGGCTCGCACTCGTGTCCCGGAACCCCGCGGGATCACCGGCGCCTGGGGACCTCACGAAAAAAGACTTGCAAGATACTCCGCCCTGAGGGAAGCTCTCTTCACCGGACGCCGCGGCGCCGGGGGAGGATGCGCAGATGGGTCTCTCGAACTTGGTGCGGTGCTTCTTCGTCCTGACCCTATTGGTCACCCCCGCGCTCCTCGCGGGCTGCGTCGGTGGCAGCGACGCGATGACGACGCACCCGACCGTCTTCGTCGACGAGTCGTTCGACGCGTTCCTCCCCGACGTGGTCGCCGGGCTCCGCTCGTGGCCGGGCGTGGTGCCCGACGTCGTCACCGTCTCGCGCGAGGACGTCCTCGCGCTCGCGCGCACCGCGGAGCCGAACACCGTCTACCTGGTCCGCTCGAGCACGGTCGACCAGGTCGGGTGCCCGTGGGCCGGCCACGACTCCAACCTCGGCGGCGAGGCCGCGGTCACGCACCCGTTGGCCGGGCTCACGTGCGTCGCCGCCGACTACGTCGCCCAGCACCCCGCGCTCGACGGCGGCGAGTCGGCCATGCGGCGCGCCGTAGCGCACGAGTTCGGCCACGAGCTGGGCCTCCGCTTCGACAACGCCGCCGACCCGCACCACTACCCGGGCGGGGGGCGCCTCATGAGCGCGGACTACTACGGCCCCGACGCGCCGGCGGAGGAGGACCTCGCCGCCCTCCGCGCGCGCTTCCCCGAGCTGGCCCGCTAGCGCCTCCGGGGGAAGCGGGGCGGGGGTGCGGTCGAGAGGCGCTTCAGGAGGCGCTCGGCGGCCTCCAGGGCCTCCCCGGAGCGGTCCATGCCCTCCTGCAGGACCTCGACGCCTAGCCCTCCTCCTGGCGCCCCGGGCGGCGCGGGAGGCGACCCTGGGCCTCGAGCGTCCCCTCGATGCGCCCGATCACCCTGATCACCTGCTCCCATCGCTTGTTGTTCTCCGTGATGTAGGCGGCGAGGGCCGCGGCGCTGGCGAGATCGTGGGACGAGTCGCTGACGTGGTCGAGCGACTTCTCAAGCTCGACCACGCCGGCCTTCAGCTCCCCGATGTCTCGCTGGAGCAGCGTCTCCACGTGCTGCAGGCGCTCCGCGCTGACGAGCTTGGCGACCAGCTCCTGCGCCGCCGTGAGGCCGCGCTCGAGCGCCGCGATCCTCCCGCCGTGCTTCGCCGCGGACATGAACCACCCCCCGACCCCGCCGCCGACCACGCCGGCGAGGGCGACGAGGCCCTTCTGCGCGAGGTCGGCGACGTCCACGGTCAGAACCGCCAGCCGACCACGCGGAACTTCGGGGCGAGCGAGTTCGTCGCCCCGAAGTTGGCGGACAGGCTGAAGTCCTGGCGCGTGGGGGGCGTCAGCGTCGGGTAGACGGCCGGGAGCGTGATCCACACCTGGGTCTCCAGCTGGAACAGCGTCCCGCCCACGCCGAAGTCGGTGTTGACGAGCGGGAGCTTCCTCGCGTGGACCTCGGCCCCCGCGACGCCGACCACGCCCGGCGGGAACACGCCGAGGATGAACTCCCCCGCGTTCAGGCCGGCGCCGAACGACGCCAGGCGCCACTCCACGTCGACCAGGATGGCCCGGGCGCACGCGGGGTAGTGCGTGTTCGCGACGAGCGAGACCAGCGACGGGTTCGCGGCCGACCCGGTGACCTGGATGGGGTCCCCGTTCGCCGCCCCGATGTCGCCGGCGTTGCAGGACAGGTACAGCCCGCCCTCGTCCCCGAAGAAGCCGCGCATCGCGCCCGTGTGGTCCGCGTACCCTGCCGCGACGCAGAGCACCTCCGTGATCGTCGCGCTCCCCGCGAGGCCCGTCGCCGTGGGCAGGCCCACCGTCCCCGTCGACCTGCCGTCCGCGTCCGGAGCCACCGTCGAGGCGACGAGGATCCCGCGCGGCGACCGCGGGACGCGGGTGCCGGAGACCGCGTCCGTGTAGCGAGCCCACCGCGGCAGCGCGAACGGGGTCAGCGCGTAGAGGTACCAGGGTCGGTTCGCGACGAGCGCGAACGCGGGGTCCCTGTTCGCCGCGACGGTCAGGTCGACGGCCTGGGCGTCCACCGCCACGGTGCCCGGCCGGACTCGACCCCCGATGCGCCGCGTGTTGAGCGCCCCCTCGAAGATCCCCGCCGCCGCCGAGAGGACCGTCGCGTTCCACTGGCTCCACCGGTTGATCGGCTTCGATAGCGCCAGGTTGTACGACGAGAACAGGCGGTCGCTCATGAGGCGGCGCACGTCCCAGAAGGTCACCTGGTCGCACGACGTGGCGCCCGCCGCGACGCTCGCGACCGCGAGCGGCAGCCACCCCTGCGCGGTGCCCGGGAAGCCGCCGCCGGGCGTCCCCGCGCGCACGCGGAACGTGAGCGTCGACTGCGTCGCCTTCGTCAGCGTGGTCGCCGTGAAGAGGCCCGTCGTCGGGTTGAAGAGGTCGCGGTTGTCCGTCTCCGCCACCTGGTCCACCGCGCCCGTGCGCTGGCACTCGACCACGTCGATCCGGATCGACCCCGACGCGTTCGCCGTCATCGCCAGGGCGCCGACCGTCGGGATGCCCGGGCTGCGGACGTACTTGTAGACGCTGTCGTCGGCGACCGGCACCGCGTCGGGGTCGACAGCGAAGAGGATCCCCGCGTCGACGAGCACGTTGAGGCTCGCGACCTGCGGGCGCACGAGCAGGCCGTTCAGGACCTCCGCGCGGAGCGGGTTCTCCTGCGTGACGAACTCGGTCGCCACGCCGCCGGCGTCGAGGTCGTCCGTCCCCGAGGAGACGCTCATGATCTGCCGGTAGGCCTCCGCGCGGTCGCGCGCGACGAAGCTCTGCAGCCGGTTGTGGTCCGTGGAGACGAGGCGCTCCAGCGAGTTGAACGTAATTTTCTCACTGCCACTTGACACTTGGTTTTCTCCTTTGCGTAATCAACGCCCGTGGACCGACTTGAGAAGAACCGAAGGCGTCACAAGGCTTGGCGAGACGCGAATACCGAGCACGTGAGGCTCAAAGGTAAAGAAGCAGCTCGTCGAAAGCGAGAGAGGCACCCGGAGTATGGCCTCTGGCAAGGGATGCACTCGCGTTGCACCAACCCCGGCAACATCAGCTACGCGCGGTACGGCGGACGTGGGATCCGAGTCTGCGAGCGTTGGAACTCTTATGAAGCATTCATCTCCGACGTCGGTGCACGACCGAGCCCCAAGCACTCCCTCGATCGCATCGATAACGGCGGCGACTACGAGCCAGGAAACTGCAGGTGGGCGACGCAGAAAGAGCAGACCCGCAACATGCGGCGTAACTGCTTCATCACGTTTGGGGGTGAGGTCCTCTGCGTAACTGACTGGTCCGCGCGATTAGGCATCAGCATCGCCGCACTCAAAAAGCGATTGAAGAAGTGGCCCATCGACAAAGCGATGACGTCTCCAAGTCAGAAACCACCCTCAGAAGGACAGAGTCTGACTGAGAGGGCGCGCCTTCGAGGCATCCCCCCAAGCGTCGTATTCAATCGCATTCGACGATGTGGAATGCGTGTGGAGGAAGCGTTGTCCAGGGCCTATGTACCGGTTCCCGCACGTGGGTCACGTGCAGGGCTCGCCCCGCGTCTGGTAGAGCCCGAATGAGACGCCGTACGCGCGGACCTTGTCCACGGCGGCGAAGACCCGCCTGTAGAACGACGCAGCGCCCGCGGGGAAGCCGTCGAAGAACGCGAGGTGCGGCGCGCAGTCGTACGCGTCGCTCATCCCCGCGTCGTACGCGCACCCGAAGTCCCCGAAGTCGACGTTCGGCAGGCCCACGAGGAAGAAGGCGCGGAAGTCCACGTAGTCGAGCCAGACGTGGAAGGCGCTGCTCAGCCGGTTGTCGAGCCCGGGCGAGACGACCAGGAACGTGGCCCCGCTCTGCAGGCCGACGATGACCTCCCCGCCCGCGAGGGGAGGGAACGGGCCGCGCGGCCTGGCGACCGTGATCCCCGCACCCGGCGCGGGCTGCGCGGCACCGGACCCGTCGCGGTAGCTCGCCCAGTACCCGCGCCCGTTCACGATGCCCGTCGAGGTCCTGTACTCGACGGGCTCCTCGAACTGGAACGTCCCGAAGCCGAACCCGTTGAAGCTGATGACCTCCGTGTCGTAGAAGTCGCCGACCGCGTCGGTCCGGTCGCAGTAGAGCCCGGGGAGGCGCGCCGACCCGACCTCGCGGAGGCACCACCCGACGTCGCCCGCGGACCGGTTGAGCGCGCGCCTGACCGCGTTCGGCGTGACCACGTCCGCCACCTGCGCGACGCGCTCGCGGTAGTCCTCGTCGTCCTCGTCGGGCTGCCGCGGGAGGTTCCGCTCCGCGCCGAGCGCGTCGAGCATCCCGAGGCGCCCGCCCGACGGCGAGAGGGCGTTCGCCGCCGTGAGCTTCCAGTCCGCCGCCCAGTCGAGCACGCGCCACGACGCGCCCCCGACCCCGCCCGACGGCGCCTCCGCCGCGTAGTCCCCGCTGGTGAGCAGCACGTCGACGTGCGCCGCCGCGCCGCTCACCCCGCCGAGGAGGTCGTCCCCCGCGACCGGCCCGCGGCCCTGCACCGCCACGAGCGCGGCGCGGAGGTCCCCGGCACCGTCCTCGCGCGCCGCGAGCAGCGAGCACCGGCCCACGAGCACCGCGCTCGCCAGGACGTCGACGACCTCGCCCGCCAGGAAGGTCCCCGCGTGGTCGCCCGTGAAGGAGAGGGTCGCCGCGAGCTGCTCGACGTCCACTGCGCTGCCCGCGCCGTGCGCCGGGTCGGGCGGCGCGAAGAAGGTCATCCGCCCCGTGCGCCCCGCGTTCGCCCCGTCCGCGAAGTACGCGTACGCGCCGACGTGCTGGGGGACGAACATGTCGGCGACGTTCGCGGCGCGCAGGCGCGTGCGGCTCGCCGGGATCGCCACCGACGTAAGGGGCTGACCGGCGTCGACGAGCACGGTGGCGAGTGCGTTGTTGAAGCCCGCCCCGACCTGCTCGACCGCGCTGATCGTCCCGGGCGCCGGGTTGTCGTAACCGCTGCCAGGCTTCTCCGCGGCGGCGACCACGTCGAGCGGGCCGACCTCGCCGGGGAAGAACACGACCGTCTCGGAGAGGACGTAGCGGCGCCCCGTGTCGACGCCGACGGGCCCGTCCTCCCCGCTGTCGACGGCGACCTCGTCGACGACGACGAGCCCGGCGCCGAGCACGAGCGGGTGCTGGAGGAAGCCGGCGCGCCGGAGGGTCAGGGTCACCGTCGCACTCAGCGACCCGCCGGCGGGCGGCGCCGTCTGCCCGGAGAAGGGCAGGATGTACAGGGCCTGCGTGGTCCGGTCGACGGCCTGGCTCACGCGCGCGTGCTGCGCGAAGCCCTGCGAGTACACCTCGAGCCCCCCGCCGTCGCCTGCCTCGGTGAACGGCTTGCTGAAGGTCGAGTCCGTCGCCGACACCCAGAGGGCCAGGAGGTCCTCGAGCGAGAGCGGTCCCTGCGTGCTCTGGTCGGCCACGGCTGGAGGATGTCACACCGAGTCGAGGCCCGGGCCTCGACTTCAGGCACGCGGTCGGCATCCGCGGGGGCATGCACACGCAAGATGAGAGAGTCGTCGCGATCGTGGACAACCTGTCGAGCCTGATCCGGAGTCACGCCGGGATGCTCGCCAGCGAGCAGTACATGCCGAGCGTCGACGCGGACACCAGCGACGACCGGATGAGGGAGCACACGCACTGGGTGAAGGAGCTGCGCGAGATCCGCGAGCGGTTCGAGAACCTCGTGACGGGCACGGTACCCTGAGCGACCCGCAGTGACGCCCCACCAGCGCAAGGTCCGCAACGCACTCGAGCGCGAGTACCTCGCGGACCTGAAGCGACGAGTGCTCCGCGCGCCGTGTTCGACGTGTGGCGCCCCGCGGCGGAGGCCGTGCATCCACCTGAGCGGCCCGCGCGTGGGGTCGGAGATGGCGGGCTACCACGGCGCGCGCACCGATGAGGCCAACCGGCTGGGGTACGTCCGCGGCCCGCGGTACTGGCGGTCCCGTCGCTAGGCGGCGACCACGCTCACGTTCCCGGTCGTGGTCCGCAGCGTCTGCCCGACCGGCGGCACGAGGTCGCCGACGGGCGCGATGATGCTCGACGCGACCGGGTTGCTCGCGCTCTGCGTGTTCACGAGCACGCCGTCCCCGCGGAAGCGCGAGAGCACCGCCTGCAGGTCGGCGACGTAGAGCGTCCCGTTCACGGGCAGCGAGTTGACGAAGCTGACGACCGCCGCCTGCACCTGCGTGGAGAGCGCCTGCGTGTCGACGCCCGCCGCGAACGCGAGCGCGACCTGCACCTGCACGATCAGTGGGATCGACGTCGACGTGAGCACCGCGATCCCGCAGGCGCGGAAGTCGTCGAGCGCGGAGTCGACCAGCTTCGCGAGCGCCCGACTCGCCACGCCGCTCGAGTCCGCGATGTAGAGGTTCACCACGCGCGCGGGCTGCGCCCCGCCGGCGAGCGCCTCGATCGCCTGCGCGCTGACGACACCCGGCACCGTGAGCGCGCCCGTCTCGATTGCCGCGCGTACGCCGCGCCGCGCCGACAGCCAGAAGTTGCGCACGCGGTTCCGGAACGTGTCGTCGTCCTCCACGTCCTCACCGCCCGCGCCCGGCTCGTCGTTGTCGACGGTCAGCGTCTTGTCGAAGAGGGAGGTCGGCTGCGCGAACCGCGTGAGCGTGTGCGCGCCGACCTCGCCCGCCTTGCCGGCCTGGCTCGCGCGCACGTCCGCCGTCGTCGTGAGGGAGCCGGCGCCGAACGACGCGACCGTCGTGGTCTCGTACGCGACGTTCGACTGCGACAGCACGCCCGACCCCACGGGCACATCGCCCGCGCCGCCCGCGGAGGTGGGCCGCGACACCCGGACCGTCGTCACCGCGGGGGAGGCGCCCTTGCGCGCCTGCTGGAACCGGTCGAACGCGTAGCGGTCCAGGTCGTCGCCGCTCGCCCCGTCGAGGAGCAGGCGGTTCACCGAGTAGCCGAGCTGCTTGACCACGGCGTCCGCGACGACGCTCTGCGAGCCAACGAACACGTTCGCGTCGCTGCCGACGACGTCCACCTGGGTGGGCTCGATCTTCCTCGCGAACCGGACGAGGTAGCTCCGCCCAATTCCCAAGATATCGAGCCGGGACGGGAGGTCTGCCATGCGGAGGAGACTAGAGCACGGCATACGGTCCGCCCATGCCCACGCAAGACACGAGCGACAACCGGAGGCGCGTCCCGGTCCTCTACCTCGACCTGGACGGGACCGTCCGGCACGGGAAGACGGAGCTGGTCGCTTCGTGAACAGCAGGGAGGACGTCGTCGTCTTCCCCGAGGTCCCCGCGATCCTCCAGCGCTACAAGGCGCTCGGGTGGCGGATCGCCGGCGTGTCCAACCAGGGAGGCATCGCCCTGGGGATCATGACGATGGAGGACTGCGCCATCGCGATGCAGGAGACGCACGAACAGTGCGAGTACGTCTTCGACAAGATCGCGTGGTGCCGGCACCACCCCGATGCAGCGGATCCCGAGATGTCGACGTGCTGGTGCCGCAAGCCGCGGCCGGGGCTCATCATCGAGGTCGCCCACTCGCTCGCGGACAGGTACCCGCGCGAGATGTACCCACCGCACCTCGCGCTCATGGTCGGCGACCGCCCGGAGGACAAGGCTGCCGCGGAGGGGGCGGGCGTCGCGTTCCTGGACGCCGCCGAGTGGCGGGCGGGCGCGCACGTCGCGGAGCTGGAAGCTAAGAAGCGCTGATCGGCACGTCGAGCTTCGCGCTCTGCCCCGCGCGCGTGCGCACGAGCACGATGAGCCGGAAGAGGCCCGGTCGCCGGAGGTCCTGCTGGAGCGTCGCGCTCGCGGCCTGCACCTCGGGCTCCTGCCGCACCTGCGACTCGGTGAGGACCGCGAGCTGCTGGCGCGCGCTCGCGGACGCGAGGCGCTTCCCGTAGCCGAGGAGGCCCACGCCGTACGCCGCGCCGAGGTGCGCGAAGCCGCCGGGCGTCGTCATGATCCTGCGGAGGATGCGCTTCTTCAGCGCCGTCAGGCCGTCCTCGAACGCGTAGTCGCCGGAGTCGTCCACCGCGACCACGCCGAGGTCCGCGAGCGCGTTGCCCGCCGCGACCGCCGCCGAGAGGGTCTGCGGGTTCGCGAAGTCGCGCGTCGCGCGCGGGCTCGGCGCGCCCATCGTCGGCAGCGCGATCTGCTTGTGGCACCCCGTGAACTGCTGCGTGGTCGTGCCGGGGTCGACCGAGTCGCCGCCGTCCGCGGACGTGATGAGCGGGGAGGCGGTGACAGCGTAGAGGCTCGGCGACGGCGTCATGGGCCGGTCGAGGGTCAGCTCGAGCACCTGCCCCGTCATGAATCCCGAAGCGTCGACGACGGCGACGGCGACGACACCGACGGCGCGCGGCGCCTCGCCGTCGGAGCCCAGCGACGCCGGGTCGGGGACGACGGCGTAGAACTTCTTCTGCGACGCGTCGGCGGCGTCCCCGAGCTGCGAGAAGTACACGGCCTCGGAGAACACGAGCTGCACCGCGTTCTCGCGCGAGGCGACCGCGGACAGGAGCTGGAGCAGGCCCGTCGTCAGGCCCCCCCACGGGCCCGCGCCCCAGCTCCCAGTGCCCCAAGCGCCGTCGCCCATGCGGTGAGGCTACGACGAGTCGTCGTCGTCGGGGTCGGGGTCCGCGTTCGGCACCCGCCCCGCTCCCCACGCGAGGCCCGTGTCGACCTTCACCGGGTTGTTCGGGTCGCACTGCAGCGCGAACGCGATGTGCGGGAGGGGGATCTTCGGCGGGAACGTGAAGGGGAGGACGATCGACAGGCCGATCGTGATGCGCGGGAGGCCGAGGCCGAAGCCGCAGATCGTCGCCTGCTTCTGCGCCGGTCCGAACGACGCGCCGGCGGTCGGCGTGACGCCGGGGGAGGGAGGTGGGCTGCCCATCGCGTCCGATTATGAGGCCAGGAAGCCCGGGCAGCCCAGGTTGGGGAGCCCTGACACCTTCGGCACGGAGAAGGCGGCGACGAGCGCGGCCGCGACGGTCGGGTCGAGGGGGAGGCTCGACGCGGTGGCGACGAGCGCGGCGAGCGGACCGGGCGACGCGAAGGTCGCGAAGAACGCGACGAGTGCGGGCGGCGCGGTGGCGGCTGTGGCGGCGGCCTGGAGGAACACGTTCAGGAACCCGAGGACCGCCTCCGCCGTCGTCACGTGCTCCGCCGCGCCGTTGCCGCCCGTGCTCACGCTCAGGAAGCCGGCGGTCTGGAACTCACTCGCCTGGTCGTCGACGACGAATGCGGAGCCGCCCGCGACCACGGACGCCTGGACCTTCGAGGGGTCGAGCTGGAAGGCGGCGGTGGCGTCCTTGAGCTGGAAGCTCGACGCATCGTGGCTCATCGCGAGGATGGCGCCGTCGCCGGAGGACAGGAACACCTGCCCCGTCGGGTCGATCGACAACGCGGCTCCCGTCGTCGCCTGCCGCAGCACGACCGCCGTCGCGCTCTCGATCACGTACGGCTCCACGCACCGGAGGAAGCCGACCGTGTTCTGCGTGACGTCCATCCCCGCCACCGTCGTTGGGAACACGTCGAGTGCCTGGTTCGCGCGGCCCATGATCACGCAGCCCGACCGCTCGTCGCCGCCCGGCACCGCGACCAGCACCTCGTCGCCGTCGACGAACGGGTGGTACTCGCCCGTCCCGTTGCCAGCCGTCCTGCCCATCACGCGGCACGGCACCTCGGTGCCCGACGGGTGGAGCTTCACGTCCACGAGCACGCCGTGCGGGAGCGCGTTCCCGTCCTCGTCGGTGAAGCGCACCGGGTGCTTGTCCGCCGTCCCCGCGACGACGGTGCCCATCGCGAGCCACATCCGCGTGTCGACGCCCGGCCCCTTCACGGCCTCGCGCATCGCGGCCACGTCGATCCCACCGTGGTTCATGTCGCCTTCCTCGCCGTGCTGCTCGTCTCCTCGCCCTGGGGGAGGAGCTTGTCCGCGCGCACTTGGATGTAGTTGATCGCGCCCAGCTCGAGGGACACGTGGTCGCTCTCGAGGTTCCAGTCGACCTTCATCGTCTTCAGCCTGAACGTCGTGAGGAACCCCGCGTTCGTGTACGCGGTCGCGTACGCGCGCGCGAACTCGTCAGAGAAGCCCGCCGACGTGAGCAGGCGCTCGCCCCGCTGCTGCGCGGTGAGGAGCTGCTCGACCTGCGTGACCGTCGCGGGCTCCTCCTGCGTCCTGTTCGTGAGCAGGTCGAACGAGTCGCCGACCTTCATGTCGAGCACGTCCGGGTCGAGCTGGTCGCCGCCGAAGCTCCAGAGGTCATTCGTCTTCACCGTGACCTGCACCTCGTGCCGGCCAAGCTCCTCGTAGATCCCCTGCGCGATCGACCGCAGCACCTTCTCATCGGAGATCCCGCTCACCTCGTAGACCGCCCACTTCTGGTCGGGCTGCGTGTTGCCCGGGAGCGCGTACGCCTGGCGGTCGTCCTTCTGCGGGAAGCGTGCGACGAGCGTCTTCTTGCGATCACTGTAAAAGCACCTTACTTCCACGTTAGTGGGCACCTGCTTCGAGAAGTTCCGTGCGATCGTCATCTCGCGCACCGACCGCCCGTAGATGACCTGTCGCTGCTGGATCGTCCTACCGCCGACGACGCGCGGGACGAACGGGTCGTCGGTGCGCTGCTCGCCGCTGCTCGTCATCAGCGAGCGGACCTTCTGTACGATGACCGTCGTCCCGTCGATCCTCACGGAGTGCGCGCACGCGCGCGCGACGTCGGTGAGGTAGTCGAGCACGCTCATCTTCTGGCTCGACGCGCCGCCCCCCTTCGACGGGACCGGCCCGAGGTGGGGGCGGAACGCGGTGCCGCTGAGGATCTTGTCCATCGTCGGGGGCGTGTCCGTCGCGGGGAGGTACTCGACCGTCAGGCCCGAGAACTGGACGAAGTTCGCGAGGTAGTCGGCGATCGCGCGGTCGAGCGGCTTGTCCGCGGCGACCACGAGCCGCGGGGGGCACTCCTGCTCGATGAGCAGCGAGGAGTTGTCGCGCGCCTCGATGCGGATCATGGGCTCCGCCGCGTTGCCCCAGTCGATCTCCCACTTGTCGACGAAGCCCTGGAAGCGGAGGTTCGTCCGCTGCTGCCCGTGCGGGTCCGTGTAGCCCGCCGGCAGCGCGTAGTACGGGAGCTGCTTGCCGCGGACCTGCGCGACGTGGTCGTCCTCCGGGATGGTCCCGAAGTAGAACTCGACCGCGACGGCGCGGCAGAGGCGCGGGTCGATCGGGCAGTCGGCGTAGCGGATCGACGCGTGGAGCGTGTCCGCCGTGCGCACCCCGTTCTGCGCCCAGCTCGCCTCGCGCGGCACGACCTCGAAGTCGAACGTGAGGTCGTCCGCGGATCGCATGCGCGACTGCGGCGCCGCAGTCGACGGATCCGACCCGCGCGCGACGAGCACGTACCGCGTCACTCCCGGCGGCGCCGTCGAGTCGAGCTGCGGGACGAGCGCGCTCCGCGGGTCCGTCGTCCCCGAGAGGTTCTTCGTCGTCTTCTCGGGGACGCGCTTCTTCAGGCGCGAGTCGTCGCCGAACTCGTCGAGGCGGAGGACGACGCGGATCTTCGCGCGCGGGAAATAATCACCCATTGTTCATCTCCTCGCGGCATGCGGACGAAGAGAAATGCATTCGCATGGCCACACGCGCCGTCACAATCGTCATCCCCTCTACTCAACTTGGTCCGTGATGCGAGAATCCGAAGGCACACAACTTCCACCTATACGGAGCCCTCGGAGTCAAAGTATGCGCGAGGTGGAGGCACGACTTCGTCGCATTCATGACGGACGTTGGTCCGAAGCCTAGCCCAGAGCACACGCTCGACCGTCGCGACACCACCGGTGATTACGAGCCTGACAACGTGCGGTGGGCAACGCGCAAGGAGCAGCAGCGAAACAAGCGCAACAACGTCAGGGTCACATTCGCCGGTGAAACGCTGACGGTCGCGGAGTGGGCCGAGCGACTCGGTGTCAGTCACGAATGCTTGTCGTGGCGTCTTCGCAAGTGGTCCGTCGACCAGGCCATGAATCGTCCGATCCGGAAACAAGTCAGACGAGCGCGGTCGTCGACGCGAGCGCCGGGATGACGAGCTTGGTGCCCGGCCGGATCTGCACCGTGTGCCACGAGAGGCGGTTCGCGCGCAGCACGTCCGCGGCGTGGTCCGGCGTCCCGTAGAAGCGCTGGCTGATCTTCTGCGGCGTGTCGCCCTGCTTCACCACGTACGCCGTCTGGATCGTCCTCGGGTCCGGGTTCTGGTCGCTGACCTGCTCGCCCGAGAGCGGCACCGAGTGCGTCGCCGCGCTCGACCGGATGCTCTGCCCGAAGACGTAGGCCGCGTCGGCGGCCTCGAGCGCCGCGTCCTGCGTGAGCGAGAACTGACGGAACGCGCGCAGCACGCTCACCGCGTCGGACTGCGTCGACGTCACCTCCGCGGGCACCGCGCTCAGCGTTTGCCGCGCAGCCCCGGCCTGGTCCTGCACGTTGCGCGCGTGGCGGATGCTCTGGTGCGTGACCTGGAAGGGCTGCCCGACCTTCCGCGCGAGCGCCTGGATCTGGTTCAGCTCCGACTGCAGCTGGAGCGCCTGTCGGGAGATCGCCGCGTTCACCTTCGCGGGCAGGTTCGCGAGCTGCTCGAGCTGCCCGATCGTGAGGCGGTTCGGGAAGTTCTTGGCGTCCGCGGCGAACGCGTTCGCGTCGACCAGCGCGCGTAGCTTCGCGAGGTACGCGTCGCTCATCGTCGTGACCGTGTCGTCGCGCGTGCTCGCCACCTTCGCCTGCGCGACCCCGCGCCCTGCCCACTCGAAGGTCACGTCCCACTCGATGTCCCAGTACGTCGACGGCTTGAACGACCACTGCTTCGCGCGACCCTCGCGCACGATCGACCCGTTCGCGGAGACCGTCCCGTCCCCGACCGCCGACGGCGACTGCTGCGTGTTCCACACGACCCGCAGCCGCCTGCCCGACCGGAACAGGTCCTCCAGGAACTGCATGAGGACGAAGGGCTCGTCGACGGTCGTCTCGCGCCCGTCCTCGTCCACGATGGTCGCAGGCGTCTTGTAGAGCCGCGTCTTGTTCCACTCGCCGTTCCAGGCGCTCGGCATCTCCTTCGGCCCGAGCACCGCCTGCGACGCGTCGTCGCCGTTGCCCGGGTACCAGGTCGTCGTGAGGTTCATCTCCCCCGACCACGGCGCGCCCTTGAACGGCATCGCCGGCCCGACGAGCACCGCGCCGCGCGGGGAGGACTGCGTCGACCCCGCGCCCAGCACCTCCGTGATGACGACGTTCGTGAGGAACACGTCGTCAGGCTAGCGCGATCAAACCGGAGGCATCCCCCCGCCGCCGCCACCCGGGGGCATCCCGCCACCACCGCCAGGAGGCATCCCCCCGCCACCGGGGGGCATCCCACCCTTGGCCATGTGCGCGGCCCACATGGCCATCGGGTGCGGCGCCATCTCGTCCTTCGAGGAGCTGTCGCTCGAGGAGGACGACGAGGAGGAGCTGCTCGACGATGACGAACTCGAGGAGCTGCTGCTCGACGACGAGGAGCTGCTCGAGGAGGACGGGTTGCTGCCCGCGAACGGGTTCTTGAACGGGTCGGCCATGGCGCTAGCTCCTTGGGTGCCCGATCTGTAACACGAGTCGAGGCCCGGGCCTCGACTTCAGACCCCGAAGGCGCTGCCCGTCCTGGCCTGGATGCGCGCGGTCGCCGCACGCGAGATGTCCTTCCGGAACGTCAGGATCACGCGGTCCGGGTCCTCGCCGCGGAGGTCCTGCGTGATGTGGAAGGCCGCGCCGTAGAAGTTCACCTGGTGCCCGGGCGCCTTGATCCCACCCTCCTTCTTCACGATGTTCGCGGCCTCGCGCATCTTCGCGGCTAGCTCCGGGGCCTTCTCCCCGAGCACGTGGATCAGCTCCTGGAAGCCACCGTGGATGGACACCTTCCCCGTCACGAAGGCGTCGCGGAGCGCCTCGTTGTCGTTGAGGAGCGAGAACGCGTAGTCGAGCGACCCCTGGTTGTTCGTGTCGATCGCCTTCTGGAAGTACTCGGCGACCCCCGCTGAGTCCTTGCTCGCGACGGCGTGCGCGACGGCGTCCGACTGCGCGAGGAACTCGTTGTGCCAGTCGCGCATGCTGGCGATGTTCCGGTTGATCTCCTCCTGGAGCGTCCCGGCCTCCGTCGCCGCCTTCCGGTACGTCTCGACCTGCGCGTTGAACTGCGCGTCCCCCTCCGCCGTCACGCCGCGCGCCGCCGTCCTCGCGCGCGCCTCCTCGTTGCCGGCGTGCGCCTCGCGGATCTTGTCGCCGATGCCGGGGACCATCTTCAGCACGCTGACGATCCCGTCGCGCACCTTGTCCATCGTGTCCGCGACCCACTTCATCGCGTGGATGAAGTCGACCGTGATGTCCTTGAACGTGTGCGCGATCGTCCCCGCGTTCGCCTTGCCGAAGTCCCACATCCCGCGGAACGACTCCGTCAGCTCGTCGAACGTCGACGCGACCTCGTCCCAGTTCTCGTGGAACGCGTCGTAGACGCCCGAGACGATGTCCGAGAGGAAGTCGACGGCGTGGCCGACCTCGTAGCCGACCTTCGCCCCGAACTCCTCGATCGCCTCGACGTGCTCCGCGAGGAAGTCGCGCACCGCGACGAGGTGGGGGACGAGCGCAGCGAGGATCGGCTTGCCCATGCCCTCCAGGAACTTGTCCTTCAGCTCGTCGAAGCTGACCTTCAGCTCCCCGAGCGACGGCGCGCCGATCGCGCCGGCCTTCTTCAGGGCCTCCGCCTGCTTCGCGATGGCGCGCTCGCCCATCTCGATCTGCTTCTCCGGCGTCATGTGCTGGAGCTGCGCGGCCACCGCCTTCGCGTTGCCCTGCAGCGTGTGCGTCGCCGCGATGAGCTGCACGATCGGGTTGCGGGCGCGCACCATGCCCGCCTCCATCATCGCCATCCCCGAGCTGAGCGCGCCGATCCCGCCGGGGACGATCTTCCCGACCGTGGCCATCTGCTCGGTGAGGTCCTTCGCCTTCTCCGAGGACATTGTCCCGCGGCTGATCAGCTGGTCATAGGCGTCGACCATGCTCGACGCCGCCGTGCCGCTCTTGATCGCGAGGTTCTCGAACTCGTCGATCACGTCGCCCGTGTAGGCCTTCAGCTGCTCCATCGAGTGCGCGCCGCCGTCCATGAGCAGCAGCAGGCCCGCCATCCCGCGCTCCTGCATCGCCTGCTGGTCCGCGGCCTCCATGGCGGCGTCCGCGAGCTTCTCGGTGAACTCCCACGCCTGGTGCACGCCCTCGGCGAGGAGGCTCGCGCTCTTCGAGGCGAGGCCGAAGGCGAGGTTGCCCTTGAACACCTCGCCCGCGATCCCCTCGCTGCCGGCGGCCTTCTTCGTCTTCTCGGCCTCCGCGTTCATCTCCGCGAAGCCCTGCTTCACGCCCTCGACGATCGACTTCGACAGGTCGTCGACGACGAGCTTGATCCTGACCTCTCCGGTCGCTTCGTCCGCCATGCGCGGAGTCTAGCGGTCCTCCATGCCCCGCGAGACCGCGTCCTCCTCGTCGAGCAGCTCCTTGAGCGCGCGGTACCACTCGCCCAGCTCCGCGACGTCGACGTCGTCCCACTCCGCGGCGAGGAAGGGCTGCCTCCCGTAGCGCGCGAGCTGGAGCTTCTGCTTCCTGCGCGTCTTCAGCAGCTCCTCGCCGTCGACCTCGACGGTGTGGTGCCACATCGCGTCCGCGACCGTGCGCGAGTGGAACGCGAGCCTCCCGACCACCGCGTCGACCTCGAGTGGGTCGGGCACCGTCTCCTGCGCCTCGTCTACCCAGCCACCGCGCTCATGGAGACGAAGCAGTTGATAAAAAAATCGAGCACCACCCCCTGCTGGGGCGAGTGCGTGCGGTGGTAGACGTTCACGAGCATGAGCCTGCCGACGGGCCCGATCTCCTCCCAGAAGCGCGCGACGTTCCCCTCGGGGACCTTGCCGCTCCAGTCGACCTTGTGGCCGTCGACGGCGCGGATCATCTGCTTGGCCATCTCCTTGTAGGTCCGGTTCGAGTCGCCCATGGCGCGCTTCACCGCCATGTTCTCCTCGGCGTCCGTGAGGGTCCAGCAGACGACGACGCGGTCGCCCTTCCCGGTCGGGTCGAGCCACTCCTCCTTCAGGCGCGCGAAGAACACGCGCTTCCCCTTCGGGAACCGGAACCCGCTCGCGGGGTCCGGGATCTGCGCCCACGGGGGCACGGCGTCGGGCTCCTCCGCGACCTCCGCCTCCCGCTTCGGCACCGGCGTCGTCCCAGAGTCCTCCGCCTCCTGGGCGCCCTGCGCGCGCGCCGCCTCGTCGAGCGCGCGCTGCTCCTCCGGCGTCACCACCGAGTCCGCGTACGCCTGCTTCCACGACCGCCCCGCAGCGGCCCCGCCCTTCGCCTCGTCTGCCATGTGTCGCCTCCTGACGCGGTGGAGGCTACCAGGCGCGTGGTGGGCGGGGAGGCGGCGCGCGACTTCCAGGAGGCGACCTGGCCCGCCCTGGCAGAGCGGTGAACGTGTCCGCGCGCCGACCCCCGCCCGCGATGGTCGCCCCCTGGTCCTCTGCGGGCTCACGTCCTGGTGAGCTGCACGTCCTCGCACTCGCCCTGGATCTTGTGCTTCACGTACTCGGCCCGCGCCGAGATGTTGATCGGCAGCGCCCCGAAGCTCACGTCGGTGAGCGTCGCGTCGGGCGTCGTCCCGTCGGGGTACTGGAGGATCGCCGCGATCGTGAAGACGATCGTCGGCGTGTTCCGCTTCGCCTTGTCCTGCACGGCGACCACGAATGGGATCCAGTCCTGCGAGTGCGTGTGCATCTCGAAGTCGAACTTCACGCCCTTGAAGATGTAGTCCTTCCGCTCCGTCTTCTCGCCCAGGTACCCCTGGCTCTTCAGCTCGAACTCCAGCTCGAGGTTGAAGCCCTGGATGTCTGTCAGGGTCGCCTCCAGGTCACCCCCGCGGGTGACCAAGATCGAAGTTTCCTGGCCACGGATTCTATCGGTGCTCATAGACGCGTCTCCCTCTTAGGTTGCTCTACGCGGCCTGCGGCAGCGTCGTGGTCACCGACACTGAGTCGCCGATCTCCGTCTCCAGCACGATGTAGTCGAGCGACGTGAGCGTCTGCACCGACACCTTGAGCCGGAAGATGCCCTGGCCAGCCTGCACCGGCGTCGTCTGGTCGACGCACGGCGTGTAGCCGGCGATGCGCTGGCTCCCCGGCGAATTCGCGCCGAGCAGGCCCGCGAGGAAGCCGTTGATGCCCGTGCTGACCGCCTTCTTCCGCCGGAAGGTGCCGAGCTTCTTCCCGAAGCCCGAGGCGAACTTCGACACCGAGTCCTGGATGAAGTCGGCCATGCGCCGGCGCGCGATGCGCACGAGGCCCGGGTTCACGAGCGGGTCGACCGACGTGACGCCGCTCTGGAAGATCGCCGTCCCCGCGTCGCCGTCGAACCGCAGCGCCGCGATGCCCGCCGCCTTGAACGCGGTGTAGTCGCCCATCTCGAAGTCCTGGACGTTCGCGCCGCGCTCGATCGAGTTCACGTTCCCCGCGAACGGCGTGTCCTGGCCCGGGTTCTCCTCCGGGGGGAGCTGGCTGAGGATCGTCGCCATCCACCCGTCGCTCGTCTGGTCGATCGTCCCGTCCGCCGTGAAGCCCGCGCCGCCCGAGAGACCGCGCCGCCCGATGAGCGGGACGAACGTGTTCGCGCCGACGTAGCAGTAGACCGTGCGCCCGTCGCGGTACGCGCCGACACCCGGCTCCGCGACCGTGCTCAGCGCCACCTGCGCGGGCGTGTCGAGCGGCGGCGAGATGAGGGCCATGCGCCCGAAGCACCCGTTCCCGCTCGCGTCGATCGCGTTCTGCCGGAGAGCGCGCCGCACCGTGTTCGAGTGGCGCGCCGCCCAGA
>Ga0137394_10000035_pt1 | contig 90463 bp, 130 predicted proteins | sample czobulk116metaG_FD_108278 | JGI IMG/M metagenome (GOLD analysis project Ga0137394, IMG submission 108278) | Vadose zone soil microbial communities from Angelo Coast Range Reserve, California, USA - czobulk1.16 metaG | ecosystem: Environmental > Terrestrial > Soil > Vadose zone | place: USA...
CGGGTAGGAAGATGCTTGGCATTTGGAAAAAGGCGTAGCCCACAGATATATAAATGCTAGGTGTGACGACACAATGTAAGAGACTAAAGCTTAGAGTAGGAGGACAAGACCACAGGTTAACTAAAGATGGGGAACGATGTTGTTCCTGGTTATGAATGTGCATAAGTGTGGTATCAGGATGAAGCCTTTCACGACGAGTCGGAAGAAAACAACACATGCGGCAAAGGAGGGTCCAGATATATCACAACGACACAACATGGGCATGATATATGCCGAGCCATTCAGCGATTAATGGCGGATCTGATTCAATCGTCGAATGTCAATCGGTTTTGAGATCCTAAGTAGACGATTCTGAATCAGCACATCGAATCCTGGGGCGACCTGGATAAGACGTGCCTTTGTGACTCTCTGAGCCAGGGATCTTTTCTTGAGGTAGTGATACATTCGGACGATGTCAGGCCACGTGAATAAAGGCAGGAGGATCGACAGGACAGGGATAGCGATGATCCAGAAACTAGAAACCAGTTCATACGACCACGGAGACTATATGGAGCGAATACATACATAATATCGGTATGGCCGTGATTGACGGACCACATATTTTCGAAGTTCATACCCTAAGGGGGATTCAGGCCATGTTTCTGCAGAGGAATAGGGCAAGACCTACAAAGTACCCAGTGAGCAATGTCAGCGGCAAGAACACCACAGTACACAACGTCAACCGGCGCCTGTATGGACGGTCATTGAGGAACAGTTTGGACAACAATACAATTCCGAAGCGTACATCACTTCATTCATTTCGTAGGATGCCATCTAAAGCCATGGTCCTTCAACACTAATGCGATGAAAATTAGAGCCCATGACGTACGTTGAATGTATAATTGATCAGATTTTCTGCCATAGCTGAATACATGTCCAGGCTGGCCATCGCGTAGTCGATGTGGTCGTGCACGTCAGCCTGTAAAGGGAGTAGGTCAAGTCATGGCGGACCGTGGAGAAAATGACCGACGAGATATATCTTGGCCTTATGAGACATGTACCCAACGACCTTCTGATCCCCTTCTACTGACAAGTCGAGGCATGCTGCCATCCTATCGACATCATAGCGTCGCAATGCATATACTAAGGCTTTGACAGGGCCAAGAGTGCGCTTGTGCAAAATCAAGTCTCCAGAAAGGATGTGGACTGAGAACATGGTATAAGTCTCAGTCTGCGAGTCGAAGATAAGAAAGAACACGGACGACTCCTAACATGTGTAACCTTTGACCTGATAAGGATCATGCGTTCGAGCACGCTAAGTCGCGTACGGTACTGATCGACGACTTCTAGCGCGGCATCGACGACTAGTCAAGATCGTATTAGATATAGTGGGGTTTTTGATTTTGAGTAACACACCGAGATCGAGCAGACTTTGAACGAGCAAGGAAGGATCGGCGCTCTTTCGTAAAGTGGTGTTCCGTTCACGAATACGGGCCGCAATCGGCTCCGTCAAACTAAGATCCGGCTTTGAGTTGAACGATATGACGGTACCTGACAAAATGAGCACTGGTTAGGGGGAGGGGTAAAGACAAGTCGACGAGAAATTACCATCATGAAAAAGGAATATACACATGGGTTCTATGTGCACCCCGACGCGGTCTTCTTTCTTCAGCTCGTCCAGCGTCAAATCAGCAGCGCGCCTACGCCTACGAGCCTCCAGGAGAGGGAAAGGCGTAAGGAACTCAGTCTGCTGTGAAGCAAGGTGTTTCTGACTTACTAGACTGAGAAGCGACGCACTACGACCCCCCATCTCGGGGTCAGCCAGCCTGAGGGTGGCGGCCGTGGCGTGTTCGAATTCATCGGCCATGGGATCGAAGTCATATCCATAGTCTTTCTTGTGTGCGCCTTCATGTTCCATGGACAATTTCTGATCAAGACGTTGGGGTGAGGCGGAACGGGGCAAGTCAGTTAATGGAGGTGGCGCGCCGGTCGAATCTTGAGATAAGCAGGCAGCAGAATCAAGGGTATGACATAGGACTCGTATGAAGAGATGTTTAGGATAGTAGTCGGCCTTTGAAAGCGCGTGGCCACCCCTATTGAGCAGGTCCTCAACAGACAGCGGGTGCATGTCTTTTGGAAAAAGGGGAATCAGGAATTGAGAATTGAAAGGACTGTCGGTGCGACCATGAATTACCATATTTTATAGCGAGTGCGCTAATGACATCCCAGCTGATACCTCCTATGTTGATCCAGCGCACTTTGACCCACGGTTCACGGGCGGATGCTTGATTGTTTTGAAGGAACTGGATGAACCCGGTATTTGACATGCGACCAAAGCTGCACCTGAGAGACGAGTAGTCGATGACGTCGATGACACATTTCTGGCGTATGTGTCCGTACGTAGCGTATGTGCTATGACGGCGGGGGTCGACGCCTGGTTCGGCACCCGGACGACTGCGCAAAGTCGCCGTGCGATGGACGGCTATGACCTTTCGGACGGCCGAGCGAAAGCGGTCTTTCGCAGATAGCTGGGCCGCAGACACAGTGTGCACACGATCGGTCCCGGGCCTGCGACTTTGGTGACTCTTGAGCGAATGTGAGGTTGAGCGAGGTTGGTCAGCGCTGGTTGGACTCGGAACCTGCGTGTGTGCCTGCGAGACCGCTGTATGACTGGTCGGCTCGACTTCATGTCCAGAGGGGAGCGTTTCTCCCTCGACGCTCGAGAGGCTATTTTCTCCAGACATAGCGAGCACGGGACAGCAGTAGGCGCAACCGAAGAGTGGAGCACAGTATGATCAAGAAGCGATACTTGGGGAGACAAGAGCGGTCGCGAAGCAAAAGCGAAGCGAGGACAGAGCGCGAAAGGAAGCCCGGTCTCACTAGGCCGCACGCATGTCAGGCGCGTTGTGAGGGGTGCAGTACCTGTCAGGCACGGAGCGCTGTCCCTGTCCGCGGGCCTCGACCATCGGTCCATCGCTACCCTGGCATCCTCAGAGTCTGGCATGATGGCTAAGCATCGCGTGTCTCCAAGGGCCCTTAATAGGCCTTAAACTAAGCGCTCGTTCCAGCGCTACAGGCCCTCTTGTTTCCATAACATACAGCGTAATCTACAGTGTAGTAGCAGTAACGCCCTCGTCAAAATTGCAATATATGTGGGAACTGGGAAAGTGTCCTCTGAAAAGAAGCGATACCATTCATCTCGAGTCTCAACGCTCTGAACATGTCCCCTCAGACTCCTCCTCGTTGGTACTTTGCGCTCGAACAGGCTGTCACACAGAACGAAAAATCGAGCCGTGAGCTTTTTCTCATCAGGATCTCTTTGCCCACCTGTCGCGCTTAGGCTCTCGTATAGTCGAGGCCTCATCGCTTATTTATATTTATCAGTGTATCAATTGTCCACTATCGATGAAGAGGGAAAGCCCCACGTTCGCTCGCACATTCATCGTGCTTTCCTCGTCCCGCCGTCCAACCCGGCGCTCCCCCTTTTCATCACTTCCACCGACGTCCGCAGTCCGAAGATCCAACAGATAGCGCGCGTCGATACGGTCGAGCTCGCCTGGTGGATCGACGCTACCTCGGACCAATTCCGCATCTCTGGACCCGCTCGCATTTTCGCCGCACCCGGGTATGTCAGTCCCATCTCTGAGCCTCTCCGCGCCGCTCCCGGTTGCGTGGGAATCGAGGCGCTCGAGGCTTCCGGCATCGACTGGGAGGCGAAGCGACGCGAGCTCTTCGATGCCGTAAGTCAACAGATGCGCGCCACTTGGTGTCGCCCGCCCCCCGGCAGTCCCCTGCAGGGCGGGTACGAGAAGATGAACGACTGGCCCGTTGAAGTGCCCAAGCCGAGCGAGGCAAAGACGGAGAGAGAAAAGGAGCTGGCCGAGCTTGCCCTTAATAACTATGCCCTCATCGTCATCGAGCCCATGTATATTGATTGGGTCCAGATGGCTCTCAAACCGAATCGGAGGACACTATTTACCCGTGAGGGATCCGACTGGAAGGAAGAGATAGTCGTCCCGTAATAAGGCTCCGCATATGCGCAAACCGACATGATTATTGTGAGTTTACCCCTGGGTGGAGTGCTTGTGTCTGATCTGATAGCTTTGTAGCGCATGTCCCAGTGTGCTCGATCCCAGTGAACAAAGACGCGCCCCACCAGATTTCCATGATTCTCCTCTCTGTATTCTTATTCGGCCTGATTGTATTAGAGAACGCTCGCAATACCACATCGCCATGTGTCTGTGTTTGTTGCAAGACCGCAGTCGTATGATAATTTAAACCAAACTGTTCGTGCACAACAAGAATAAGTAGTTCGACGGCCTGTTATGTCTTCGGTTTGTGTTCGTTCATTCTGCCGTTCTACACTTTCAGCTTCTTCGCCTCCTGCTCCTCTTTCTCTTCCTCCTCTTCCTTCTCGCGAACCCTGCTACGTTTCGCGGAGCCCACAGCAATCGAGTCCCTTTCATCACCCTCGGCTTCATCTACATCGAATTCATCATCGTCATCGTCATCGTCATCATCCTCCTCCTCTTGGTCCTCTTGGTCCTGGCCCTTCCAAATGCAACTCAGCAGGGTTGCTGACGAACAAGAAAAACGACCATCCACATACTGTTGTCTCACCACCCAGGAGTAGCGCCGTCAGGTTTCTATTAGGTTGTTGCTGTGAATCGGTGTGCTCAGAATGTGTAATGTTAGGGAGACATGGAGCAGTGCTCACTCCATTCGGTTCTGCTTCCTCATCTTCATCCTCGTCTTCATCGTACTGGGCCCCATCGTCCTATAAGGTAGTACCATGTTGGCGAGAAGGGGAAAAAATGTTAACCATCACCACCTACCTCAATTTCGTACTCGTCGCTTTCGAAGTCCTCAGCCTCTGCATCTTCAGAGTCATTGGGAACGTTTGGTGGAGGGTGACTCTCCTCTTCAGCAGGAGGCATGGTAGTTGGTTTGGGTCCGGGAGTGGTCGAATTAATATTGTCTGTGCCTGCTTGACAACCGAAGGAAATAGACTCGGCCAAATTCAACTCCGTGACGCCCATCGAAATTCGCGCCAACAACTACGAGATTGGAAACATCACAGCAATCGACTCCGACTCGAGCATCAGAGAGAATTAACGCAGTAGCATTAGTAGGTATGTCCAATAGTGGCTTATATACTATTTCACACCAAAGAGAATTCAAAGATTTCACATGTCTGATCCGACTCTACGTCGTGCATCTAAGTGCAATCGGCTCATCGTCACATCAAATTGGAGCCATAGATGCGTACTGCGACAGCTTCCTGAGTGATTTCCTCTTCGTTGAGTATCGGACACGTACCAGTACCGTCGGGACTACCAACACCGTATAACATTTCAGTTGGGTGAAAAACAAGGGAGCCAGATCGTGGTATATATTGAGACGGGAGGCCCCGTGTCGGAGACGTCGTCAGTCCCGTGCTCATGCTCGCAGTAGAGAGGACATCCGAGCGCAATATTGAATAAACAACAGCGCGATGAGTCCGCCAGCTCGAGGATGACAGGACAGAAAGCCTGGGGGGGGGGGGAACATAGTGAGCATCATGACAGGTGTCAAGGCGTACGGCGGCCCATACCCTGCAAACACTCCGCATTGTTCATGAACATCGAACGCAGCCAATCCTCCGGGGAAAACATCCCATGTCTCTACGGCTCTATCTGAGCCACGAATGTCCCACAGTTTGACTTCGCCACTCATACTAAAAGAATACCTCAGAAGCCGGCCAAAACGCTGGGAAAAAGCCGACACTAACCTCGCCGATAAGAATTGGTTCCCAAAGTGGGGTTGCCAGCGCACGTTCTGGACCCAACTGGTGTGCTCGTTGAATGATCGCACTACGGCGTCCTCCTCCTCCAAACGCCGATCGAATACTTTGACAACGCCATCGGCAAAGCTAGCGAGCAAAACGGACGATGGGCCACGCTCGGAAGCAATTGCAGTAACTGGGCTATCAGAGTTGGTCTCCAAATCCTGTGGATGTGCCGTTGGTTTTGATTCACAAGTGAAGTTGAATATTCGCGTACCAGTAACTGGGCCTCTGTATGAGCGTCCCACACCCTGATGATGCGCGAATCACCCCCAACGAGTAAGTAGCCTCCGGCTTGCTTCCAATCTACTACCACTCCAGTCCCACGACGCATGCTAATTATCTCACTAAGCCCGCGGAAGGCGCTCACCATCTGAACATCGGTGCTACTTGTCGCGGGGTCGTAATTACGGTAAAGTCGAATCATGCCGTCGGCTGGACCTGTTGTTAATGGAATGATGGAACGGGCTAGGGAAGTAGCACGTTACCGGAGCTTGCAAGTAACATGCCGCCGACATCTTGGTTGATGATATGTAGCGACGTGATGGTCGCTTTCTTGGGATTACCATTGTGGAAACGTGCCAGCTGCCGACGTCGAGACCAATCCCATACACTAATATCGTCCAAGTTACAATCCACGGCGCGCCACTCTAATTTGTAGGACTGACCTGATTATATCTGCCTCACTTGCGATAGCGACGTGTGGGTCATAGGCGTGGAATGCTAGTGATAACGGGACGCCTTGGAATTGCAGGGTGGTGACTGCCTTGTCCCAAGGGCGATTTGCTAAAATACTTTTAATGGCTGATTGCCAAGGCAGAAAAAAAGTACTTACAAGCAATTTCTGCTTGATCCCGAGTCTCAGAGAGCACCTGTTCATTACGTTGATGGCGCCAGGCTTGATAATTGTACTCCAAGCTCCCCGGCTCATCGGCTTCGGCTTGCTATCGGGATTGGATGCTCAACACGAGAAGAACATTCCGTGAATGGTTGCTTACTCGCATCTGCGGTTCCTTGAAATATTCGCAGCACCAGTCGAAAAATCGGCTCTTCAATGGTAGAACATCACGGATGCCTGCACCTGTTCCCAGGCCGAGGATAACACTGCTTCCTGTTGAGTCGCTGGAAAAGGTACTATCTGCTGGGCTATGAGGCACGGCATTGCGTCCTCTGGTCCCGTGCGCAGCTCTCCGCCGTGCGCGCAGTCGCTCCATATCCTCCTCCATCAGTGCTTCCATCACGTCAGAGGGTAAGAAATCTGTGCTATGTGAATAATCCTCTGTAGAATAGCGCGCCGACGCTGTTGGAGAGGCCGGGGCACTTTTTGATGACATGGCAGGTTGTGGCGATGCGGGACGGGAGTATGGGGATGCGTATTGAGCGAAATTGAGGTTTGGAGAAGGTGGTCGTGAGACCCTCAGCTTTTCAAAGGAAGGGATCATGGATACGTGAGCGTGTGGGATGCGATGGGGTGACGAGCGGCCATCCTCGATAGATGGGAATGCGATGCCTCCAGCCAGATTCTTCAGAGCGTTCGCAAAGGATGAAGTACGCTTAAGAGTACTGCTCATTCCGGATGATATTGTGCCAGTCATGGTGTCGGCGCGAGAGACAACAGGACGAGTTACGGTCGGTGATGAAGGACGTGTCAAGGAAGTCGGAGAGGATGTAAGGGAGGATCGCCGAGACCGGGCTCCTGCGACTGCACGTTGGGGAGGTAACTGGTGGAGCGAGCTGGATTCCAGTCGAGTGAACGGCGATTCCAGGAGAAGTGCCATAATGTAGTCAACAATGGTTTGGGCATTGGTGGCGACCTCGTGATACGGATCCACCGAAAGCTCGAGCAGGACGGAAAATATGACGAAGAATGATGACAAAATAACCCGATTCTCTTCATGAACTTCTTCATCCCCGAAGCTATCTAACCATTCGGAGACGGCCTGGCTTGTTACGTCCTCATCACGGAAGTCAGTAGTAGCACTGAGCCTCCATCTTCTGTCTTCTTCCCAGTACACCCAGGCACAGACGACGAAATGTCCTCGCCACTCCTTGACAAGACAACTGATGAGAACTAGGAGCTCTTTGCGAACCATAGGACTGGCGTCTTCCTTGATCGCTAACGCGCTTCCTGTAACGACCGCAACCTCCATTCGAAAGTGAACGCGCTCCTCTAGATGGTGTATGGTCCCTGTCCCTCCTCCACCGGTCTTCGTCGGATTTCCTGAGCCAGATGCGCCCATAAAAGTGCCCAGCGCGAAAAGTACCGCAGCACGTACTTCCGGTGAATCGTCTGTTAAAAGGGAAATGAACTTATCCTGAGTACCATTGTCCACACCAAAGATCTTGATATCGTCGTTTCTATCCCATAATTGCCCGATAGATAAGGCCGACCATTGCCGTAAAAGGAAGTCGCCCTCATCCAGGCGTTCGAAGCAAGAATGAAATACCTTCTCGCGCCAACACGCATTCTGCCCGTGTGGGTAATCGCGCGCGATAGCCGCCAAAACAAATGCACACATGGCCTTATGTTCTGAACCATTAGGGATAGTAAGGTGTTGAGAATCGTCGTGCGCAGCAAGAATGTTTGCAAAGTATTTATAACCCCCATTGCCGAATAGGTCAACCTGGCACGACGGATCGACAGCAAGTATGCGAGACCAGATGAATATGAGGACTGGCCGCAGGTCTTGGCCGCCTGCCTGGAGTAGCTTGGAGATATACGGGAAGATTCCGATGGCAAGAGCGAGGTGGACGGCCCATGGGCCAAGGTCGACGAATTGAGAGAGAAGGACTAGGGCTCTGAGACGGTGAGGCTGAGACAAGAGAACCTGGAGAACGATGGGCAACTGCTCCGGCGGTTTGCGTGGAACCAGGTGGTGGTCCTTATTAGCTTGGGTCACCGATGATCCCAGGCTTCCAGTCGCTGGATCGTCCTCGGCCTCAGAATTGTCACTGGTTTGAAGTGGTAATGATAGGGGCCCGCGTTTTGTCAGGGCAGAACCTCCACGAGAAATCCATACCTCGAATGCGGTCAACTGATCGGCAAAAAAGCGGCTAGGAATATATGTATATGGCTTTTCGCCATGACCCAGCTTATCCTGTCGGGGTGCTGCGGCCTGTGCTTGTGCCTGCCTTCGCGCTTTGATGGATGGGCTACCCATAGCCATGCCGAGCATGCTCGTATCTGTGTATTTAAGTAATTCTGGGAGCTGACGCAAGCAGGAATCAACGGCGAGATCCCAAGCCGCCCACAACGGATGGGTGTTTGTGGGAGGTAAAGAAGGAGACGTATGGGGTGTGCAGTGGTAATTCTTCATTATACGCTCAGCCAGCAGAAAATTCCTAAAAAGTGAAGCAATTAGGAGGTCTGACCGATAGAGCCGAGTGAAGAGTTCTCTTGAGAATGATGTCCACGCAATGGTGTCGGTGATGGCGGTGAATATCCAATTAAGCTCTCCGAGCGGAGTACGCCTATCCTTGAGATCTCCAGGGACTTGCATGACCATGTCTGCGGTAATGTTATTTGGGAGTTGGTTGTGCATGACGAAGTAACGCAGCGCAATATCGATGGGTGATGTGAGGCATGAGGTAAAGAGGTCGGCTGGGAGTTCCGGGCACGAGGGTAGTTGCTCATTCGCGGCGCATGCAGCGAGCTGTATCGATTCTGAAAATGGTGGAGTACCTTCTGGTCGACCAGTGTTCTCATTATCACGCCTTTGAGCGTAGATATTAAAATTCAATAACAAATTGCCGGCTGCCGAGCAATCCCAGATGTACACGCAAGGAGTACCGAGCCAATGTTGCACTTCAGCCAAGGAAACCGGGATATATTGTGTATAATTTCGATTGAAACACCATAACTCGCCGCTGGCTGTTGGTTTAGGAACACCATGGCCATTATAGTAAAAGAGGACGGTGTCCTCTTTGGCCTGCTTTCTTAGGGTGGCGCAGAAACGACGCAGATCCTCGTAGGAAGGGTCTAGAATTGGCTTGTAGGATAATTTCGGACTCAGGCCCTCGAATTGATGCTGCAAGTTCGTTCCGATGACTTCAAGGGCCTTGTGAGAAGGCATAGTATGCGGGTCGACCCAGCACTCGAGCACCGCACACGGATTTGTCTTGACGATGTCCGGGGGGTCGACGTCTATGTTCAGACAGAGGACTAAGGCGGCGTTAGCGGTCTTGAGCTTTCCGGGAGAGGATCTCCAGGGGGACATTTTGGGTGCCCAAGGAGGAGGGGATGTGGGGTTACCGCAGGTTAGGTGGCGCTTGGCGGACCAATACGGAATGATAGGAATTGGGTCAGGTGCAGTGGCCACTGAACCGTTTGCCCTCCCATCGAGTTCTGAACTACCAGCACGCCGGTTATCTGCGTTTGTCTGTGCTGACGACGGTTCGGATGGTGTGGTATAGGAGTACCTTCCTCCGCGCTCTGTGTCCGTGTCTGAGCCATGGCTCTGTCTGAATGAGGGACCAGGACCGCCACCGCCACCTGGAAGCGAAGGAAGAACGTCGAATAGGGAGCAGGCAGCTAAGAGGCGTACCATTCAGATGGCCATTATGCCTCGCAGTGTGCATGGTGCGGATTAGAGCTAAGGCTTGAGCAGGGAAACCGTCGAGAGCGTCGAGATCGAAGGGAAGGGCTGCCAGCCCTGTGCGGGAAAGCCGCAATCCGGATCCGGGATCCGATCCGAACTCCGCACCATTCACGCCCACGCTTGCTCATCGGCACCACGACCGCGACCAAAACCGAATAGCTGTATGTCGCTATCGCCGTCGTGTCAATAACATTCCTTCACGGACACGAATGGCCGCCGTCGACATCCCCATTGGTACTATTGTTGACATTTCTCTCGGCCGCGGAGTCGTTCGCTTTTATGGACCAACTTCCTTCTCTTCAGGCAAATGGGTTGGCGTTGAACTTTCCGAACCTGTCGGAAAGAATGATGGCTCTGTTCAAAAGGTCCCCTACTTCTCCTGTCAGATGAACTATGGCGTTTTCGTGAAACCTAGTCAGGTTAAAGTCGTTGACTTACCATCCTCGGGCAACGTGCGCCTCACATTTATCATTCTCGCTATCATTGGCCACTGAAGCTCATCCATAGCCAAGCTCACAGCCGTTAACCCGCCCAACTCTTGGTCACTCAAGAACGCCTAGCACTGGCCCTTCGCGCGCACCATCCTCTCGTTCTATTCCGCCACCTTCACCTCGTGCCACGAGCCCTTCCAAGCCTGGGCTCGGTCAGAGTGCACGCGGTAGTACAAGGCTCGCCGCTCCCTCTCCTACTAAGCGTAGTCCGATTCCGACTACTCATCAGCAAAGTGCTTTAAAGAGGGCCGGCTTGACCCCGGTACGCCCATCCATGAATGAAGGCGCTTTGTCCGTCAGCGGTTCCACTGGCGGTGACACCCCCGATTCTGCACCACTTGTTCGGACTTTGCAACTTAAGCAGGTCTCTTCTCCCGTGCAACACTCGCGGGATCGTGTACCGTCAGGTGTTGCGCAAGCTGCCACCACCGTGCCCACTTCCAGTCTCCTCCCGCCAACGTCATCATCACCCCCAGAGTCAAGGGAATTGGTGAGTGTTAATACCTCATCACCGTTCTGTGCCAACGGATATGAAGTTAGGAGTTAATGATGACGAATTACAAGAACTTCGAGCGAAAGTCCGTGTCCTAGAGATCAAACGCGCAGACGACGCCCGACATGTGAAAGAACTTGAGACGAAGCTCAGCGAGGCCGAAACATTTGTTGCTCTTAGACCTAAACTTCAAGCCAAGCTTATGCAGCAACAGACGGAGCTTATCGCAGTACGCAGAGAGCTGGCAGATGCACGGCAGCTTTCTGAACTTGCTGAGACGCGAAATCTGGATTCACAAGAGCAACTGGAGATGGTTATGTTGGACAGGGAGGTTGCAGAAGAACGTGCAGAGGCCGCTGAGTCCGAAGTTGAGGAGCTGAAAGAAAAGTTGGCCGTCGTGGAGGTTGAAATAGAAGTCTTAAGGGAGGGTGCATGTGAGTGGGCTATAGTCTGTTCTGGTCGAGAAACTGACCTTTTCAAAGCAGCGGAAGATGGTAGCTTAAACGTGGCCGGCTCTTTAGCTTACATCCAATTGGAGAAACAGAATGCCCGCTTGAAGGACGCCTTGATCCGGTATGAAATATCGGCATATTGGCGACCCATGATCTCACTTCTGGTTAGTTTTCGCGACGTCAGTCAGGAGACTGAGCAGGAACAGCGTAGGCGGATAGCAGACATGGAAAAGGACGTCATGAATGTCGATGATCTGTCGAGTAAGCACCTCATAGCGTCGTCTACATGCTACCCGACAACTAAACCCCACCAAGCACAACTCGAATCGACTCTCATCAAGCTCGCCAATGCGGATACCCAGATCGAGGACCTCAAAATGCAGCTGGATGATGCACTGGGTGCAGAGGAGATGGTTGTGCAGCTCACAGAGCGAACTCTCACGCTTGGAGAGGTAACAACTATCCCAACAACGTATGACTCATTATTCATATCTTATGCAGAAAATCGAGGAAATGCGGGTTACGATTGAAGACTTGGAAGCTCTGAAGGAACTTAACGAGGAGCTGGAGGAGAACCATATCGAGACCGAGAGGGCGATGCAGGATGAGATCAGTACGTGTCGTTCCACCCACCGGATTGCCCATAGCCAATACCGACCTGTGGCATAGACGAGAAAGACGTCCAGCTGGCAGAGCGGCAACAAAGGGTCGAGGCGCTAGAGGAAGCCTGTCAAGATACGGAGCGAACCATCAGTCGGTTCCGAGAACTTGTCATCCAGCTAGAAAGGTCCGTGACATCGTGTTTCGAATATGGCAAACTAATCGAGGGAAACGGTGTAGCGAGCTTGAGACGCTTCGTTCGGAATCCCAGGACGCGCAAAATGAGTCGGCCACAGCAGCATCGCAAACGGCTGCCATCATGTCGTTGAACCTCAAACTGCAATCGGCGGCTACACGAAACCAGGCTAGGAATATCGACCACGAACTCAAGAGGATCGAAGCGAATGAGTCCAAGGAGATGCTTAATATTGTTCAGGTAATGTCCATAGACATTCGAGTGTATGCTTCATTGACCGCAAATCGCGAACTACAGCCGTACTTACCCCAAATTTACATCGAAACGGACGCCGATGCGACAAGATGCTATCTCTTTTTCCAGAGAATGGCTTCGAAAACGGATCTCATCAACATTGTCACCGCCCAAGCCCACAATATACCTGAATCGCTGAATGGTTCGGTCTCAGAAACACTAGTTGGCGTTTGTGAGGTAGTGTTCGATTTGACTATACTGATCAGAATGTGGTCATTAATCATGTGATTAGATGAGGGGTGCGATCGCGGTGCTCTCGACGCTTTGCAAACGTTTCGCGGCCATCCTTCGCCGCTGTGACGTAGAGTCCTTCATAAGTATTGGTAGAATTTTCCAGGAAATTGCGCCTTTGGAAAAACGAATCGACCTGCACATCGACCTGTTGAGACGTGACGAATTCCGAGAGATGGAGTGCACGAGTGACATCAATAAGTATGTTGGATCCCGCACTGTTTATCGTGCTTCCATTTTGATTGGCCGTAATAGGATCCAGGCACAATTCAACCACCTGGCGGAAACATATTTCAAAGCCTTTGATTTCGACCTGGGCGAACGTGAACTTGGGCTTGTACTGTCGTTGGATCACGATTTGGATGTATATGCATCCTCAATGGGTTTGACGAAGACGGCTGTCGAAACCATTCTGAATGATGAAGGTGAGTTTTTCCAACTCGTGGCTCCCGCTAATTACAAAGCAATACTAGATGTTGTTCATGAACTCGATGGTTTGGAGCCTGAGAAGAGCTTCCTGGAGCCAATTCAGAAATCACTTGACCAATGTAGGAGTGCCAAAGTTGTGGCAAGGTTGGTCCGTCGCGTACTGTCAGGGGAAGGTATTGATCCATACCTGCAGGAAATTGATGAAACGGGTGGAAGAACTTGCCCATGAATCATCGGCATTGAAAGCCTATCTTGTTCCACAACTGGAGGCGCTCTGCAACATAGTCTCCGAGATGGTTAACTTTGGAATCCAGGCTAGCAATATTAACCACTTGTCCCTATTCAATAGCTGAGGTACCTTCTAGCTTGCCCAGCAAACGATGCCACATGTCGATGAAGTACGCGCGTCTAAATCTCCTTTCCTACTTAGCAAGGTGCAATCATTTGTCAACAACATCGCCTCATCAACGGTGGCAAAGATCTGCAAAGATACCACATCTTCATGGTCATCTCTTTCTAAGGCTATTTCCGAACTTGTTGCGCAAACAAATGCGCTATTACCCAAGACCACGGACCGTGAAAGCGTCGTAAAAAGTGTGTCCCGTAACCTCCTCTTGGAACATCACCTTATTCTGGATGCAGTCACGGGTACGGCGCCGTGGATTGTTCGAATCGAGGAGGTAAAGGCTGCCATGGCTGTCAACGTCGAGGCCGAGCGGAAAGTTGCGCAATTGAACGAGGAGATGCAAGGGCTCGTGCGCACGTTGAAAGTCAAGGACCAGAATACCCAAGAATCCTCTGTGAAGATAGAACTAATGGAGCGTCGGATGGAGGCGGCGAAGAAGCAAGCGGAGGCAGTGACCGAGCTAGAAAGCTTACTAGGGAAAGCGCAGAAGCAGGAGAAGTACTATGTCGAAGCCATGGAACAGTTGCAGTCCGAGTTCGATACCCTGGCCAAAGAAAATATCAAGCTGAAAGCCGCTTCAAACGCCCCCGAAAAGGGTGAGAATGACAGTATTTATGAGGGATTCGCGTGCCTAACTCGTATCAAGTTTCTGGAGCAGCCACGACGCAGTCGCAAAGCGTCCTAAACGTGGACGGTAACTTAGAGACAACACATCTCCTCGAACAGGTCCGTTTCCGCTTCTTTCTTCATGCTGTGTTCTCAACTTGCAGCAGCTTGAAAGCTTCAGGGGCGCTGTCCGCTTCCTGAGGATGGAAAACTCATATCTGAAAGGTAACGATCTGATGCGGGAGCTGAGCGAGCTACCTCCACTCCCAGTCCCGAAGTCTAGCCCTCGACTCCCGACACCACCGTTGGACGCGTCTGGTCTCTCAGATACGGATGAATCTGATACAGATCCCAGTCCAAAAGAGCCCTCAGTTCGTTTCTTAGCGACAGAGACGAAGGCGCTGTATAGGGATATCATCAAATTTTCGTCAACACCCCGTGTTGTGGACCTCTCTGCAACGAAGACTAGCGACGGCAACACCAAAGCATGGATGCCGAAAAAGAAGACCCCTACGTACCAGGTTTTGGAACGAAAGGCCCACGCCGAACACCTCAATCGTAGAGTGCAAGGTCTATTGGAGCGCACAAACGCGATGGCGTTCACGTAGGATATCGGGACCCTTATCTACAATAAATTAAAATAATTAAATATTCTGCCGATGTTGCCGATAATCGGAGACTGAAAGAGCAAGAGGTCGGGAATACGAAAAAGGGGCGCTCCGCCACTTCTGCCACCTCGCCCGCCACAGCAAACCCGCCTCGCCAGCCACATCTTAACGCGCGGTCCTATCAGATGGTCAGAACCCAGCTTAAACCAACGGTGAGCTCCTGCTCCCGCAGCAACCAAACTCTCCCCTCTGTCTTGGGGTATCAGTTGACATCATTTGTGTGCCCGTTCGATAGCCTGAAGAAAAGAAAGAATCTCAGAAGAAGAAATCCCCTAAGAAGGCTGAGACTGGCATTTGGCCTTGTAACATAAACGGGTGCAACAAGGAGTTTGCGCGTGAGGCTGACTTGAAGCGTCACCAGAGGACCACTAAATTACACTCGCAACCTGGATTGTATGTGATCGTCTCGAGGCTGCGTAGTGACCAAATGACTAACCTTTCACAAGTGCATGTCCTCAATGCGAGGCTACCTTCACACGGGTGTGTCCGTCCTGCATCCCAGTGCCATTCGAGGCGTGATCCCTGACGTTGCCATTCCCAGACCGATGCTCTCAGGCGCCATCAGAAGTCACGGTGGGCCTCGCGTTGTGGGTCCTTCATCCACGGTCTAACCTACCCACCCTAGTCATAATGGCGTCGTAATGGAACCTGACGGTAGGACAGGACAGCGCACACGCGCAGGTGAGGAGAATATAGGAGAGACCTCTCGAAGTCGCAGTTGTACGCCAGGATCCAAGAACAAAGTACATCCGATCCCCGCAATGGCCTCGCCTCCGGGGGCCCTTCCGGGCTATTATCGCCAGCAGGGAATCAATGCAGGTGATGCTGTGTCGCGATCTTGCGTATGGTATCGAGACTCATACCCTCCGTAGAATTTGTCGTTTTCGTCCCGCCCCGGACGCAGGGTGTCATTGTCGACCCCAACTACCCCGTTGGCCATCCTACATCTGCAGCACGTCTGGCACAGCCACCATGGGGCCCACCCCCGTGGGCTGACGGCACACATGCTGTCCCCTCATATCCTATTCCGGGCCCCCCACCGCCGGCATATTATGCTCATTACTACCACCCTGGAATGCCACCACTGCCTCTTCCAAGTGCCCAACTTCATCCACATACCCCAGGCTATCCGTACGCTCCTCCAAGCAGTTCACCTGATAATGAAACTCGCCTGCCTTCGGAGGGCGCAGGCGAAATCACTACTAGCCCGAAGCACCCGCAAGACCAAGAGCCTGGCCATCCGGACGAGCCGAGGCCACACGAATCACCGGTTCCTGTCATTGACCCCTCTCTCGAAACCTCGGAAGCGTACGCCAGTGGGAAATCACCGGTGTCACTCGCGATCACCTCCGCAGCCGTGCAGGCCGTGTTTGATGAAACGCGGCGCATTGAGCAGCAGAACCGGACCGAGAGTGCTGCGACGGCTTCGGAATCGGGCGAACCGTCGCCCAATCCTTATACCATCTCTGAGAGCGCAACCGTGAAATCAATTACAAACGCGAATTCTGTCGGACCTGAAGCTTCCCTCGGCGAACATCCCCGGCCTACTATGCTTACCGAAGATGGAGAGACGATGTTGCATCCTGGTGAGTAGATACCTGTCCGGTTCTTCTTGTGCACTTACCCGGCTGTCCACACGGTAGCGGAGCTCCTAACGCAGGTTCGTAGTTTGCGCTGGTGGGCCTACACTCCCTAATTCTAACATCGTGTCCAGGAATCTCTTGCTTCGCCCCCACCAGCGGAAGACGACTGAGCTCGCCTAGAGTACTCATCGCCATATATCTGGCTAATCGCGCGTGTATTTGCTGTCGTCCAGTATCAGTCATTCATCATAGATTCCCCATAGGGTATTATATTTGTATCACAAGCTGAGGAAAGCTTAATGCGGAAGGATAATACATGTATTGTATGATGCCACTACTTCCCAATGACTGCTGTTGAGAGCAGGCAATGGTTTCAACGCTGTTAGTAGACAATGTTTTTACTCTTGGTGAATATTGTATCTACAACACGGCCACCTTCGGCCAAGGGTACTGCGGTCCGACCTGCAGTGCATTTCAGGAAACCGAAAAACAAGATGTCTCAAGCGTACTCACCAGTTGAACACACATGCCACCTAATTTATGTCCGGCAAGGACGGCCTCATCCACAGATTTACCGGCTACAAGTGCACCCAGGAAACCGCCGGCAAACGCGTCGCCAGCGCCGTTGGTGTCGACAATTTGTCCATCCTCCAGGCGGGTGACGGAGAAGGTTTTTGGCTTGTCCGGCTCTGTTGCCGCAACAACAACTGTTGAGTCGGGGCCCTGGGTTATGATGACTGTGCGAGAGCGCGAGGGGTTTGACTTGGGAAGTGTTGCAATCGACTTTGCGATGGCGGGAATATCATCTTTGTTGGGTAGCCCAACGGCGCTAGCCCAGGCTGCGGCCTCGCTCTCGTTACCAATGACAAAGTCACAATAAGGGAAGATTTGCTCGAGTTGAACCTTGAAGAATTGAGGGATGAAAGGAGCGGACAGATTAAGGGTGAAAACCTGCGAGAAATATGAGCATGTGTGCACAGCGCGCGTGCCGCTGAAAGGTAAACGAGGATCCACCTTTCCTGTTTCAGATGCTTTCTTGGCGACCTCGAGGGCAGAGTCGAGGCCGTGGGTAAGGAAGTAGCCCTCGACGTAAAAGAACTTTGCGCCATTGATTAAGCGAGAGACTTCAGGGGTAGATAGGTGGGACTGTTCAAATTTTTCTGCTGCGCGAAGAGTCGTGACGAGGGACCTGTGGGGTTGATGAGCAGGAGAATTCGAAGGTAGAGAGTGTGGGGTAGACGGTGGTGGAGTACCTGTGATGACCTGTAATGACAACAGCACACGCTCCCGTCTGTTCACCCTTCTTGACGAGATACGTTTCCGCAAGACCCTCCCTTTTGTTTGCTGTCCGGAGTTGTTCGGCGAGGTCATCATCGCCCACGCAACCAGTATAGACGACGGAATCCGGGGGCAGCACATACTGGCGAAAGGGATATTATCAAAACATAATCGCGATGTAAGACAGATGGGTGGACGTACAGCCGCACCACGAGCAGCATTTTGTGCCGCGCCACCTGCGACGTAAACTACCTTGTGTTTCTTGACGATCTCTTCGTAGCTTTTCTCGAAAGAGAGAGAGAGGGAGGGATGAGCATGAGGTTAGAATGCACTGGGGGCAAGAATATTACATTGGGAGATGTTTCTCGTCTGCGAGGATCGCATCGTTTGCGTTGAGGCCGTACTTTTTCAACAGTTGCTCTCCATTTGTGACCTGGAGGTCCAGGAGAGGATTTCCCAGACAAAACAAAGCGGGTGATTGGTGCCCGGACATCGTGAGTGATCGTGAGTGAGTTGATTTACGGCGAATCCCGAGATACCTCGGAGTGACGGTTGAATGACGTACATCGATACACCCACGACCACGACCATGTCCGGTACTAGTACTGGGAAGCATATCTTCCGCATCGCGCTTAGAGGTGATGCTATTCTCACCAATCCTCACTGGAATAAAGGCACAGCGTTCACAATGAATGAGCGCATGCAGTTTGGTCTCGTCGGACGTCTCCCATACCAAGTGAACACCCTGGATGAGCAGTGTCAGCGTGCCTATGACCAACTCTCATCCCGGGAGACCCCTCTGCGGAAAAACTCTTTCCTGCAAAGTCTCAAGGAGCAGAACTCGGTCCTCTTCTATCAGCTTCTTCTTCGTCACCTCAAGGAGCTTATGCCCATCGTTTATACCCCAACTGAGGCGCGCGGTCGTTACATCCAATACTTTCTGGAATATTAATTAATGACAGTACAGGCAGATGCAATCGCAAACTACTCGCACTTGTTCAGACGAAGCGAAGGCCTATATCTTAGTTTCAGTAATCAGGAATCTATGGAGGAGGATTTTCTCGAACAGATCAAAGGACGCGATATTGATCTCGTCGTCTGTTCCGATTCTGAGGCTATATTAGGGATAGGCGACCAAGGCGTCGGTGTAAATCTATCTATTTTTCTTCCCGATGCTGCTCATGAGCAAGTCGACCTCTCTAGGGAATTGGGGTATCTCCAATCGTCCTCGTTTCTCCAACGTTGGTCTGACTACTTTGACTTACTGACCAGATCTCAACGGCGAAATCAGTCATCTACACGTGAGCGGGCTCAACCTTGTCAAGGCGATTTTGACCAAAGTTCTCTAGCCTTCTTGCGGGTATCGATCCCGCCAAGTCTCTACCAGTAGTACTCGATGTTGGAACGGACAATGAAGCCCTTCAAAATGATCCATTATACGTTGTAAGTCTTGACTCGATTTCCCTCACCGTGTACCCGACGGCATGAGTGCACAGGGATGGCGTCACGAACGCATCCGTGGGGATGCCTATGATCGATTCACTGACAAGTATATCATCTTTCTTTTCGTTTTATCCTTCAGGAATGATTACCCGCTTAACTTGCTAGGTTTATTCAATTGGTCCGGAAATATCTACCCCATTCCTTGCTGCACTTTGAGGATTTCGGAGTGACAAATGCTCAACGCCTCTTGGAGTTGTATCGCGACAAGCACGCTGTCTTCAATGACGATATGTGCATCAGTCATCACTCGTAGTTATGCACGTCTCATTCTCTGGTAGCCAAGGAACTGGTGCTGTCACTCTGGCCGCGATCATGTCAGCAGTAGGCGTCACCAAGAGTACTCTTGCAGATCAGCGTTACATCATTTACGGTGCGGGTTCTGCTGGCCTCGGAATCGCCCTACAGTTGCGCGACGGAACTGTGCAAATCGATGGCACCCCTCTGGACAAAGCAAACAAGCAGTTCTACTTGGTCGACAAGCATGGACTTATCAAGGAATCTCTCGGTGAGCTGGTTCGTCCCGGCGTACGGGAATTCGTACGTCCCGATGAAGAATGGGAGGGTGTACCGATTAACGACAATGGCGAAATTACACTCCTCGAAGTCGTGAAGAAGGCAAGACCAACCGTGCTAATCGGTTGCTCAACTCACGGAGGAGCCTTCACGGAGACGATTGTGAGGGAAATGGCGAAAAGCGTGGATCGCCCGATCATTCTACCACTTTCGAACCCAAGTCGCCTGGTAGAAGCTGATCCGGCAAAGGTAAATGACTGGACGAATGGAAAGGCTCTCTTGGCAACAGGCAGTCCATTCCCTCCAGCCAAGATGCCTAATGGCAAGGATTATATGTGAGTTTGCGACTATTCTTTCTCAATCCACACGCCCTGACCTTCCCTACTTTGATACAGTATCGCCGAGTGCAATAGTAGGTCCCCTCCCCTTTCGTATCATCTTTTGTAGCTGATGATCATTCCAGACGCGCTCATTTACCCTGGCCTCGGTTTCGGCGCTGTACTCGCAAAAGCTAGATCATTGTCAGACAGCATGATCCTTGCTGGCGCTCGGCGCCTCGCCTCGCTGTCGCCTGCCCTTAAAGACCCTGACGATGCACTACTTCCCGACTTTGGGGAAGCTCCTGCCGTGAATTTTGAGATCGCTATCGCGGTTGCAGAGCAGGCTATTTCCGAAGGCATTGCAAATGTGGAATGGGACAAGAAAGAGGTGAGGGAAAGGGCAAAAGAATTGCAGTGGCTTCCGATCTATGGAGAATATGTGTACGATGAGAATGGCGACAAGTAGAACTTTGATTACAAATATGTTTTCGGGAATGCCCGAAGGTCTTTGTCCATTTGTCTCGTCGCCTCTTGACGGAAGGTTTGGCTACTTCAGCGCTTCCCAATGTCTGACATCAACCTCGCAACGACGACCGAAGACACATCATCCACCGAGATCCCAATTCCCATTGACGACGCCGCACTAACCCCGCCGTCCAAACCTGAATATGTTTCGGAAACACTCTACATTCAAAATCTGAACGAGAAGATCAGGATCGATGGTTCGACTCGTGTAACTGTTATGCTACGCGTGCTGATTATCTTCCCCAGTCCTCAAAGCATCTTTGCGTGGCCTTTTCAAGTCGTACGGTGAAGTGGTTGACGTCGTCGCGCACAATAACCTTCGCATGCGTGGTCAAGCATTCGTCTCCTTTGCATCCCCGGACGTCGCCAAAAAAGCCCTGAAGGAGGTCAAAGGGTTCCCTTTGTACTCGAAACCAATGGTGAGCATCTCCTGTCTTAGTCACGCGTCACGTCTGACGCTCGCTTCCAGCAAATCTCCTTCGCGAGGACTCGTTCTGACGCGGTGGTGAAGCGGCTTGACGCGGAACACTACGAGGAACATCGACAACAGAGATTGCAGCACAAAAGTGCGTATCTGCGCATGTGTCCGTCATACTCGAATTGACCTTTCTTTATCCAGAGACCACTCGATACACCAACCCCCTCAAACAGAAGTTCCGCGCTCAGCGCCTGGCTTCTGAGAGTGAGCTACACGCGACTTTTTCTTCGTGATCCCTTCTATACTGACGGCGTTCCCACAATTGTAGCCGACGGTCCTGCGGTTTCTGCTCCCAGAAGACCCGCAGTCCAGATGCCCGACGAGTATCTGCCCCCGAATAAGATCCTGTTCTTACAGAATCTGCCCGAGAGTGTCAGCAAGGACCAGCTCATGGCGCTCTTCTCACAGTGAATATTGCATCTCTGTCATCTTACTTTTTAGTCCATACTCACAAAGGACAGGTACCCCAACCTGCACGAAGTTCGTCTCATTGCAAACAAAAAGGATATTGCGTTCGTCGAGTATATGGACGAAGGAAGCGCGACTGTCGCGAAGGATGCGTTGCACAACTACAAACTCGATGGCGAAAATAAGATCAAGGTGAGGCTCTTTGCCGGAACATCTAACATTACTGACATGTCTCCACAATTAGATCACGTTCGCAAGGAAGTGAATCTCGCGCTGGACCGGACAGTTTTGCTAGCGTTCGAGGAGGCTACTACTGTACTATGTATTTCACCCAGTTTACTTACCTGAACGTTTTAGTTTTCACCGCCACCCCCTAGTGCTGGAGGTGTCCCCAGATACACGACAAGGCTTAGGCCTTGACAGAGTTACTGATGGCAAAAGCATAGATGCTGCTCGAACATGTCAGACACTTGATTCCCCTGTAAGCTGCTCAAATCCTTGGAGCACAGCGCGGACATTCTCCCCAAGAGTCTCTATATGATAACCCCTGGAAAGCACAGAGGTAAGAAGATCGGACATGATTTACGTGCCGTGAGCGTACCCCTCCATTACAAAGAGCGTCGGTTTTCTTAGGTCCGCGATAACCTGGCCGATAATGGTGTAGCAAGAGTGGGATAGCTTGAAGTCGCTTATAGGATCATCGGCAAAGGTATCAACGCCGAGACTGATAAAGTAGATAAATTAGTATCGCCCCTGTCGTAAACTGGAGTACAAGACAACCTCACGAGTAGGTATGCAGGGTCAAACCTACGAATATCCTCAGTTGCTTTCAGAAGAGCTGTACAATAATCGCCGTCTTGGGTGCCTCGGGGTAGAGGGTAGTTGAAATTGGTGTTCACACCCTCGCCCATGCCTTTCTCTGTCACAGCTCCTGTATAATCTGTGGGAGGAATGTGACTATGGTCGGACGTCGACACGAAAACCATAAATCATACAGGGATAATCATCTTCAGCATGAAGAGACACGTAAAGAACACTAGAGTCCGAGTAGAAAATTTCCTGCGCTGCAAGAGACAAACAGAGATCAGCGCGTTGACTTGTAGAGATAAATACGGTTCGTGGCACTTGCTTCCGTTTCCGTGGTGGTAGTCGATATCAAGGATGGCAATTGGAATGCTCCGGGTCTCTCCACGCTCAGGAGTCAAGCTTTGCCAAAATCGCGCAGCGACGGCTACATTGTTGACGAAGCAGTATCCACCGCAGAGAGAAGTCCCCGCGTGATGACCGGGTGGGCGGCTGCCAGTGAAGGGTCACTCAGTACGCAAGTCGCGACGATGAATGCGAAACTCGGCTGACCATAAGGCGAATACACCTGCCTTAGGTCCGCGAGGGCCTGAAGCTGTGGCAAGCTCCTGCGCACCAGATAGGACAACGCCAGCAGAGGCGATGACCGATGAATAGGTCGCTGCAGGTGTTGGGAGATATGTATTTGGAGCGAACCGGTCAATGTGACACGACTACTAACTCTTGGTGATGGGACAACTGAGATCAAAGCAATAGTAGCCTAGAGTCACATCGTTGAGAGTTAGAGAGTAACACTGAAGCACCGTATCGGCGGACCTGCTTGGGCAGTGGGAGAGAGGAACTCGATCTGAGTCTGACTTGGCTTGGGGAGCAGCTTCGGGTGGGGAAATATATCAGGTAGCACGGCATCCTGGGGGAAAAGGTAAGACGAAGGCTAAAAAGCCCGTTACCAGCGAGGAGAGTGGCGGTGGTACCGTGCTGCGTCCACTTCGGACCCAGTTGTCATATGCATCGCTCAGGTAGCGTAGATATTCCTCGCTATGTACCATCTGGACGTAACGGGGGATGTCCATCGGGAGGCTCAGAGACGACTCGGATGATGAGCTAGCCAACTCGAATGTAAACAAAGAGGGGTATCGTTCGAGTTCTTTCTTGATCACCTGCAAACGAGCAGGGCTCTCGAAGTAAGGAAGTTTGTCTCCGTCGATGATCTCATAGGGAGGGTTGTGCAGGAGACAATCAGGGTCCCAGAATACTTTCATGGTCAGGCTTGAGATTGGAATTTTTTCTTTTTTTTTTTTTGAAAGCGCTTTATAAAGACGCTCGTGGTTGCACGGCCACGGAGCACTGCCGGGTCTATCGAATCCCGGCCTCGCGGCTGATGTAAGCCGCGTGCCACATGGTCCTGCCACGTCACCCACTTTTGTAGTGGGAAGGGGTGGGATGTGAGGTTTTGGCTCTAACTATTCGGGGCTGGGGTATACGAGAGCGATGATGTTCCCTCATCCTTTCCCGGTGTGTGGGAAATCTCGCCGTGGTGGTGGTTTGATGCCAAGTGAGTCGGAGTCAAGCGATCTGAGATCAGTAGTTTAGGCCGAAGGCTTATCTAGATCGATCGATTGGATCGATCGCGCCAAGTTGAAATCGCGTCGCGTCTCAGGCTGTTCGGTTCACGGTGCAATCTCGGACTCACCAGTGTTTCCTCATTCATCTTCAATCGCCCAACCATGGTATTCCCCCTCAAATCTTCGAGTTAGTCCTCCATGAACTACTGTGTGGAATATAATTCGGATCTATCTGATCTGATCGTAGATCTGCATCGCAATGATGGGAGGCTACTCCTTCCTACTTTCCACAAGAATAATTCGGTGATATCTCTTGATTCGTCCGCTTCAGAGGCGCGTCTCATATTGAGAGCTTGGTCATTATAATTAAGGCTGTATATTTATAGGGAGAAGACGTGCCCGAGACTTTAGACAAGCATCGCCACCCAGGGACCAAAAGTACATATTTCAATTCCTTGTCTGCCTGGATTGATTCTAAATGTCTCGGAAAACAGAGGCCTCTACTGATGGTAAATACATCGACCACCTTCTCTGGATAATTGAACTAATCGGTTACTCGAGGTATAGCCACCACAAGGACACAAGCACGCCCCAGCTATGAAAGCAGCCGCACGAGTAATAATCGGATTGCTCAGTCAAATGTTCGCAATCTTCTCCATGTTTCGCGCATCGCTTCAAAGGTTCTCACCTCATTCCCCCTAGCGGCCATTGGCACCGCTGAAGTTACCAGAGGTGTTCCGCAAACCAGCCTCCGAGTCCTCGGATACTCATCTTTCCGCTCACCGTCCAACAAGTTCTTGCAACGGGCCACCACTGGGACGTCCAACAATTCAACCTCAAGGGTCTGTTCCACCGACAGCTTCTTTGCCTTTTGAAGGTCGACAACCTGGAGAATGGCGCATAATCGCCGATCAAAAGCCACCCACCGGACATTCCAGCATTTCTGAGTCTTCGACACTCTCGCCGGACTCTTCATTGGAATATCCTCGGCCTGACCACTCACGAAGTATTTCCACAGCACCGGAACGCCCTCCTCTCCTTGAAGGAGAACTCGCGTTGCCTCGCCGTATGATATGTCATTCTGCCCGTGCCCAGAAGCTCATGGAGCGCCTCAAGATCTCTTGGGGTGTTCAGTATGAACTTGCCCGTGGCGTGCTCGAAGAAAAGTGGACATGGGAAAACGTACTAACCAAGCTCGAACGCCTTCAGGGCCCCAATGCTGAGGCGGCTCCCAGAGTTCCGACCGTCATGTCGGAAGGTATAGGCGAGGGTGGCGCGGCTCGTCGCGCGGACTCCAGAGTCACGAATTCGGACTTATGGTGGGTTTGAGGACAAAGTACGGAGGCTGTGCGACTGACAGCGCCATATAGGAAGGAGTACGACCGAGAGCAAGGTGCCATCCTCGAGGGTCAATCGCGGGGGTTGGGCTTGAGAGGCGAGTGGAAAGGTGTGCCAGACTGGTACGGAGGTCGCATCGAGCAAGTCGTGAAGCTATCGAAAGTCGATGGCACCTTCACCTACCGCCTCCTTCGCCCTGCGCTAACAAAATCCACCCGCTTCGCTCGCTTCCTCGGCTCTCGGCGTATACTCAAGGTCAAGCTGCCGAAGAACCTCCGCTTCGAAAAGAACAGTGGTGTTATCGAGCACCTCAGTGGTCCGTTTGTCCTATGTGGCCGCGTCTTTGTGCCATTTGCATCCAAGGAGGGAAACGCGTACATGGTGGAGGTCGATGAAGACGAAGATCGTGAGCCCGATAGCGCTCAGGGGGACAATACACGCATGTCCCTTTGGGATTTTATTCAGTGGCACAACCCGTTCGCCTTGAACGAGAACCAGGTACGGGCATTGCGTCGCTCCTACTAGTATATCTTTTTACTAGCTCTGCGCCACAGGCTTTGAGCAAGTGGTCATCGCGGTTTGACCTTGGTCTCTCGACGACTGTCCCCGTCCTCCAATTTGAGCCCAGGAACATCGTGTTTATTGAGGATATTCGTGGGTGCCTCGCCTGATCTACACAGATATTTTAACGAGCTGTTTCCCCCCAGACGCACCTCATAACGAGGGGGAAAAGGTCCCCACTGAGAAGATCCTCACCGACGGGTGCGGGTTCATAAACGGGGCGGCGTTAACGCTCATAGCACGACGCCTAAATCTCCCAAGCCGCCCGACTGCAGTACAAGGCCGCGTCGCTGGTTCAAAAGGACTCTGGATCCTACACCGTGAAGATCGGTCTCATAAAGAACCCCCGCGAATCTGGATCCGGAATTCGCAGCAGAAAATCAAGCTCCCCAGGCTGGAAGAGGGCGGCGCACATGTCATCTTCGATGTGATTACTCAGTCCAATCACATCAAGGTCCCTGCCCGTCTCAATTACCAAACGGTCATCAACCTCGCGGAAAATGGCGTCGATTCCGGGGTCTTTGAAGGCCTGATGCATGATGGCCTGACCCAGACGTTTTCCTCCTTCACCCAATGGGATGGCCCTGGTGCTATGCCATTGCTCTGGAGAGAAGTCAATAACCTGGGGAGCGTTACGAAGACACGCCTACAGAAGATAGCACATGGGTTGGAGCGGGCGATCGGTCTAAGCAGCCGATTTGAAATGGATCGAAAAGGCGAAGAGGACGACCCGAACTCGAATGATGAGGACCCATCACTGGACAGTGATCAGGAGAAGTCGCTATACGGAGCAGTCCTGGAGTTGATCCAGGCTGGATTTGACCCCAAAAGCTCCCCGACATTGAACGAGAAGATGCGATATGTGGTCAGCCAGGCTATGGGTCGACATTTAGATAAATTTCACCTTGATGTCCGTCGGTCCGCTGAGGCCTTCATTGTGCCAGGTGCGTCAGGGGTCAGTTACTCTCTGCTTCTCAACTTACATTTCCACAAATTGTCCAGACCCTTTCAACGTCCTAGAGGAAGGGGAAATCCACTTCAAGTCGTTCCAAGAGCTAGGCGACCCGTTAACAGAAACGAATGTATATTGCATTCGGGGTCCTGTTCTCGTGAGTTTATTAGGTTGCAGCCAATAGCGACGACTAACTCTACACAAGGTTAGCAGAAATCCAACGATGGTCGCCTCGGATATCCAAAAGGTGATTAACGACCTCGTGCTCGATTGATTTTCGTCGAGCATTCCTGCAGGTTGAGGCAATCGAGCACGAGCAGTTGGCAGACTATGTCAACGTCGTCGTATTTTCAACAAGGGGGTCTCGCTCGTTAGCTAGCTTGCTCGCTGGTGGTGGTTCGTCCTCTCCTTTCCCGAGACCCAGCGATAAAAGTTGACCTCGGAAATTTCCATCCGTCTAGACTATGATGGAGGTGCGCTTTGTTGCAAGTCATTTCTTTCCATCCGAGATTTACAGGGAACCAAGACACGGTGATGGTCAATTGGGATCCATCTGTAGTCGAGATATTCAAGGAGCCCAAGATCGTTGACAAGCCACGTGGCCTTGAAGAGAGATACTTCGAGGAGCATGTGGAGCGTGTCACATCGTTCCACCATCGACATGCAGACTCAAGTCCTGATGAAGCTCAGAGGTCGTTGTTGTCAGCCATGCTCGGTAGCCTCGAGAACGCAAATGTCGGCATGTACAATAAGTATCATGCCAATGCGGCCTACACAAAGGGATATTCGCATCCAGAAACAATCCGACTTGCGTATATGTACGCACATTTTCTCTTGGTCGGCGAAGTCTAATATCTTGTAGGTTTACGACCTGCCTCGACTCGAGGAAGACGGGCCACCGCGTCCGGAAAAACGTCCTCACCCAAGACGCCAAAGACTATGGATGGGGCTTGCCGGAATGTATGCATCATGTGGAGACGGACGAATGGAGTCAGAGTCAGAGGGGCAATGTCAAACGAGACAAATCCCTCGCCCCATTCGTCCTCGATTCGTTACGGAGCTTTGGAGAGCGTCTTGCAGACGCCTTTCTGGGGGAGTACGAGAGGCTCAGTAGCCAACCTGGAGTCAGCAAGTTCACAACTCCAGATCCTCACCTTTTCGAGCCGCACCAGCGGATCGTGAGGAAACTCACAGAGATGGAATCGCTTCCAGGGGCAAACATCAGCGAGTTTATCCTGGAAGCACGGAGGGAACTCCGCATGATCGAGAGCCATGTCGACAAAATGAAGGCACAATGGTCTTCTCCCCTAACTCCCAAGAAGAAATCCGGGTCTACGCGAAACCGCGAGATAGATGCTCTTCGGATAGAGTTTGCCTCGGGTCCGGATGTTCTTCACCTGTCGCTGCTTGGTGATATCCCGGCGATCCGCGCGTCATACGCATACAGGCAGTGCAGGGCGGAAAATCCCAAATTCGCCTTCGCTATGGCCTTCGAGGAGCTTTGCAAGATCAAGGCTCAGGAGTTGGGAGGGACAATATTGAGCCGCGGGTTGGCCGAGCTCATGACAATTCCCAAGACCGCAGTGCGCACGCTTTCCGCGATTCGCTCACTGACATGATACTGTACTTTCTCTTTCAGTTACTCTCGCAGTTTATGGCACATACCATTCATCATTGAGCTATTGAGAACTTGAGGTGACGTTATGAGGTGACCAGGGAGCAATCCCGTCGTTTTGTCTGTTTCTGGGCCCATCACACATATCTTGAGTAAGGTGTTCCGTGTGCATACGGCGATCGCGCTTTGAGCGACTGTTTTGGCGTCTCTTTCGCGCGACCAAATCCTCGTGTCATTCGCTCGCAAAGCACCTAGAGGGGGGTGAGTAGAGATTGAGGCGCTGATCACACAAGGTGACGGTAAATGCATATCTCATTGTGGTATTCAGAGTGACACCGCTCACTCGAGAGATACTAGTCTCAGATAGATGTATCATTTCGCTGACATTCCCGCCTGTAGCTGACGAATGATGTTAAATGAGATGGTGAGATGTGTCTCTCGATGTCCGCCCCATTACTGCGTCTCGGATGCAACAACACGGCACCCATTAGAATCGGAGATTCGCTGAGGCGTATTGCAATAATGATGTAGCTGGCGAAAAACCCAATGGGCAAGCCGCGGGTTACAGGCTTCGGAGGAAATGTTTGGCTAAGGCAGGGAGCTAGTACCGGGTGATGGCGTGTTCCTCGCTGCGGGTACAAAGGTACAAAGGAAGATGAGAAGACGGCCCGGGGAAGACTTGCACGTGTGCCGTACGTGGGGGCTGTGCTGACACTGCCCCCTGCGCTGGTTTTATCTTTTACTGTAACTCATTGCTATCTCTTAACTTCAGTCTTCTTTTCTTGGCTTGGAACTTTTAAACATCAAATCCACTTTCATGGGTCGCTGGTCCCAATATGACGAGGTTAGAACCTTTTCATTATCTGGCCTCTCTAGGCATGACTACCAGAATCTACAGGATGACTATCGGCTCCCGGAGGGCTTAGAACGAGTTGGCTACGACGCTGATTCAGGCAAATATTTTTTCCGCGACAAGGAGGGGCAGCTATGGGAGGGACAGGAAGGGGAGCGCTTTGGAGAGATGACACGAGGTACGCCTGCATTTTCAATCCTTTGTTTTGTGAGGGATTCCAACATACGAGTTGCAGTCTCGGTCACTGCCGCGGCCACTCAGGGTGACGGGAATGATGTGGAAAATGGACCTCAGGGTGAGGATGGTTATGCGCTGCTAACGGGAGACGATGTAAGCGTTTTTACTCCCTGCGCTTCTGAATCACGGACGGTTAACCCCATATGCAGGACGGTGCAGTCCACCGACGGTATTCGAGCGGCAGCCCCTACCGAGTGCTCTTCCCATTCTGTCTGGTCATCGTCGTCGTGTTGCTACTGGTTTGGCGGCTGGCCGTCTCGCCTGGTTTGATACCGGTCAAATACGCAAAATGCCCCGAGGGAAGTTCACGTGTGGTCGTCGTGGCTGGAGACACGTGTTGGAAGATTGCTGAGGCGCACGGGTGTGGGTTAGAGGCGCTGAGAAAGGCGAACGCAAAGCTGGTATGTGAGAGATTGATGCCTGGAGACCAGATTTGTGTGCCGTCAGCGCTGGATTCGTAGATTTGCGGGATGACGTCAGTCCAGAATCCATTTTATTTTAATCATCACGCGATTTCTACCCTGAGCCCTTGTAATTCTTTCTTTTCTCACCCACGACGTGTCTTGGTTTCCCTAATGGCATACGATTCCCTTCTCAGACGTGGCTATTTCAGTAAGTCCGACTTTGATGATGCATGCACACGGCGGTCTCACTCCACAACCGTTCAGCCTTCTTTGGTGTAATCGTAGTCATCGCAGTCATTGAGGTCGGGGCCCACGCAACTACCACATTGTTCAGCAGTCTGACCCTTTCCTGCTACAGTTAGCCATATCTGCATGGTTGACCTCACGCTATGCCTCTCATCGCAACTTTCTGTCCACTACCGAGCGCGACCGTGTGCATTTCCTCCTGTTTTGCTCCATCTGGACGACGGTTCTCTCTCCAATATTCCCCGTGCTATTGATTCAGGATTTGGCACTACTCGCGACGGGCATCGCTGCTCATGTTATCTTGTACGTCAACTTGTTATCTTACAAATCGAAACACCATAGATAGCCATCTCCTCTGTAGCCTCCTCCTATCGTGGGTATTTTGGCTCTCGGGGGCTGCTGCTCTCACTGCTTCTCTTGGAGGAGGACTTGACTGCAAGTACGTGGCAAACACATTTATTCATCCCACTCTCAGCACTCATGATGAGGAAGTTTCGGCTTCATTTATTGCGGTCAGTTGAACGCCCTCGAGGCGTTTGCTTGGCTCGAATGGTGAGATTTTTCTCTCCAAAAACCATGGGGTTCTTATCGCACCCTTTTCCTAGGGTTGTTTTGACGGTTGGATTCATATATGTTTTGGTGATTGCTGTACGGGCCAAACAACGAGGGGAAGGATATGACGGACCACTCCTCGCCTAATGGGTTGATGTCACGTGATGATTATTTATGTGTCACGATTTGTCTACCTTTTTTTTTCGAAATCAGTCTTTGGTCTTCGGTCCCAGTAGCGAGTGTCTATCTTCCCCAAGAGAACGTCGAAAACAAGCCTTGCAGGTCATGATTTACTTCTGATCAAACGAGCTTCCTCGTTGGAACGTGAAACAACTTATGGGAATGCGGTGCTGCATTCATAGCTTTGATCACGACGGCTTGTGGACGTTGTGGATCATTTCTGTCCACAAGGCCGCTTCCTGGCCCCTACTAGCTTTGTCCCTATATCGTAACTCCGGCAATATTGGGGCTATGGTCGCTTTTGTATGTTTGGCCAAAGCGATGGCGATGTCAAAGCCAACCACAACCACAAATGCTCTTGATGTGGCACACAACTATGTCCGTATTTATTGTGATGCAGACACAATCGTATTTTCGCTAGTCCTTCCATCCCCCGACACCTTTTCCCTCCACCCATTCATCTGCGGCATACGTCACAAAGATGCTGCCCTTTCCAATCTTCCTTTTACTACTCTTTAGTGCGACAATACTTGCGCCGTCACCTCATTCGATAATCAGTTTTATCAGGACAGCGACCCTTCAGTCATCTGCATGGATTACCCTGCCTACGACTGTCTCGTCCTCGGTTCCTCGTTTGCCTCTCGAGACGATTCCAGAGCTTCCCATCCTAATTCCTCAAGTCTTTCTCGATACCTCACTGACTACCTGTGGACCAAGTCCCACGCATGAGGCACTTAGTAATACCACCATTTCGTATTCGTCCATACATGCGACGGATGATCATCCCCTCAATATTGCCGTACTGCTCGTGGTTCTATTGGTCATGTTCAATTACCTCGTATGGTCCTCCTTATTCACCGTTTCTCCTGACTAAAAGTTGGGACAGGTACACAAGTTATTGGTAGATGACCCCAACCCATCTCGTGCAGAGGGAATGTCAGAACAGCTGGTGGTACGCTTGCTTAGTGGGCAACTTCCTCTGACCATGTCGCTCACTTCTCTTTCCTGATCACAGGTGTTCCCAGCTTCAGCCGTCGCAACTTCACCATCCCAGGAATCTATGCGTCATCACGCACCGGTAGTCGATGAGACACCATCCCCTTTTCTCTCGGTCGATACAGAACGATCTGTCTCCAAATCCCTCGAACATGAAAGAGCCGCCCTTGAAGTCACAATCTTATCACAACCTTCTACCCCTTTTTGGCAGTCACTTCACGTACTTTCACGGGACTTCTCGCTGGACAACTCTGGAAAAACAACGGGCGACGACTCGAGTCTGACGACATTGTCTCCTTCGGATTCCACGCTATTTGATTATCTGTCAATCTCCGTGATTTCTTCTCCTGATTTCAAAGCTCCGAGCACCGTGTCGGTCGCCTCATTAATTGAGATTAGCCATCTGGAACCAGAGCCGCCGAACAACACCCCCCTGGTTTCTGAGGCGACGAAAGGAGACACCCCCGCACGACTCGACCCGTCGAATGTTGCACGAGTTCCGGAACCAGAAACCGGAAGCACACTTCATGACAACCCCATGTCTGCTTCCGCCATTGAGGATGCTCCCGATTTCGGTGTCGATGGGGAAGGCGTGTCTAGTCACCAACAACCCGAGTCTGAAAGCGAAAGCGATGACGAGGAGACATTCGATTATAGAGGAGTCGATTGGACACCAGAAGTACTGAGGACCACACCTGCGCCTACGACCGAAACTCAAGCCCCTTTGCCTGACCTTCACCCTCTGTCAGAGTCTCATTTTTTCGAACGCGCCCTGTCTCCATCAGCGAAGTCCGCTGCGAGAGCATGCGCCGCTAGGTATGCATTGGATGATATTCAAGTTGGAATTAAGGGCCGAAGGGAAGACAAAACTACGTCCATTACAAGGTGCACGTCGGTCAGTGACTTCGGTGGCACCCTCGAGGCCACTAAAATAACTCACGGTAATTATTCCGTTGGAATCGTGTTATTTTTCTACATTAATTATGTTCCTCAGCGCTTGCCATCCCTGACGATCGGACCGCAATTCCCCGACGCGATAGTTTGGGTAGCGACATCCGTGAGCATTCCCCAATATAATTGGTGTCTACCCGTCTCACATGGGAAACCTATCTCTACCAGCTCACCATCAAGTAACATTGAGAGCAGATGCGCCCATTTTCAAACCACGCAATTCCGGAAAGCATGAAGAGGACCGGCGGCTGCACTCTGGTTTGAAAGCTTCCACCCACACTCCTAGGAACGAGGAGACATTTCAGGAGGGTCGCGTCGGGGTTTCTGAGTCGACGGGCGCGATAGGGCAAGAGTACGCACCCGTGGCTACGCCTGAAACTACCCCCGGCTCTCCAGAGTCATCTATCGATAACTGCGAGTTCCAAACATGCCTGGATGCGGTGGAAGAGTCAAAGTCGTCTGAAATTGCACAGCTCACAAGATCAATTTCACCAGTGGTCTCGAGCGGAATTCATGCTTCCATCCACGCACCCCGGAGTAAAATTGATCAGGTGCTTGACGAGAACACGGAGAAGTTAACGACGCAGCCGTCTCTCACTACGACTCGTTCGACTCTAACGGATAACAGAATGCAAATCGGATTAGCTGGTTCGATACATGCCCCCGGCGCACGCTGCAGCACACCTCACCAAGCTGGCCCAAGCTCATCCAAACATTCTGCCGACGTGCCGAACTGGGCGGCTATCGCCAGAGCCGAGGACTCCTCGAAAGCATCCCGAGGTAGCCGCCCGGCTCAGAGTGACAACCCGTCAAATCCGGCACTCGACAAAGAAGGAACAGAGGTGCCGACGACAACGAGGTGCGCCGCCAAAGATCAGGAGGAAGAAGGTTCCATTGACAACTCCGACGGACCTTCGGATCACGCAGACGATCTGGAAGACAAAACGGGCTCCGGCGAGACCGACAATGGACTTGATGAACTGGACGACGAACTGAATGAACAAGACTCCACGACGCGATGCAGGCGGAATCGTCGTCGTGGCAAGCCTCGGCGGCGCCGGCAAAGTGTTCCTTACGTCCCACCGCCGCGAATGCAGAATCTGACACAGCACCCTATCGTCAACCTTCTTGCGGCGCAAGCGCAGGCGCCGCCCAACGCTTTCGCCCCGCCGCCCGCCGCCTTGAGCGGGCAATACTACACCCACGCACACCCACCACCACCCACCCATCATCCCACTTCAGTTCTGGATCCTATGGTTCCGCCAAATGCCATGCATAACCACCTCGGACAGCATCCTCATTATCGCCACTCACCGCAAACGGCAACCCATTACCCCTCTCACGCTCCTGGCTTCCAACCGCCTGGTCCTCATAACCCGATGTTCTATTATCACATACCCCACGCCCAGAATTTCTCCCCGCAAGCGCCGTTTATCTCGCTGTACGGACGCTAGTTTCGTTTTTTTTGTTTCTGTCTTCTTACTACTCGAGGATATCAACTCTATATGTACCCTTCAACTACCCCACCACCTTCTCTGCATCACGATGCATTAATAGATACCTCTACGAACATACTATACTCTTGGGCATCGCGGCACTTGTGCGGCAACACTCACACCGGCTCGCAATTCCTTGGACACCTCCCCGGTACTATTAGCTGAAATATAGTAACGTGTGTGCCTCTGCAGGTCACAAAGTACTGGTCAGAGTCATTCATTTTCAACGACAGGCGCTCGCGTGGTCATAGACGTAGATGCGTCCGCCATTATCGCCGCTGAGGGGACGTTATGAGAGTCAGAAGGCATTTTGTTTGTACAACGGTGTACCCACACTATGAGCGGTTTTTCTCCGTTGCAAGGATCACCAACGGAGAAGTGGCCGATGTCAGAGTTTGGCTGCGCGAGCACCTCGCCGTTCGAAATATCGTCTGCCGACCTGCGCACATCCCAGAAACGGACACAACCTTTCGCACAAACACAGAGATATGAGCGATGAGGTGAGTATGTGATGAAAGCGCTCACCGTCGGACCCGCCCGTCACGACACCCAATCCCCTTCCGCACCACCCGTTTACCCAGACAGCGTCTACGATCCCCCATCTATCTCCACTTAAACAACAGTCCTCTCCCCAATGCAGAAACCTTCGCATAGGTTCCCTGCTGCGCCCCATGAACCGAGAGTCGTATACGTGTAGCTCATCGTCACTACGAGCGACTGCGAGCAGCAGTCCGTCAGGACTGAAACTCACAGCCCTCACTTCGCTTTCGCGCGGTTCAGACTGTGAGGAACCCGGGCCGACATCGAACCCGTCCAAGGGGATCTCCTGCATGGGCCGTTGCCCATCCTTTCGGCGGACGTCGTATATTCTCAGGAGATGTGCGGCGTCACGAGAAGCGGTGCATAAGGCCAGTCGCGCGCCTGTGGAAAACATGGTCAGTCGATTTGGAATACCTGGTTAAGAGCTGGGAAGTTAGTACCGTCAGGGTCCAAAGCCATAGCGTCACCACTTTCTTTAGCGTTCAACTCGTAGACACGTCGTCCTTGATCGGCATCGAACGCGATATGGTATCCAGTGTAATCGCCTATGCCCTGTGATTCAGAAGAGGCAAAAAGTGTGTCGGCGGAGGCACCCTGGCCCCAGACGATGGCGCCAACTGAATGCTGCGCCTGCGGTGGGGCAACATGCAACTCCACCGGGTCTCCAAGTGGGCCGTGAGAATGGGGTTGGTGGACATAAACCAAACTAAACTAGGTAAGAGATCATTCCCTAGCTAACTCAGATGGACACATACCCATTCATACATGTCACGGCCATCAAGGAATCCTTTTCCCTGTATACCACATCATGTGGAGCCCTGGGATACTTGTCTAGGTAGAATAAGAACTTGTGGGGCAAATGAAACTGCTGAGATACTGACAACAACCCTCATCCACTTTTTTGCCATCCTGCCACAGCTGAACAGAGCCATTATTCCCAGCTGATGCCATGAAATGATTCCTAGTTGGGGAAACATGGACAATGGTGTGATGCCACTGAGATCTCTAGAGGTGTACAACATACCAATTAGGATCAAAGCTGAGATCATTGACAGTATAGCACTTGAGACATATTGGCTCAACTTGAGTGGCCCCGGATTGGCTTGGAGACTCAATAACACAGTGCCCATGCAAGATGACTACAAAGCTTCAGTCATGCTCACAAAGGCAAATGTTGGGTTCATGATGCTTACTGCTTTGGTCCCTGCTGCCATCTTGCCACATCTGCAATGTACCCTCACGGTTATAACGGTCATCATGGGGTTGTACTATTCACCTATGAGCAATTTCAACAGAGATGAGTTCTAAAACTCAACTCAACCATACCAGCATGTCCCAAGTCATCGGGTTGGCCTCCTGATGTTGCACTGGAGACAGCAATACACCCAGCACTTTGGATGATTTTGTTGATGGCTGTCAACAGGACAGACAGGTTACAATAGTGCATCACATAGTAAGAGAACTTACCACCTCCTGCCATCCAGAAAGATGTCGTCAAAGGGGACAGCCCAAGTGACCAACATGGGTTGACCCTGAGGCAACTTTGCTTCGTCACAGGGAGAAATGTGACTTTCTCATGCCGCTGCCGGATTTGAGCGCTTTGAGCAACTCGACGTGCCTATGCCATAACAAGTAGATTAAAGAACTGAGACAGATAACCAATAAGATTGCTTACTGTCACCCAAATAAAGTCCTTCCGCATCCCACCTAACCTTGGGGGTACGATATACTGAGACTCAACGGCTGAGCCATGGACCACCTTGGGTATTGTGCAGGTCGCCAGTCCCCTACTCCTATGACCAAGACCCTGGTCTGCTCCGCTCAGGCTGCCGATCTCCGTCTTTGTCTCCGTCTCCGTCTTCACAGCTGGCGATATAAGCCGATCGGTCCTGGCCCGTTTTGGCTACAAACAAGTTGTTGGTTTCATGAACGAGGTAATGTGAAAGCTTACCGGTCGGCCATCGGAATCGGAATCGACGTCGATGACATCGTACTTTCTTTCAGTTGGGGGGCAAAGATGAGAATGTCTTAGGATGGGTTCAGATTTGGGTCGCAGTGATGCCAGTGTAGCCGGATGTCGCGGTCCAGAGCCTGCGGCGTTGAGATTAACGATCAACTTGCTAGTGCCGGGCTGAGGGCGGTCATCTGAGTCAGAGCTATCGATGACTATGAATTCCGGTGGACTCATGGTCCAAGTTCAGCTTAGAGATGTGTCGCTTTTACGCGAACCCGACATGCGGTGTAGCGGTCGCGAACCATACAGTAGCGAGGATTGAGTAGGCTTCATTACTCAATCGACAACGTTTCATCTACACTGTATTACGTCATGCACCTTTTCGCCTTCCAATCAAGTCTGCCAACCTTGATGCAGCGACGCCATGCTCTGTGCTTCTACTCTGCTTGATGGTACCCTCACCAGCCTCTTGATCCAAACCTGGCCCATGCACACGTGAAGGTTTGGGACCTCTTATTGTTCGTCCACCACCAAGCACAAGGGAGAACCGTTTTGCAAGACCTTCACCTTTCGCATTTGCTCGAGCAGTGACCGGAGTCGTCTGTAACCCCACAATGGGTAAAGAAAAGCGCTGCTGTCGACGCACAGTGTCTTCATTCCGTGGTGTCGATGATGTTGGAAGAGACGTAGCCGCAGTCGGAAGGGACGCTGCGGACTGTGGACTTGAACCGTTTGCAGACTCATCCGTCTGTGCAGTGAAATGGGAGGTACTCAGACTAGGGGTCACCTGCGGGTTTTCTTCTTGGAAGTCCTCAAGGATGTGGAGAAATGAAGGCGGTCGGGATGCGGGCCTTATGCGGAACGCTGGGTGGGAAAGTTCGCCTTGCTCACCATCATCCTCTATGGATAGGCTCGAGAGGCGCGCGTTTGCAGACACGGCATCATCTACGCCCGCGAGTTCACGATTTGAGCTCCCCCTATCGATAGCCATGAGTAGCGAAGGTGGGCGAACGAGCGCAAGAGCTGGGGTCGACTGCCAGGAGGGGAAACTAGATATCGTGAAAGTTGGGGTCGAGGACGCATTATTGGGAGAGTCCGAGGGCGTGAGCACCGGAAACACCGTTTCATAACACGCATCACAGGCGCGTGCGGGTTTCCCAGGTTCCTTAGCATCTGAATCAAATATGTAGAAGATCTATACAGAACAGTTTTAGTCGGATCAGTAAATCTCTTGCGGAACCAACATACGCTTCCGGAACAGCTCGCACAGACGCAGCGCCCACACAATCTACAATGGTGCCGCCTCCTTCGCCAGCCAAATGGCCTTCCGCAACGCATGCAGCTTTCCGTCCTTCCGTCTGGAATCCACACAGCAGGTACAAAATGCTCGACCCTGCCGCGTCTTGGCCCATTTCGCTCATCTCCAGGAAGATGTGGCAGAGCCTGGAGAGTCCGTCGCAAGTGGTTTGTGGACGCAGACGACGAAAGAGTTGAATTTGGATGAGTCACATTCAACGATGCGAGTAACGCCGCTTTCGCGTTCCGTATTGCCGTGCTCCACTCATCACGTTCACGTTCACTAGCTACGGAGACAGAAATCAGAGAAGGCAAGAAGTGGCTTCGAAATGTTTACCCGCGTAAACGGCAAATGAACCCTCGGGACTCCAGACCTCGAGTCTGCATTCTTCTCCGACCTCTGTCGGCGGGGTGACGACGATTTCCAGGTCAACAAGTTCTACTTTGCCTTTGAACCACCACCTCTCATCGCAGCTGGTGCTGCTCGCCTGGCGTTTCTTCGCTCTAGTCGGATTAACGACATACCGGCTGGGTGGTGCGCTGGGACTTGAACGAGTGGGTGAAGCAGGCTGCGAGCATCCATCCCCAGAACCGCCTGCTTGTGCTCGGCTGCGTAGTGCAGACAGCTCCGCTTCGCTGCGGCTACGCGAACGCACCATCACGATTCGCGAAGACAGTCCAGCTTTGACTACTTGTCGATCCCAACGTTCAGCGGCTTCGCTGTCACCCTTATCAAGATTAGCAATCCAGAGAAGACAATCGGAGAACAGCAGGAAGTCATGTTCTTTTGGAAAAGAGCCGCGTTCGAGTTGGATGAGTGAGCCTCGCTTGAGAAATGTACGACCGGGGGCGATGAGCTGGAAGGGAAGGTTCGGCGTACTACGCTGGAGAGCTAGAAGACCAAGAGTTTGAGCGTGCATGTGGAGTGATGCATTCATGGAAGTCGTGACTAAGAGAATATCAACTGATCTGATGAAAGGAAATTCAGAGCACCACATACTCTTGGAAACAAGTGCATGGACGTTCATGAGAGAGGAATATTCGGGATCATCTACGTTGGTGCAGTTGATGAGATCCTTTAGAAGAAGAAGGTATCTTGGACAACGCTGAACAATTGTGAGAAGCCAGTCCCGTAGCTTGAGTTTTCCGCAACGAGGATCGGCTTCCTGTTTGGCGATAAATGTGGAGAATGCTGTGTTAGTGTTGATGGAAGCCGTCAAAGCAGCTAATGATGCGCTGAACGAGGTAACAAATGGTGTATACAAAGACAGATATGGAAAATGCGACAGGAGAACAGGAGACAGATGTGGTGGAGAACTAGTAGAGGGTAGCTGAGTGGGGGCTTCAGGGTTAACGTTGGGATGAAGGTGTTCATGGAGAGAAGAAAAAAATGCGCGATGAAGATTCCAGATGTCGATAAAGTTGGAGAACACGGAGGTGAGATTCGTGCGGTCAAGGAGAGAATGTGGGGTATCGAGTGCGGCGACAATGGGCGTGAGAAATAGCTGTTGGACCCACGATACTCAATGAACACGACCGTGATAGCGTTCGAGGAAGTTCAGCTTACTTCATAAATAAGATCGAGGCCTTGTACGTATGTTCGTTCTGTTTCATAGAACTCCTGAATGACCTTGCACCGCTTTGCGTCGCGCTCTTTATCAAGGGCGTGATGGCCGCGTCTCCGAGGGCCCTTCCGGTGAGCATCTACAGAGGTTCGTCTGGACCTAAACTTCTTGCTTGGAGAAGCAATCTGGCTCTGGGATGTGCCATGCTCGGAGAGGGACTCGAATGAGGCAAAGCTAACGACGGACTGCCTGTTCAGATTGAGATTGGGAGCGGTGGGGAGAGACATGCGACGAAAGGGCAGATGGGTTACAAGGGGTTGTGGTGAGAGAGACGACACTGAACCACTGTCCGGATCGGTGGAGGGGAAAAATAATTGGGCGGAGGAAGACATTGCATGGATGTGGGAGACGTTCAGCTCCGCACTGTGGCTATATCGTGTGTGCGCATACATCCACCCGACACCCGAAACAGCTTGCGCGCCCGCGCCTTCCAAAAAGGGCTACATCCCTTTCTCGGCCCCGATACGACGGGCTCGTATTCGGCACGAGCCGAGAACTGTACAGTTTTGTCCCAGGCTACAGGCGCCAACGCCAACGACCAACCAACTGACGCCACCACCGCAACCGCCAATTGTCCATCCAGTGTCCATCCTCATCACATCGACCGTCGATATGTCATCTGACCTCGAATGGCTTCTCCTGCGTGTATGCGAACCGGTATCAACATACTATTTTCAACTGACGTTGCCATAGGGGAATAATTCCTTCGTCGTCAAGCGGCTCGCTGGCGGCCCCATTCTTTCAAAAGAACGTGTGAGTCACTTTGTCAGGCTCAATGCATATTGCGACTTACAACTTGGCAGGGAAACCTCCTCAATATTCACTCACAAAAGTTTTCTGGTCTCGCTAATACTAAGGTTAGTCTATCGTGCCCCACCTTCACCGTGTAGTTGAACTGTTCTTTTTTTATCAGACTATCGACGTGAACCCGTCGGCAAATGGCACCGCTGTTATCCACCGCAAAAAGTCCAGCTCCCCACGTGCTGTTCGTTCTGCGTACGCTTCCACTGTCATTGGTACTCGGACTGGCCCGCGTCGCGCCCTTGGCATTGCTGCACAACCATCCAAACGAGGGTATCGTCCTGATCTCCGTAGGGTAAGCTTGTGCCTAAACTTTTCCATTCACACAAGATTGGTTCCGCTGTGAAAAACCCGCATTCTCGTTAGAACCCACTGGAGACGTTGTCGGACGTCATGAAGGATGGGTGTGGACATGTTTTGCAAGATAAATCCCTACCCAGATGGAGCCGATCAAACTCCTCTGAGTTGTCGTCATACGCTATCGGGGCTCGTTCGATGATAGGCGCGAGTTGCCGACGAATTGGCGATGACATTGCTAGTTCCCAACATCCTATTTTTTCCTCTCTCACATGTTGTCCACAGACTATCGTTTCTTGACTAACTTGATTCGATTAGGCAGCCCTCGCTCGTGTTTCTGCCCTCATGGCAACGCAAAGGGAACCAAAAACAGCCCCGCCAAAGAAAGTCCGCGGCAAGAAAGCGAAGGCATAAGGCTCACTTTTGCTGATGTCACCTGCGCGAACATTGCACAAAGATCAATACGATGTCCTTTGTTGCACGTTTTTAAGTGATACTATGAGTACGTGGACGCAAGCAAGGTACATGTCCCAGTAAGGTTGTTCAGATTTGTTAATTTGTGGATTGGTTGCATATGTCCTTCCTCGAATGCCTATGTATTGTACGGTTGTTTCTTATCCATCTTTGTGACCTCACTTCGTTGTATCGTTTTCAGCGAGAGTCAAAAATGGGCGAGACATTTGCAACCTTTGAATATGGCCTCGCATCCCACTGAGCATTTTATCCGGCGCTTCGTCAAGAAGATATATGGTTCGAGGACGGGTACCGTTCAGTTCGTCGTCGCGCCCTTGATTAACTGGTAAAAGTGTACACAAGGCACACGCTCCTGAATGTTCGCCGCAAGTGATGAGGTACGGTGACGGGCAAGCGTTGAACGTTGAACATTGAACACACGCCAGATGACTCGGATAGCTTATATACACATACACTATAGCCCTCCCTTCTCCTACAGATGGGGTCGCCCATCCCAAGTAAAGATAAAAATACATACAGCACGACAACCTCCGCTCCTCGCGTCATGATCAACTTCGAGCTTCAGATAGAAACCTTGCCCCCTGGTTGGGAAATACGGGCATTGGTACTGGATGCACCACTCTGTTCTCGACGCTGCCAATTCTCGTCCACCCTGCGTTGTGGATTCTCGCGCAGACGTCGCTCGTTTTCATGCGCACTGTGACTCTTGCGACGCTCCCTTTTGGGAGGCGCTTCTTCTTCATTGCGTGTATGCTCGGTAGTCGGTTCGGTTCCAGGCGCAGAAGGACGAGGGTAGTCCGCAGGCTCTCCAGGTGATGCTGCGACGGCCTCATCGCTAATTCGTGGATACGAATTAGCGAGATACAATGAATCGTTATATATTTGACGTCAGATATTCAAGTCATGAACGCATCACGAAAAACTGACACTTGGGTGTTTGCCCGAGCACGAGTAGGAAGGGATAAACGTCTTCCCCCGACTCTCACTGTAGATCGTACGTGAGGCTAAGGATCCAACCATTTTGACTGTAGAGACATACTAGCGGGAGAATGCTGGGACATCGCTTTGGGGTCTAGCTGATGGTAACACGGTGTGACCGACCTGCGAGTCGCGAGTCGGGGGATGTGATGCCGCCTTATTCATCCATACTGACGTCATTGTGTCTACTCGTGCCATCCGCCAACAGCGATCATCCATGTCCGGAACAACTCTTGAAAAGGTTTCATCATACAAAGCCTTCGGGGGCGAACTCACCAAGTACAAGTTCAAAGTAGGTTGAATTAGATGCAACCTCTTTCCCATTTGGTCCTCACAGGTCTTGAACTTGCCCCCCCCCTGCTAGTCTGCGGCTCTCGGTGGTTTAGATGCGAGGTTCAATCTGTTCTTGCCACCAGACGCCGCAAATGCCAAGGTCCCACTCCTTTTCTACTTGGCCGGTTTGGTCTGCACCGAGGATAATGGGTACGCTTTGTCTGATCAAATACCATGACTCGGATACATACCACCATTCAGCGCTCAGAAGGGAAACTTTCTTCGCCCCGCTGCAAAAGAAGGAATCGCTATCCTCTTCACTGATACTTCTCCGCGTGGCGCAGGCATCGAGGGCGAAGATGATGAATACGATTTTGGCACAGGTGTGGCCCATACCAACTATAGTGAAACCTGCACACGATTTCACGTCCTCTCACGGATTCATAGGAGCCGGCTTCTACCTAGACGCCACAAATCCAAAGTATGCCCTCCATTACAACATGCGCACGCACATCCAACTTGAGATACCACAAGTTCTGGAAATTTCTGGTCTACCCATCGTGAGACCCTGTCATTTGTTCCTCTCGCCACCTTAGCTGACCCGGCGGTGCAGGATCTCACACGCATATCCATATTCGGCCACAGCATGGGTGGCCATGGGGCATTGACGACATATCTCGCGTCCAAGGCGAAACAGTACCGTTCTGCGTCGGCCTTCGCACCTATATCGAATCCCGTCAACGCACCGTGGGGACAGAAAGCTTTCACAGGTTACCTCCAGGGTGGTATCCAGGAGGCGAAATTACAATACGACGCAACCGAGCTCATTAGCAAGCATTCTGAACCCGTCCACATTCTTATCGATTACGTTCGTCGTAGTTGCTCTTCATCGGTAGATTACTGACGGACGTTCGAAAAACATACAGGGAACCAGTGACGGATTCTACAAATCCGGCCAGCTTCTTCCCGAGAACTTCCTCAACGCCGCACGTGAGGCAGGTTACGACGGAGTCCAAGTACGTGTCAGAGAGCACGAGGGATATGATCACAGCTACTACTTCGTAAGCACGCACATCGAGTTCTTCCAGCTAAGGCTTTCTTAGCTCGCCACTGGTTTAGATTTCCAGCTTCGCGGAAGATCACATACACTGTAAGTGAGTATTGATCCTTTACGGGCTACCGATGCAAGCGCATGTTTTAGTCCATGCCCAGTTTCTGAAGGCGTGAAAGGTTCCCAGTGGGCAGTACAACGAAATTTTATTTCTTTGAAGGAAGCGTTTTCTTTGAGACCGTTCGAGAGCACGAAGTCATCAACAGCCATGTAAAGTAGACAGACTCAGATGCAGACACAGAAACAGAGGCAGTCACAAGCCACAGCATGTCAAAGCTCAGATCAGAGAGACGCGTTCTCGATAAGCCTTCTCCAGACCATTGATGTCGCAGTTGATCCACGGCGTTTGTAGAGCCATGGCAATGGTTGATCGTGTCTCATAGTTGTATCGTAGTAAGCCCTTGACAAGCGATAGCGCTATAAGTACGTTCAAGTTCGCCAATGTCCCCAATGTCAGCGTAGAGACCAAATTGTTACGAAGGTAAATAGAAACGCACCAGAAGGCAGAGTGTTCCAGATGTCCCTGGAAAAGTCGACATAACCACGTACGATCCTCTGCTTCGTTTCGAATTCGCTGGATGTGGAAGTTTGTGATGTGTCATCACAGTCACTCCCTTTTACGGCGGTTTCTTGATGTCGATCGAAGGGGTGACAACCTCTAAAATGACAGGATGATCAGTTGCACTTTGCGGAGTCAACCTGCTTACGACAGCATGATGTACAGCACGACGCCGACGCTCCAACAGTCTGCTGGCATACCAACGTATTTCAGGTCTTTGGCATCGAGGGCCAAGATTCCTTCAGGAGGTAAGTAAGACACCGTTCCGCACACATTTAATGTTGACCTCGCTGCCCGTGGGCGAGCGAGTCCGAAATCGGCTAGCTGCACGTGAGGGTAAGGTCCTGGGGCATGTAGTAAGATGTTTTCGGGCTAAGAAACGGTGAGTATGATGATGTTGAATCGGAACACAACGAAACCTTTATATCTGTTTACGCGCGAGGCGAGGATTGTTAGTCGTCGTCCCGAAGCGCAAGACGTATGGCGCACCTCTGTGAGAGATTTCCTTCCTGTGAAGGTAGTCTAATGCTTTCAAGAGTTGATACATTATGTATTTTGCCTCGCCTTCACATAGTCGACCTTCGCTTTCTTCGTGACTCGTGATGTAGGTGAATAGGTCGCCGCCAGTGCACAGTTGAAGGAAAATATGTCTGGCCACAACAGTGAGCTACGACAAGAGACAAAATACAGATCGTCGAACAGAAAACGGTGGTGTTCTTCTACAGCAAGTATCCTGTTGATGTTGGGCTGACCCCAGCGACACATCAGCATAGCACATTGGAAACAGCGGAAACCAATACGTGTTGAACTGCGGCGAGTATATGTACTTCCTTCATGAGACAAGAAACCTCCCTCCCGTTCTTAGCTTTGATAATTTTACAAGCAACTTGTCGATGCCTTTCACGGTCCATAGCCAGATGGACAGTCGCAAAGCTCCCGCTTCCAAGGCAGTGTGAGGTCACAATGAAGTCACCTATTTTCTGGTGTTTCTCGGGTGGATTGTCTGGGTACAGCACGACGTACAAAAAACTCAACTTTCTGCGCAGGTTGCGTTGGTGGGGTGGGGTCAAAAATGGAAGTCCTCTCTATGCATTGTGCCCGTAGGTGGGTGCACTTGAATCCTGGAAACTGAAGGATCAGCCGTTGGTTCAGGTGTCCCGGGTGATAAGTAAATCCCACGTCGTGAAGACGGAAGTTCCAAGATGTCGCCATCCATAAGCAGCGCTGACGAGCGCCGTACCTCATAATCGTTCAATTTGAACCCATTTGTTGAGAGATCCTTCAGAGAATTTTTGAGAGAAGGGGTAGGAATCGCTCAAAAGTACCTGGCACGAGATCATAACGCCGCCAGAGCTGGATGTATGCACCCTATTGAAAAGATGGATAAGAACAGAACGGAGGGAATTTGTGTCTCAACTTACGCATACAACTTGCAATGGACGTTGGAGATGTAGATTTCTGGGATGACATAGGTGCTAGAAAGGGCATAATGAATAGCCTTGCAGGCTGATTTAAGTAAGGTCTTACCAGAGGTTCGGGTTCCGTCCAATGATGACAGGTTTGTTGATTTCGAGGAGTAACACTGGAGAAAAGGTTTGGCGCATTCTACCAGAGGGTGATGGTTTTCTCACCTTCTTTCTTCCCATCTATTTTGTCCACGGAAACAAGTTTAGCGCATATATTTCGATTCATCGAGGATTGATATTGGTTGGACTAAGCGTCCCTGCTAGGAACTCGAATTTTTGGAAATTCCGGCGACGACACAAAGATGTCCCAGGTATTGATAGCGAGGTGGCCCTACTAGTAAGGTGAGAAGCCAGGTGAATGAACAATCACAAGTCCGCTGACCACAGAAGGAAGGAGGCATGCCACTGCAGGACGCGTCGGGCCTGTCATGCATGGAATGCTCACCGTAACTCAAAATTCATCCTCCCATTTTAACTAGTATATCCACAGTTCCAGTGCTGCATTATATATCAAAGAAATCCCTCTGCTAGGCGACATTAGTTGTCATGCGACTTGGAGGGCCAGTCAAAGGTACGGTACACGGTCACGTGTAAAGTGCGCTGCCGGCCCGAGTCTCGGGCCGGCATCGCGGGTGTGATCAGCAGTAATCTTTGCCTCCATTTATGCACCACTTGGTCTCCCAATCATGGTACGTAGTGATTTCAGCGTCCAGAACGTTATCATCAACTTGGACATCTTGTTAGGCACCGAAGTCGAGGGATCTCAATCCTAGCGGGCTAGGCAGGGCGATAATCAATCGTCGAGCCAAAGATGCTCGTCAATTGCAGGGATCTGGCATGGTATGTATGTGGTAATTGTATATCCATCGCCGCACCCTGACCTGGTTTATCAGTACACGACAGACATAGATACGTCCTCTCGTCTTCAATCTGTCACCCAGGAGAGAGACCTAGACGAATTTTTGAATACCGCGCGATTGGCAGACACCGAGTTTACAGCAGGTAACATCCCTTGCATTCCTTACCTCTTTCTAGCTCATCACACCGCCAGAACGTCGAAACGTGAAGATTATCCAAGCCTCTGCGAGAGTGTCTCAAAATCCCTTCTTACCTTCAGAGGAGGAAGAAATAACCACCCTAAGTAAACAGAGTGAGAATAAGCAACGTTTACGGGTCCCGAGAAGGCCGCCATGGACGAAATCTATAAGCCAGCCACAACTGGAACGCCAGGAAAAGGAGGCATTTCTCCAGTGGCGGAGAGGCCTTGCCGAGTAAGCACAGTCCTGGCCTCCCATCTGTTATGTGGGCTACTCTTTCTAATGGCGGCTTTTGCAGGCTACAAGATCGGGACAAGTTCTTGCTGACACCTTTCGAACGCAACCTTGAAGTATGGAGGCAGCTATGGCGGGTCATTGAACGCTCCCACTTGATTGTGCAAATCGTGGATGCACGTAATCCTCAGAAGTTTCGATGTGAAGATCTCGAGGCTTATGTCCAGAACGTCGAGGGTGCAGAAGGAGAAGAAGGAACGGGGAAGGGAAAACGCAGAAGTTTGCTGCTCATCAACAAAGCCGACCTTCTCACGGCAGAGCAAAGGTAGGGACATGAGGGGGTATTACTGCTGTTCTATGCTTACTTGGTATCCGGTAGGCACATCTGGGCAGACTACTTTGACTCACAAGGCCTTCACTATGCCTTTTACTCTGCAACTAATGCCACTGCAAGACAAGAAGCACCGCAGGAAGCTTCGGCTGTTGGGGAGCTTGAAAAGGCGGCTGAAGAGAACCAGGGAGTTGAATTCTCAGAAGAGGACGAGGAATCAGACGCAGAGACGAGTTCTACCCCCTCAGCTGGATCGTATGATTCTATCGAATCTGAAATTCCGGACGAACTTAAGGACCCCGAATCTGATGAAGATGCATCCGACAAGGGAGATCCTCGCGCCAAAGTACTCTCGGTCCTCGAACTCGAGGATCTCTTCATTGCATCCGCGCCAGAATTGTCTGGTGAGTTTCTGTCAGTGGTCTGTTGCGTGATTCTCTATCTAATGCACGACTGTAGAGTTCACCGATTCTTCAGGAAACCATCCTGAGAAGCTTGTTGTTGGTCTTGTGGGCTACCCGAACGTTGGAAAATCTAGTACCATTAACTCGTTACTTGGGGAAAAAAAGGTGTCCGTATCATCCACTCCCGGCAAGACGAAACATTTTCAAACAATCAATCTGTCCGACAAGATAACTCTTTGCGACTGTCCTGGGTTGGTATTCCCGCAATTTGCAACCACGAAGGCCGACCTGGTGTGCGATGGCGTCTTGCCTATTGACCAGCTTCGTGAACATACTGGCCCTGTATCCCTAGTATCCAGACGAATTCCCAAAGCAGTGCTCGAAGGAATGTACGGACTGAAAATCAAGTCTCTGGGTCCGGAGGAGGGCGGGGATGGCTCTCTACGTGCCGAAGACCTGCTTGTTCCTTACGCTGGTTGGTTATTGCTTACATGTGGCCTGAAGGAATTCTGACGGTTTTTTCAGTTGCTCGCGGGTTTACGCGCTCCGGACAAGGTAACCCTGATGAGGCTCGTGCCGCACGTTACATCCTCAAGGATTACGTGAACGCGAAACTCTTATTCTGCCATCCACCTCCCAATTATTCCGCAGATGATTTCAATTCTAGGGCCAGGAAACTGGCCCTCAGGCGCATCACTAGAAAGAAACGTGCACCCAGTACTCGGGTTGGCAAGAACGCTGATACATATATCTTCAATGAAACTACCGGTGACCCTTCTACTTCACCACCACTACCGGGCCAAAGCCAGAAATCTCGGTGTCTGGATAATCAATTTTTTGACGAGGCCGCAGGGCTTGCAGCACGTCCCTTCGCTAAGGGCACGGGAGGGAGGACACAGAGTGTCTCTCGCCCAGTCCTTTATCCTCACCACCTTTCAGTTGCGAACGATGGCACCCCTCTCGCGACGCAGGGAGTACAAATCGGGACGCTACTAATCGCTAACTCAGGAGGACAGTTACCGGGGAAAAAACAACACAAAAAGCAGAAACGGACGAAGCAGAGAAGCGGAAAGGGATATGATTAGAAACTATTCGTAACGTGTGCACCACCCACCTTGTAGCATAGTGGCCATTTGTATTCGAGCGTTCATATACGTTCATACGAAAAGGAAAGGCCGCGGCCCGCGCAACCACAATGAAGCGTTGGCTTGTTACGGCTCCTACCAAGTCGAGCATTTTTGCACTGTATAGGTCTCTTCTGAGACAGACACGGCTTCTACCCCATGAGTACCTTCGGTATGTCTTAGCATCTTCTACTGCGTGTCGATTTATGTGGTCTCTGTAGACAGTTTTTCCGCCTCAAACTATCTGCCGACATCCAATCTGCACTAGATGGCAGCCGAAAGCCCAAGCAACGACAGGCGACTTTTAAACGTCTCCGAAAGGTGGCAACGTTTATTCAGGCTTGCACTGTCGTTGACATATCCTCAGGAACTCTCCAAGTTTAAACTTGCCAATGATGGCCACAAACAGGCCTTCGCTCATGTGTTAGATCTGGCGTATGGTCGTAAAGGGCCGCTCAAATGGAGGATTATGACGGTACGTCTGATTATTTCGTGTCTGTGTGAGACCCTGCCAACCTCTCGTAGCCCTTACTCTCCGACCCCGCCGCACCAGCACCTCCGCGAATCATTTCATCCGTCGAGCGCTCGCGTCCACCCGTGTACGGTCCAGAGCTTACTGCGTTGCTCCTATCCCCTTATACTCGCCCGTCTGGGAAGCCCCCCAAACCATCCCATCTTCGCCGGCCGCCGACGTTACCATCGAGGGCAGATCCGTCATCGGAAGATGCTCGTCTATTTGGACCATTTAGCAAGCGTCGAGAAGTCAACGTCCGCTGGCGCTATTTTTCGAGCGAATGGAAACGGCTGTACCCACCCCTTGAGGTTTCTGTGGAACAACAGGGAGGGCAGGAGACTTCTTCCCAAGAGGATGCCATCCTCGCCTCCAGGATTCGAGGTGTCGGCATGCAAACTGCGGGGCTACTAGAGGAACTCAAGTCGCTTGCCGGTTCCGTCTATGAAAGGCCGCCCACCCCTCGAAGGATGGATCCTGTATACCCACCCCATTCAGTTTCTTGCGACGCCGATCCGCGAGTGTTGCCGAGTAGGTTCCTTCGCAGACGATACAGGGAACTTCTCGGCCGTATTCCGGTTCTCACATACGTGCCTGGTCAACCGGCGATCGGCACCAAGAAATGCCCGACGGGTAAGTATGAAGTCTCACTAGCCGCAAACGCTCCGTCCCTGCGAATACCTCACGAGATAACACATTCCAAGGTACTGGACGTTGTTGACTTGGCATGGTTCGAGCGGGGAGTATGAGCCTCTGACCGTCCGTCGATATGTAGCTCAGTTTACACGAGATAGGTTCGATCATGAAGTATTGATTTGTCTATGGTTAGATGAGAGGGTGTCCACTCAATCATGTTCCGAAGTCTTCATGTGGCAATCTCTGTCTTGTCTTGGATCGGTGGTACGCTCGGTCCCTGGCCCGTGATTTTGAGTTTGTCTGCGTGGTGGTACTACACTTACCTCTAAGACTAAGTGATGAGGCTTATCGATGAGTCGAATGTCTCGGAGTCCGTAGTGCTAGTGTCGCGACGCATCTTGTCTCGCACAGACATCAGTATCATAACAAGCACAATAAGTATACGTTCAGTGGTCGTCACAAGGTCATACAGAAGTAATTAGGTATCGAGATCCTTTTGAGCCTCCATCTCAAGTCCGTGGAGGTCAATGATGTACATGCTGTAGTTTTTGTCCTTCGCCTGGGCTCCCGGGCGATCCTTTCGACTCTGGTCAACGCCACATTGTAAGTTGAGCATCACCTCATACTGATCGAACGTGAAAGTCCGCTGTTTTCGGATCAGAGAGAGCATGTCCTAGCACAATCGGGATTAGATGGGAGAGCCACAACCACGAGCGAGCATGTACATACTTGGGGATTGAGTGAGAAGAGGGAAAAATATTGCTTAGCTCGAAGAAGCTCTCCATCACGCACGTCGTGCATAATAGTCTTTGTGCATTGCTGAAGAGCAAGTATGTTGCGGCTTATCTTCTTCATGCCTAAAGAACTTGCGAGGCGAATATGTCGAGCGTTGTAAATGAGAAGATCATCGATAAGGAAACCGACACCATGGAATACAAATCTGTCGAGGGAATGAGAACACATGGCATTCACAATGAAATGCATCACTTTTGTTCCTGTGGGGGAAGAGTCGAGGACACAATATTATGATATTCTCCCAGCTCGAGATTAAGATCAATTATATGTGGGTCGGGTTCGCCAATTTCTTGGTCTATACAGTAGTTGCCCTACAACTGGGGTCAGTGTTCTATGAAGTAGCAGAGATGGCTTTGACGCTCACATGGCGCATCGCAAGGCCGAGGTAATGCGCTATACGGGATCGGACGTCTATTCGTATGGTATGTAGGATCAACTCCGATAGCTGGTCGTATGTCTTGAGAAGTGCGCCGAACCGTCTATGGTATTCTGTAAGCACCCCGTAATCCGTTCTACGATCCATGTTACATACAGTGCCATTTCTCTTGAGAGGGGGAGCTGGAGCTGCTCGTCGGGGCTTGGAGGGGTGAGCGAAGGGAGGGATGGCGTGAAAGCAGTGATTGTGCTGGCGGGCTCTAATTGAATCGCCGAAGTTGGGGACAAGCTATATTCGGGCACGGCCTTCAGCTGATTGAGCCCGGTTGTGAACCATGACTTGGGTAGTATCATAAGAAGTCATGCGGGCGGGATAAAGGTATAAGCATACCACACTTCGATACAAATTGCAGAGTGCGGAGATATTTCTCATAGGTCCAATTAGTTCCTCTTTCTCGATTGGTCTGTCCTTGGTCAACCGAGCCTCGGTGTCACGCTCTCGGCGGTGTAGGTCGCTCTTGTTTGTGCCAGTTTCCTGCAATCATAATCAGCCAGGGTGGATCCACAGTAAAATGTTGTTTTATCCACCGAAGCATGATACAAGTCACTTAAACAAGCAGCTATTTCCGGGATTTGGGCCCACTGTGCTCCAAGTGCAACACGAGGGTTCTGATCACTGCTCGCTTGGGACGTTATTAAGGTCTGAAAGCGATCACTACAGCGTTGATAGAACTGGATAATGACGGTGAGGATTAGACGAGCATAGTTCTCCCTGTGAAACGGTGTTGTCCTGAGCATTACGCATAAAGAATTGATGAGAGCCATTATTGTTGTGCTTGCCTGTGTGATAATCAATCGTATTGCTCACAATCCACAAGTACACACCGCGACACTCACGTTCACTAAGGGTTCTGTCGATAGCCAGGTTGAGGAAGTATCGGGCATGAAGGCATTGGGTCCTTTCATACATTAAGCCACCGCGGTATGCCACAAAAGTGCAATCAATGTCTTACCCGTCGTTGCTTGATGAAATAGTAGAGAGACCTTCTCCTCTAGCTGTGGTAGATAAACCCTCAAGACGAACTCGTCCAAAACAGCGCTTGATGCCCTTGCGGCTTCGAATCCAGAGGGCAGGATCTCCGTTACGCGATCTATGAAGGCGAGCGTGGGTTGAAACAGAACGCTTATATGGAAAGCATCGGGTTTGACGAGGAGGCGGTGGTGTTGGTCTGTGCCTAGCAGTCGCTCATCCGTCCCAACGGTGACTAAAGTAGCTTGTACAGCAGTTTCTGAAGAACCTTGCACGAGGCCAGGAACAGTGTCTCTGAGGACGCGATTAAGTTCGTCTTCGTGTCCACGTAGCGACTTGCTGACGAGCTTGGGATTGGTATCCGCGAACCTGAAGACATGCTACAAAGGGGTTATCCTCGGGAGGCCACGAGCAACGGAGATAGATGTAGGTACCTTTGACTTATCCCGTGAGAATCGACCCTCTCGCAAGACATCATTTATTGATGATATTGGATGGCGGCCAGATATTACACCTTGTTCCTCATCAGCTAGGTAGTCGTTCACCGATGTCCGGACCTAAGTAATTGCGTCATTAATGTAGAATGCACTCCCAGCTTTAGCATACCTCAGCCTGCACAGGCATCCAAATTTCGGACAGCGGGAACAAAGCACCAGGCCTGGTCCCCGAAGAGTCCCTGAAATCACGCCTCTGTGGGAAAACATGTTGTAACGGCTCATCGTACAGGTAGACATCGATCAGACTAACCGATCCGATCCTGTTTGCCACCTCGTACACTACTCGCAACCCCTGCATGACAGCATCAAGTTTAGAATACAATGTCCAGAATAAATCTCGCAAGATTTCATGGTCGGTGTGTTTGGTAGATGATTCCAGAGCCGTGAGGCGCAATTGTAGCGGACTGATCTGTACGCCGTGCCCTGCTCGGGTAGTATCTACCAGTGGGCTCGGTATGTTCAAAGGGAGCCCACCAATAACTGCGGATTTCGATGTGATGATGTATGTGGAAGGATCCTTGGAGCCCGTACTGATTCCAAATAACAACGATGTGCGACGGTTATACTCGGCGCGTTCGCTGACCTCATCCACGGTGGCATCCATAAGTGCAAAAATTTCACCAGGGAGCCGCTGAGCAACGATATCGAGGCCGCCGCCAAGTTTTCCAAGGACAGAGAGTGACTCCAACAACGTCTCGATATACAAAAATGAATCTGTTTCTGGGTTTCGTTGGTTTTGACTTGGACCGTAAGCCAAATTGGACAAGGATGAGAATGAGGCCGCTGATGAATGTACGCCGAGGTTAGAGTATGAGGGGGCTGCTGCCACGCCTTGTCCCGATCCTGAACCTCCAAACTTAGAGTCATCGACATCGTCGGGAGATTCATTAGGGCGGAGTGAAAGGTCCTGAAGATATCGAGACAACCTCGAGTGCTGAGAAGGGTTTCTCGTAGTGGGAGAACTTGGCGAGTCAGAATATTGAGCAGGATCGTTCGAAGATAGAGGCTCATCTTCAAACTCGGTTCTTAGGACTAACACGAACGGTCAACGGAGAACGTGCGATGCCCAATGACTCACTTGACTGTTGACCAACAGTGTAAGCAGCCCAGCGGTTCTCGCACCAGAAAGACTTTAAGTAGAGGTGGTTATGCAATTCATCAATAAGAATGTCTCTCAAGGCCTGATTATTATCGTCAGTGATACTCCGCACGTCGGACAAGGAGAAAAACAAGTTTCACGAACAGATTCCTGCCCGATGAGGTAAGCGCGAAGATCGGTGACCGCGCCGATATCAAGCATGTCCTGATTCTTAATTGTCTTCAAGCTTCGAACGAGTAGGACCGATGCTTGCAATAGGCGTTTCTCTAAAATCAGACTCTCCAGTACATCAGGGACCAGTCTGAGACGCTCGCTAAGAACGATTAAGCGAGCTGCAGGCCATTCCAATGAGTAGAATGTGGATGTAGACTCACATTTGGTCTAGAATCCGTAGCATCTCTTCCAACGTCTGTCCCCTTGTCCACATCTGGACAAGATCGGCACGTTTATTTCCCAATGAATATTTGGCTTCTTGAAGGACGGCCCTCGCGTTCTTGATCTGTGTCTGTGTATCTCCAAGGTGGTTCAACAAAGAAGCATGGTGTGGCAATGCAGCAGCAAATGCCTGGAAATGTTCTGTAAGAATTTAGCACATCGTTAAATCAGGATGATAATGCTACATACTGTCCACGGAGCCCTTGAGAGCGTGAGAGAGCATAAGTTTTGTTCTGCGAAATGAGTCCACATCTTTCCCCGCTGATGAATCATCAAGAATCTGGAGGGCCAGGTCGACAGGGTTGAACTAGGAAGTGGCATAACCGCTACATCTTCACTAATTCTCCCCCAGTGGAGATTATTTGAATCTTACTTCTGGATCAATGACGAACTCCCATTCATCTCTTATTCGGTCTAACACGGCTGAGCAGGAAAATCAGCAAGTGATCACAAGAGAATCTATCACATACCGTCAATGTCACCAGCCTTGGCTGCGCCGGTTTGTGTTCGCCCAGGCATCCTGCGTTTGATGCGTTCTTGGGTAGCATTTTCGGCTTGTATAGCCCGCTGGCGCTCTTCCCGCTGATTGTCACCATTGGTCCTCATGGCTCTATTGCGCAGCCCGCTCTGGAAAGCGGACATAGCGAGAGATGCCGGGGATGTCGCATCGGAGTCCTCAGTGCCAGATCTGCCCGTTCGTCTCGTTCTGGGACTCGATGAACTTCCGTTGGCGGTGCGGTAAATATTGGGGCTGGATATATCCGATCGCGTCGTACTTGCACTGTCCCTGCGGACCATAGAAGCTGGCGACTGGACAATGGCATCAGAGACAGAATATTCGGGAGCCTTGTTTATTCGAAGGTCGGATCTTTGGGGACGAGAGAGTCCTGTGGGTGAGCCGTTAGAGATGACGGAGACATTGCTCGGGGTTGTAGGCCGGGGGGGTCGATTTATTTGCAATGGCCTTGTAGCGGAGGACGAGTACGGGGACGTGTCGATGCCGGCATGTCCGGGGCGTTTGGAAGGAAAGGGAGGTGTTTGGCGGGACATGGGTGTGTCGTTGTCGTCGTTTACTGTCGTCACGTCTCATTCGAGGCCCTTCTCGGCGGGAGGCGCGTTTATTATGTAATAAATCATCAAAATGGATTTCCCGCGCGCGACTCATGCGCGACCCGTGAATACCGCATTCTTTGTCCTCAACCGCGACGAGGGCCACTGGATGCACCATGCACACCTCGGAACATCCGCGGCTCAGTCCTCTCGTTGCGGAAAGTAGCCTCACACCAGCACCCTCGTCGGTTGGTGATGTGTCCAAAACTAGAAACCCTCGCAGAGCGGTCGCCTACATTGAGCCTCCTCCATTGACCCATGCGGAACGCGTCAAACATGAGGCCGTTGTAGATCGCGATCTCCCGCAAGATTTTGACTTTGACCTCCCGCTATCCGGTCGTGTTGTTATTGGAGAATATCACCATGGCACCACGCTTTGGTACTATGTAGAGAACACCGACGGCGTAGCACACAGAGTGAGTATTGTTAATTGCGCTTACACTTGTTGGTAATAAGTCCCCAAATTTACTTCACAATACCAGTTTGAAGCATCTGCCTTCGCAGAGGCATTCCCTTACTCTGTCTCCGAGTACAGTGAGCACATCACTGTTCGATTTCGCGCACAGACCTAACAGATCCATTTCATCAGAACACAGGAAGAAGATCGGCGTACTTCCCAATTTTGACCCTTCTGCTCCGAATGTCCATCCCGACTCTCGACCCAAGGTTTTCATCAAAATATCCATGAAGCAGCGCAGAACACTAAATAGGTATTCTAAACAGCGGCGCCTCTCTGTCAGGTCACTCTCGAACGAAGAATGGGAGGGAGATATCGCAGAAGGAGACGATGTCTCTGATCTGACTGACATTGACAACGATTCGAGTGTTTACTCATCGTCGCCACGTCGGATATCGAACAGGCGGTCCACTCTCAGAAGCCATCGAGGGCGCACCGACCTTCCTTTCAGTCCCGGAAAAAAGAGATTCCGCAAGCGCGCTCTTAGCGAGAGTGAAAGCTCGGAAATGGTTGTATCGGATGACGTGGGCCCTACTCGGAGGTCCAATCGCATCCGCAATTCGCGTAGAATTAATACCATGGATTATGACTTCGAAGACGACGAATGGGACACGCACTCTGATGAGGGCGTTTCTCCCGTTCGTAATTCTAGGTCGAAAAGCAAAGCTAACATCCCCAAGCGTGGAAAGGCATCCCGGGCCGCCTATGGGCACATCCGTAGCATCGCGGACTTGGAGTATGACGGGCTTGAGAATGGTCCTCTCTCCACACACAGGCACACCTGCGAGAGATGTCAGCGTAAGCCGACGCACGTCCTACTCAATCAGCAAAGAAAATTAGCGAAGCGGCGAAAGCCCAAAGACGACTCCGAAGAAGACAGCGATGAAGACAAGTTAGCTGGTTTGGGTGGGTGGGTTCAATGGTAGGTTTGTACCTTCATGTCCTGGAGTCATGCTGACTATCTCATCATCCCAGCCTGAAATGCCCTCTAGCCGCACATTGGCGATGCCTGGCCGGTACGCAGCGGGACGAAATCCTCAAAGCCGTTCAGGCGCGAGACCTTGTAGCGCTGAATGAGTCGCGTAGGAAAGACGCTGTGGATACGAGGAATATGACTGTAGATGGCGGCAAGGTTCAAGATCCTCTAATGCATGTTCCGAAGCGGCCGGGTCTCGAATCCTACCAGACGACGGAGTTCATTTGTTCCATGTGCTCGAAAGGGGGTATTTGCATGGGCTGCAAGCATACCGCCCTCGAACCCGAGTCTTCCAGCTCTCAGAAAACCGACGGCCATGCTCCCCGCTCGACTTCTGCTGCTGCCATCGGCACAGACTCTGCAGAACCCGAAGGGAGAGATATTATCCCTGAACAGAATCCGCCGATCACGAACCAGTGCAAAGAAGTCGCAATACCTCCCAAGGAACTTCTGTTCCGCTGCAGGCTCTGCAAGCGGCTGGCGCACTATGCGCACCTCCCGCCTCCTGCCACAGGATTCGATAAAGCTGTCGAAGATGACAACGTTGACGCAATTGCTGAGCACTATCAGCGCAATCAGGACTGGTCGTGTGCCGACTGCATTTCATTCGTATATCGCGCGGAAAAGATCTTAGCTTGGCGCCCATACCCTGCCGAGGCACAGCAACCAGACTTACTAGATGGCGAGTCGATCAGTCCTAAAATGCACTTGCCCCGCGAATACCTCGTCAAATGGCAAGACCGAAGTTATCGCCGAGTACAATGGGTCCCCCATGGCTGGCTAGCTTCTATGCACACAAGCCTCCTCCGCAATTTCTTGTCACATGGGCCTAGGGTTGAACTTTTGGAGCATGCTGTTCGAGAAGACCAAGTTGCCAATGCAGTCTCAGAGGGGGGGATTGGTGGGTTAAGCAAGGAATCTGATGAGCCTCGATCAAAGGCCGAAGTTCGCTCGGAAGGTCCTGCATCATTACCCTCTCCCGATGCTGAGCGACGAATTCCCCCAGCTTGGAAAACTGTAGACCGCATCCTGGATGTCTTGATATGGTTTCCCCGTGAGCAAAGATCGAATGCGAACAAGGGGAAGAAAGAATTGCGGAATAAGACGACCTCTGTAGATGCCGCTGCCAACTCTGATGCCCAGAGGGAGTGGAATGAAGCCTTCGACTTCGGCGAAGTGCCATCGGCGCAGAACACAAGAACGCTAGAGGAGTGGGAAGCTTTAAAGGAGGATGAGCTCTCTATCGATGACATTGATCACATCGTGTGGGCTTTCATTAAATGGGATGACCTCGGGTATGACGAAGGTGAGCACTGCCGTCTGCAAGTTCGGTTTCAGCATCACACTGAAGATGATAGCTACCTGGGACTCTCCCCCTCGCCAGGGCGAACCAGGGTATTCGGCATTCAAAGTAGCGTTCGAGCGCTTTCTGGACTTCCGTAGAGTTCACATAAAGCTCCGTAGCAAGAAGCAGATTGAGGCCTTTGAAAACCGTCGAAAGAACGAATTTAGGCAAAGATACGCCCTGAAACAAGACGGGCAACCGGATCTTGGCCAGCAAGAGCAGCTCAAGCTCATGCCCTTCCAGGTAACCTTTTCTGACACGGCTTTCATTTCACTGACCTACCGAACGTTTGTAGATTGACGGTTTTAACTGGCTTTGTGACAACTGGTGGAATCATCAGCCATGTATTCTCGCGGACGAGATGGGACTGGTATACGCATTGACGCTTCTTCAATTACTTGATTCATGACCTATCACGCCAGGGGAAAACTGTTCAAATCGTCACTTTTATAGGCAACGTCATCAAGGCATTCGAAGCCGCCCCTGTTCTAGTTGTTGTTCCCCATTCGACTATCACTAACTGGGCACGAGAGTTTTCATCTTGGGCCCCCGGCATCCGTGTAGTCCCTTTCTACGGCGAAGCCAAGTCCCGTGCGGTCATCAAACGCTATGAACTAGTACATCCGACAAAGATACAAGGGACGACTGGCGCGAAGTTTCACGTCCTTGTCACAACATATGACACTATCACCTCCAAGGATTTCAATCCAGTGATAAAGAGCGTTCCCAGATGGGAGGCTCTGATCGTCGATGAAGGGCAACGGCGTAAGTAGTGTGTTTCAATCAACAGCTATGGTTCACAAAGAGTCCTGTCAGTCAAGAACGACCATGGCCTTTTATTCAAAAAGCTGAACGAGCTGAATGTATCACACCGTGTCATCATGACCGGGGTAGGTGTTCTGTCATTTTGGAAACTGCCATCTATCTTACATGAGTTTGCAGACACCATTGAACAACAATATCCGGGAACTATTCAACCTCATGAACTTCCTCGATCCGAATGAGTGGGGGGATCTTGAGCGACTCGAAAAAGACCACAAAGAACTGACTGAGGATCTCGTGAAAGAGCTTCACAACAGACTACGCCCTTACTTTCTTCGACGCCTCAAGGGTCAAGTTCTGCAGCTGCCTCCAAAAGTTCGTTGTCGTTAAGAAATGCGGATCTATTTCTGACCTATGGTTGTAGAATGAGGTTATCGTGCCTGTATCCTTGACACCATTGCAGAAGGAAGTTTATAAGTCCGTGCTCGGTGCGTGAATTTTTTGCATACATCACCTCGTCTGTTACTGATTACACCTTGCAGGGAAGAATATTGAGATCTTGAAGACACTCACCTCGACTTTCAATGACGCACAGTCCTCTTCGAAGAAACCGAGGACAAGTAGCATGAACAACATTCTCATGGAGCTTCGGAAGTACGTGTTCTAACTGTATGGAAAACAATTTCTTACGAAGTCCACAGATGCATACAGCACCCGTATCTTGTTTCCCATGACATCGAACCGAAAGGATTGAGCGCGCTTGAGGCCCATTCCAAGCTTGTCGATGGCAGTGCTAAGTTGCGTCTTCTACAAGCAATGTTACCCAAACTCAAGGCTAGAGGTCATCGAGTCCTCCTATTCAGCCAAGTACGTATCGCCTCTCCTAGAAATGACGTTGTTATCGATACAATTTATGCAGTTTGTCATTGCCCTGGATATTATCGAAGACTTCCTAGAGGGTGAAGGATTTAAGTACCTACGCCTAGTGAGTGGGGCAAGCACATGGTGATTTTGATCTCTGTTTACTCTTAAGTCAGGATGGAAACACCAAACAGTCGGAACGACAGAAAGGAATGGATGAGTTCAATCGTCAAGGATCCGATGTTTTTCTGTATATTCTCTCCACGCGAGCCGGTGGCGTCGGAATCAACTTGTGGAGCGCAGACACCGTCATTATCTTCGATCCTGACTTCAATCCCCACCAGGTACGTTCTTGCATATCTCTGTAGGTACTCTAGTTATTCATGTTGCCCAGGACCTTCAAGTATGTTGTTCCGCTCTCGTATTTTGTCCCTCTATTCTGATCACGTTCAGGCGATTTCCCGAGCCCACCGCTACGGTCAAACGAAACCATGTTTGGTGTTCAAATTGGTGGCTAAAGATACCGCCGAAGGTATGCGCTGAATTAGTTACATATCCACTAACTCGTTTATCGCACTTGATAGAGCGTATCATTCAAGCTGGGAAGAAGAAACTGGTTTTGGATCATGTCATCGTCCAAAAAATGGATGACGAGGAAGGCGGTACTGATGTCCGATCCATCTTGACACACGGCGCGCTAGCATTGTTCGACGAAGCGGCCGCTTCTCGAGACATTAATTGTATGTTTAGCATGGCCTGTTTGTGAATCGTCTACTCATGCCCCTCAGATTCGGAGCAGGATCTCGACAAGTTGATCGAGAAGACAGAGACAGAGGAAGCACCGCGCGAGGAGACAGGGGAGGATACTGGCCAGGCTTTCACCTTCGCGAAAGTATGGACCGCAGAGAATGAAGTACTGGAGGATTTGGAAGATCAGGAACTTGAACACACGGAGGCCACTGATACTTGGGCACATGCCTTGGAGCTCATTGCGAAGGAGCAGGCCCAGGTGAAAGCTGCAGAGCGTACTGGACGCGGCGTCCGTCGAAAAGCCGCAATTGCTGCCGAAAATCAGGTACAGTCAGTTGTGCTCCCCGCCACGAACAGATGCACTCACTTCCTTTCAGCAGAAATTCAACTTTTTAGACACCCCGGTCAAAGACAAAGCCCGAGGAAAGAAACGAAAGAAATCTAGATCTACAGTGTCTGAAGAGTCTGACGCCTATGTCAACGCCGGCCTGAGTCTGTCTGAGAACTCCAGCGATGAGGCCTTAGGCAACGAGGTCATGCAGGACATCGCTGGACTAGGCGTTCGCGTGATGAAAGGGTCAGGAGCGCCACCAAGCCTTTCAATCGAGCACTTTCAACCCCATTCCAGCTCCGATCCTGTCAGCCAGTCGACCTCCAAGTATGCTCGGCAGGACAGGCCAGATCCGTCTGCTCGTCCACCAGAGACCGCCGTCTGTGCTATGTGCGGGAACATTCATCAAGGCACTTGCGATATGACGGAGCGTTCAGAGAACCTCGTTCATTACCGCCGCGTACTGTTCACTGAGCAGACAGGCGAGCCATTCGAAGAGCGTGTGCGTCCTCTGAATATATATTATCTGTGTGATATGTAACCTTTTTTCTTTGGCAGCGCGATGCGATCGCAGTGATCGATCGCACGTTGAAGAAACGGGGACAATTACATCTTATCTATAACCAACCCCTGCGGCTCATTGAGAAGGATAGAGGGGGTGCATCGGGTTCAACGAAGCGTGTCAAACCCAACACTCACAACGCGCTTCCAACGCAACTGCCTTCGAATTCCAAAGTCCCACCGGATCCGCAAGTTCTCCGTATGGAAGGGGTGTCGTATGGCAACGTACCGTCTTCTAGCACCTCTGCCAGAGTCGGGTCAACAGACACACCACCACTGCCGAAACGTCCATCCGATACTTCAAGTAGCGTGAAGAAGAGACAAAAGATGAGCAGTTATCCGGGCTGCCCCATCTGCGGGGGGCCGCATCACCTTGTCAAAGATTGTCCCGTGGTCGCGGAGGGATCGCCGAGGTATTGTCATTGGTTGGTGACTTATGGCGTCTTTACTTATCACATCATGAGTAGCATACGTGCCGCCATCTCCCGTCTGGAGGCTCAATCAGGGCAAACTGCCACTGTCGCTGCTCTTCATGATGTTCTGAAGAGGCTCAAAAAGCGTGCACTTGGTTTAGAAACTTCGTGAATTGCTTGAAAATGAGTGATTGTGATGTAGCTGAGTATCTCTATCAAGAACTATGAATGCCATAAGGTAACCGGTGCTCAGTTAGTATACCGTTTCGTATAATAGTCGTATCTTGTCTTTAACACCCCGTAGTCATGTCGTATAAGTACGGTAACAGGGGCTGTGCGTCGTGCACACCATTTCCTACGTTGATCTCAATGCAGGGTCAGTTGGGTCTTAATTACAGTCTCAGCTTACCACCTTTTATTCTCCGCGTGCTCCGTTCGCACTCCAACCAATCACTTCAGCTTCAGCAGTCATTGCTCAGCGCTCAGCGCTCAGTTCTTGTTTATCCTGTGTCGGTGGCGCCGATAGTGATTTCCATTTTCCAAGATTGTAATGCCACGGGACTTGTCAGACACGGGCCGATACACGAAGATGCCTCCCTTATCGGCGAAGTCGAACTCCTCTCAAGCACCCATTCGACCCCTCAAGAGGACTCTCAGTAGTACCTTACCTGCTTCCAGCTGGGTAGTGAATAAGAAGATGCGCAAGGAACCCGATACTGACACAATGATGCCCCCACCCCTCCCGCCCGTGCAAAGTGACACCGCGCTCGCGATATTTGTACATTCATCTCTCAAGTCTTCGGTGAGAAACGAACGTTTCGGAGATACAGATCGCCTTGCTTGCCTTGGTCAAAAGGCACTGCACATGGTGATCGCGGAAATACTTTTCGAGAAGAGACCAATGCTGGATGCAATCGAGTTGATCGTAAGCTCTCCGTGCACAGTGCATATCGTTCTCATATAAATACTACTCCTCCCACAGATTGAAATAGACAACACGTTAACGGAAGAGTCTTATGAGCAATGGGTATCCCATTACAAGCTACGAGACAAGGTGGCTTGTCCTGCTGACCGTCGCGAGGAGCTGAGGGAAGCCAGGGTTAGGTTTCAAAATCCCGAGGTCGGTGGTCAATTTATACTGACTCGGGGATACAGACGACACAACAATTATTTGATGCCTACGTCGGTGCTGTCTACATAGAACAAGGCTACTCGAGCATCAAAGCTTGGATCCAGCCGTTGGTAGACCCAAATTTCGTTTCCGCGTCGTCTACGGAAGCTTCTACGGGCAATCCGCCCCCACCTATGACCCCTCCGCCGCCTCTTCCGAATAATGGGCTTGCAACCGGACAGTTCCTGGCGATGTTCAATCAAACGGCGACGCAGCGCGGGATCAAGATCCAATGGGCTGAGATGCAGTCGGGACCCGGCCACGCTCTGACATGGAAGGCTGATTGCATTGGTGAATAAAGTCGATTGTCTGATGGCGGAGCGAAGACGCTAAGATGTTGTCCTGTAGTTGACGGAATAATGAAAGGCTCGGGGGCGGGAAAAAGCAAGCAACAGGCGAAAGAGGAAGCTGCGCGACAGGCATACCAAGCCATGGGTTGGGCCAGGGGCGCATATGGACAATACCGCTGTACGTCCTTTCGCCTTTTTCGAGGAGGTGCTGACGAGGGGTATGGTTATAGAACGTGGAATAGTTTATCGAGTGTGGGATGTGTTAGGATCATCAATGTAAATAAATAAGATTAACGGCATTGGGCATTGGTTGACTAAGCGAGTCTGAGCGCGCTCGGCGGAAGGCTGAGCTGATGGGAGTTGTGTGCATATATGCTGTCGACAACCTGCCAATCCCCTTCCTAGACCCTACAAGATGCAGCACACTCACCTTGCACAACCTCCGCAACCACCTCCACAGTCCCCCCATCTCAGACGCGATATGACCTTGCCCAATCGCGACCGTCTTGACTCATTTCAATCCCTTTCCCTTTCAGGCCCGCGCCCCTCACCTCCATCACCTTTCTTTCAACCTCTCTCCCAGTCTCAAATCTCTCCCCTTTCTTCCCCCTCCACAAGTCCATCTCGCCGCCGCTCTCCCATTCCCGTGGTACCCGCCGCATTTCAGCATCCACAAACCACCGCGCCTGCGAGCTCCCATCACCCATCAATGGTCAGCTTGGCGGGCACCTCATTTCCTTCCAACCCACCGCCATCGCCAGGGCAGTCAAGTCCCAACGTGATCGACTTGACTAGCTCGCCGTCACCTTCCCCCGTCCCCGCTCCCGCTCACCCACCACTGCTGCCGCCCAGTCTACCTCCACCGCAGCAATTTCCTTCTATACAGCATACAACCCTCGAGAGCGCCTTGCCGAAAACACCTGTTTGCATAGGCCGTCTGGACGTGACAGCTCTCATAGTGTATCCATCGCCGTATCTAGATATTTCCCCCTCCGAACCATCAGGCTCCGAGCCAGTATGGGGTCCTGTCCGAGTACTGTACGAGCGCAAACCACACAATGTGGGGAGTGAAGATACTATCTCCATCAGGACGCCTAACAAGAGGAGCCCGAATGGAGAGATACATCCGGGCGAGAGCTTTGCCGTTGTCGAGCAAAGAGTCGCGTCCGTACTTGGACCCATGCTGGGGAAAGGCCTAATACGGGTGGACTCTAGAATTCGCAGAGGAAATCGACATGTGCGTGTCTTGTCGTTCCGATGAGCCCCTCTCTCTGTTACTAATTCTCCTAGCTTCCAATTCTCCCACTTGAGGTCCTCGTATACACACCCAAGGGTAACGTCGCCATTGTCGGGAACTTCCTACGACAATCTGGTCTCCTACTGGAGCACCCTTTATTAATCCCCACTCACATTCTCTATCATAACCCTCACAATCCGCCGCCAGGAGGTCACGCACGCGCTCTCATAGCGGGATCACGCACCGACTACAGCGGTCCAGGTGGTAATTCTAGCAGATGGCCGACTCCCACCGCCGCTGGCAAGACTGTCGAAGTACAACGTGCTCAAGTGGATGAACTGTTCAAGAACCTGCGGGGTGGTGAAGAACTTGAAGAGACAGAACCTCGTACGTGCATTCGACCGTGCTTCTAGTTGCTTCTCCGACAGTCCTCTTCAGCCCCTGAAATCGGGACCCTCCTGTACCCACATCAGAAGAAAGCATTGACCTTCCTTCTCGAAAGAGAGCAGGAGATCGATAGGGGCAGTAATGGCTCTACCTTGTGGCAGTGTGTACCCAATCCTATCACCGGTCAGAAGTCTTGGTGTCACGTCGTGACCCAGACAGAGCTTTCTGAACCGCCTTGTGAGTCGAAAGGTGCCATCCTGGCTGACGACGTGAGTGCGGCATCCGTCATGCGTAGATTCATCCTACTCATACTTACCCTGCGCATTTAAAGATGGGCCTGGGAAAGACGATTACGTCTGTCTCTCTCATCGCCGCGACTCTCGAGTCAGCGAAGGATTTTGAGGCTGTGCCGCTAGTCCCTCCCAAACCCCCACTTATTCGCCAAGAATGCGACCTTACTGCAGAGCATTTTGCTGGCGGCGTGTGGGGAATGCCGTCGCCATCTACTTCTGGCTCATCGCTCTCGGCTACAAAGACAAAAGCGAAGGAGGCGAAGGCTCAGGATCTAGCAGAAGAGCAATATGCCAGAGCTTGTCGTATCAAATGCAAGAGTCGTGCTACCCTAGTTGTCTGTCCACTGTCTACTGTCGCAAATTGGGAAGACCAATTTCGCGAGCATTGGGGTGGAACCGTACATGTCGCAGGCGGCTCGGGAAGCTGTGCAAACACAGACCCGGCCGGCACCCAGGCCACCCTGACGGCCATGTTTGCCAACTGTGCGGATATGGACGGGCAGCCGCTGGACGATGGAAGTACGATCACGCTGGGAAAGAAAGGCGCCCGTCTCCGTGTCTACGTGTACCATGGCAATTCGCGCCGCCCTGACCCCACTTTCCTCGCCGACTTTGATGTGGTCATCACTACGTACTCCACCCTTGCCACAGAATATTCGAAACAAACTCGGAGTCTTGAGGAGGGGGACGATATCGCGAGTGATTCCGGCAACGAGGCAAATGGCAAGCCCACGAAGACCACGAAGACCGGGAAGCGCAAGAGGCCAGTTTGCAATGGGACGGAGGCAACCAGTCCTCTTCAGAGTGTACACTGGTTCAGAGTAATCTTGGACGAGGCACAGTGAGTATTGTTCTATCGAAGGTTGTTGAACGTTTCGTTTTGACTTTCACTTTCCTATCTAGCTCCATCAAGGAGCTCAACACCGTCGCATGCCGCGCCTCATGTGATCTCATGGCGAATCGGCGGCTATGCTTGACTGGGACCCCCGTACAAAACAAACTCGATGATGTGTTTGCCTTGATCAAATTCTTGAAGCTGTCTCCTTTCGATGACAAGGCCACTTGGACAGAATTCATCGGAACTCCTGTAAAATTCGGTCAGCCTCTTGGTGTCGCCCGGTTACAGACTATCATGAGGAGCAGCACGTTGCGCCGCACGAAGGAGAGCAAGACTCCAAATGGTCAGCGCATCTTAACGCTTCCGCCACGCCACGATGAACTTCGTTACTTGAAGTTTGACGCCCAGGAGCAGGAACTTTACGATCGGTTCTTCAACGAGTCAAAGGCAGAATTTCATGAGCTATCCCATAAAAACGAGGTCATGAAGAACTATGTCGGGATCCTACAGAAGATTCTTCGTCTTCGACAGATTTGCGATGATCTGGAGCTTGTAAAGGGCAAAGGGCTCCTTGCCAACTCAAACCAAGATGCTTCCTACGAAGAGACCGTGGCCGCAGTTTCTGCCGAGGGCATTACTGCTCCTCGCGCTGCGATCATATTTGCCTTGCTGCGTGAAGCTGCTACCACCCAGTGTTCTGAGTGCGGCGTCGAGCTCAGTCCTGCAGAAGTGGCGACCAGCTTTGGCAGCGGCCCCGACTGTGAAGTCAATTTACCTGCGAAGCGTAGCCGGAAAACGAAAACTTCGCGTTCGAACACGCGGGCGAATTCACCCGCCACCACCCAAGCGCCGCGCCCTATAATGACGCGATGTCAACACCTCTTCTGTACTTACTGTTTCAAACGCAAGATGATCTGGCCAGACTGCGAACCTCTTGTCTCCAGGCCGTGTCCAGTGTGCCAACACGATCTACGGTCGACGGATGCCGTAGAGTTTGACCTCGATGTGTTGGCCCCAGAAATGGAAGGGAAAAGAAAATCGGGAAAGAAGGACAAGAAGTCTCGCGCAGTCTTTGCTGGGGCTATTCGCCAGTCGACCAAAGTCAAGGCGTTACTCGCCGACCTCATTCAATTCTCGAAGGCCAATCCACATTCGGTAAACTACGACCCTACATCAGTCGAAGTTCAGATGGTCGACGATCAAGGGAATATTGTTGACGATGGCATTGTTAAAACCGTGGTCTTGTACGTTCTGTTTTTTTGTCTGTCGTTTCTACTCAAATTCACGATAAATCACGCTTTGCTAGCTCGCAGTGGACGTCGATGCTTGACAGAGTGGAGGACGCTCTCGATGGCGCCCGCATTCGCTACGATCGCCTCGATGGCACCATGAAACGGGAAGATCGTAGTCGGGCCATGGATGCCTTGAAGAACGATCCCGGCTGTGAAATCCTCTTAGTCAGCCTCAAGGCGGGAGGCGTTGGCTTGAACCTCACGGCTGCGCAACGTGTTTACCTCATGGACCCATACTGGTAAGGGAATGCGCCACGCGTCTCGAGACTCTAATTGGGCCACTCTTGCAGGAACCCCGCGGTTGAGAACCAGGCGGTGGATCGAATAGTACGTGATGTCCTATCCATTCAGAACGCCGATTTGTCTGGACTGACACTGTGCCACAGCATCGTCTCGGTCAGACAAGACCAGTCACCACCGTCAGGTTGATCATCGAGAATTCCATTGAAGCGCGCTTGCTCGAAGTACAGAAAAAGAAGACGGAGCTGGCCAATATGACCCTGGGCCAACACTTCAGCAAGCAAGACTTGATGCAGCGCCGAATGGAGGAACTCAAACAACTTTTCAGTCGTTAGAGCGTTTCGCGCGCCATCATATCCGGATCTCTCCATTTCCAGCCGCCTTAATCGCTGGGAGCGCATCTTCTGTTCGCTGTCGAGTAGATGTCGTTTTCCCTCACATTACGAATCGTATTGTTTCTAATAATAGGTGTGTGTACGGTTATATCGTGCTAATTATCGTGTAGATAATGTAGAGTAGACACCCGCATGTAGCCATGTTCTAGAAGGCCATGTCTGCAGCACTGCTACCGGGGCTGAACGAATAGATCAGACTTTGACTGACGAAGAGCCCGATGGTGACGCCGATTGCAACCTGAATCATGCGCAAGCCGAGCGAAAAGCTGCTGTAGTACTGCTGGACAGAGCTGTCGTAGTTGCCAGTAAGACCACCAGCTTGGGCAAGGCCAGACTAGCAAAAATAGTCCACCCTCAGCGAGACCCCCAAATAAAGATACCGACAAGCACAGACATCTCACAACACGCACCGGTACAAGGAATAAGACGCCAGTGACCATCGAGGTGAAAGCTGTCCCACGAGACCATCTCGAGTAGATATTTCCTAAGAGGCCAATGACAAGAGCTCCAGCTGCAGGCGCAAGCGCACCCTTGTCAGACAAGAACCAGTTTGAAACCTTGTTCGCGGTGTAAGAGCAGCACGAGAAGATGATCATGATGGGCAGGCGAGCGCTCCTAAAAGACTGCAGATTCGAGAGAGAGGAGCAAGTCGAGTAGAGAGGCACTAGGAAGAACATCGTCCACCAAGGGAACGGCTGGCGGTACCACGGCCACTCCGGGTCGCGGTAACACCCTGAAAACGCAACGAGGTGAGGAAAAAAACAGTGAGGGGTTCAGAGCTAAGTGAAGAGAGACCGACCTCGAGAGACGTGACTGTTCGTGGCATTGACAAATCCGAAGGTTCCCGAGAAACTAAGCTCGGACGTGGTATTGGAGGCGTTCGTGGCAGTAAAAACCCCGTGTATGACGTCAGCCTTGAGGGTGCTCTTGACGACGCCAAGCGAGGTGTAATGGTTGTGGTTCACGAGAAGGATAGAAAGGTCGGAACCGATTGTAAGACCGAAGCCCTTGATGGGAGGAGAAATGTCACGAAACAAGACACAGTTTAACAGGAGATGGTGCTCACTAGAAAGAATGTATATATTATGGCGTATATCAGCCGCACCGAGCCACACAAGATGTTTCTAGAGGTGAGCTCAAGGGCACTTATCACTGAGGAATTATCCTTTCATGGAGGGTACATAAACAAAGAAAACTACCCACATATCGTGAATCCAGGAAGAATCAAGACGACCCCGGCGGACGAGATTGAGCTGTAACAAAATAGACGACCGGGGATGCTGCTCAAAGACCGAGCAACGAAAGAAACGATGATGGACACAGATATCCTGGCGCGAATTATCGGCTGAGAGCACCGTACAACGAGGACGCGAAAAGACATACTCATAGACGTTTGCATATACGGAACTCTTCGCCGCTGCTTGGAGACCCAAGTACTGCAAGATACAAGCGCAGGTACCGCTGACCCACATATCGATAAAACTACCACCAAAGGCAAGGGGACAGATGACAGAGGCACAAACGAAGGCCAAGCCGCAGCGCACGATAAGTGGGTACAACGGTGGTGCGCAGAGGATGCGGTCGAGCGCGGAGGTGCCGTCCTGGACAGAGACGCGGTCATCAAAGACGTCGCGGTAGACGTCGTGGACGCTGTTGAGGGCGGAGAGCGCGATGCGCCCGCTGGAGCGTACAAAGTGGAGTTCCGTCGTGCGCGTCTCGCCGTCGTTGAACGAGACCATGATGATGCCGGGGATGTACGCGAACGAGGCGTGGATGAGCAGCTTGTCCGACGCGGCGAAGAGTTGACTCTCGACGCGGTGAGATGGCGCGCCGAAGGTGAGGAAAGCCTTTGCGAGCAATAGAATGAACTTCTTCCGGTGGCTCACGGCTGAAATGGAAATGCGAGATCGTGATAGAGGACAGGGGAGTGAGCTGGTGAGCTGTGCGAAGCAGATTGAAAAGGGAGCGCACGAGTACGGCTATTATCCGACTGGGTCGGTGAACGCTTCTGCTTCCAGGGGCTGGCGGGGAGCGGAACCTTTTCTTTCAATGCAGACGCCGCCGTCTTCGAAAACCTTCGAGCATTATGCAAAGCTTTGGATGCTTCGTTCTTCTCCGCAGTAGCAGCCTGAGTAGCAAGTTCAGATTCGTCATCTTTGTCACCGAAGAAGGATCGGTGAGGCTGGTTTCCACGAATTAGTGAAGAAAAAATGGTCGATCTACGCCGGGGTTTTATTTCTACTTGTCCAGGCCAGGAATCCAACGGGTCCCTCGACTCCTCAGTGGGGTCATATGTGAAATCTGGCGGATCATCCAAGACCCGGCGAGAGGGTCTAGAGCTTTGTAGTGAGTTGGACGTTTCCTGATCACTGCCGTCACCGCAGGTCGCATCGTCTGACTGTTCTGACGGGTAGGAGGTGGGAAGGAGGGGACTGGCGGTTGCCTTTGGGGATACTTGTGACATGATGGTGGTCAAGAGTAAAGGATGACAAGTACACAATGTTGTGCTTAAACGACGTCACTTCGCATGAACGCAACCAAAAAAAGGATTCATATTACAGCTCTTCTACTACTGAATACAACAACGACAGCGAGAAAGACGAGACCAATAAATTGCAAAGGAGTTCATAAAACTACCAGATCTGCGGCGCCGGAGGAAGGTAATCATTGGGCAGTAAGAAGGCATCGATGCCACTCTGGGAGAACGAATTGCCGCCTAAACTTTGATCGGAGAGCCACACGGGGAGTTGCTCTGTCGAGGTGGCCTCAAACCCGCGCCAAATGTAATCAGCATTGGCCATGTAGCCAGGGTGTGTGGTCGGATACACAGGAATGCCTTGAGGCGTAACCATCGCACCAACAGACGGGTCGTACACGTTTGGAGAGATGCCAGTGGGTGTCGGATTGACTACCTGGTTGACAGCCATGCTTGCTGGGCGCTCGACCTTGGGCTGGTACGGTTCACGCGGGAGTTTTGGAGAGAGTGAAGTGGATCCAGACTTCCGCTTCATGCCCCTCTTTAGCATGAGTTGTAACGTGAGAGCATATCTCTTGCCCGGGACTGTCAATAGATGTATTAGTTGGAATAGGAAGCTCTTCGGTTCCAAGTTCTCACTTTCTGACATGAGCGAAGCTAGCGTCTCTATCTGCTCTCTGATTTCGACAACATTACATTCGTTAGGGCTAGAGGAGATGTCAGCTGCCGTTACGGCTAAGGACCAGGGAAGTGCTCACAATAACCGCCCAAGGCGAAGGAGGAAAGAAGCAGCGAATGTGGCAGTGGCATGAGTATAGTGGACGGCTATGACTTGTCAGGGGCCAAATATTACATTTGCGCCAGTCGAGGACCCACCAAATTTCATACCCTCTCGATACGAATGCGATTTGACCGTGATATCCAGACCTTGACGAGCAATCTGAATTGACTTGATGGCGACTTCTCTCTGCGAGGCAGGCATCTTTTGGACACCTTCAGGACCGTTGATGCCTCTAAGGGCTGTAGCGCTATGGTACAGCTCTGCATGTAATTGTTGAATTTGCAGACTCTGTCGGTAGAATGCTAAACAGAACGGGTGAGTTGGGGGTAATGTATTTGCTAGTGAACGACGTACCTGCATCCTCATACTTCTGGGAGAACGCTTGATCCCAGGTCTGGTACCAATGCTCGAACTCTGCATAAGCGCTTCTCAATATTTCGAAGGTCCGCTCGTCAACAGGCCCATGCGAGAGAGGTGACAGATGATTGGTGATCCGCTCTCGAATCGCCATCAGCTCTACCATAGAGACAAGACGCATGTCATCCTCGATGGCCAGGGGATGTCGTAGCATGAGGCGACATTGCCAAATGCCCTCATCATCTGTCAGAATTGCGGGACGTCCGGTACCGTACGACAACCTAATTGCAGATTGATATATGGCGGACCAATCGGGAAGCAAAAAGAACGCACTGATGCTCGAAAAGGTACAGACAGAACCAAGTACGAGCCGCAATGATGAGTTCCCTATCTTCGGGTCCATCCGACGCTTTGTTACCTTCGATGCGTCGCAGAAGCTTTGGCCAGGACTTATGCAGAGCTACGTCTCATGTTTAATCACGTCGTGCGATGACTCCTTAGGACACTCACAGAGCTCTAAAGCCATTCGCACGGCGTGGCCACCGCTCAACCAGCCATTGTCAGACCACCCAGATACAAGAACTGTTGAGTCAGATCTCGCTGTGCTCATGACTGGAGTGTAAAAGAGCTACGCACTCATCGCTTGGACAGCCTCCACGCGCAATACAGGCGCAAACAGAGTTGCACATGAGATTGTCTGTACTTCCTGCAAACATTTGGAGTACACATCACTGGGCTTGCCTGAGGAAACAAAGATGTGGTTAAGAACGTTCCTTCCCCGATGAGGACTATAAATTTTACCGCCACCATCACGGACTCTGGCCGCAACCATGCATATACTATCAACAGCAAAAGGAGACCGTTCGTGCAGAGATGCAAACGTATCGACGGAGGAATCGAAGACCGGGAGGAAAGTGGAGCAGCCATGGAAGAATCTGCAACCGCATCAGAACGACCAAGGAAGCAAGTAAATGAAAATCACATCTTGAATAGATCTGTGGCCTCCGCTTCGGATATAATGCCCTTGGACACAACTTGCGCATCTAGATTAGCAAGGATCCGTAGTGCCTCGAGATGTTAAGCGTACCGTCTGGGAACTTGAGAATGCGAGGCAGCATGTTATGAAACCTCCGTCTCTTGGAAGGCCTACGCGACCTGGGATCGGGAGAAGGTGACCTCGTGCGGCTTTGTGGATCGCTGACTTCGCCATTCTCCTACAAATAGTGACACTAATGAAATAAATGATTGGAGGGATTCACATTGACTTGCCTTGGCTGCCCGTTGAATGGCGACGTCAGCTAGGCCACGCAGTACTTCCCACGGTGCTACGAGGCCAGAAGCCGGAAGCTCGCCACCATCTTCCTCGTCATCAGACGAGGCGGCGCTCGTTGCGGCAGATACGGGGTAGGGTCGTTTTCCAACTCCGGGCCCACCTAGGACACTAGGTTGTTTATCGAAATGACGCGGATGGCCACTATCAGTGTGTTGGTGTCTTAGAGAAGAAATGTTATCAGGTTGGCCCCGAGGTCCTGTAGGTTCTATGCTAGATAGTGGTGGCAAGGTAGGAGGGTGGACGCCAGGGGGCAAGTGATATTGGGGATTAATAGATTGATATGCGGTACTTCCTACTTGGGATGCTAGTGCATCCCCGTTTGTCCGCATGGAGGCCATGGAAGGACTAGAATACATCTGTTCGAGTGAGTCAGAAGTTTTGGACAAGCCGGGCCCGGATATGCTAAGGGACGTACTGATGTGCCTGATTGGGAAGTGGACATGATGGTATGCCCAGCGTCCAGTGGTGGACGCGCAGAGACAGGCGTTGACATGGATGCAGGTGAATCCGCATGGACATTAGGAGAGGGATGAATGTAGGTAGGTGGGAACGCGGAAGGGGAGCGCATCATCCCGGCTGTTCCGGCGCGTAGGTGGTTGACGATCTCGACGAGTGTATTTTGAATCGCAGTTTGAGACTGTCGTATGTCCAAAACATGGGTCTCTAAGCTCCGAATCCGCCTAGCACGACATGAAGGACGCCCGATAAGGAAGAGAAGGGACTATGACGCACTCCAAGCCAGCCTCCCCGGTCAACGAGGCTTCGCGGTTGGGTTTCTCGAAGAGACATTCGAGGGACTGTTGCCGACATCGCTTGCAAGGGGGATTCTCAGCCCCCTCGCACCGCATCTTTTGCTTTCTGCAGGCATTCTGCGCAGGACACAAGGTCAGAGCGACGGCAAGGAGAGTGCGCGTTGCTGAAAACGCACGCAAGCACCTGGAGAAGGAGGTGGTTGAAGTGAGCGCAAGGGACGAAGGCAGAAACGACGAACGAGGGACCCTATTCAAGGTAGTTTTGGGAGGTTTGATGTCCTTCCCACCCGAGCCACCTCTATCTTCGATGGCTTCGAGCTTCTTGACGTGCTGAGGACCAGGTGGACCTGCGCCGTTGAGATTCATGAGAGTCAGAGGAAGGACGGAATCCGGGACGAGGTGGAATGAAATGGGAGGGTGAGGTTAAGGGTCAGGACCGGGTTTGCCTGCTCTCACCACACTATTATCGTTAACAACTAGATTTGCTCTTCTTGGATCCCTCAGCGCTCGCCCACATCACACCGTCCTGCATCTCCAGCTCCTTCCAGCTCTCCGCGCGCTCTCTCTCTCCCGCTTTCTCTTCGTGTCCACGTCTTATTGGTTGCCTTTTCCCCTCCAAATTTAACACTCGATTCTTTCCTCAGTTATCGCGCCATCCCACGGCACCGCCCGGTTCTTCCTCTCATGAGATCAAATACGACGTTCTAACCGGGCCTTTCCCCATCTGACTTGTTGCCTGGGGCATTACCACATCCCAAGGCATCCGTAAGGTCGTGAATCACGCACGAAACGCACACGAGCCATCCGTCACCTTTCACACGTGCAAAAATGACCCATGGGGATACACACGGTCCATGTCTGTCTATTCTTTGCGGCACAACGTCGTCGCATGTAAAATGCATAAATAATACTCCCGACACGGAACCAATTTGGTTTCTCGCTGGTTCGGAGAGCGACCGTCGGTAGCCCGGGTCACTTCTCCCGCCGACATAATCCCACCCTTCGGACTTTGAATGACAACTCCTCGATTGGGTTCCGAGCACGAACCAATGCATGTACAGTGCTGTCTGGAGCTGCCAAGAACGGCGAATTTTGAGAAACTGTCAGGTTGGCTTCGTGTCCCCGAATTGAGGCGCCAGTAATATTAATATTGTATTTTGTGCGAAATCGAGTGTGACGTTATGGATCATGTGATCGGCACTCCCACGGTCCACCTGTCAATACAATCCGCACCGGTACAGGTTCAGTCCTAGTTATCGTACCGTACCAGTAAGTCAAACAACTTCCCACCGTATCAAGTCTGAACGGGGGATGGACAGAACGCTTCTTAACCCATGCTTACGTTTCTCGTCTTCCGTCTCCTTGCGTGAGATACATATCCTTGAGTTTCTCCACCTTCATTACTGACCTGTCATCGCAAGCGGGTGGTTTACCTTTCTTCTACCATCTTATTCCTCATTCAAGGCGCTCAGGAAGCGTCCTCTGAGCGAACAGGAAATAGAGAGATGGGTTACCTACTGGATAGTAATCGGCGCAGTCGTCTCTTTCGAGTACACAGCCGAGTGGCTCGTTTCCTGGTCAGTCCAATTTTTTGGAGTACTTCATGACCCTCCCCTCCCACATGACCGAACCTATTTACAGGTTTCCGTTCTATTGGGAATTCAAAACGTTTCTCCTGCTCTACCTCTCCCTCCCACAATTTGAGGCACGTGCCCAAAAACTGAAAAATCTTTTCAAAAAGTGGGGCACGCACTCACAGCGCTTCGCAGGGCTCGACGTACGTCTACAAAACCTACCTCGAACCATACCTCGTCCAAAACGAGTCCGACATCGACGCGAGCATCGCCTCCGCGCACAACGAGACCCTCCGATTCGTCCAGTCGCGCCTCTCCGCGCTCTGGGACATCCTCTACAGCCTGCTGAGCAAAACCCCCGCGAAGCATGCCGCGTCCCCCTCAAACGGATCGCAACCCGTCTTCGGTCAGGCGGGTGGAGCGCTCTTCCAATCCGTGCAGGACTTGTGGGGCGCGATGGGTGCGCCCTCCTTTTGGGCCACCTCAGCGCAATCCGGCGTCAATCCGGCGGTTTCGACGTCTGAGACGCGCGTCCAGGAGAGGCGCGCACCATCCCCCGCCGTTCCTGCCGGTACCTTTAATACCGTAGGTTACGATATAGGCGAGACTGTCGACAACTGAGACGTGATGGGAAGTTAGTGGACTCTGGACATTTACGTAATAATATCATATGCAACCCGTATGTCTCCACAATCACGGGAACCCATCCTCATCTTTGACGCGAACATGCGATCTTACCGGGATGATGGGACTGATTCGCTGTGATTTCCCGGTGCATTGTTCTATGGAAAGCAACCCCACATCAAAATCCGTCTTGAATTCTAGTGAGAAATCGTGCCACCGATTTGACACATGGGTTCGGCTTCGACGGGGCTGATGCCCGGTAAGAATACCTTGACTGACAATTGATCCGCTGCCAGGAAATCATCTCGTGACAAACTCCGATGTTTTACTGCTCCAATTTCAATTTCTTGGGGGTCTCACGACACGATGAGTAGTTCGGTTCTTTGGTTGTGTATACTGTATTGCATTTACATGATGAGATACCGAAAAAACTCAGTGCGAGTGCGGCAGATAGATAGATATTTCGGCCTTGGTCAAGGCAAGGGTGCGTCGCAACAGCCTGAGCATCATGATAGTCGCTCACATCACCCCGGAATAGTCACAGTGACGCTGGAGCGTCAATGTGCCGCAAGGCCCTAGTAACGACATGAGAACTCGAAGGAATCACAAGACCAAAAAAAACTCCGCTATACATACAGTACAGCTGCATCAGACCTCACCACGCTATGAGCCAACGCGGTTGCGCCTAAATGCCGCTTCCACGTCTGCAACGGAATACTCAAGCGACACGCCAGAGTTTGCGTAACACCGCGCTATGCGCTTGGAAAAGATCTCCGTGATCCGCAGCAGCTCCTCCTCACAGGCCTTCCACACGCCTACCAACACCGTTCCGGGGGTAATTCCACTACTTTCACCTGTTGTGGCTTCGGAAGCATCTGTGAAATGTTTTTCGACTCGCTTGAACAAGGCTTCCACGTGCTTTCGGACGTCCTTGGCGTCATATTCCTTGACAACCTTCTTCAGAGCGGACTTGCTGTAACTACTGTTACTGGAGACCTCCGAAGGTGCTGTTGTCTTCAACAATTGCTCGACACCATCAAAGTAATCCTAAAGATAGTGAGAACACTGATACGACCCGTCGCCTGCTGGAAACACAGTGACTCACAATAATCTTTGCGAACGGACGTCTCAGGACCATTTTAACATAGGCGTTGAGGTTCTCCTCATATACAGCCTCCGCTTGAGTGGAGAATACGTTGACAGAGCCGATCTCTTGCTGCCGGATTTCAGCCACAAAGTAGTGCATGTTCTCTGTGACATCGCATTCATTAATGCGCTGACGGAGAAGAAAATTCCAACTTGCCAATAAGGATGACATGGTAGTTCAATTGCCCCTTGTCCTCATCCTCATCGTTCATCTTGGCCATGTGTTTTAGGGAGTCGAACATACTTTGCACAATTCTGTCGTATGCGCCATCCACGCCCTGACGAATTTCGAGCGTGTCCGCGCCAATAAGCTGGCTCTCTACACGCCCTACATAGACTGGAAAATGTTTAATAAAGTGAACCACCCCGTTGCGTTTCTTGCTGGTTAACTTCGTCTGTTGTACAGCCTTGATTTGTTCAGCCTACATAGACGAATTCAGATCGTCTTCATTCATGAAAAGTACGACATACAACGTGTCGCTCAAAAAGACCCTTTAGTCGTGAATGCTGTTTGTCCAAGAAGTTTATAAGAAACGCTGCGCCCCGTTCATCAGCGTCGGCTAAGAAACGTTCGAGAGTAGCCAGAATGCCAATGATCTGCCTGGAGTGCAAGAGCTTGATTGAGCAACCCAAGGTGGAAGGAATATAAACGTACAAGCTGTCTTTGGCTAGCGCGTTGTCAATCCACGACTTCACTTCGAGAGGCAGGAAGCCGAAGATGAGGTCCATTGCGCCCCGCACCAATTTGCTCGTTTGCGCACTCAGTCCGGAAGTGCGTGCGGCCTGCCGTCGGAAGTAGTTGTCCAACCCCATGTAATCCGCGAACGTGAGCCTGGCTTCATTGATCTGCAAGAAATCAGCGATGAATTCTTCTTCCCGATATATTTGACGAGATATTTGCCCCAGGGCTTGGCCAAAGACCTAATCCCGATAAGAGTAAGCGGCGACGCGCAGGAACAGCTGTGCCTATACCTCCTGTGCGGTCATGTCACCATCGGATGCCTTTTCCTTCTCTTTTCGACCATCCATCGGCGAACGGGCCAGGGTTCCAGCGCGTCGCAAAGCCCCAGGGGTCCGGGAGGTGCCAGTCGGTGTGAGTGAAAAGCCTAGTGGCAGGTGAGTACAGGCAACAAACGATGCCAGATCACGGACTGTTTTCTGGGTCGTCGTCTTGTACTTTCTTAATGAGACCACTGTTAAGGGACAGAAGAGACGTAATTTGAGTGTTGTGTAGCTGGCTTGCCGCTGAGAAGTAAGCCTTGGAAGTTAATGATGAGTTCGTTACCGAATCAAGCCGGGTATAACAAGACCCTCACAGCACACAATTTTCCGTAGGTTACTTCATCCATCTCCTTCATATACAGGATTAGTCCACTGTAGCGATCTAGGTGCCTCTCTAGGTCCTTGTGACTCTTGATTTCCGATCTGCCGCGTCCGCTGGGCTTCGACAGTCCATTCGAATCGCCCAATAGCAATGTTGACTGGATTACAACCCTTAGACTTCATGACGAAAGGAGCGCGCAATTGATTAGGCGCACCTGGGCTGTAAACATGATGCACGAGTACTCATACAGACGTTTGCAGAACTGAAGGTTGTGTGTCCGATACTCTTCCAGACGCTCCATGGTTGCAGCCATGTCTGAAGAAGTCGTTACTACTGGATACGGCATCGGGCCTCCAAACTCACCTCGATCCCGGCTTGCTTGCAGTGCCTTATATAACTCTGCTGCAGCCTCTTCGAGCGCCTGTAGGCCTTCCGCGTCGCGTAATGAGCCCTGGGTTAAAGTGACCAAGGCCCTTCGTCCAACTTGCACGGTCCTCTGCGAGCCGAATAATCAATAGTAATGATCCAAAGGACGTCCAGACGCACCAACAGTCGTTCAAGTTCACTGAACAATGAACGTTGATTCTGAGTTTGTACTTGAAGGCCTCGGTTTTGCGACTGGATAAACGATATGTCCTCATTGACGGCCTAGGCAGGGTCAGATTTACTTTTAGTGCCAGGAAGCGCGAGCAATCAACTTGCATTCAGATGAATTTTGTAAGAGGATACGAGACTATCCATGTTGTCTAACTCGAGGATAGCTTCATCCAGAAACTTCAGAACCAGTGTGACGCGATCGTCCGTCTCAACGAATGAATGAATGTTCGCCTGTAGGAAACTGTTTATAGTCACCATCACCGACAACGATGGAATCAAATATACCTTTTCCGATGCCATAAGCTCGTCGAGTAACCGGGCTGCTATCTGGTCAACAGCTCCTCTGCTCCGCGTTCGGCCCAAGATATCGTCACTGGCCCACTCGTAGCCTTCCAACATTTCTTCGACATTGGCCATAATGTCTTGTGTGCTTTCCTCTTCGCCTTCAGTATCGGACGTCCCAAAGCCGCGAAATATCAGGCGGTCAAGTGCAGACTGGTTCGCAGGGTCGAAAAATGAGATACGAGCGTTCTGGTCTCTGCGTAGTTGTGTCTGTTCTGGAGTCACACTGGGCATGTGAGGTTGGAGTTTTCCTTTAATCCTTGAGTGAGACGATGGTGCAGGAGATGGTGAATCAGAGGACGCAAACACCGCGCTTGGAGATGGATTAACCGAAGTAGCTGATGATGGCTCCTCAAGTGACGCTCGGGAAGCAGACGGACTGCCGTGGTCCGTAGAATTTGGCATTTCAGATAACGCAGTAGAGACCGAAAGACGAGATGCGGATTTTAGTCGAATCAATGGCGTATCAGATGTCTCCAACACGGTTGAAGTGGGACTCGTTCGTACGCCACGTGGTCGAACAGTTACAGAAGAAGGTTGCAAGGGCTGACGAAGCCAAGGGGAGGGATCGATATCCGTGGGCGTATCGAGAAGCGATGGAGGGCGTGACGAAATCGGTGAATGTCTCCTTTGAGAGCCCGACGGGGCCACTGCCACCGGCACGGGCGAATACTTACTTGGGGGGTCGTCATAGTTCAGATCCTGGGGTGGGATATTTCGGGCCCGTCGAGGTTCAGATGCCCGCGGAGCCATGATGGGAGGCGTAGGTGTAGGCGAGTCACGAGAAGGGCTATCGTCATGAAGGAATCTTGCAGCTGAGAGCGATGAGTCTTTCCCTTATTCATGCCAGCGAAAGATTATCTCACCTTGGCGCGTTCCGGGTTCGGGTAGCCCAATGACCTGCAGGGAACCACCGGATACGGACCGGAAGAGGTCAACGAGAGTATGGAGAAACTCTAACTGCTCATTCGATTTCTCGGTCTGCCACCTGTACGCCCTCGCTAGGGTAATATTAAACGACCGGGACTGTGCTGGGATCAGCACGCAGTAAGACAATTAAATGAACGTTACTCGCGTCAACCACCTCAACAGCTCGCAACTCGTTCAGCTTCCATGTCTTCCCAACAGAAAACGTGCCATTAGAGTTCATCTTGGATTTATGGATGAAGCCCTCGCCGTCGGCATTTCCTGAGGTAGACTATAGCCATACCATATACACAGAGCAACGGTTGGGCGTACGGGCCAGTAAAATGTACCGCGGTTTGAGATCTGCTTCTGGACCAGCGTCCTCCCAGATTTTGACGTGAGAAATGTATGACTCCTTGGAAGTCGCAGTTGCATTTCGCTTATTGAATATGGAGGATATGATTCTTTGCTGAACAGAATCATCGTCCGCCATTGAAATAGAAATAGGTGGAAGTGACACGTTCGGTGACAAGCTGAGATCGGTTACAGCGGCCCGTGATCATATTTCTATAACAACATGCCTGGTCGTCTAGCGATCCTCTCACATTCCCCATTCCTTAGCACTCTATATCTACGACCTCTCCACTCTACTTCATCCCCGACGATGGCAAGAAGCCATATAGGGAGTGCGAGCAGTTCTCGGACCAACCACGCTACCAGAAAACCCCGCCACTTCCCTAGTGGAAGTGGATCCCCAGCAAGCGACGAATAAACGTCCAAGTCTACCGAAACCCATAGAAAAAAGTGGGCGAAAAGGAACAACCAGATCGGGATCCCCGTAAAGAATCGTACACTCGGTGCTGTTATAGCACTGAGCATCACTGACTCGGTGAAGGGCTCCAATAATGTGGCAGCGAGGGACATATACTTCCTAACGCGTATCCATCGGATGCGGCGCCGGACATAATCAGAGAGGCCCATGTCCCCCAAAGTATTATATGCAATATCGCATGAAAGGTCATGCCGTAGGCCTAGCTCGTGCCACAAAGCAAGCCCAATCATGTTATCCTCCGCAATGAAGCATCCGAAGGCCGCGAGCCCCCGACCTTGCCCGCTGTTGTTATCATTGCCTTCTTGCGGGATGAGGGAACCATCGAGGCGTTCAAGGTCGGAGCGTCGAAAGATATTTGACTTTCCCACGACGCAAGAGTCCACAGCAACCGCGTTGATCGCAATATACATCTTGGCGTGGTTGGTATTCAAGAATACCTCTTCGACCTTGGCTCCGAAAGATACGTGGCCCGAAACCACGAACGGAACATGATGAACAAGAGCGATGCGTCGCCGGGCAGGATCGAGATGGGAAGAGGAAGGCCCATTCAATATGCCAACTGCCCTGGTTAATGTCCCGGGGACGACGGCGACATTAGAATCGAGTACCCAGAGGATGTCGTGAGCGGCCTCCTTGTATGGACGCATCAGATTGTTGACTTTGGGGTTGACACCAACTTCCTCGTCACCTAAAACTCACTTATTATAATCGAATTCCTGTACGGGCATGCGTAATAACACACCTATTATGACCTTCGCGTTGACACGAGGGTACTTTGATATCAAGTCACGTACAACGGGCAGTGCCTCATCATCCTCGTCTGCTACCGATAACAAAATCTCAAAATTTGGATAATCTTGCTTGAATGAAGATTCGAGATTCCCGTAGAGATTGGTGTCAAGGCCTTTCAATGGCCGCAAAATGGATACACCGGGGGAAGAAGACGGAAGAGTGGAAGGCAGTGGGGGGCTTGGACGACTTCGATACCGTTTACGACTGTCGACAGGCTACGTCAGGACCCAACGCCCATTGTGAACGACTTTTCACTCACGCGGTCCAGCAGCCAAGCAGCCCCATAGACCAAACAGCGGCGTACCAGATCATTCCGACCATGGAGAGTCCAACTTGCAGGATGTGATACTGCTCTGCCATGAGTCGCGACTGGCACAATCGCGAGTGAGTTCGAAAACAAAGACAAGCGATAGCTTATTTACACTCCCACACCACTATTACGCCCATCAGCGAGTTCCCTCAGCCCGAATAGTTCCACTGCGTTCGTCCATCCCTGTTCTACAAACTCTTCGAACGCCACCTCCTTGACCTTATGAGCAACCCAAGCCACTGCCCCGATTGCGCTGGGTTCGTTTCTACCCTTCACGGGCCGCCCTGGGACAAACGCTTCAGCCCGTACCGCCGGCGGCAGAAACAATTCACGCAAGTCAGCGGGGAGGTTGTCAATATGCTTTCGTGACGCATGCGTTGAAGTCATGGAACACCACGGAGCATCTTTCATAGTATGTGAACGGGTGAGGATGGTAGTTACGCAGGTAGACGTGCCTGTCTCAAACATGATTCGTTGGGGGTCTATCGTCTTGATCGCTGCCAAATTTTCATCCGTCTTCAATGAGCAGCCGTTGATGCTTAGGTATGCGGGTGTCTTAGTGAGGCCCAGCGCATTCACTGTAGAACGAACCTGAGATGCAGTCCCATCTTGATCTGGCCATATCCTCTCTCAGCGACATCAGACTCAGAACGGGCAAATCTCGAGCACGTACATAGTCGACTGCTTCCTGAGCCGATCCCGTGAAACTGTGCACGACCCCACCTCGACCACCAACAGCCCGCCCGCCATCTTCACCAAACCCCTCCTCGCGCAAGATCTGTACGAGATCATTGTGGGCGGCACGGGAATGTAAAAATAAGGGGAGGTGGTATTTCTTCGCCAGGGCCAGCTGAGAACCTATAAGTGTACATCAGGAGGACTAAGATGATTAACAAAGTCACACCCACGAAAGTGCTTTTGTTGGATAACGGGTGAAGCGAAACGAGTTCTGTCATAATCCAGACCGCACTCCCCTATCGCCACAACCCGTCCAGGGCCGCTCAGGTTTGCTACAACGAGTTCGTCCAAAGCTCGGAAGTAACCACTGGGATCTTTCTCAAATTCTGTTGACCTCGTCGGATGACAACCAATAGTTGCATATAGATCTGGGCACAAGTCGAACACTTTGCCATCGAGAATAAAGAGAGCTGCGGCACGTACTGTGCTCTTTCGCGATATCCAATGCTAGCTTTGACTCGCTGAGGCTCCCACCGGTAATGATCATAGACACGACCCCAGCCCTTCTGGAGCGTTCCAACATATGTGCGAAGTCATCTGCAAAATAAGCGTTAAACTTGAAGTATTCGGTTACACAGTATGTCAACTGACCATCGTGTTTCCTGCGACCATGGTATCGTCCACGAAAAACTGGATCCATTAGATTGACTAACAGCGAATGGAGGTCAAGTCTACGTGTTGGAGATGTCAGCAAACGTCGAACCTCCAATGTCTGTAGAAATCCAGAAAATGCATGAATCTAATCAATAGTATCATCCTAGATGCAAGACGGACCTATAAATCTCAGGCTACCAGCCGCTCTCACAGACGTGGTCGTCATGAAAATCAGTTTCGGAAACTTTCTACGTGATGGGTGGACCCGGCAGGCCTGACCAACCGCTGTCGTTCCCTCGAATCAAGCCCAGAGGACAAGTCGACAGTGTAGCCTCAGTAGTTACATGTCCTAATGACCACCCTAATGACTAGAGTACAACCCATGGCTATCGTAACATCTATTACACTTCAACTTGGCAAGTCCTTTACAGAGTATCATCCATTGCAGAGACGTCATACACTCCTTTGCGGCGACTGCCGATTCAATGATTTGACAGCCTATATAATATCCTGGGCAGACGCACCTTCCCTCAGACCATTCAAACGGGATCCAAACTCTGAAACACGCCTACCACACCTTTCCAGTTCTAAATGACTGGGTCATCTAAACTCACTCAGCTTCAGCACAAGAATTCGGACGATGTCGTCATCACTATGGCTATTCGCTCGCCGCTGTGTAAGGCAAAGAAGGGAGGGTTCAAGGACATGCGGCGAGTTTCCTCCTTCCTTTGCTGGCGAGTCGCTGTTCATGTGGCTACGTTATTCAGGAGTGATGAGCTTTTAACTGAAATGTTCAGAGTACGTTCTGTCTAAACAACTTCTTCGATAACGAAATGTATACACCATCTCCCTCAGCAAGCAATCAAACACGGTAGGATTGACCCCGCAGTTATCGAGGATATCTGTGTCGGCACTGTCCTCGCGAAGGGACCAACGTATGAGGCACGGAGTGCCGCGTTGACAGCAGGGATTCCTGAAAGCGTGCCCATTCAAACGCTGAATCGTTTCTGTTCCTCCGGTCTCATCGCGGTCACGACTATCGCAAACGAGATACGGGGGGGCCAGATTGACGTGGGCTTAGCTGTTGGCGTTGAGAGTATGTCTTGGAAGTGAGTAACTTGCTGACCCCGCATGAAGGAGTTTCGTGGTGACTTTGCGTGCCAGTCCCGACATCGGCCCAGAGGCTGCAAGCGATGACGTCAAGAGATGTGGGCCTGCAAGCGACGCGCTACAACCTATGGGCTGGACAAGCGAAAACGTCGCGCGTGAATTCAACTTATCACGGGAGGACATGGACGATTTTGCTGCCAGATCATTTCAACGCGCAGAGGCTGCCGACAGAGCAGGTCACTTTTCAAAAGAGATAGTACCGTTTGCCTCGTATCAGAATGACCCTGCGATTGGTGCCCGCAAAAAAGTCACTGTTTCAAAGGACGACGGGATCCGCTCTGGCACCACCAAGGCTACCCTCTCGAAGATCAAGTCGGCTTTTCCTCAGTGGCCCCCCTCGCAAACGACAGGGGGGAACGCAAGTCAAATTACGGACGGTGCTGCCGCCGTCCTGCTGATGACCAGACAAAAAGCAAAGGATTTAGGGCTTCGAATTCTTGCCAAGTATGCCAACGCAGCTGTCATAGGTGAGTTAGAGTCGCAAGCTGTATGTTCTGTCATTTAAGACGATATACGCAGGTTTGGCTCCCCGTATTATGGGCATTGGACCGACTATTGCCATTCCAAAAATATTGGCAAAGCTTGGCCTTACGAAGGAAGATGTAGATCTGTTCGAGGTACGCCTGATGAAATAAACAAAGGTCCGGCTTCAGTGTGACGATGGCCCGTAGATCAATGAAGCTTTCGCTTCTATGTACGTGTACTGCGTGCGCAAGCTGGAACTTGACCCGGAGAAGGTTAATGTGAACGGAGGCGCCATAGCCCTGGGACATCCGTTAGATAAGTCCTGGTTCTATTTTTAAGCTTAGCATGTGTTGATGTTGAGCCCGTTTACGAGCGACAGGTGTGCGGCAAATTGTGACAGGACTGAACGAGCTGGAGCGAAGAAACGGCAAGGTTGGTGAAATTATCGAGTTCATAAACAGTTCTGATCTTGTGGTCCAAAGGTCCTCGTTACCTCGATGTGCGTAGGCACTGGAATGGGTGCTGCCGCAGTATTTTTGGGAGAGTAGTCTTGCTGGTAGTATTACATAATAAACCATGGGCGTCGTTGCTGTGCGCGTGAAAAAAAACACGCCCGAAGCCCCGAGGCATCGGTGCCAAGTGTCAAGGTGACAGACAGGTCACAGCTTCTTGTTTCCTCCTTTTCTCCCACTCTAACTGCTTGTCTCTCGTTTTTATCCATCATCCCCATCGAATCTCTCCTTACAACCCCCTCGTTGGCATTATGGCCAGCTACGACACGCTCGAGAGTCGCTCGCCTTATGGCTCGGGTGATCCCTACTACAACTCCTCCACAGGCTATATAGCACCCCCGGGTCCCAAGAAATCCAGATGGCTCACCAGCAAATGGCTCAAATTCGGCGTACCGGTTGGCGTCCTCGTTATTGCCGGGGCAGTGATAGCTGCTGTCCTAGCTACCCGCAACAAGAGTTCTAGTTCCAGCTCAAGTTCGTCTTCCGGAAGTCCTGCTGCAGCCAGCTCGGCCGTAAGTGCCAAGAATGCCGTTGGCATATTTGCTACTTCAACCGACGCTGAGTACCTGATGCCCATATACCCTTCTACTGTACGTTTTGCGTAATTTCCATGTATCTTTGCGCCAATTTCGTAATGGTTCACTTCCCAGACGAACGATGCCGCTTTCTCCACCCCCACGTTTAACCCTTCCTCGAACTTAGCGTGGCCCAAGGACCCCTTTCAACCTTCTAATCCAGCCCCCACTTCCGTTCGGTCAGATCGCCCGCGTCTCATTGCCCCCACGTATAAATGGGCTGGCCTTGCCAGCCGTATCGCGGCGGACCCCTATCTCAGTTCCTGGAACAACACCATTTTTGGTAATGCCACAGCCTACTATTCCCTGCCCCCCGTTGTATACCACATGGACGGTGCCAGCGGCATCTTGGACAATGCTCGTGAAATCAAGATGCGGATCAAGGCATTTGCATATGTCGCCAGAATGACAAACGACACGAAATGGGTAGACAGAGCTTGGGCGGAAATTCAGGTGGGCAAATAATTAACCTCAACAATGGCGTGATTTACAAGTTCGTTTACCTTAGAATGCTGCTGGCAATGGAACCACCTCGTTTGGCCCCGCCACCGATAAGTGGAACACAGTCCATTTCCTCGATACGGCAGAATTTTCCGCGGCCTTTGGCATCGCATACGACTGGCTATATGATTTTTGGACCAGCGATCAGAAGCAGCAGATTCGCTGGACCTTGAATCTGTACGGCCTCGGACCCGGTGTTGCAGTATACCAAGGAGGAGACCCCACTGGTGTCGGCTGGTGGAGCAAAAGCGTTCGGGGCAATTGGAATTGTGTTTGCAACGGTGGTCTCACCATGGCATCGTTGGCTATCCTCGGCGATGACACGACAGGCAACGCCGCAACGCTACTAGGTTATACAATTGACAACGCGAAGCAAAACTGCGTGTTGGCACCCACCAGCGACGGCACGCATAACGAGACCGCCAATTATTGGTACTTTGCATCCACGGGTCATGCTGAGATGACTGCGTCTCTTCTTTCCGCGGCTGGTTCGGATTTCGGCCTTCTCACCACGAATCCGAGCTACAACCTCTCTGGCCTTTACCACATGTACGTGCATGGACCGACGTCGTTGTTCGACTATGGGGACCATGGCCCAAACAAGTTCTCCACTACTGCCAATGCCATTATTTTTTATGCGTCGCAGTTTAATATACCTCAATATGCGTTGTACCAGCGCGATATGGTCGACGCACCAGAACCTTGGAGCATGTTTTGGTATGACCCAGGCATCTCCGGTGCTTTTTGGAATAATCTTGCGCTTGACCACGCCTTTGAGGACAATGGAGATCAATGGACGTCGTTCAGAAGTTCCTGGACAGATATCAATGCGTTGTACGTGGCAATGAAAGCGGGGAAGCTCCAGGGACACCAGGCGCATGGCGATCTCGATTGTGGCGACTTTGTCCTCGATGCCCTGGGCCAGCGCTGGGCTGGCGAATTCGGTTCTGGCGACTACCTTTCCACGGGTTATTTCGACAGCGAAAATCAAAATGCGACCCGGTGGTTGTACTATCGAAAGCGGACAGAGGGCCAAAACACCATTTTGGTGGGTCAACAGAATCAGGATGTCACCGCGCACCCCACAATGAATTATGGCTCGTCTGGGACTGTACAAGGATCGAGTACGGTATTCAAGGCGTCGAGTGATTCGACTGCTTATGTTGTTTATGACCTGACAAGTGCATATTTCAACGTGTGAGTATGATTGCTATTCCGGATGGTCGAGGCAATTGACGACGTTTGTTTAGAACCTCGTTCTCACGCGGGGTCCGGCTTGTGAATGGACGGCAGCAAGTGCTGTTACAAGATGACATCAACGCGGGGGCCGGCGTTATGTGGCTCATGCATACTAATGCTTCAGTCAGCGTAGATTCAGGTGGAACGTCGGCAACGTTGACGCTGGAGGGTCAGACGATGAAGGTTGAGATGTTGAACCCGCCTTCGGGTGCGCAATTTACGACGGGAGAGGCAGTGCGATTAGCAGGCGATCCCGCGCTGCCAACGGGGCAGGTGGACCAACCGAATCCGGGCGTGACGGTCTTGATCATTAGTCTTCCTGTTGGACAGTACAGCCTGCAGGTATTGTTCAATCCCCAGTGGGCTGGGCTGCAGCAGAGCAACTACGTGACACCCCCGTCTGTTGCACTTAGCAGCTGGTCGCTCACGAGTCACAATTAGTGGGGGATTTGTTGATGACATTGGACTGGATGGATGGACACAGACAGACAGTTTCCTTGACGATTTACTTAGGCTTAGGACAATATTTTTCTTTCTTTCTTTTTTTTTTTCTTTTATTAATACCCGACAAGTCTTGTATCCTGACGACGGGAATTGATATTAATCAATTTGACTGTTTGCTGCTGTCACTTGCCACGCGACCCGCCACTGCCTTTGCCGCTCACTCACGACCTTGTTACTCGGTAAGTCAAGTTCCCACCCCTACTGCGAGCTTTTTCTCCTTCCCTCACACCATCTCTCTCCCTCACCCGGCTGGTCCAACAAATTTTATAGAGTCCTCTCGCCATGTCCTTCCGTCTCAATGGCAAGCTTGCCATCACATTCCTTTTCTCTCTCACCCTTCTTTTGGCTCTCGCTAGTCCCTCCTCCGCCGATGCCATGTCACCAGAATCTCCCCGTCGTCGCGATCATCCCAACCTCAATCGCATGATCAAGATGCGAGCGGCAGCCCCTCCTGTCGCTCGTCAGGGCAAGAATTCTGGAACTGTTGGGGCTGCTGCTAATCCTCCTGAAGCCAGTTCCACCCCCTCGACACCCTCAAGTACACCCGCCTCCCCTTCTACTTCAGACACTCCACAGTCCTCCTCGGCTGCACCTTCCTCTCAGTCCATTTTATCACTCCCTTCGTTGGTGTCAAGCCCTGCGGTGAGTCGTTTTCTATCTACTTGGAGAATTTCGGGGAAACTTATACGCTGAACAAAATCCAGTCCGCTTCATCTACGAGCAGTAGCTCGGCGAGCTCAACCAGTTCCACGGCCTCCGTTCAGACGACAGCTTCATCCACCTCCACTTCGTCAGCTCCTTCGTCGAGCGCCACATCGTCGACGCAGAGAAACGTACAGTTGGCCACCAGCGACACTCCATCCGCCTCGGTTGACTCGGTTACACTGACGAGCCACGTTCCGGCCGCTTCGTCATCCAGCGCCAGCGCAGACAATAGTCGAATTGGTGGATCCAGCCTCTCCCACACTACCATTATGATCATCATTATACTCGCCGCGTCCATCGGTGGCTGCGCCATCATTTGGACCATCATCCGCAAATGGAAGTTCCGTCCGTCTTCTCAGTTCGAGGATCGCCTCGAGCCCGTCAACTGGCAGCCCGCAGAGCACGAGAGTGGCCTCCCTACTCACCATAGGATGCCCTCCAACGCATCTTCGTTCCACTCTGCGGGCCACGACAACATCATGGGCCTCTCCCGGAGCAACAGTGGCGGCGCGTACAATGCTACTCGTGGCCTCTCCCCACTTCCTGACCACGATTTCACCGCCGGACCCGCAGCACTTGCGGCTGGCGGTGGTTACGCTGACCTCGCTCGTGGCCCCAGCCCCCAACCCCAGATGCAGGAGGCTCTTCAACGCGGTCCTAGTTTCAACCACGGCTACGACGACTACGTAGCCCCCGCTCACTACCAGGGTGGCCAGGAAGCTTACGACCATGGCAACGCCGGCCCCAGATACTGAGTGAACTGACTAACGACGAATTGCAGCGTCAGCCTCAAGTGTGCCACTATCTTTATGGTGTCATGCATGTCATGTTCTGAACAGCATGGTGCGACGTCATTCCTGCACCACGCCCTTCATAGGTTGGCGCAATGACCTGTCTCGTCGCTCATTCATATCTATCCTGCGAGTCGTAGAGTGTTCGCTTCTTTTTCTATTTCTCTGTTTTTTTTTTTTTTTTTTTTTTTTTTTTTTTTTTTCCCTTTTTTTTTTTCTATCTAATCATTTCTTTTTTCTTTTTTTTTTCCCCTCTCTTTTACCTCTCCTTTTTCATTTTTTTTCATTTTTTTTTTTTTCTTCTCTC
>Ga0137394_10000036_pt1 | contig 89034 bp, 82 predicted proteins | sample czobulk116metaG_FD_108278 | JGI IMG/M metagenome (GOLD analysis project Ga0137394, IMG submission 108278) | Vadose zone soil microbial communities from Angelo Coast Range Reserve, California, USA - czobulk1.16 metaG | ecosystem: Environmental > Terrestrial > Soil > Vadose zone | place: USA...
CACAAAGGCACAAAGGCACAAAGAAAGCCGGCATTAAAAATGATCTTTGATGCCGGCTTTCTTTGTGCCTTTGTGCCTTTGTGTTTCCTCGAATCTCCTCCCACCGGTCAACACAACCCTACCTTAGCCATACCTGATCAATCAGCCCGCTCAGGCCGACGATGTTCGAGAGTTTTGTTCCGATCATGGCTTTGCTGGAGAGGACGATGCGGTCCTGTTCGCCGTACAGGCAAATCAGCGACGGAACTGCGTTGCTTACGATGTTTTGCGGCAGGTTGAGCGCCAGATTCTGGTAGATGAACCCGGAAACGTAATCGCGTCCGTCGGCCGGAAGCTGCGAAAGAAAATTGTCCGACCGCGCGAGCGACGCGCCTGTGTCTCGATACTGCATGGCCTCGATCAGAAGCGTCCGATCCGGGGCAATGAGCATGTACCCTTGCCAGAACGTGTAATGAACTTTGTACGATGTTGCGGGAAAGGTAACCGTGTAGAACGGACGTCCATCCACAGTGTCTGAACTCAGGCTGACGCCGGGTTGTTGTTTCGCTGCGGCCTCACGATTGGTTTCGGAAACCATCCACTGGATCGTGTTCTGCAGGCGCGCGGGATCATACACCTCGACGATGATCTTCCAGGCCGGAGCCGGAAGTATAGGACCATCCACCGCAAACAGGAATTCGCCGCCGAGAGGGGCGGCCAGATCATGACGGATGTCGATCCGGTGCCGGTTCTGGAAATCGTCGATATTACGGATGGCCTGAGGATTGTTCCTCTGGAGAAATGCAAAAACATCCTCGATGATGAGCGATGGGTCCTTCATCGCAATGGCTGCGACACCATAGGCATTGGATGAAACAAACTCGAGCGCGCCCATCGGCGCCGGATCGGCAAGCCAGCCCATCATGCCTCGACGTGTCTGATTGAACCCGAGGACGGCACGATACGAGGGACCGTCTTTCGCGTTTTTCTGTTCAATGACCAGTTGCTGAGCATCGGCCAGTCCCAGTTCCATCGTTGCCGGTCTGGCGGGCAGAAGTTTTTGAACATCGGCGGCAAGGAACCAGGTGATTCCTTCTCGATAGGCGGAGGAGATGCGCTGGTACAGCGCAGTGGACAGGAACGGATTGGATCCTGCCTGACGCCGTAATGCCAGAACTTCATCGATCATTCTCGGGGAGGACACGATAAAGAGTCCGCTATCGACTACGAACGGGATCCTGCTCTCAGGCAGACCCTGGATCGCAGCTTTCAGAGATTCCGGCTGCAATGCCTCGGCAATGAGCACCGGCGCAAGGTCTTTTTCTCCGTCTCTGAGTGGAACGGCGATGATGATCTCCGGACCGAGGTAGGTGGCGACCTGCCGGACGCGATTCATCACATCATCGGACGGCCACCGGGTTCCAAGCGACGGATCTTCGCGCACGCGCTTCCTGAAGGCGTCGTAGACTTCGTCGACGGCCTCCTTCAAATTTGGAAGTGAAGCAAACGCGACAGTGTTTGCCGGAACCAGATTTACGAGGTCCGATGTGTACCGGAGGTCCGTGGCGGCCGGCGATGGCGTGCTCAGCGCGGGATTCGAGGCGAACTGCTGTCCGGCCCGCAGCGCCTGGGCCGTCGAGCCGTTCTGCACATGAACCTCTCCTTCGACGACGGAGACTCGCGATCCCTTCACACCGGCATTGACGGCAAATTTCGTTCCGACGACCGACACGATGAGATCGTTCGTCGCAACGTAGAGATGACCGGAACGCTGCTTCGCGGCCGTTACAACGACGCTGCCCCGGCCGAGCCGGATTTTGACGCCGTCATCCCCGCGGTCCAGCGTCAATTCCGAACGCTCCTGCACTTCGATCCGTGAACCATCCGCCAGTTGGAGCACTGCGCTGGATTCCTTCCCCGTGCGCACCACCCGATCCCGATCGATTCGATCACCTGCATTGAGCGTGTGAATGTCCGCGTCCGATACCACGAACAGATTGCCGTCCACCGCCTGCGCAATCGCATGCACATCGATGGGCCAAAGGAAATCCCGAATCGCATTCCACTGGCTCAGGCCGGCAATCAAGAGCAGCCCGGCCGCCATTGTCCATGCGGCCGCGAGCCGATACGTCCGGGTTGTGCGCGCCGCCCGTTGCGATAGCGTAGCGCGAGGCCCCTCATGAGGATGCCGAGGGTGCCGGTCGTACTCCATCGCTTTCCTGCATCGCACACACTCTCTCGTATGGTCCTCGATCAGCATCGCCCTCGCGCTCGTCAGGCTGCGGCTCAAATAGGCGGGGATCAGTGCTCGAAAGTCCTGGCAGCTGGTGATCCGTTCCACGATTGCGGGGTGCGGCACCACCTTGTTGTGCTCCGCAGTGAGTTTCGAAAGAACTCGCGCCGCCGCCTGCTCTGTCTCTTCGGGCTTGATCTCCAGGTTGCGCACGGTTCGAAGCACACGATCCAGTATCGGTTTCATACAATTTCTCCAAGGTGTTTCCTGATGGACTTCTGGAGACGCAATCTCGCGCGGAAAAGCATGACAGCCACCGTGCCTCGCGAAGTGCCCATCATCTTCGCGATCTCGGCATTGCGGTATCCCTCAATATGCCGCAGCACAAACATCTCTGCCGTCCTCGGGTTCAATTCCGCCAGCGCCGTTCGCAGCCAGTTCTGGATTTCGGAGGCGCCGCGCTGCCGGTCGGGGCTCGGCCGGCCGTCCTCGATATAGCTCTCGACTTCATCGGTCGAGACATTGCGGCTTTTCGACTTCAGGATATCCAGCGCAATGTTGATCGCGGCGCGGTGAAGGTAGGCTTTCGGACTCGTTTCGAATTGCGGCGGGCATTCCTGTCGCAGCAGCCTAAGAAACAAGGTCTGGAGGACATCTTCCGCATCCTCCGCATTTCCGGTCACGCGATACGCGGCCCGATAGACAAGCTCGTGGTGCTTGCGAAACATCTGCTCAAATTCCTGCGGCAGCGATCTTGTCTGCGGCTTTTGAGCCATCGTGGCCATGAAACGTCTCCATCTACATAACGTCAGGAGCGGGCACTCATTAACACTGTAGCGGCGGTCTATGATCTTGTGGCTTCTTTCCCTGCTAAGATACGACCATGCTCAAGGAAAAGCTCCGAATAATGGTGTATCGCCATTCCGTTTTTTATAGCCCGCTGATAGCGACCATCGGCATGGGATTCCTGGAGGAGGAAGGGCTGGACGCGACGTATTTTCAGAAGCCTCCGGAACGAAACCAGTACGAAATGTTCCGCCGGGGAGAGATCGAGATCATGCAGGCGGCGGTATCCACCACCTGGGACCCGCTATCGAAAGGCATCCGCGACATCCCGGTCCATTTTGCTCAAATCAACCAGCGGGACGGCTTTTTCATTACGGGCCGGCCGGACGGCAAATCATTCGACTGGAAACAACTTGAAGGCGCGCGGTTGCTTGCGGATCATGCGCAGCAGCCCTTCGCGATGCTGAAGTACGGACTCCATCTCAAAGGCGTCGAATTGAGCCGGGTCGAGATGATCAATGCGGGTTCGCCCGAAGCCATGGCTGCGGCGTTTAGAGAAGGGAAGGGCGATTACGTTCACCTGCAGGGACCGGCGCCCCAGCAGCTGGAGAGTGACGGCGCCGGGAAGGTCGTCGCAGCGATGGGCGAAGCAATACCGCCGGTTGCGTTCAGCAGCCTGATGGCGATGCGTGAATTCCTCGAGACGGAGAAGGCGCAGGCCTTCATGCGTGCCTATCGCCGCGGAACCCGCTTCGTCGTTGAGGCTCCCGCCGCCACGGTCGGGGAAGCCGTGGCGTCCTTCTTTCCTGCTATCTCTTTGGACGTGTTGTCGGCGTCGATTGGGCGCTATCAAAAGCTCGGCTGCTGGCGGCCGGATCCGGCCATTACACGTGAACAGTATGAAGTCGCGATGGACGTGTTTCTCTTTAGCGGAGTCTTCAAAGAACGGTATCCTTACGAGCGCGTCGTGGTAAAGATGTAGGCGCAGGCTTCAGCCGGCGCGTACAGTCCCTTTGTAACATTCAAGGAGGCCCTATGTTTGCGATTGTCCTGGCACTGTTGATGCTGCTCTCTGCTTGTTCGTCCGCAACGCCGACCGGACCGGATGCGGCGAAGGCACTAATCGATGAATCTGCGGCCGCGATGGGCGGATGGACTGCAATGGACGCGGTGAAATCACAGGAAATCCTCGTCGGCGGCGGTGATTGGGAGCCGATGCAGGCGATCGAGCCAGATGGGGAACCGCGAACGATCAACACCTTCGGCCAAAGCACCATCGTGGACTTCGAGAAGAATCGAATGCGCCTTACTTTCGATGCGGTCCGCGTGTATCCGAGCCGCGCGCCTGTGAAGTTCGTCGAAGTGATCGACGGCGATGCCGGAATGCTGGAGTCTGTGGACGCCACCGGAAAGGTTGTCCGCGAACGCCTCCATCCGAGCCGGTACGCCACGCGCCTGCGCGATGTGCGCCGGATGCCCATCCGCCTGCTTTACACGGCAAAAAGCGCTTCGGACTTGACACGGCTGCCGGACAAAAACGAAGGCAACAAGACGCTGCACATTCTCCATTACACCGACAGCGGTATGCCCGTGGAGCTTCAACTGGATAGCTTCAACAAGCTCCCGATGCGGGTCATGTATTCCGAAGACGATCCGATCTATGGCGACACGTTGAATGAGGTCGCTTTTGCAGAGTGGAGAGACTACGCCGGCGTCCGCCTGCCCCAGGGCCAGTCGATATTCCTGAACGGGAACAAAATCCGCGAGGAACGCGTACGTACTCTTATTAACAACACGAAGCTGGACGAGGCTGCCTTGACCGTTCCGCAGGAAATTCGCGGTCAGCCTGAAATCGGCGACCGCGTTGTGTCACAGTGGATATTACGGCGAGTGGTGATGGGCGTCGGTTATCAGGATTTCGCCCGGCCGCAAAAAGTCGATCTGGTCGAGGTTTCCAAGGGCGTATACCACGTGAAGGGCAGCACGCATCACAGCATGGCTATCGAAATGAAGGACCACGTTGTCCTGATCGAAGCGCCGCTCTATGAGGAACGCTCGGAGGCGGTCATCAAGGCCCTCGAGGAGAAGATCCCGGGCAAGCCCATCAAATACGTTGTCATGACCCACTTCCACATCGACCACTCCGGAGGTCTCCGCGCTTACGCGGCGAAAGGCGCCACCATTATCGGGCCGGAGTCGGCTGTGCCTTTCATGAAGACCATGTTGTCCCGGCCGAAAACCGTCCGCCCGGATTCGCTCGCGAAGGCGGGCAATTCAACGCCGACCATTGAAGGCGTCAAGGACACGAAGTCGCTCACCGACGGCGAACGTACGGTTGAGCTCAGGCAGATTGAGAATCCCCATGCGTCGGGAATGCTCGTTGCGTATTTGCCGGCGGAGAAGGTGCTGTTCGTCAGCGACCTTTATACGCCGGGCGCGCCGGTCGAACCGGCCAATACCAGCGGGGTCGCCAATGCAGTTGCACTGGATATGGCGATAACCGGCGGAAAGCTTTCGGTTGACCGTATCGTGGGCGGCCATGGCGACATCGCGCCGCTTCGCGATCTGTCGAAGGTTACGGCCTTGCCGAAATCATGAGGAACACGAGAGGAGTCTGAATGACCAACAAAATAATTCTCGGGGTTATCGGCGCAATTGTTCTGATTGTCGTTTTGCTCGGCTTCACCGTCGCCGGCACATACAACGGTCTGGTCGGTCTGGACCAGGCCGCGGAGGCCCAGTGGGGCCAGGTTGAAAACACCTACCAGCGGCGCGCCGATCTGGTGCCGAACCTGGTTGCGACAGTCAAAGGTGCCGCCAACTTCGAACAGCAGACACTGACTGCAGTTACGGAAGCTCGAGCGAAAGTAGGGCAAGTGTCCTCGGCAGCGGTCGAAAACATTACGAGAGACCCGCAGGCATTTGCTCGATTCCAACAGGCGCAGGACGGACTTTCGTCGGCCTTGTCCCGCCTGATGGTCGTTGCCGAGCGATATCCGGAGTTGAAGGCCACTGCCGGTTTTCGCGATCTTCAGGCGCAGCTTGAAGGTACCGAGAATCGCATTACTGTCGAGCGCATGAGGTTCAATGAGGCCGCTCAGGCATTCAACACCAGGCGTGAAAGTTTCCCTACCGTCATCATTGCCGGATTTTTTGGAGAGAGGTTCCAGGTTAAACCGTACTTCAAAGCACAAGCCGGCGCCGAAAAGGCACCCGAGGTGAAGTTCTAGCGTTGAACCTGCGTGCTGGTCCGCTTCTCGTCGTTCTACTCGTTTCGGCTGCAACACTGAATGCAGCCGAAACGCCTATCCCGCCCGCGCCGAGCCGCTGGGTAACCGATACTGCGAACTTCATGTCGCCAGGAGCCGCCAGTTCGCTTGACGCGCGTTTGGACCAGTACGCGCGCGGGACAGGTCATCAGCTCATCGTCTTTATCGGCACGACTACGGGAGATGCTCCCATCGAGGATTGGGCGGTGCGGGCGTTCGAGAAATGGAAAGTCGGGCGGAAGGGAATCGATGACGGGCTTGCCCTGTTCATCATGTCCGCGGACCGGAAGCTGCGATTCGAAGTCGGCTACGGGCTCGAAGGCGATGTGCCGGACGTGATCGCGTCGCGCATCATCAATGAAGTGATGGTGCCGCGGATCCGAGCGGGCGATCAGGATGGCGCTGTCACTGCCGGCATGGATGCCGTGATGGGCGTGATCGGCGGACAGGGGCTTCCCGCCCAGGGAAGAGGACGGGGGCAGGGTCAGCAACGGCCGTTGACCCTGGTACAGATCATCTTCTATGGAATCATCGCCTTAATCGCACTGGGCTTCCTGGCGACGCATCCTACGCTTGCGATGTGGCTGCTGTTCAGCTTTCTGGGCGGTGGCGGTCGTCGCCGTGGCGGGGGTTGGGATGGCGGCGGTGGAGGCTGGGGTGGCGGAGGTGGGTTCAGCGGTGGCGGCGGCCGATCCGGCGGAGGCGGAGCAAGCGGATCATGGTAATGACACGCCGTAAATTACTTCGAACCATCAATCAGGCTCAGCTGAAGGACGCCATCCGGCAGGCCGAAGATCGCACGTCAGGCGAGATCTGCGTGTCGGTGGCGCGGCTCTTCTGGGGAAGCATCGAGAAAGCCGCAGATAAAGCGTTCATCCGCATGGGCATGACTCAAACGAAGGAGCGAAACGGTGTTCTTTTCTTCGTCGTGCCCGCGCGTCGAAAATTTGTCGTGCTGGGCGATCGCGGCATTCACGAAAAAGTGGGGCAGGAATTCTGGAATCGCGTCGCGGCCGCGGTTTCAGAGAAGTTCAAGGATGGCGATTTCACCGGTGGCCTCGTCCACGGTATCGCGGAGGTCGGCGAACAACTCGCGACTCATTTCCCTCATCGAGCCGACGACAAAAACGAACTGCCCGATGACGTGGATTTCGGGGGTAATTCGGGGACAGACGTATAAATCACCTAATTAGTAACGTTGACGTTGAATACTAATTAGGTGATTTATACGTCTGTCCCCGAATTACCCCCAAATCTCCTTGAAACTCCAAACCGATAAGGGTAACCTTTGCCCGCCGCATTTTCCGCGCGTACCGGAAGGCTTGGACGGCCTGAGGATCTAAATCAATTTTGGGGGGTTGTATGAGCTTGAATGTGAAGACTCGAAAAGATGACGGTGTGGTCATTATAGATTTGTCGGGCAGGCTGACGATCGGCGAACCGGTGCTTCTGCTGCGCGAAACGCTTCGTGTTCAGGTGAACGACGGCGCTCGGCACTTCATCCTCAATTTAGGCGAGGTTTCTTACATTGATAGCTCGGGATTGGGCGAACTGGTTTCCGCTTACACCACTGTCCGCAACAAGCAGGGCGACGTCAAGTTGTTGAACCTGACTTCAAAGGCCAAAGACCTGCTGCAGATGACAAAGCTGCTGACCGTGTTTGACACCTATGACGACGAAGCCAAAGCGATCAGCTCGCTGAAGGCCTCGAGGACATCGGCGTAGTGTTTGGCGGAAGTGCGTGGGAGTCGAACCCACCGGACGCCGGTTCCCCGACGCCCCACAGGCTTTGAAGGCCAGGAGAGTCACCGGACCCTACTCACTTCCAAACCGGGTATTATAGGGAAATATGACGACAAAGTACGAAATCCTCAAAAAACGCCGCGTTAATCGCGCTAAGAAAAAGGCCCGTCTGAAACGGCGGGCACAGGAACACTTCCAGGCACGCAAAGGGTCTCAACCGCAATAATCCGGTCTACAGACGAAGAAATCTGACCAATGCTCAATTCCCAATTCTCATCCGATAAGAATTGGGAATTGAGCATTGGTCAGATTTCTGTTTCGTCTGTCCCCGAATTACCTTGAGGCTGTGAGCTATCAGGAAGGCTTCCAGGCTCTAACGGAAGGCGACTTCAAGTCTGCAGTCGTTCTCCTGGAAAAAGCCGCCCGAGACACGGGCTACACCTCCGACCTTATCAATCACGCCTACACACTCGCGCTCTACCGCGCCGGTCAAAAGTCCCAACTGGCCGATGCGTCCTTCCAAATCGCAAATTCCCTGCTCCAGACTGATCCCGCATCCGCGATGGATTATTTCCAGCGCGCTATCTTCGCGGGTCTGGATCCGCAGCGCATTCGGCGAATCGGTGAGATTTTCGAAGAGTGGGCGGTACCGGCCCAATCCGTTTCGGTGGACGGGCCGGTGGATCGAGTGGCGCACGTGGTGGGCAGCCTTCACGCCGGCAGTCCGCAGACACGATACATCAGAATGCTCGCTTCCAGCCTGAAGCGGCAGGGCATCCAGTCGGCGATTTTCACCACCGAATGGGCAGCATCGTGGTTTTTCAATGCCGCCGGTAAGGCGCACTCGGAACAGGTGGAGATCGAGGCCTCGACGAACATTGCTTCTGTCGAAGGAGATTTCATCGAAAGAGCCGGCAGAATTGCCGAGGTCATCAAAGCATCGGGCATCAAGATGGCGTTCTTTCATGCGAGTCTTGGAGAGCAGATCACGGCTCGTGTTGCGGCCATGCGACCCGCGCCGGTCCAGGTCCACGTGAATCACGGCACGGAAATGGATGCGGATCTGTTTGATGGTCTGGTTCATCTTTCCCAAAATGCAATGGCCGGTAGCCGGTTCCCGTCGCATCCCGCGGAATGGATTCCGCCGTCCTCGGATATTGAAACTCGATTACAGACGGTGGAACCGGTCACGCGGCAAGGCATGGGGCTTGAATCGGCGAGCACCGTTTCGGCGACGTTCGGCAATCTCGATGGCCTTGCCGGCGGGTATTTGAAAGCGTTGGCGGAAATCCTGAAGCGGTTTCCGAAGCATTTTCATCTGTTCGCCGGAGAGGGCAATGTGAGGGCATTCCGTGGAGTGCTGCACTCGGAGGGCGTCTTGCCCCGAGTGCGTTTTCTGGGGCAGGTGTCAGACGTCGCGCCGTTGTTGGATACGGTGGATGTCTACCTGGCTTCGTTTCCTCGCCTCGGCGCTCACTCTATCATCGAAGCCATGGGAGCGGGGAAGCCGGTTGTCGCTTTACGCGCTGCCGGAGCGGAGTTTGTGGCTGTTCAGGAACTCATCGCTCCCGGCGAAGGGGGCTACGTCGAGATCGCCGATCGATTGCTGCGAAATCCTGCGCTTCGACAAAAGCAGGGTCAGGCCATGCGCGATCGTTTCCGTGCTGAATTTCGTCCTGAGCGTTTGGGTGAGAGGTATGCGCAGTTCATCGCCGCTCTGGCGGCACGATGACTTTCAGGATGGAGACCCTAATGGGGGCATAGTAAATGGGGCAACTCTCTCTGTGGACGAGAAGGCCAGATGGATTCGGCCCCGCGTTTCCTTTTCGGTTACATCGAGGACGGGCAAGAGAAGTCTGAGAAGCGACTGAACTCCGGCCTGGTCACCGTCGATCGGCGATTCGTCGAGCATCTTCTTCGGAACCGACAACGCATTTCCGGACCAGAAATGCATCACAGCCCGCAGGCTTTCGGTCGTGACAAGCGGCCGCGTCATTTGCTGAAGGAAGTCTTTGCCCACAGGTTTCTCATCGTCCACCCAGAAAACGCAAAGCTCGATCCTGGCTGACACTGCTCGGATTGCCCGCGACCAGTCTCCCACCTTTCCGGCGTCGATGACCTCGAATTCCGGGTAGTCGAAGCGCTTGATCTCCGCAAGACGAGCCGAGGCATTCTTCCCCTGGTACATCCATATAAGCGCCACCGATGGCGATCTTCTAACCATGCCTCTCTCATCGGCAACCCGCCCCGGCCGGTGTAGGGGAAATGTGTTATAAATGGAAGGTTATTTATGACCAAACTGTTAATCCTTTCCTCTGACACTGGGGAGGGACACAACAGCGCGGCGGCGGCCATCGAAGATGCGGCCCGGACTGCCGGACTCAGCGTAAAGATTCGCAAGCCCTTAGAAGAGTCAACGAGGGTTAATCGATCCCTCGCCAACTTCTACAATATCCTGCTGACACACCGGCCGCAGTGGATGGGCTGGTACTTCCGGTTGATCGATGGAGCACGGCCGAACGAGCGCGATTTTTTTTATTCTAAAGTCCGAAGGTATGTCGGCCGATTCATAGAATCGGAGAGCCCGGATATTCTCCTATCGGTCCATCCGATGCTGAACCACTTCATTCAGCGCTACATAGGCGAGGAACGGCTCGGCATTCCCCGATATACATTTCTGACGGACCCGTTTCCTCCCTTCTGGCGCGGCTGGACGTCGCCCTACATCGATCGTTACTTCGTTGCCACCGATGAAGCGCTGCAGGCTCTGACGGCCAGCGGAATCCCGGCATGGCGCATCGAACGAGTTTCCATGCCCGTGCGGCCGGGGTTCGCGCCGGCGACGATGACAGAGATCGAGCAATTCCGAAGCACGCTCGAGCTCGGCGGAGCAAGCACCATCCTCATTAACGGCGGCGCGCGCGGAGGCGGACCCATCCTTCCAATCTACGAAACGATCCGCTCCGCCGCCGCTTCTTCGAACATTCTTGTAGTCTGCGGAAGAAACAGCGGGCTTCGATGGCGGATCGACCGCCTGAAGGACCGAAAAACCCGAACGTTCGGTTTTCTCGAAGACATCCACCGATACGTTGCCGCCTCGGATCTGGTTGTGACGAAGCCCGGCGCTCTCTCCGCATACGAAGCCCTGGCGTGCGGCGTTCCTGTGCTGTTCATCGGCATGCGTGCTTTGATGCCGCAGGAATCCGGCCTGTTCCACGCTGCCGCTCATTACGACTTCGGATTTGCAGCGAACACTCTGCAGGAATTGGCCGCGGTGATTCGAAAAGGTCCGGGGGAGTGGAACCGGAAACGCGAAGCGATCCCTCAGTTTTACCAGGCCGGCACCGGTAAAGAATTGGTTGAAAGGATTCAACCGGTTCATGTCTGAACACAAGAAGATCTTCCTGACCGGGGCGACGGGATTCCTTGGGAGCCATCTCGCCAGGCGTTTGCTCGATGAAGGACATCACCTCCGCGTCCTGGCGCGCGGCTCGAAAACCCTTTCGGCTCGCGACCGGGTTGTGCAGACGCTGAGTGACGTTGGTGCGACGGATTTTCGCAACCTCGATGTGTTCGAAGGCGACATTTCGCGGCCGGACCTGGGATTGAGCGAAACGATCACCGGAAGCATTATCGCCTCGACCGACGAGGTCTGGCATTGTGCTGCGTCGCTGTCATTCCAACAGGAGGACCGAGGCGAAATCTTCAGGATGAACGTCGGCGGGACGCAGCATGTGCTCGCGCTTACCGAGCGCACTCCAAAGCGGCGGCTTCAACATGTCAGCACTGCGTATATTGCCGGGAATCGCTCGGGTATCGTTCTGGAAACGGAGATCGACGTCGGCCAATCGTTCAAGAATGCATACGAAGAATCGAAGTGCGAGGCGGAGTTGCTGATCGCGGATGCGCACCGGCGCGGCACGGTTTCGGCTTCGGTGTATCGGCCGAGTATCGTCATCGGAGATTCGAAATCCGGGCGTGTGACGCACTTTCATGGCGTGTATGCCTTCATTCGGGCGTTGTGGTCTTCATTGGAACGGCTTCGGCGCCGGATGCCGGATGCCGGGCTGATCACGCTGCCATTGCGTGTGCTCGGCGTCGAGACGCAAACTTTGAATTTTGTTCCGATCGACTACGTCGTGGATGGAATGATCGAGATTGCGCGAAGGCCTGAAAGCGCAGGCGGAACGTACCATCTGGCGAATCCTGTCCCCACGGAAAATCGGGTCTGGCTGCCGCACATGTGCCGGGTGCTGGGGGTCGAAGGCATCCAGCTGGTCGGCGAGAACTCATTTCTCAAGACGCCCATGACCAAACTGGAAGCTCTCTTCCAGAAGCAAATGGCGTTCTATTACCAGTACCTGCAGGGCGAACCCCGGTTCGATTGCCGCCGCACGCTGGAAGCGCTGAAGAACACCAGCATCCGATGCCCCCGCGTCACCGTCGAGTTCATTCACAAGATGGCGGGCTGGTACGTGGATTTTCTAAGCAGGAAGCAGCCACAGGAAGCACAAGAAACACAAGGCTGATCCTCTCTGCGCCTCTTCTATCCCTTTTCTCTTTAAGCCGCTCGGCGCGACCTGACGCCAAACTCCGGCAGAATTTCCTTCTCGTAGAATCTGAAAAACCCTTCCTGGTCTTTTCCGACTTGATGTACCGACACGTAATCGGCGCCGGCATCTGCGCATTTCTGGATCGCTTCGAGATGTTTTTTCGGATCGGGGCCGCACACGATGTCTTCGGCCACTTTCTCCTCGGTTACCAATTCCGCTGCCTCTTCGAAGTACCGCGGGATGGCGAGTTCGACGGTCAGTGGCCAGGGCAGTGGCGCGATGGGCCACACGCTTAGCGAGGTGCGGCGCGCTTCCTTCTCGCTCTTTGCCCAACATACCGTCACCTGCGAGCACTTGGGTTTCCTGCCGCCTCCCGAAGAATTGAACTTCTTGATCGCTTTTTCTTCAGCCCCAACTGTGATCAATCCGTCGCCGATGCGCGCGGCCAATTGGGCGCTTCGTGGACCCGCGGCGGCGACGTATATCGCGGGCGGTTGCTTCGGCAGCGTGTACACGCGGGCATTCTCGACACGGTAGTAGCGGCCGCGATGACTTTGCAGGCCGCCTTTCCACAGAAGGCGAATGACGTGAACCGCTTCTTCGAGCATCTCCTGGCGGACCGCAGCCGGGGGCCATTTCCGGCCCGTGATGTGTTCATTCAGATTTTCGCCGGTTCCCACGCCGAGAAAGAATCTTCCGGGCATCATTACTGCGGCCGTTGCTGCTGCCTGAGCGATGATGGCCGGATGAATGCGTATAATCGGGCAAGTCACGCCGGTACCCAGCCGCAGTTTCTTTGTTGTGGCGGCAATTCCGCCAATCACGCTCCAGACAAAGGGGCTCTGTCCCTGTGCATCGGTCCAGGGATGGTAGTGGTCTGAAATGAGGGCAAAGGTGAATCCGGCGTGCTCCGCACGCTGTGCGAGTCGCACTAATTCGGTCGCAGAGTGCTCTTCGCTGGTCAGAAAATAACCGACGTCAATCATAAAGTTCCCCTCTGTAATTTTGGACTTCCTCAGAAAGTAATTGTCAACCGGAGTTCAGCGCGGATAAAGCCTGATGCAAACTTGGGAAATTTTCCCAGCCGCTCTAGGCACCGTGACTCGATCTGCGTGATATGATTTTCACCACTCATGCGCAAGATCGCCGTAGTGGATGACAATTCGGACAATCGTCTGATCATTAGAACCATTCTTGAAGACCAGTACGAGATCGTGGAGTTCTCGAGCGGGCTCGAAGCGATCGAAGGTTTCAAGAAAAGCCGGCCTGACGTCGTTATCCTGGATATTTCGTTGCCGGAAATGGACGGCACCGAGATTCTCCGGCGTATTCGCGAAGATTCTCAGCTGCATGATCTGCCGGTTATCGCGCTGACAGCGCATGCCATGGTTGGCGACCGCGAAAAATATCTTTCAGCCGGCTTCAACGATTATGTGCCAAAGCCCATCCTCGATATGAATGTCTTGTTTGACACCATCCAGCGCTGGATTTCCGAATAAAGTTGGTCATCTGCTTGCTCCGTCTATTTGTATATGGCGCAGCATCCTACACGAGTTCTTTTGATTGACGATCAGGAGCCGGATTACATCCTGGTGCGGGGTATGTTGTCGTCAATTCCGAATCAGGCTTTCGACCTGGAATGGGCGCCTTCGTTTGTTGCCGGTCTGGAAGCGATCCGGCCAGAGGCGCACGATGTATGTTTGATCGATTGCCGCATCGATGCGAGCGATGGGCTGGAGCTATTGAAAAGAGCGCGAGAGGCGGGCTCGAAGGCGCCGGTCATCCTTCTCACCGGAATGGGCGACTACCAATTGAACGAGGATGCCATGAAGCTGGGCGCCGTGGATTTTCTCGCCAGGGACCAGCTTACTGCGTCGCTGCTCGAGCGCTCGATGCGCTACGCGATGGCGCAGGCACGCGCGCTCGACGAACTGACCCGGCAACGGGACGAGTTGCGTGCATCGGAACTGCGCTTTCGGTCCGTTGTCCAGTCGGCGAATGACGCCATCATTCTCGCGGACGAGTCATCCAGGATCATCGGCTGGAACCGGGGCGCCGAAGTGATCTTTGGTTACACCGAGGACGAAGTGCTTGGGTTTCCGATCGAGCTGCTTATGCCGGAGCGCCACCGCGAGAAGCACCGCCTTGGCTTCAGGCGATTCCGTATGGGCGGCAGGCCGCATCTGGTTGGCAAGACCGTCCAGCTCGAGGGATTACGAAAGGACGGATCGGACTTTCCGCTCGAGTTATCGCTGGCCTCCTGGACAAGCGATGACGGCACTTTCTTCACCGGCATCATCCGGGACATCAGCGAAAGAAAACGTGTCGAGGAAATGCGAAGCGCCAGGGAAACCGCTGAAGAGGCCAGCCGGGCCAAAAGCACCTTCGTGGCAAACGTAAGTCATGAGCTTCGTATTCCGCTGCATTCCATCATAGGCTTCACGAATCTTCTCCTGAAGAACCGGAATACCAGCGCCGAAGAGAGAGACTTTCTGGAGCGCATTCTACTCAACGCGAAAGATCAACTGGCTCTCATCAACAGCATTCTCAATCTCTCGAAAATAGAAAGAGGCAAGGCGGATGTCGAAGCTCGTCCTGTGGCCGTGGACGAGATTGTCCGTCAGGTTGTGAGGCAGCTCGAATTACAACGCCGAAATCCGGATGTGGAGATTGTTGTGCGTGTTCCACAATCCATACGGCCGATTACAACCGACGGGGCGAAACTCAAACAGGTGCTCATCAACCTCATTGAAAATGCCCTCAAGTTCACGGAAAGCGGAAGCGTGATCGTCAATGTGGCCGCGTCGCCGACGGACTTTTCTCCTCTCCGCATCGACGTCATCGACACCGGGCCGGGAATTCCGCCGCACCAGTTGGATGACATCTTTGAACCGTTCCGGCAGGTCGAGAGGACGCCTGCTTCCCGGCGCGCGGGTACGGGACTGGGTCTGGCGATCAGCCGTTCGCTATGTGAGCTTCTGGGATACGATCTGAGGGTTCAAAGCAAGGAGGGGCGTGGTTCCACTTTCAGCATCCTGCTGGCATCTGAAACAGTATTGCCGCTCTCAGCTTGAGACGGTGCTGAGATGCACATAGTGGTGTCAGAGAACCACTGACAAGCGGTAAAGGTCCCCAAAAGCCATTGTTTTTTTCCTGGCAGGGCAGTCCCCATCTTCGAGGCAGACCCAATAGAACCATAGACTTGCCGTTCCAGATACTTTCCAGCCGCCGCAGCAAACCACGTTGGCATTTCCATTGCACTTTGCACTTTGTTAAAAAAATGGGGAGGTAGGGGCCCAGATGAGTAAACGATCGATTCTTGTTGTCGACGACGACCGGAGCGTCCGAAGCTACCTGTCGGACTTCCTGAGCTCGTGCGGACACCACGTCGAATGCGCAGAGTCCGGGGATCAGGCCGTGGCGCGCTTGAATGCCGGCTATACTCCTTCACTCATGATTCTGGACATCGTTATGCCTGGCATTAACGGTATCGCCGTATTGGAGAACGTCAAGAAGATCAATCCGTCCATTCCAGTCATCATTCTCTCGGCAGTGGGTCAAACCAAGACCGTTGTCGACGCGATGAAGATGGGCGCCGCGGACTTTCTGGTGAAACCGTTTGAAGAGCAGGAACTCGAGCTCGCAATCGAGAACGTGGTCGAAAAACAGAAATTGAAAGAGGAAGTAAAGACGCTCAAACGGCAGCTCGATCAGTACATCGAGCAGGGCGATTTTCTTTCGACGAACCCGAAGGTGCTGCGCATCAAGGAAATCGCGAAGCATGTGGCGGACACGGATGTGCCGGTATTGATCACCGGCGAATCCGGTGTCGGAAAAGAAGTGCTCGCCCGCTTCATTCATATGAACTCTTCTCGTCACGAGAAGCCATTCGTCAAAGTCAATTGCGCTGCGCTGCCAAACGACCTTCTCGAATCCGAGTTGTTCGGTTATGAACGCGGCGCGTTTACAGGCGCATTGAATGAGAAGCCGGGAAAATTCGAACTTGCGGACAAAGGCACGCTGCTCCTGGACGAGATCGGGGAAATGACGCCGCACTTGCAGGCCAAGCTTCTCCACGTCCTTCAGGACTCCGAGTTCTGCCGGCTTGGTGGAAAGCGCCAGGTGCGGGTTGATGCGCGTGTTCTCGCCTCGACGAATATCAATCTCGAAGAGGCGGTCTCGAAGGGAACGTTCCGCGAAGATTTGTATTTCCGGCTGAACGTCATCCGCCTGGACATTCCGCCGCTGCGGGAAAGGCGCGAGGATATCCCGGTTCTCTGCAATTACCTGCTTTGCCGGTATCGCGAACGGTACAAGAGCAGCGTCGAGGAGATCTCGCCGAGCCTTCTCGATTCGTTCCTCCGATACGATTGGCCAGGCAACGTGAGGCAGCTGGAGAATTCAATCAAGCGCTACCTCATCCTTCCGGATGTGAGTACGAGTCTCGTGGAACTGAAGGAACAGCCTGCGAACTCCGCTCCCGCGCAAGCGAAGGCGAAGGAAGACAATATGTCTTTGAAGGACGTGGGTACACGCGCGGCCGAGCAGGCGGAGAAAGAGCTGGTGCTTCGTGTTCTTGAAGAGACCAGCTGGAATCGCAAGCAGGCGGCACGGCGACTGAACATCTGCTACAAGGCGCTCCTGAACAAACTCAAGCGCTGGCAGATCGATAACCGGCAGGGTCTTCAGAAGGCACTCGGGCGTCCCTCGAGTGGACGCGACTTCCAACCAATGCCATTCTGAGATCCACATAAAACGACAAAAGGCCCGGGAATACGCGGTTCCCGGGCCTTTTCTGCTTTTGATGCTATGAACCACCGTTCCAAAAGTAGAAGAGTAGTACATCTTCTGCGCTTTGTAAGGCCTTGAAAAGCCCATCACACCGAAGGGAAGCCATCTTGCTCCTCTCTTTCAGGAAATGACCATAGGAGTTGCAATGAGATTCACCATCGTTTCTGCATTCATTCTCATCTGCTCGTTGCTGATCGGTCCGGCTGCGGGTTTCGCGCAGCATTACGGCGGAAGCGAGTTTCTGCTGGGCCCGGGCGACGTCATCAAGGTCTTCGTCTACAAAGAGCTGGATCTCTCGGTTGACGAAGTCCCGGTCCGGCCCGACGGCAAGGTCTCGCTTCCTCTGATTGGCGAACTGACGGCAAGCGGTAAGACAGCGGTCGAATTGCAGAAGGAGGTCAGCCAGAAGCTTACCCAGTACATTGCCGACCCTGTTGTGAATGTCATCGTCAAGGAGATCAACAGCGCTCAGGTGTCCGTACTTGGCGAAGTCAAGACTCCAGGCATGTACAAGATCAAAGACCGCGCTACGTTGCTCGATGCGATCGCCCTCGCCGGAGGTTTTACCGAGTACGCAAAGCGCGGCAAGGTGACGGTAATCAGAACCATCGCCACAGGCGAGCAGAAGCGGTTCCAGCTTAATGTGAACGAGCAAATCAAGGGCAAGAACGGGGATCTGTTCTATGTCCTGCCGTACGACAAGATTTTTATTCAGTAGGCTCGAAAGGTTTCAGGAATCCCATTATGAAGAAAGGCGCAGCCATAGTCGCACTCCTGCTGTTGGTGCTGTCGTTGCCGGGCCCGTTGGCCGCGCAACAAGCAAGAGTCGGCGTCCGTGGATTTTCGCTGGTGACGCCCCTGACTGTCGCCGGGGTCAGCGATAACAACTTTCTTGTGGATCGTTCGAAGCCTGATGAGAGGTTATTCATACTTTCGCTGCCCGGCACCGTGCAAGCCCTGGCGCCCAGCGTGGGACCGCAGCGTCTTCATGACCAGGTAACGATAATGACGCTTCCGACACTTGCCTATCAGCGGGGCGGCCGCCGTTATGAAGTGACCGCCACGTATATGCCGGAATTCGAGTTGTACCGTCAGAACAGCGACCAGAACTCGATGAACCAAACGGCATACGCGGAGTTCCTGATCTTTCCGAGCCGAAGGACACGGTTCTCCTTTACAGATCAGTATTGGAAATCGAAGGATCCTGTACGGATCCTGCAGAACGTTTCCGTGCTGCTGCCGCGAAGTCCATTCAGGCAAAACGCCATGCGCGGGACATTTGAAGTCCAGGCAACGCCGTTGACTGCGTTCGAAGTGTCGTATGGGAGCGCGGTGACGACGTACGGGCAGACGGATCCATTTCAGGCGCGCATTCTCGATAACATAACCAACGGGGTTTCCTTCACGGCCAGCAGGCTGATCACCCGCAACCAGCGTGTAAGCGGCACGTACTCGGTCTTCAAAGTGGCGCCCATTAACAAGGCGAAACCGAATGACGATGCGGTCGACACGAAACGCGAAAATGAACATCCTGTCCAGACCTTGACGATGGGGTACCAGGTCGCCTTTAGCGCGAGCACGGCCTTTGCGTTCAGTGGCGGTATCAGCACCCGCGACAACGGGAAAAGCTACGTCTTTGGCGCGATGGGTAACAGGCGACTGGGCGCCTTCTGGCTGGGGGCAGGATATTCCCGGGCGGTTTCCTTCGCGCTCGGCCCCGGCGTTCCGACGGCCTTGCCCAGCGGACTGGCTCCGGCAGACACATTCGACCAGATACTGTTCCGGCTGAGTGGCCAGCCGACGCAGCGTGTCGGTCTCCAGGTGGAAGCGAACGCGTCGCATAACGCATCTAAAAGAGTTGTCGGCAACAACTTCGCTCTGATCGGAAAGACGCGCGTGGACTATCGTTGGACGGATCGAACAGTCACGTTCGCCAGCGTTGAAACGTACCAGGCGCCCTGGAACGACCACATCAAAGCTCCCTTGTCGCGCAACCGTTTTATTGTCGGACTCGAGTTCTCCCTGTCGGACGAGCGCGAGCGACGTATCAACAGACTTAATCGAGACGAAGACTATGTCGCTCTGACCGCCCACGGGCGACGGCGACGAACTCCCGATCCCGAATAGAAAGGAGGCAAGAATGGCAAATACATCAACCGGAAACAGCCTGTCGATATTCTCCGTACTTGAGGCGCTCAAGCGTCGCAAGTCCATCGTCATCATTCCGACCATTCTCCTCTCAGCTGGATTTTCTCTTTTCGCCTGGCTGGCGCCGGCCAAATATCGCGCCACTGCCACTCTTGCTGCCGAACAGACATCAGCGCCGGAATACATAAAGCACGTGGCTCCTCAGCCGCTTCAAATGGAAGACCATTTATGGATGGTTCGCGAAGCTCTGTTCGGTCAACCAGTACTCGAAACTGCGGCCAGAGAGTTGACCGCATATAAGAACGTCCAGGGAGACGTGCCGGCTCAAGCGATCGAGGAGTTGAAGTCCGGTATCGAGATAAAGGTCGAAGGCGAACACTCGTTCATGCTCTCATACGCGAATGGAAAAGATCGCTATGAAGCGATGAACGTCACCAACAAGCTCGCACAGCTTTTCATCAACCAGTCCTCGGCGAACCGCAAGCAGAAAACTCAGGAAACGGCGTCCGTCATCAATGACGAGCTCGAGGCGTTGAAAAAGCGCCTCGATTCTCAAAGTAAGGATATCCACGATTACAAGCAGAAGACGGTAACGGCTTTGCCTGACCACATCGACGACAACTTCCGCCAGATTCAGTCGCTCACGGACAACTATTCGCACAATGAAATCAAGATCGCGGAGGACGAAGCGCGGCGGACGTCGATCGTTAAAGAGATGCACGAACTGGAATCGAAGGGCCTCCTCGAGCAACCGGTTGTGGAGGAGACGCCGCCGGAACAGACCAAGCTGGAAGAGCTTCGCCAGAAGCAAAGGGATTTCGAGACGCGCGGTTACACGCCGAGCCATCCTGAAATGAAAGCGTTGCTCAAACAGATCCAGGCGACCGAGCAGGTCGTAACGGCGAAGCCGCGGAAGACCAGGTCCGAGCCTTCGCAAATGTATTTGAAGTACGTCGAGCTCAAATCGGAGCTGGAGGGCATCGAGCAGCGCCTCGTCGGCTATCAGAAGGAACAACAGCGGATCAACGGGCAGATCGCGTCCTTCAGCGAGCGCATCCACGCGACTCCACAGAATGAACGCGTGATCGAAGACATGAACAGGGAATACGATGTCGGTGAAAAGCAGTTTCATGCCTTGCTCGACAGGCAGCTCGACGCCAAGCTCGCGACGGGCCTTGAAAAGGCAGACAGCGGCGTTGCATTCGCGATTGTCGAGCCTGCTGGCCTGCCCGCAGGCCCCTATAGCCCGCAGCGCGCCCGGATCATCCTGATGGGGATCGCTGCCGGCCTCGGCATGGGTCTCGCTCTGGCTTTCTTGCTGGAGCAGAACGACACGACTTTCGGAACCGTTGACGATTTTCAGGCGTTTACGACTTTGCCTGTGGTCGGTGTCATTCCGACCATTCCAAACAAAGCGGGGAAAAAGGGCAAATTAAAGAACCCCATCGTCACGATTACCGATCCGGAGTGCGTCGCGGCCGAACAGTACCGCATCCTCGCGATGAAATTGATGCAGCTGTGCGCGGGCTCCGAAACACACGTTGTGACGATCACCAGCGCCGCCGGCGGGGAAGGCAAATCGTTAACGGCCATCAACCTGGCGATGGCGTTGGCTTCTACGACCGACCGAAAAGTCCTGCTTGTGGATGCGGACATGCGGAGGCCGCGGGTCGGCGAATACCTCGGCATGACGGTTCCCGCAGGCAAAGGTTTTCACGATCTGTTGCTCAAGCCGGAAGAGAGTTCCGATAAGTACGTCACGAAGGTGGGAGGCCTCTATGTCATTGGGGGAAGTATACCGCCTTCAAATCCAGTGGCCGCTCTTGCTTCACTCAAAGCTCGGGCGCTGTTCGAAAGGCTGAAGCAGGAGTTCGCGTACGTCATCGTTGACGCGCCTCCCACGCTGCCGATCGCGGACAGCCATATTCTCAGCGGCCTTTCCGACAAGGTTCTTTTCGTTGTGCGCTCGCGCGAGACGCCGCGAGAGCTATTTCAGCATGCCGTTGAAAGTTTCGATGCAGCGAACCTGCTTGGAGCCGTTCTCAACGACGTGATCTATCAGCGTAGTCGCTACGCTTACGCGTACGAGTACTACAAGAAAAGCGCAGCATAGTATGGACGAGAGTATTGGCCTCGTAAGAAGTGTAGTTAACCGACGGGAGCCTCCCGCCACGCTGATCCTCGGTTCTGAGGCGACGGCGCGAAAGCTCTGTGACGAGCTCTTGCATAAAGAGCAGCCCGAAAGCATTCGCGTTGTTCAGTACGCGGAACTGGTGAGGTTCGCAAGGCGAGAGGAAATCTCTCGAATTATCGTTGCCGATGTGGATATCGAGGAAGGCAGCGCGGCCGCGGAAACGCTTATCGATTTCAAGTTCCGGGGCGTCAAGATTGAAAGGGCGATTGAGTCGTTCGAAAAGGCGGAGCGCAAAATCTGGCTCCAGGGTCTCACGTCGAAAAGCGTGATCTTCGCGAACGGTTTCGGGCCGTCGAAGTTCTATCTCGGTTGCAAGCGCGCGTTTGATCTCATCGTATCCGTCATCCTCTTTATTCTTGCCGCGCCTCTGATGGCGCTCGTTGCCGCTGCAATCAAGATCGAGTCGTCGGGCCCGGTCATCTTCAAACAGGAGCGGGTCGGGCTTCAGGCGAAGAAGTTCATCGTCTACAAGTTTCGTTCGATGCGTCTGAATGCAGAAAAGGATACCGGCCCGGCATGGGCGAAGAAGAATGATGACCGCGTCACCTACGTTGGAGCATTTCTGCGCAAGTGCCGGCTGGACGAGCTGCCCCAGCTCTACAACGTCATCCGGGGCGAGATGAGTTTCATCGGACCCCGACCGGAACGCCCGTACTTTGTCGATCTGCTGAAGGGCAAGGTTCCGTATTACGACCTGCGCCATTACATCAAACCCGGTGTGACAGGCTGGGCGCAGGTGATGTATCCGTATGGCGCCTCCGTTGAAGACGCGTATCAAAAGCTGCAGTACGACCTGTATTACGCGAAACATATGTCTCTGGCCCTGGATCTGAGCATCCTGTTCAGAACCATCAAGGTTGTTTTTGCCGGAGAAGGCCGATGAGGATTGTCGGCATCGGCGGTGGCACAGGCTTGCCGGTCCTGCTGAGTGGACTCAGGAAACTCAACGAAGACGGTGAGAACGAGATCGACATTACGGCGATCGTTACCGTCTCCGATAACGGTGGGTCCACCGGCACGTTGCGGCAGGCTTTCGGCATGCCTGCCATGGGAGACATTCGCAATTGCCTGGTGGCTCTTGCCGATGCAGACAGGCTGCTCACGCTGGTGTGCCAGCACCGATTCGAAGTGACCGATGGGCTCGCCGGCCATTCTCTTGGAAATCTGATCCTTTCGGCTCTCTATCAAATGTCGGGCGACTTCCAGAGCGCGGTCCTGCTGGCTTCAGACCTTTTGCGGCTGGACGGGCGAGTTTTGCCGGTTACGGAAATTCCGGTGACCTTGTGTGCGCTATGCGAAGACGGAACAACGGTCGAAGGCGAGTCGAGCATTCCGCAATCGCCGGTAAAGCTCAGCCGCCTGTGGCTCGACCCACCCGACCCGCTGCCTGCGCCTGGCGTACTGGAGGCTCTCGAGTACGCCGATGTGATCGTGATCGGTCCAGGCAGCCTGTACACGAGCATCATTCCAAATCTGCTAGTTGCGGGCGTGGCGGAAGCGATCTATGCCTCCCGCGCTGTCAAGATTTACGTTTGCAACCTGATGACACAGGCCGGTGAGACTGATGGTTATTCGGCTGCAGACCACCTGCGGGTGCTCCAATCGTACTTGCCCGCGGGATCGATCGACGCTTGCGTTCTCAACAACCAGGCCATTGGCACGGGACTTGCAATGCGGTATCTGAGCTCTGATGCCGGGACCGTGCCGTTCACGTCCGAAATCGAAGATGAAATCCGCAGAGCGGGCGTGATTCCAGTGGCGGCAGCTCTGTTGAAAGTTGGCGAAGTGAAAGCCAGACACGATCCCGACGCTCTTGCCCGGGTAGTTGTTTCACTGGCGAGTGGCGTACCAGGCGTGCAGGAGCTGACCTGCGGTCGGAGTAACAGGAGGTAACATGTGCGGAATCGTGGGTTATATCGGTTCCCGAGAGGTGTCCAGTGTTTTGGTGGATGGACTGAAGAGGCTCGAGTACCGCGGCTACGATTCCTGCGGTGTTGCGATCATCGATGAAGAGATGCCGACGATCGTCCGTTCGGTGGGAAGAATCGGTCGTCTCGAAGAGAAGATCAAGGAAACCAATCCGAAGAATGGATCGGTGAAGTGCGGCATCGGCCACACGAGGTGGGCGACTCATGGCAGGCCCAGCGAAGGCAATTCACATCCGCACGGCGATTGCAGCGGCCGCTTTTTTGTGGCGCACAACGGAATTATCGAAAATTACCTCCAACTCAAACGTCGCCTGATTGCAGAAGGGCATCACTTCGCCAGCGCCACGGATACCGAAGTTCTGCCACACCTGATTGAAAGCTATTACCACGGAGATCTCAAGGCCGCTGTCCGGCAAGCACTGCGTGAGGTCCAAGGTGTCTACGGCATCGTTGTCGTTTCCAGCGAAGACGGCGGCCGGAAAATTGTGGCCGCGCGAAATGGACCGCCGCTCGTGGTCGGCATCGGCTCCGGCGAAAACTTCATCGCGTCGGACGTTCCGGCGCTTCTGCCATATACGCGCGACGTGGTGTTCCTCAAAGACGGCGAACTTGCTGTTGTCGGAAGCGATAGCGTTCAGATCACCGACTGCGACGGACGGTGCAGTTGCAGGCCGCCTGAAACGATCACGTGGACCGCAGAGATGGCCGAGAAGGAAGGCTATGCCTACTTCATGCAGAAGGAGATCCACGAGCAGCCGCGGGCGATTCGAGACACTCTGCTCGGACGCCTGAGCGCGGACAACAGGGTAACGCTGGAGGCGGATCTGGGAGATATGGAGTTGTCGGCAGTCGAGCGGCTGCACATCGTCGCGATGGGAACGTCTCTACATGCCGGTCTTGTCGGAAAATTCCTGATCGAGTCGCTGGCTCGAGTTCCGGTCGACGTGGATAACGCGTCGGAGTTCCGCTATCGCGACCCGATCATCGGGCCGAACAGCCTTGTTCTGGGCATCAGCCAGTCCGGAGAAACCGCGGACACGCTGGCGGCGATGAAAGAAGCCAGAGATAAGGGCGCCCGCCTGCTTTCCATTTGCAATGTCGTGGGCAGCCAGGCCGCGCGCCAGTCCGACGCTGTGCTGTACACCCATGCGGGTCCTGAAATCGGTGTCGCGTCAACCAAGGCCTTCACAACTCAGCTGATCGCCCTCTACTTGCTTGCGCTGCAGCTCGCGCAGTCACGCGGATCGCTGCCGCCGCACGAGATTGCGCGTCATGTGCGCCAGCTACGCGAGATTCCGGATCAGATCAACACGATCCTGGAGCAGGGCAATAGTATAGCGGTCCTGGCGGAGCGCTTCAGAAAGTCTAACAACTTCCTGTATCTCGGCCGCGGTATTAATTACCCCATCGCGATGGAAGGCGCGCTGAAACTCAAGGAGATTTCATACATCCACGCCGAGGGCTACACGGCCGGCGAGATGAAACATGGACCGATTGCGCTGATCGATTCCGACATGCCGGTTGTAGTCATGGTGCCCCAGGACAGCGTGTACCGGAAAACAATGGGAAACATTGAAGAAGTAAAGGTTCGTGACGGGATAGTGATCGCCGTCGCCACAGCCGGAGACAAAGAAATCAGCGAGAAGGCGGATCACACGATCTACATTCCCTGTGCCGATCCCCACGTGAATCCGATTCTCGCGACCATCCCACTTCAACTGTTTGCATATCACGTCGCCATATTGCGTGGTTGTGACGTGGACAAACCGCGGAATCTGGCCAAGAGCGTCACGGTCGAATAATCGAGATGATTATGGAAACCGTCTTCTGGCTCAGCTTCATCTTCATCGTTTACGTGTACTTCGGGTACCCCGCACTGCTCGGGATGTTGCGCATGCTTGCCGGCCGGCCCGTACGAAAGGCTTATTACGAGCCGACGGTCAGCATTGTGATTGCCGCACACAACGAGCGTGAGCGAATCGAGAAGAAGCTGTTGAACTGTCTCGCGCTGGATTATCCGAAGCGCAAGCTTCAGATCATCATTGGGCTGGACGGGCCGACGGATGGAACCGAGTTTGTCGTCTGGAAGTATGCCAAGCAGGGGATCGAGATGTCTCATTCACATGAACATCACGGAAAGTCTTCGACCCTGAATCGTGCCATGCGGCGTGCGACAGGCGAAATCGTTGTATTCGCCGACGTGAGGCAAACCTTCGATCCCGCCGCGATCCGGGAGTTGACTGCGAACTTTGCGGATCCACAAGTGGGCGCGGCGAGCGGCGAGCTCATCCTCATGGACGAGTCCCGAGGAGAGGCAAAGAGCGATGTCGGCCTCTATTGGCGCTACGAAAAGGCCCTTCGCGCAATGGAAAGCAGGATTCATTCGGTTGCGGGCGCCACGGGCGCGATTTACGCCATCCGCAGGGAACTCTATCAGGAACTGCCGGAAGAGACGCTCATCGACGATGTAATGATTCCCATGCGCGTCGTTCTCGCAGGCAAACGCACGATATTCGATCCCCAGGCCAAAGCTTACGATGCGGTGGCGTGCTGCCCTCTGGCGGAATACGGACGAAAAGTCCGGACCCTGGCGGGCAACTATCAGCTGTTGACCCAATTGCCTCAGCTCCTGCTGCCCTGGCGCAATCCGATCTTCGTGCAATTCATTTCGCACAAGGTTGGGAGGCTCCTGGTTCCGTATGCGCTGATCACGCTCCTCATATCGAACGCTTTCATATTGCATGGCATTTATGCCCTCTTTTTCTCGCTTCAGAGCGCCTGGTACATTTTCGCGACTGCCGGTTATGTGTTCTCGAAGCGCGACGTCACGGCACCTGTCCTGATTGCTGACGAAAGCAGGAGAGCTGCATGAAACGCATGCTCTCGCTGCCTTATACGTTCGTTCTGATGAATTGGGCGGCCGTCGCTGGTCTTTATTACTTTGTCACAGGGAAGAAGGACATTTGGTTGAGCAAGAAGTCTGCACACAAACACAATTACTAAATCGGCCGGAACTCCAGCCGGAGGTCATCTCTGCCGTGGATCGGTTCGATTCGATTGGCGATGAATGGGATCGGCTGGTCGCGCGTTCCGCAGTCGATCAGACGTTCCTTTCTCACACATGGCTGCGAACCTGGTGGGAATCGTTCGGCCAGGGGAAGGAACTGCATATTGTCACGCTGCGAGCCGGCGGGGAGCTGGTCGCCGCAGCCCCTATGATGCGGACTCGCAGCAGGATGTATGGTCTCAAGCTCAACACGCTGGAATTGATCTACAACCCGCACACGCCCCGCTGTGACTTCATTGTCGCGAACAACTGCGAGGAAGGCGTCTACGAGCGGATGTGGCATGAGCTCTGCGGCACAGATCGCTGCGATGCGATTGCGTTGAATCAGGTGCCGGATACGTCGCGGACGCTTCCGGTCATCGAGAGTCTTGCGCAGGCTGATGGCTGGTTAACGGGTCAATGGGCTTCGCCGCCGTCTCCCTACATCCCTTTGAACTGCGAGTACGAGCAGTTCTTCGCCAGACTTAAGGGCGGCTATCGATACAACCTTCGTAAGCGTTTCGAACGTCTCGGCAAACTCGGGCCTATCGATGTCGAAGTCATCAGGGACAGGGACGGAGTGCGCGAGGCAATGCTGGACGGGTTGAGGATCGAGGCAGCCGCCTGGAAAGGCGCTCACGGCACGGCCATCGCGTCCGATCCTTCTGTCACGGAATTCTATGTGAAGCTCGCGGAACGGGAAGCGGACCTTGGACAACTGCGTCTCACGTTCCTTCGCGTGGGCGGAAAACGTATTTCTTTCAATTACCTTCTTCGCAACGACAAAACACTCTACGGCGTGAAGATCGGCTACGACCCCGAATATCACACATATTCGCCGGGGAATGCTCTGCTGAATCTGATACTGCAGGAAGCGTGTGCCGATGGATTGGCCGAATATGATTTCCTCGGCGTCAATGACGAGTGGAAATTCGACTGGACCAAAGAGATCCGCCAGCACCGCTGGCTGTTTCTCTTCAGGAATCACCTGCGGCCGAAATTTCTCCACTACGTGAAGTTCAGCATCCTGCCGCGGATGAAACATGTCTTGAGCGCGAGGTAGCCATGTATATACCAGCCTGGCCCAGCCTCAGCCCCGCATATTTCGTCAAATCCAGCGCGTTGCAGAGTCTTCCGTTCCCGCTGAATTGCGCGAGCAAAACGTATTTCTACGTGGCGCGCAGCGGAATCTATCATCTGGCCCGGGCACTTGACCTGAACAAGGGCGGAACGGTGCTGGTTCCGGATTACCATCATGGCAACGAGATCTTCGCTCTGCGCGCGGCGGGCGCGAAGCTGCGCTACTATCCTGTCAAAAAGAATCTCGAACCGGATCTAGACGCGCTGGCGAAGTTGTGCGAGGAGAATCCGCGGGTACTGTACGTGACGCACTTTATCGGCTTCCCGCAGCCGATGGCGGCATTGCAGGCTCTCTGTCGCGACAAGGGCATCATGCTCATCGAAGACTGCGCCCTTTCTTTCATGAGCGAGTATGACCGGAAGCCGCTGGGGACATTTGGCGACTATTCCATCTTTTGTCTCTACAAGTCCCTTCCAGTTCCGAACGGTGGGGTCCTTGCGGTAAATAGCCCTCTGCCGGCTGAAGGAGAAGACGGAAAGGCGCCTCTGGGAGCGAATCTCAATTTCGCCAGCAAGCTCTCCGTAGCGGCACGCAGCATCGAACTCACACTGCAGTGGCTTCGGTCCCGTTATGAAACCTGCGGCCGGGCTCTCTTCACACTGAAGCGGGCTGCTGGACGCACGCTGAGCGCGGGACGCGTTCGCAGAACTCCGGTCGGCGACACGGGTTTTGACCTTTCCATCGTGAATGTCGGAATGTCGCCTATCTGCCACACGCTCCTGCCGCGGTTCGAATACAACTGGATCAAAGAAACCCGCCGCCGGAATTTCGGGATTCTCGAAGAACGACTTCGGGGAACTGTTTCGCTGCTGGACATCAAACTCAACGAAGGCGTTTGCCCGCTGTTTTTTCCGTTGCTCGTAAAAGACAAGCAATCGGCCTCACGCGCTTTGTGGCAGAGCGGAATCGAGACCGTGGAGTTCTGGAATCGAGGCGATGCCGAACTGGAGCACCAGAAATCCGATGCCAATTTTCTGCGACGCCACCTGCTCGAGGTGCCGATCCATCAGGATGTCACAGCGAACGCTGCAGAGCGCATGGCCGAGAAGATCCTACGGCTGCGCATAGGTATGGCCGCATGAACGTCGAGCGAATTGAAACAGCCGGGCGCTTCGCCGAGCTTCGCGAGGAGTGGAACAACCTGCTGGAGCGAAGCGCGTCGGATTGCGTGTTTCTGACGCACGAATGGCTGCATACGTGGTGGAAACATCTCGCCGATGGGCGCCGTCTGTCGATCCTTGCGTGCCGTGAGGACGGGAACCTTGTCGGGATCATGCCGGTGGCCGTCCGCGACGCGCAGTACACACGAATGATGCCGCGTGCACTCGAATTCCTCGGCAGCGGTGTGATTGGATCGGACTACCTGGACGCCATTATGCTGCCGGGGCACGAGCGGGAAGTGATGCGCGCTTTCGGTGACCAGCTGAACCAGTCGAACCTGATGCTTCATCTCAGCCAGTTGAAGCGCGGATCTTCGGCGGCCCTGGAATTGGCGGAGCAGCTCCAGCGGCGCCGCTGGACGGTTGCAGAGACGAAAATCAACGTCTGTCCGTTCATCAGCCTTGCAGGTCTCGACTGGGATGGTTATCTCGCCACGCGGAGCTCGAGCCAGCGTTACAACTTCAACCGCCGGCTGCGGCAACTGATGAAGGGCTCGGAAATGCGCCTGGAATGCGTCCAGTCGCCTGGTGAGGCGCAAACCGGCCTGGACGTGCTCATCGCGCTTCACCGGAAACGCTGGGGCGCGCGAGGGTCATCCGAGGCGTTTCAAACCGATGCGGTTGTGGCATTCCATCGGGAGTTCGTGGAGCGGGCCGCCGGTCGCGGGTGGCTGAGGCTCATGATCTTGCGGCTGGGAAATCAGCCCGTGGCGGCTTTGTACGGCCTGAGGTACGGGGAGAGGTTCTATTTCTATCAATCCGGATTCGATCCCGCTTACTCGAAACAAAGCGTTGGCCTTGTCGTTATGGGGCTGGCAATCAAGGCGGCGATCGAGGAAGGGGTCTCAGAATACGACTTCCTGCACGGGGATGAGGAATACAAGTTCCACTGGGCGAGCGGCGTCCGGGATCTTGGCCGCCTGGAACTGTATCCACCCCATGCGCGAGGGCGCATTTACAAGCGTGCCATCGACTTGAACCGGGCTGCCCGGCAAATGGCAAAGCGAGTGCTTACCAAAGGCTAGCTGCCATGTTAAGAGCAATTGGTAAGACATGTTTTGCTTGTGCCTATACGTTGACGAGTCCGGTGCGCCGGCTGGCCCGGCGAGCGCCGATCCAGCGCGTTTCGCCCTTCATCGTGTGCTACCACCGCGTCGTGGATAGCTACGATCGTGCAAGGCAGAATACGATCCCGGCGATGCTCATCAGCACCTCCATGCTGGAGCAGCATATTGACTGGCTCGCAAAACGGTTCACCTTCGTCTCGCTGGACGAGATCGGTTCGCACCTGGCAGCACAGCGGCCCTTCAAAAAGCCCGCAGCAGCGATAACGTTCGATGATGGTTACAGCGACGTCTTCCACAATGCGTATCCCTTGCTGAAGCGCAAAGGCATACCTGCAGCGGTTTTCGTCGTGACCGGCCTTGTCGGAACGGGCCAGGCGCAAGTGTTCGATCGCCTGTATTCGACCCTCCGTCATCTCCACGCGACCGGCAGACCGCTGGCACGCACGGTGGCTTATGCGCTGCAATCGCTCGGCGTGCACAACCCTCCGCTGGAGCGATTGGAGGCGAAGGATCACGTGCCGTTTCGGATTATGACGGCCCTGCTGAACTCGTTTCCACAGAACACTCTGGAAAGAGTGATTACAAGGCTCGAGGCCAATGATCCTTCCCGTGCAGACCGGTGTGAAGAGATGGCGCCACTGACATGGGACATGATCCAGACAATGCATCGCGACGGCATCACGATCGGATCACACACCCAGTCGCACCTGTTGCTGACGAAAGAAAATGCGGATCTGGCGCTCACCGAACTGTCCGAATCCCGGCGGACCCTGGAAAAGAAGCTGAGTGCCCGGATCGAGCACTTTGCCTATCCCGACGGCCGGTTCAATCCAGCGGTGACACAGGCTGTAAGCGCTGCGGGATATCGCTACGGCTACGGAATCTGCCGATCGCGTGATGAAAAGTTGCCGCTGCTGACGATACCGAGAAAGGTCCTCTGGGAGCGTTCATGCCTGAACGCATTCGGGCAATTCTCTTCAGTCATCATGAATTGCCACGCGTACGGAGCCTTTGACGCAAAAGGGCACTGTGAACATGACCACTCCTTGATGATGCAGGAAGGAATGCATGCAAACTTCGCTTGAGTGCCGCGTTCCGGCAATCAACACACGACGCTGGATCCGTGAAGTACCGGCAGCCAGTACCGACGGACCGAAGATCTCGTTCAAGCTCCTGATTCTTTTCCTGCTGATGCTGTATTCCAACGTCGCCGTGATCTTCAAGCAGCTGGACGTCTTCAGGCCGGTTCAGGTTGTAGCGGTGGCGGCAATTATCATGATGGTGGTCGAGTTAGGCATGGCACGGCAGCGCTTTCGATTGGCGTGGCCGCAGAGCCTGCTCCTCCTCGCGTTTCTGGGCATCGCCGCACTCTCCAGCTTCAGCGCGATCTATGCCCGGCAGGCTTTCAACACGACAGCAGACTTTTCAAAAGTCATCCTCATTTACCTGTTGATCGAAAACACTGTCACGACCGAAAAGCGGCTCCGGGCGGTTCTTCTCACGCTCCTGATCGGGGGCATGCTTCCGGCGGTAGGGACGATCAACAACTATATGCACGGCGTCCTGGTGGAGGGCAGTCGCGCAGCCTGGAGAGGCATCTTTGCAAATCCGAACGAAGATGCCTATTCGCTCCTTATTCTGATTCCCATCGCGGCCAGTATTGCGGGCATTTCGAGATGGCACATGCGAATTGCCCTGTGGGGAATGATCGGGGTCTATCTGCTTGCTATCTTCCTGACCTTCTCCCGAGGCGGCCTGCTGGGCCTTTTCGCAGTCCTGGGACTGATGGGATGGAAACAGAAATCGTTCATCATCCGTGCCGGCATGATTGCCGTGCTGCTGGGGGGTATCGCCGTGGCCGGCATGTTCTGGACGCGCAAGGACGGATTCAAGGACCTGAGATCAGACACAACGGTGCGCCAGCGCTTCGCCACTTACGAGGCGGGCGCGTTGATGTTCGCAGCGAATCCGTTGCTGGGCGTCGGACCGGGATGCTCGCTGGTTGCATATCCGCTATACGTTCCAAGAGACGCACACTGCGGTTGTCAGGACCAACTGGTCATCCACAATTCCTTTATCCAGGTTTTGAGCGAGCTCGGGTCTCTCGGTTTCATACCGTGGATGGTCTTCCTCGGGGCCGCGGTGTTTCAGGTGCGGAAGCTGCAGACGGGACGGCTCGCCCCATATGCCACTTGTCTTGAAATCGCTCTATTTGGATTCCTGGCCTCCAGCATGGCCGGCGGCTTCGCATACACATGGTGGCCGTACATTCTTGTGGCCCTGATCACGGCAACCAAACACATCTCTGATTCAAGGATCGCGGAAAATGCAGTCCAATGATTCCACGTTCCGGCCGGCGTTCACACTCATGTCGGGCCGCGTACTCGCTTTTGCTGTCACGTTCCTTACGCCGGTCCTTCTCGTCCGCATGTTTTCGCAGGCCGAGTTCGGAACGTACAAACAATTCACCCTTGTTGCGTACACCCTTTACCTGATCGGTCAACTCGGCCTGGCCGAGTGCCTTTTCTACTTTGTTCCCGCCAATCCGCAGGGCAGCTCGAAGTACGCCCTGAATTCGCTTCTGATGCTGGGCATCAGCGGGATGGTGTGTTTCGCCGGGTTGCTCCTGACTTCATCCTACATCGGGCAGCGGATGCGCAACCCCCAGTTGGCAGACTACATTCCGATCATGGGTTTCTTCGTCCTCTTCATGTTGATGGGGACGGTGCTCGAAATCACGATGATTGCGCGCAAGCGGTATAAATTGGCGGCCGTCACGTACGTCGTCTCGGACGTGCTCCGAATGACGTGCCTGGTCGTGCCGGCGTTCCTGACCCGGAATCTCGAATGGGCACTCATCGGCAGCGTCGTATTTCTCTTTTTACGTGTGTGCGCGATTTTTCCTTATTTTCAGCGGGAATTTGCCGGCGGCCTGCGGCTGGACAAAGCGTTGTTAAAGGCGCAATGGGCGTATGCGCTTCCTTTTTCGCTCTCCGTGATTGTTCAGGTGATCCAGTCCAACTACCACCAGTATGCCGTGGCCTTTAGTTTCGATGCGGCAACCTTTGCGATTTATTCCGTCGGATGCCTTCAGGTTCCGCTGGTCGACTTTGTGGCGACACCCGCATCGAACGTGATGATGGTCCGGATGACCGAGGATATCCGCGACGGCAACGGCCGGCGCCTTCTTCCGATCTGGCACGACACGACGCGCAAACTCGCCCTCTTGTTCTTTCCTTTGGTGGGCCTGCTGGTCGCGAACGCTTACCACCTGATTACGTTCCTGTTCACGAGCAATTATGCGGCCAGCGTGCCGATCTTTATGGTCTGGTCGCTTTACATCCTGACGAACGCGCTGCAGACCGACGGTGTTTTGAGGGTGTTTGCCGAGATGCGATTCCTGTTCGCGACAAACGTGGTGCGGCTGGCGATAGTCGTGTTGTTGATGGGAGCTTTTATTTCGGCTTTCCATCTGATGGGCGCGGTTCTTATCACTCTCTTTGGCATCGTCATTGCGAAGGCGATGGTGCTGGTGCGGATGAGGAAGCTGCTGAATACGAGCTTCAGTGAGCTGCTGCCCTGGAAGAACCTCGGCGGCATTCTCATGATGGCCATGCTGGCTGCGTTGCCGGCGCTGCTTGTGAACGCCAAAATGGATGCGCCTGCGCTGGTTGTGCTCCCGGTGGCGGGGTTGGCTTACATGATCACGTACGGAGCGCTCGTGTTGGTGTCCGGATTGTTAAGTGAAGGCGAGAGAGCCAAGCTCAATAGGAGTTTGTATGTGTGGAATCGCCGGTCTCCTGAGTCTGGGAGAGAAGCCGGTCTTTAAGGACGAAGTTCAATCGATGTGCGATGCGATGGTGCATCGCGGGCCGAATGACGCCGGCTACTACGCCGCTACGGGCGTCGTTCTCGGCATGCGCCGGTTGAGCATCATCGATCTGGAGACCGGGCATCAGCCTGTTCACAACGAGGACCAGTCGGTCTGGGTGGTCTTCAATGGCGAGATCTACAATTTCAAACAACTTCGAGCGTCACTCGAGCTGCAGGGTCATCGGTTTTACACGGATACCGATACAGAGGTCATTGTTCACCTTTACGAGCAATATGGCGAGGCATGCGTTGAGAAAATGCGCGGCATGTTCGCTTTTGCCGTCTGGGATGCGCGCCGTAAGAAACTGTTACTTGCCCGCGATCGCCTGGGGATCAAACCCCTGTTCTATTCGGTCTCGGGCGGCCGATTGGCATTTGGTTCAGAACTGAAAGTCCTTCTTCAGCTTCCGGAAATCAGCCGCCAGTTGAGCTGGGGCTCGGTGAGCCATCTCTTCAGCGCGATGTGCACTCCGGCGACAGAGAGCATTGTGGAGGGCGTTCACAAATTGAAACCCGGCCATCTGCTCATTGCTTCGGCGGAAGGCGGGATTCAAATTCGCGAATATTGGGACGTCGACTTCGCTCCGGATTACAACAAGAGTGAACAGTTCTTTATCGAGCGCCTTCGCGAATTGCTGGAAGAATCGGTAAGGCTGCGGTTGATCGCGGATGTTCCGCTCGGAGCGTTTCTCAGCGGCGGCGTCGATTCCAGTTCAGTCGTGGCGATCATGGCAAAGATCAGCGCAGGGCCGGTGAAGACGTTTTCGATTGGATTCAGCGATCCGGACTACAACGAGCTCGATTATGCTCGCCAGGTCGCCAGGAAGTTTGAGACCGAACATCACGAGCTGGTTATCGATCCAAACGTCCTTGACGTCATTGACGACATTGCGTGGTACCTGGATGAGCCCTTCGGCGATTCATCTGCCATTCCCACGTATATGGTTTCCAAGCTGGCTTCCGAGAGCGTCACCGTCGTCCTGTCCGGCGACGGCGGCGATGAGCTGTTTGCCGGCTATGACCGGTACCTCGTGGAGCGCCGCGAGCGCAAGTACGAGACGATCCCTGCGCCGTTGCGCAAGGCGGCGGGTCTTGTCGGGCAGGCCATGAAGCAGGGGATGAAGGGCCGCAATTTCCTCAGGCACATCGCTCTCGACGGAGCTGCGCGGTACCTCGACGCGAACAACCTGACTCGCGAGTGTGACAAGGAATCACTGTTCACTCCCGACGCATATCGTGAAATCCGAAAACATGATCCGCGAGCGGCCTCGCTCGCGCATCTCCAGAAAGGAAACGGCCACTGGCTGTCGGCGCTGCAGTACTCCGACATCAAGTCATACCTGCCGAACGACATTCTCACGAAAGTCGATCGGATGAGCATGGCGCACTCGATTGAAGCGCGCGTGCCGTTGCTGGATCACAAATTTGTTGAATTCGCCGCGACGATTCCACCGGAGCTGAAGATGAAAGGCAAGACCACGAAGTACATCTTCAAGCGTGCCATGGAAGGCCTTCTGCCGGGCGAAATCCTTTACAGGCCGAAGCGCGGCTTCGCGGTGCCGCTCAGCCGGTGGTTCCGCGGCCGGCTCGGCCCGTTCGTTCGCGATCTTTTGTTGTCCCGGGCGAGCGTTGAACGCGGCATTTTCCGCAAGTCGTATATCGAACGCCTTATCGAGATGAACGATCAGGGGCGCGCCATGGACCTGCAGCTATGGACGTTGATCACGTTCGAGTTGTGGTGCCGGAGATTTATTGATGAAAGTGCTTTTCGTGGGGCCGTACCCGCCTCCGCACGGAGGGATATCCGTCCACGTGTGGAGCGCGCACGCGCTCATGAAGCAGACGGGACACCAGTCAACTGTTCTTAACATCGACACGCGCGCGCCCATCAGCAAGGAGTACATCAAGATCTCCGGCGCGGCCGATCTGCTGAAGGAACTGATACGCCACGTGTGTAACGACTGGGTTCTGCACGTTCACACGAACGGCCACAATCGGAAAAGCTGGCTTATCGCCTTTATTTGCGGCGTGGCGGCGCAATTGGGTCCGGGTGCGACGCTGACACTGCATTCGGGTGTAGCACCCGAATATTTGCGTGGCGGCCCGGAGTGGAGAAGAACTATGGTCCGCATGGCCTGCGTCCTTTATGAGCGGATCGTTTGTGTAAATCACGAAATCGCGGCGGCCCTCATGTCGCTTGGAGTTCCTGCGCGACAGTTGGAGGTCACGCCGGCATATCTTCCGGTAAAGCCCTCGGAGGCATCTGTGCCGGAGAACATCGAAAGCTGGATGCGGCTGCACTCCCCCATGCTCTCGTCCGCGATGTTCTTTCGGCCGGAGTACGGATTCGAGCTTCTTGTGCGAGCCGTATCCATCCTGAAACGGCGGCATCCCGGAGTGGGGTGCCTCGTAATGGGAGACGGGGAGAACCGTGCCGAGGCAGAGGCGTTCATCGCTCAACAGGGAATTCGCAACACGATGTTCCTGGCGGGGGATCTGGATCACGAGCTGTGTCTGACTCTGATGTCGCGGTGTTCGGTTTTCGTACGGCCCACGTTCCGTGACGGCGACTCCATTTCGGTACGCGAAGCGATGTCGTTGGGAATACCCGTCGTCGCAAGCAAAGTGGGTACTCGGCCGGAAGGCACGTTGCTGTTTGATGCGGGTGACATGGACGGATTGATCGCGCAAATCGAAAAGGCATTAGTATGATCCAGAAACTGAAAAAGCTTCGAGCGATGTCCACGGACGAAGTGCTGCACAGGTTGCGGGAGCGGTGGTATTGCGAGGCAGATAGAATTCGATTCAAGATCGGGTGCGCCACCGATACTGACCGCGAGCTTGAAGCGCTTGCGGCAAGTCACGCCTCTTTCAAGGAATACCTGCGGTGCGGTCCCGCGCGCCGTTTTTACGCTTCCACACAAAACCGGGATGCCGTCTGCGCTTTGATCGATCATCGATTTCAGGGATGGCTCGATCGCGCCATGGCGGAGGCCGGCCGGCTATGCCAGCACCGGCTGGATTTGTTGGGACATACCGGCGTTTCACTCGGACAGAAGATCGACTGGCACTGCGATCCGGTGTTCGGCTATGAGTGGCCGCGCCGCTATTGGGCGGACTACGATCTCGTGCACAGCAGCGCGGTGGATCCCAAGGTGATTCATGAACTCAATCGGCACCAGCACCTGCCGAGGCTCGCAAAAGCCTTCTTCCTCACCGGCGAGGAGCGTTACGCCGCCGAGGCGCTCGCCCAGATGGAGAGCTGGATCGATCAAAACCCCAGAGGGAACGGCGTAAACTGGCAGTCCAGCCTGGAAATCGCGGTCCGTGCGATGTCCTGGATGTGGACAATCTTCCTGCTAATGACGTCGAAGTCGTTCGACGAACAGGCTGCGCGCCGGATCCTGAAGTCTCTTTTTGCTCAGCTCGATCATATATATCGGTATCCCTCGGTTTACAGCAGCCCCAACACGCACCTGATCGGTGAAGCTGCGGCGTTGTTCATCGGCGGCCTCTTGTTTTCAGAGTTTCCGCGCGCCGAGCAATGGCGCCAGTTCGGAGCCATCACGCTTGTAAACGAAATGGAACGTCAGGTCTCCGCTGAGGGTGTGTACCAGGAACTATCATCGTATTACCACTGCTACGCCACCGACTTTTATCTTCACGTTCTGGCGCTGGCGAAGTTGAACCGCTTCACGTTCCCGGAATGGATGTGGCACCGCCTTTCGCAGATGCTGGAGTTCGTTCTGCACTTGACGCGTCCGGACGGGAAGATTCCACTTCTCGGTGACGACGATGGCGGCCGCGTGCTTGCGTTGTCGCTTCAGGACTACAGTTCGTTCTGTGACGGGTTGTCTTCCGGTGCAGTGCTGTTCGGCCGCGGCGATTTCAAACAACAGGCCGATGGGTTTTTTGAAGAGTCGCTGTGGCTTCTGGGTGATGATGCCTGGACGATCTTCAGTTCGCTTTCCACCGAGCCGTCCTTACAGCCGAGCCGTTTTTATGCGGACTCCGGCTACGCCTTTCAGCGCTCGGGATGGGGACGAGAAGACAACCACGTCGTTTTCGATTGTGGCGGCCTGGGTATGGGAAGCGGCGGACATGGTCACGCGGATGCGCTTTCCTTCACGCTCTTCGGCGGCGGCCGCGAGCTGCTGATCGATCCCGGCACCTCGGTGTATAACTGCGCGCCCGAGTGGAGAAGCTTTTTCAGATCGACTCAGGCTCACAACACAGTAGTTGTGGATCGCGCCAGCCAGTCCGAAGCGAATGACACGTTTGCCTGGAAAAGAAAGGGCAATGCGCGAGTATCGCAACATATCTCGCTTCCAGGGATCGAGTACGTCGATGGCGAACACGACGGATATACGCGCCTGCCGCAGCAAGTCACTCACCGCAGGCGGCTCGTACATGTGCGTCCCAACTATTGGATCGTGCTGGATGAGCTTCGCGGAAGCGGGGAGCACGATTTCGAGTTTTTATACCACTTTGCGCCGGACGCCGAACTCATGGTGTTCGGCGAGGAACGCAGGGGTGAGGTCGATTGCCGCGTGCGCATCCGGGAAGCCGGACTGCATATGTTCCTGTATGCATCGGGCCCGCTTCAGGCGGAAGCGGTCTGCGGCCAGACCCAGCCGATTCAGGGTTGGTCATCACAGCGCTACGGCGCACACGGTCCTAGTCCGGTGCTTCGCGCGGCCCTGCACAGCTTCACACCGGCTGCCATGATGTCGTTCGTCGTACCGGGGCGGGAGCCGAAGCGGTCGCGCCGCTTTCAGGCGACTGGCGGCAACGCCATCGCCGCCGCCATCTCCGACGGTGATTATGACGACATTGCAATAATGTCCACGGGCGACACTGAACTCAAGCTGATCGACTGCACCATGCAGGGCGAGTTTTTCTGGATGCGCCTGCAGAACGGCAGCCTCCGGCAGTTACTGGCCGTGAATGCGCACGGGTTCAGTTATGCAGGTGAAACCATTTTCGAAAGCGGGAAGGCCATTCCATACGTTATGGCTCACTTCTGGGAAAACGGTATGGTGATCGAACGCGGCGAGCACGAGGGAAAAGTTTATGTGCGGGATTTGCGGGATCGTCAATTTCAAAGCTAACGGGCCGGTCGATCGTTCTCTGGTCGAGCGGATGAACTCGGCGCAGGCCCACCGGGGTCCGGACGATGACGGCTACTTCATCGAGAACAAGGTCGGGCTCGGGCATCGCCGATTGAGCATCATTGATGTGAGCGGCGGAAAACAGCCGATTTTCAACGAAGACGGCTCGGTGGTCGTTGTCTTCAACGGCGAGATTTACAACTTCGCCGACCTGAGAAACAACCTCGTCGCGCACGGACACCGGTTCAAAACGCATTCCGACACCGAAACAATCGTTCATTCCTACGAGCAGTACGGCGACGAGTGCATGCAGGAGTTCCGCGGCATGTTCGCGTTCGCTCTTTGGGATAGAAAGAGAAGGCGCCTGCTGCTGGTGAGAGACCGGTTGGGAATCAAGCCGGTGTACTACTACAAAGGTCCTGACTTCTTTGTGTTTGCGTCGGAGATCAAGTCGCTGCTCCAGCATCCGGGAGTGCCGCGGGAAGTCGATCCGCAGGCGGTCGATTTGTATCTGGCGTTGAGGTATGTGCCCGGACCGCGGACGATGTTCAAAGATATCTTCAAATTGCAGCCTGGGCATTGGATGGCCGTAGACGAAGACGGCATTCGGATCCAGAAATACTGGGATCTGGAGTATCAAGAGCGTGAGTCTCCTCACGCCGTCGAAGAGTTCGAACACCTCCTTGAAGAAAGCGTGCGACTGCGCCTGATCTCCGAGGTTCCTCTGGGTGTGTTCTTGAGCGGCGGGCTGGATTCCAGCGCCATGCTCGCCATGATGAGCAGGATTACGGGCGGGGAGCGGGTCAAGACGTTCAGCGTCGGCTACGAATCGAACGGACCGTTGGAAGCGGAAGTGGAAGAAGCGAATGAATTCGCTTTCGCTCGGGAGGCGGCAGCGCACTTTGGCGCGGAGCATCATGAATTTCGGCTGAATGCGCGGGATTTTCGGAATGCGATACCAACCATGGTTTCGCACCTCGACGAGCCGATGGCGGACCCAAGCTGTATCCCCCTCTACTTCATTTCAAAGCTTGCACGGAACTACATAACGGTCGTTCTTTCGGGCGAGGGTGCGGATGAAACGATGGCCGGCTATACCCTCTATCGGCGGGTGCTGGCATTGGAGAAGACGATCAGACGCCTGGGACCGCTCGCCAACGCGGTTCCGGCTTTGGCTGCGCTTCCAGTTGGAGATCGGGTCCGGGCGTATATACGTCGCGCGGGCAGCCGGCTTGAGGATCACTATCGTGGCGTCGTGAAGGGCCTTTCGATGGAGGCGCAACTCTCGCTGATCGGCCCCGGCCGCTTCCGGGAAGCTGAACAGGAGCTCGACAGAGTGTTCGGCGCGTATTTCAACCGCGTCGAGAAGGCATCAACACTCAATCGAATGCTCTATGCGGACGCCAAAGTCTGGTTGCCCGAGGACCTTCTTCTTAAGGCCGATAAAATGACAATGGCAACCGCTGTCGAGCTTCGGGTGCCCTTTCTGGACCATAAGCTGGTGGAGTTCAGTGCCACTTTGCCGGAATCGCTAAAGATCAGTCAGAACACAGGTAAATGGATCCTCCGGCAAGCAATGAGAAATGTGTTGCCACCTTCGATCATCCATCGCTCAAAGAAGGGTTTTCCCTCGCCTGCGGCGGCCTGGTTCCGCGTCGAGTTAAGAGATTTTGTACGCGACACGCTGCTTGATCGCAACGCAGCGTGCCGGGGCTTCTTTGATGTGCAAGCCATTGAGGACATTGTGAATCGGCAGGAAAAGGGCAAGTTGTCCGGTTTTCAGGAGGTGTGGTCTTTACTGGTTTTTGAGTTTTGGCATAAGCAATTCATCGAGGATTCCACACGTGCTCACGGCTGGAAGGAAATTCCAGTCGAAGTCGATATGTTATCCCGTCGTGGCGCTTGATGTGCAAGGCCATTACGTCGGTTCAGTCATAACCGTACAAACAAATGGAGAACATCGACATGAGTATCTATGAAGCAGTAGGCATGGCTTGGATCATCTTCACGTCGGCGATAGCATCGGTCGCCATCATGTATCTAGCCTTTGTCGGCCTAAGGGTTGTGATTAACAAGCAGCAGGAAGCCAAGGACACCGACGTTCCCGTCGAAGTCAAAGAGATGTTCAAGATTGCGAGATGACGTGTGTCGCTGCATAAGGGCGTACTGCACGTTCACAGCGTTTTTTCGGATGGAGACCAATCGCTTGAGCGACTAGCCGAGCTTTTGAAGCAGTCCGGCATGAGTTTCGTTGGCGTGAGCGATCATGCCGAAGTGTTCGACGAGCAGAGGATGGAGCAATACGTTCGGCTTTGCGAATCCCTCTCGGATCAGCGGTTCCTCATGATACCCGGGCTTGAATTTGCGCTGCACGGGGGAAGCATCCACATTCTGGGATACGGCATCACCAGCCGAGTGCGGTTCAAATCCATGGAACAGTTGGTCGATAGCATACATGAAGGGGGCGGCATCGCGGTGCTTGCCCATCCACCTGCAGGAAGCACGAATATGATCGGTCCTATCAAGGCCAAACTCGACGGTATCGAAGTCTGGAATGGTAGATACGACGGCACTCATGCGCCAAGAGCCGGCTCCTTCCAGCTCCTGCGACGAATTCGCACTGTGAACAGCAGGGCCGCCGCTTACGGCGGTATCGACCTTCACAAGGTAAGCCAGGCACGCAGACCCATCTACGTTGAAGTTGAAGCCGCGCGGCTCGAACGCGACGCAATCATCAGCGGTCTCCTCGCAGGCCGGTTCACGGTTCGCGGAAACAACATGGTCATTCCCTCAACCGGCGACTTAACCTTCGTCCAGGAACTGTCTATTGCCGTCAAACAACCGCTCTGCCGCCCATGGGCAAGCTGAGGGGCTTGATGCATCCATGGCTCATCCTCACCGTAGCTACCGTGCCTCTCGTATTTGCGGGACTTCGGCCCGCGGGGCCCACTTTCAAATGGTGGACTACGGACGCGATGGACAAAGTCAGGCCGTATGACGCACCACCGCAAAACCCCAAAGACTCGGTGCAAATCTCGGCTGCCCGGAACGAATTCGAGTCGTTTCAGCTTGTCTTTCGAGCGGATTCCCAGCAGGTCGAGGATGTAGATCTCGAGATCTCGGATCTTTTGGGGCCTGGTGGCGCCGTTCTGTCCAGGAACAACATCACAGTCTACTTCGAGCGGTTCATGAATCTGCCCAAGCCTTCGTCCGTCGAAGGCATGGCCGGCGAGTGGCCCGATCCTTTGATTCCGCGCGTGGATCGATACATCGGGGAAAAGCGAAATGCGTTTCCGTTCAATCTGCAGGATAAACGCAACCAGCCGATCTGGATCGAAGTGTACGTTCCCCCATCGACGCGCCCTGGCACTTATCGTGGCAAGGCGACAGTCTGGATCCACGAAAAACGAGATGTCACAATTCCCGTAACGCTCGAGGTGTGGAACTTCGTGTTGCCGTCAACGTCCAGCCTGCCGAACAGCTTCGGGTTCAACGGCCCGAGCGCATTGCGTCAACACGCAGGGAAGTACACCAATGATGGAGACTTGCGACATTTCACATATCTCTACACCAAGGCGGCATTGTTGCACAGGCTAAGTCTGCACGGTGGGTCGATGATTCCGCCCCAGGTTGAGATCAATGGCAATAAGATCGAGATCGATTGGACGCATTACGACGCCGAGGTCGGACCGTTTCTGGACGGCACAGCGTTGGGTCGGTCCGAACCGCTGTTTGGAGCAAAGGCCACATCGATAGATCTACGCCAGACTATGGCGGTCCAGACGGACGAGGAGAAGGTTCTCTATTGGCGCGCCTATGCGAAGCACTTTCGCGAGAAAGGATGGTTCAATCGGCTTTTCAACTACCTGGTGGATGAGCCGAGGCCGGACCAATTCGACGACATGGTCCGTCAGGGACGCCTCGTCCACCGCGCGGACGCGGAGCTTAAGAACCTCGTTACAACGGCACCCAGGCCGGCGTGGAATGATGTAATCAACATCTGGGCCCCCCTGGTGAACTGCCTGGTTCCCAAACCCGGATTCGAGGCCTTTTGCGACCCGATGGCTGAAAGAAGAGCCAATCAGTGGTGGTATCAGTCGTGTGCGAGTCATGGATGCTCGACCATTGGTGGTGAGTACTTTCGGGGCTGGCCCAGTTATATGATCGACCATAGCGGCGTCGCCAATCGGGTGATGCCGTGGCTGGCCTGGAAGTATGACATCAAAGGTGAGCTGTACTACAACATCGACGAAGCGTACAGCCACAAGCACGATGCGTGGACGGATGTTTACCTGTTCGGTGGCAACGGCGACGGAACGCTCGTTTATCCCGGCCGGCCCCGGAACATCGGCGGCAAGACGGATATTCCGATTGAGAGTATTCGGCTCAAGCTCATTCGCGAAGGTCTGGAAGATTACGAATATCTCACGCTGCTGTCCCGTTTGGGGAGCCCGGCGATGACGGCTGAGTACGTCGATAGCCTGCTGACAAACGCGTTCACGTACGAACGCGATCCGGGCAAGCTGTATGAGGTGAGGCAGAAAATCGCGAACAAGTTGAGCGCTATGGCAGCGACCGCGAATTAACGAGGACGCAGCCTTAGCATTGCGGCTTGGAGGAGCTAATGCGGGTTTCGACAGGCATTCAAGGGCTGGATCCAATTCTCCAGGGAGGCTTCTTGCCTGGGCGTGTCTATCTTGTGCATGGAGACCCTGGTGCGGGCAAGACCACGTTCGGGCTCCACTTTCTTGCCGCAGGCGCCGCCGCGCGGGAAAAGCCTCTCCTGATCGCTCTCGGCCAGACCGAGGCCAACATCAGAACAGATGCGGCGAGCGTGGGCTTAAACATCGACGGGGTAACCGTGCTCGATCTCACGCCGGCAGCCGAGAGTTTCTCCGAACTTCAAAGCTACGATATTTTCTCTCCCGCCGAGGTGGAGCGCGAGCCACTGACGCAGGAAATTGCGAAAACCATCCAGCAAAAGAATCCAGGACGCATCTTCGTGGACGGTTTCGATCATTTCCGGCGGCTCGCTAACGATGTGTTTCAACACCACCGTCTGGTTCAGTCATTCTTCCGTTTCGCCACGCAGCATGGGGCGACCTTGCTCATCGCCTGTGATGATCGTGACTCCGTCCGGGACGTCGATGGCGTCATCGAACTTACGTTCGGTCCCGAAGGCCGCAGCATGTCCATCACAAAATTCCGCGGCTCCGATTTTCGCCCGGGCGTTCATCCGATGCGCATATCCAGCCAGGGAATCCAAATTCCTGGCAGCGCTGCGTGACATGGCACGAATTATCCTGATCCTCGAGAGCATTGAGAATCGGCGTCTGGTGGGTACATTCCTGTCGGCGTATCACTCCCTGGGCGAGCACGCCACGGTCGAGCCGCTCGAAGAAGCTTTCGATCTCTGCATCGTCGATGGACCCAGTCTTGATCGATTCAGGGCCGAACTCGAGGCGCGCAGAGACGCCGAACAGCCCGGATTTCTCCCGGTGCTTCTACTCACGCCCCGCCGCGACGTATGGTCGAAGATGCCGAACCTGTGGCAGCTCGTTGATGAATCGATCACGACGCCGGTCACTAAGGCCGAACTTCAGGCAAGAGTCGAGATTCTTCTGCGCGCACGCCGAATCTCCCTTGAGTTGAAACTGCGCAACGAAGATCTGGAAGCATTCATTCAAGCCATGTCACACGATCTTCGTGCATCGGTCCGAGCTGTGACCATGTTTACGGAGGCGATTTCCCAGGACGGCGATCTTTCGGAGCTGGGAAAGCAGGATCTCGATCGCATCCGCTGGGCTGCTCAGGAAATGCGGGAGCTCATCGATTCACTTTTGAACTTTTCACGCCTTGGACGCGGCGAAGTGCGCTACGAGCCAATCGATCTTCGCGCTTACATTGAGACATGCGTTCGTAATTTGCAGGGAGAGATCCGGAGCCGGCACGCCAATATTCACTTGAAAGGAAAGGCGGGCACTGTCCAGGCCGATCCGACCCTGCTCAAAATCGCGCTGACGAATCTCCTCTCGAACGCTATCAAGTTTGTGCCGGAAGGCGTCCAACCGGAGATCACGGTGTGGGCTTCGGTCAAGCACGACATCTGCCGTATCGAGATCAATGACAACGGAGTCGGTATCTCCAAGGAAGATCAGCAACGCATCTTCTTACCATTTGTCAGGATTTATTCGGAGGAGCAGTTTCCTGGAATCGGCCTCGGTTTGCCCTCCGTTCGAAAGGCAGTCGAACTGATGGGAGGGAGAGTTGGAGTAGAATCTATCCCTGGTCAGGGCAGCCGGTTCTGGATCGAGCTGGCAATGTAACTTCAAATGTTTGTGTAAGTTGGGCGATAGCCTTGGATTTGGATTTGACTTAAGTGACCCGACTGTATCCTTATCTATATTGTGACAAATAACAAGACACGGATAGTCATCTGCGACGACCACACCCTGTTCGTCGAGGGAATCAAGGCGATTCTTCGCAGTGAACCCTCCCTGGAAATTGTCGGTGAAGCGCGCGACGGGCGGCAGGCGGTGGAGCTCGTGAAGGAATTCAGACCCGATTTGCTTTTGATGGACGTTTCGATGCCGGACCTGAACGGTTTCGATGCGACACGCCGGGTGCACGAGTTCGATAGTTCTGTGAAGGTCCTGATCCTTACCATGCACGACGAAGAAGAACTCGTTGCGCGGTGTCTGGAAGCCGGCGCGTCCGGATACATCCTCAAGGATGCTCCTGCATCTCAGCTCGTGTATGCGATCGAGACTGTGCAAAAGGGCGAGAAGTATCTGAGCCCGGTGGTTCTGAAAAAGGTTATGACCGGGTATGTGAAGAACTCGCAGCGCCCGAAGACGAGTTACGATCGACTCAGCGACCGAGAGCGTGAAGTGCTCAAACTACTCGCCGAAGGCCTTTCCGTTAAAGAGATCGCGGTACGGCTTAACCTGAGCGTTAAAACCGTTGACGTACATAAGTACAACCTCATGCGCAAAATCGACGTGCATGACCGCGCTGAGCTCATCAAGTACGCCATCCAAAAGAAACTTATTGCTGTGTAGGGCGCCGGCTAAAGCCGGCGCCCTGGATCTGGCTTTCAGCCCGCTGCCGTTATCGGCTTCAGGGCCACGTATACCGAATGGCCTTGCCGGTTAACGAGAAGCAGGAGGGGGTCCTTGCCGCGTTTTGCGAGCTGAGCCCTGAATTCCGCGACGCTGTGGACCGGCTGTCGATCGACCTCCTTGATCAGGTCGCCGGGCATTATTCCGGCTTCCGCAGCGGGGCTTCCGTCCTCGACTTCAGCGACAACGACGCCTTTGGTATTTTTCGGCAGGTCCAGTTGCGAAGCGATATCCGGAGTGATGTCCGCAACGCCGATGCCGAAATGCGTTGCGTCCTTTTCCACGGACGAGGATTTTTCCTTAGTGCCCGCACTGGATTCTTTTACAGGTAGCTCGCCGAGCGTGACAGTCACGTTGCGTGTCTGTCCGTCGCGAAAGACGCGAAGGTTCATTTGTGTACCGGGCGCCGACGAGCTGATCAGGAGGCGCAGCTCGCGGCTGTCCTCGACCGGCTTTCCGTTCACTTCAATGATGAGGTCACCTTGCTGCAGTCCGGCGCGCGTTGCGGGGCCATTCGGATCGACATCGCTCACCAGAGCCCCTTTGCGATCGCCGAGTTTCAAAGCGGTGGCCAGCTCCGGTGTTACATTCTGAATGCCGACACCCAGGTAACCGCGCGTGACCTTACCGGTTTTGATGATCTGATCGACCGCCGTCCGGACCATATTGCTGGGAACGGCGAAACCGATTCCCAGGTTGCCTCCGCTCGGACTCAATATGGCGGTATTCACACCAATCAATTCGCCGCGGACATTCACCAGCCCGCCGCCGGAATTTCCGGGGTTAATGGACGCGTCGGTCTGGATGAAGTCCTCATAATCTTCGATGCCCAGTCCACCGACGCCCATCGCGCTCACAATTCCCATCGTCACGGTCCTGCCGATACCAAAAGGGTTTCCCATCGCGAGGGCGATGTCTCCAACTTGAACGGCGGATGAATCGGCAAAATGCAAAGCCGTAAGGTGGTCGCGGTCGATTTTCAGAATGGCGATGTCACTGCCGGGATCTGAGCCCACGACCTTCGCAGTCATTTCGCTGTTATCCGAGAGGGCGACCTTCACATCGGTTGCTCCTTCGATGACGTGGTTGTTCGTCACGATGTAACCGTTCGGATCGACGATGACTCCCGATCCCAGACTGTGCTCGCGCCGCTCCTTCGGGACTCGAAATTGGCGCATGAAGTCTTCGCCGAAAAACCTTCGCAGAAAGGGATCATTCAACGGCGAGTCGGGCCCGACTTCCGGTGTTTTGACCACTTTGGAACTGGAAATGTTTACGATCGCCGGCGCTGCGCTCTTTACGACGGGCGAAAATCCCTGATCCAGCGACACCTGACTTCGATTGTCGGACGCGACTGTATAGTTCGGTTGCTGTGTGCTGCTCTGAACTATCGAACCTGTAACTCCCCCAACCACCAACGCCAGAGCCAGGGTCATTGCCGCCAGCCAGGCTGGCGTTCTAAATGTTCTCTGCATAATTCGCCCCCATCTTATGAGTTCCATTGTCTGGTGGTGCAGTTCCGGAGCCAAAGGAAAAGGGGGGCTAAGTCGATTTAAATCTTATGATGCGGGCCGGGATACCTGCTACGACAGCATTTGCGGGAACATCTTCCATAACCACGGCGTTTGCTCCAATCGTAGCGTTATCGCCGATTTTTATCGGGCCGAGAATTTTGGCGCCTACGCCGACAAAAACGCGATTGCCGAGCGTGGGAGGGCGGTGGCCGCGGCTCCGGCCGCCAATCGTGACGTCGTGACCGATAACGCAGTTCTCGCCGATGACTGTGTGGTCATGAATCACAGTGCCGAGCCCGCTCCAATTGAGAATGGTATTTGAGCCGATCGAAGCGGTATATGGCAGTACTGTTCCGAATGCAATGCGAATGAAGCGGAAGATCAGCCACGGCACGAGTGGAACCCGGAGGCGATGCAAATCGCGTGAGAATCTATAAAGAACGTAGGCGATGCCCATAAAACATTACGCGCGAACCTCGCGTGCATGACGCCACGCTCTGTCGTCCAGAAGATTCAGATAGAGGTTCTCGGTCTGACGTACCGTGGATTCGAGCGAAAAATGCGCCGCGACTCTGGCCCGGCCCGCCTCACCGAACTGCCGTGCGAGTGAGGGCGATTGCAGTATCCGAATCATCGCAGCGCTCAATGCAGCCGGATCTCGCGGAGGAACAAGGATTCCGGTGGTGCCATCCTGTACGATCTCGGGATTCCCACCCACGTTCGTCGCAACCACTGGAAGGCCGGCCCCCATGGCCTCGAGAAGCGAATTCGAGAGCCCTTCACTGAGCGAGGGAAGTACCGACAGGTTTACCTCCTCGAGCAGTTTTGGCACATCGCTGCGGTGACCGGTGAAGATGACGCGGTCCTCGATCTTAAAGCTTCGGGCCTTGCGCTCCAGTGCGGGCCGGTACGAGGCATCGACAATCGAGTCTCCCACAATCAAAAATCGTGCCGCTGGAAATTGCTCACTGACGATGACAGCTGCTTCAAGGAAGTATTCCAGCCCCTTACCTTCATTCAGTCGGCAGACAACCGCGATGACCGGGGCCGAACGATCAATGCCAAACTGCCTTCGAATTGGAAAATCCCCACGTAACGCAGCGCGAGGCGGCAAAACCGTACCATTGGGAATCACGCGAATGTGATCCGGTTCGACGCCCAGTGAGACGAGCCAGTCACGCACAGCCACGCTGTTGGCGATGACGCAGTCTGCGAGCTGGCATGCCATCTTCTGTGTCACCGTCTTGATCTTCTTGCGATTGGAAAACGCGCCGGTGTCGCGGACCGATGCGACGGTGACGCAGTTGCCTGCCAACCGCGCAGCGGGAATGCTGAAGAGATTCGGATAGAAACCGTAGGCATGAACGAGCTGGATACCGTCGCGCCGGATGTCCTGCGCCAGCGTCCATTGCCGCTTGAGCGATCCACAGCTGAACAGGCTGCTGATACTGTATTCGGAAATCGGAAGGTTCATCGCTTCGATGTCTTTCAAGAAGTCGCCCTTTCGAGCGAGACATCCGACACGGATGTCGAATCGCGACCTGTCCAATTCCTTCGTCAAATACAGGAACTGCTTTTCCGTTCCGCCAACCGCAAAGAGCGTAATGAACTTCAGCATCTTTACGCGCACTGCAGATTCCTCAAAATTCGGCTCAGCTCTTCGACTTTCTCATCCCAGGATTCGCAATCCATTTGACGGGAGATTGAAATTTGCGGACCGGTTTTGCCGGACTCGATGATTTGCCGAATCAACTCGAGGAATTGCGCTCTATCGCGTGCAACGTGAAGAACGTGCTTCAGCTTCTCTGCCTCCGGTATCGCGCTTGAAACAACCGGTAAGCCCGCTGCGAGGTACTCCCGCAGTTTAAGTGGATTGGACGCCAGCGTGAGTTCATTCATGATAAACGGCAGAATTGCGACGTCGAAAGCTTTCGCGTATGCGGGCAGCAGGCGATACGGTTTCTGACCCAGAAAATGAACGTTCTTGAGACTCCGGAGTATTTTGGTGTCCGTGTCGATTTTGCCGATCAGGACGAAAGTCCAGCCGGGCTGGGCATCGGCAAGAGATCGGATAAGATCCAGGTCCACCCAGTCCGCGATCAAGCCGAAGAATCCGATTATGGGACGCCTCAGGCCCCTGATGTCTTCCGGCACTTCAGTCTGTGGATCACAGGCCTTTCGAAAGTGAGGAACATCCACTCCGTGCGTTACAAGGAAAGTGTTCTGGTTGTGGTTGCGTTTGTTCTCGAGCAACAGATTTGAGGAGACGATCACGCAGTTGGATTTCTCCATCAGCCGGCGCTCGAGATTGAGGATGGCGGTTTTGTCCGTGCCCGTAAATTCTGAGAATTCGTCCACGCAATGATAAATGAGGGATTGCTCGCCAAGGTTCCCTGCAACATCGGCCGACGCCGGCACAAATGTCCACGTAATCGGGTTTCTGAAGCCGAGCTTGCGGCACGCGCGGCGTAATGCCCAGCGGAGCGCCCTTCGATTGACCCATCGCGCGGCGGCATTGCCGTGAAATGGAATTGCAAGGGGCGAAAAGACATGGATCCCTTCCTCCACGCGGCGAGATCCCCGCGCGAAGTCCTTGAGCTTTTTCAAAATCCGTTTGAAATCCTGGGCAGACGCGGTTGGATTACGGTTTCCGAGCGAATTGACCCACAGGACGCGGTTGCGTTTCGCTAACCGTTGCATGATGTGTTTTTTACTGAGCGGGTCGCCGTCCCAATCGTTGCTGAAACAAATGATGTCTTTGCCTTCAATCATAATGTCCCTGAGGTCCAAGCAAAGCACATGCCAAGCATCGGGGTCCGTAAATCTGCGAGGTGGGTATCGGACATGACCCTAGGTGTGGTAATGGAGTTCAACGTGGGAATGCTCGTTCTTCTTCCGGGCTGGCCTGAGCCGCTGATCCAGCCATAAGAATTCCGCGGGTGGCTGGTCACTCATTCGGGCCGGAACGCCGGCGGCTACTCCGTACGCCGGAACATCGTGAATGACAACCGCGTTGGGTCCGATGACGGCATAATCTCCGATTTTCACTGGCCCAAGGATCTTGGCGCCTGCGCCAACAACAACATAATCACCCAGGACAGGGACCTGATCGTACCCACTTCGGCCACCGATCGTTACTCCGTGGCCGATGTCGCAGTTCTCCCCGACGACGGCCCGGTGGTGTATCACGATGCCCAGGCCGTCCCACTGAAACATAGTGTTGCGTCCGATCAAGGCCGTATACGGCACTACAGTGCCGAAGCCGAACCTCATGACGTAGAAAATGACTTTGGGCAGGAACGGAACTCTCCAGCGATACAGGGTGTTCGCACATCTATATAACCTGTAAATCGTGCACATGTTTCCTCACAAAACCTCGGCGTTCTAGCAGCATCATGTAGAGGTCGCTGGTCCGTCGTATGACCGTCTCGAGAGAAAAGTGTTTCATGACACGCTCTCGGCCTGCCGCGCCGAATCGTTTGGCCATTTCGGGCGCTTCCAATACCCGAATAATTGCTGCCGCCATGGCGGCGGGATCTCGTGGTGGCACAAGGAATCCCGTCTCGCCGTCCTGGACGATTTCCGGATTGCCGCCCACATTGGTCGCGACCACAGGCAGGCCAGCGGCCATGGATTCCAGCAGCGAGTTGGAGAAGCTTTCGCTCAGGGAGGGAAGGACCGACAGCGTCGATTCCTGCAGCACCGCCGGTATATCGCTGCGCTCGCCCGTAAAAATCAGCCGGTTGGTCAGGTTCCGGCGCGCCGCCAGATTCCGGATATCGATTTCGTAACAGGGGTTGCATGGGGAACCGCCGACGATCATGAAGCGCACATCAGGAAAGCGGTCTGCAACGATCGGCACGGCCTCCATAAATCCCTCCAGGCCTTTGTTCCGATCCGTACGACACACCAGCGTGACCAGGGGCGCTTTCACGTCGATGTGGAATTCTCTTCTGATCGGAAAATCGCAGTCGTCCGGCCTTGGGGTAAACCGGCTGACGTTGATTCCATTTGGAATGACGTGAACGCGCTCCGCCTTGACCCCTTGATTCAAGAGCCAGTTTCGAGCCGCATTGCTGTTTGCAAGAACGCAATCCGCGAAGGAAAAAGCGAGCTTTTGCGCAGCGTGCTTGATCTTATTCCCGCCGGAGAAGAGCCCAAGATCGCGCAGAGACGCAATGGATACGCAGTTTCGGGCGAGCCTCGCAGCAGGCACGGTAAACAGGTTCGGATAAGAGCCATATGCGTGAACCAGTCGAACGCCTTCTCGGCGAATGGCTTGTGCCAGCCGGAGCTGGGCGCGTACAGCCTCGTAGCTATAGAAGCTGGTTGTTGGGTACTCCGAGATCGGAATGTCGAGGGCACTGATCTCGTTCAGGAGCGGGCCGGACCGATGGAAGCATCCAATCTGGATGTCAAACCGGGCTCGATCTAACCCTCGTGTTAAGTGAACGAATTGACGTTCGGTTCCGCCAACCGCAAAAGCGGTGACGAACTTCAGGACTTTGACTCGCGGCACCATAGTCTCTCCGACATGCAATGTAGGTGCCAAGACGGCGCAGTGGTAACCGGATTCCCCTGTTTTTTCTCGCCCCAAGACACAATTCGGGGACAGACGCATAAATCACGTAATTCTGGAGTGCAAATCAGGTGATTTATGCGTCTGTCCCCGAATTGTTTATTTCAGGCTGAAGCTCAAACCTCCACCGGACTGAGAGAACAAGTTCAGAGCACCACTTGCCGGTTCGCTGGAAGTTCCGCTGAACAGGATGAACTGCGTCGTATAGCCGCCGCCATCCACAACGTGCGGGAAGACGAGAGAAGAAGTCCCGGGGTGGCTCTCGTTGCTCGGTTGAGTGGTCGTCACAAGAAACTCACCGCGCTCGTTAACATGGCCGCGCAGACCCACGACGGCGATAGGCGTATTGTTGGCCGCATGGATTCTCACAATGCCCTTGAATGGGTTCGGCAGAGCCGTGATACCCGGAACTTCGTCCAGGAACAAAGCCCTCTGCCCGTGGGCCGGCACGACCACCGATCCAATGAGCCCCGTAGATGTGCCGTCGAGACGACTCAGTTCGAACTGCACCTGCGCATCGGCGTTGGAGGGGTTCGTGACGGCAATGCCGCTGCGAATGACCCCGTTATCCGATGACTCGACGTATAGACGAAATGCCGTTCCCAGCTCCGATGAAGGCACACCGGCTTCGGACAACGTCACACCGCCTTGCGTGGACGCGAAGATCGCCACGCCTACCGGCGATAAATTGGAAGCATCCGGCGTTATCTGAGCTGAGCCTGTCTGAACGGTCGAATAGCTTCCCTCAGTGACAAATTTCCGGGAGCTGCGCGGCGGTATCGAATAAGTGGTGGAACTGACAACCCGGCCGGCAATGTTCACATTGAGCGGATTTGCCGTCGCTCCGGCATTTCCCTGTTCGAAGAAACGGATAGTTCCGGTTGTGGTCGCATCCGAAGAATTGACGAGAATGAACTGCGTGCTCCAGCCCGCGCCGTCGGCGAAATGCGGAAAGTAGATTGTCGCAGCGGCCGTTTGATCGAGGTCAGCGACGGGAAGCGTCGTGATCAGGAATTCAGAACGCTCGTTCGCCATGCCGCGGATAGCGATAGCCGAGACCGCCACATCCGATGTGAACGTGAAACTGCCGTTCAGCGGCGGAAGACCGTTGTAAGGGCTTTGATCCAGAAATCGCGCCAGCTGTCCGTGGGCCGGAATCGTCAGACTACCTGCCGGGCTGTTCGTGCCATTAGCGTCTGTGAAGAAAAACGAAACGTGCGCTAGCGAACCACTTGGATTAGCGATGGCGACGCCGGTGTTCACAACGCCGTCCATCTCGGCGTAGATGCGGCCCCTCCGCAGAGGATGAGATGCCGGGACGCCGGCTTCCGAAACGAGTACGCCGTTGGCCCGATAGCCGAAGATCGCGATGCCGGACGGAGCGGCTGTTCCCGTGCCATTCACGACGGCCGAGCCGACTGCGAGTGCCTGGTCGCCACTGCTGGTTACAGACGTTCCACCTGCGACGGGCGTCGTGGTAACTGCCGGTTGAGTCGATACACTTGCCGAGGCAGCCTCGAAAGCGTCCACCCAAATCCATGCTCCGCCCGATGCGGCCCTCTTCGTGCCCGTGGCCTCGATCGCGAGCGTGTGACTTCCTGACGCGAGACCGGAAATGGAATACATCTGCGCTTGCGCCTTCGATGGCGCGGCATACGTGTCGATCTGACCTTTGAGCGTGCCGTCCAGATAGACTTTGGCCAGACCGGACCACTCGTCGCGGTAGGCAATCCAGTTCACGGCAGTGCCATTGAAACTGAAAGTGGCCCGTGAGCCTGCATCCGCGGCAAGCACGGCGGAAGATCCGCTGTGTCCGGCAAGGTTGTTTGGATACCAGGTTCCACTGTAAGTGACGCCGCTGCCGTTCTGCTCAACACGAGTCATCGTTCCGGGCGCCGGAGCAGGCGCTGGGGCTGGAGCAGGTGCAGGCGCCGGAACAGGAACAGGCGCCGGAACAGGAACAGGAGCGGGAGTTGGAGCAGGGGCAGGTGCCGGAGGAGGCGTCGTTCCGGGACTGGCGGATCCGGTTGAATCGGTACTTGCGCTCAGATCCATCAAATAAGCGTCCTGATAGTCGGCCGGGTAGCCAAGCTGGCTTTGCAAGCCGAAGTTGCTGCCAAACACCACTCGGCTTCCGTCGCGGCTGGCCGAGACTTTCGGTTGGTACACATAGCTGTTGAACGGCCGGCTGCGATGATGGACTAATCGGCGAACCTGGGTGCCATCGAGTTTGACCTGGATGATTTCGTTCGAATAGGACACCCATCCGTTAGGCGGTTGGGGATCGCTCGGAACGTAGTTCTCGACGAATACCCATCCGCTATTGTCGGTACCGGAGACGTGAAGCGCCATGCTCCAATCGGCCTTCCAGAGGCAAGTCTGCTTTGCGTCCGCCAGACGGATCTTGACCACTCCTGCGTCGCAATTGGTCTGCGGCCACGGATCTCCTCCGCCGGACCAAACGAGTACTTCGTCGCCGTTGAGGTCGCGGGTCACATCCATGTGGCCGCCGGAATGCGCGAGCTGCCGCTGGTAGTTCATGTCTCTGTCGAACATCTCGATTCCGGTGAATCGAGTTCCCTGGCCGTTCGCGTTCCACGTGACGGTGACGTTGTTGTTCGGCGTGATATAGAGGCTGTCGAAACCGTGTCCGCTGGCGTCGAGCACCCCTCCCTTGCTGTCGGTCGAAATTTCGTAGACGAAGATGTAACGGCTGTTTCCGGCGAGCACGAAATGGTTTCCATCGAAGCTGATGTCGGATTCGCCATTCCCCGAGATCGCCGAGTATTCGCTAAACGTGTGCACGACCGACTTGATGCCGGTGCCGGTGTCATATTGCTTCAGCTGGTTGCCGCGAACGTAGTAGAGAACGTTCGGACTCGTTCGCGACCAGCGGGGCTCCGAAGACGTATTGATTTCGAGATCCACATCCTTGAGGTAGTTTCCCGAACCATCGTACAGGCCGTAGTAACTGAAGTGCGCCAGGATCAGGCGACTGTTGTCCTGATTGAAGGGAGACATCGTGGAGTACTCAGCTGACACGGTCGTCAACGTTCCACCGTTGTCCGCCCGCTTCATACTCATTGCGTTTGAGAGTCTCTTCACCGCTGTGCCAAACACCGGATCGGTATAGCTGCCACCGACGGCGGGCGGCGCAAAACTGGTGTAGCTCGGTGGCGTAAGGATGTTCGTGGCGGTGGAGTAAGCAAAGGTAAAGCGGTTATTAAGTGAAAGCGCAATTAAGCTAAGTATGAGTGCTAAGCAAAATCTGTCTCGATAGGTTCGTTTCTCGACTGATATTAAATTCATGGTTTCTTCGGTCTCTGGGCACACGTGTTGTGTTTGTCTTCTCGTAGGAATCGGCATTCGGCGTTTAAAGGGGTTAAGTACTAGAGTTGGGAGAACGTTCCTGACGGTGGGTGTGTACCTTGTATGTCCGATTACTCCTCAATTTAGGATCTGTTTTTCGAAAGAGCAGTACGCACTATAGCGCGCGCTCTAGCGGCGAAGTAATTGGGGAGTCACCTTAAAGCGAACGGTAATTAGGCCTAGGGTGCGCTAAGGTGATGTTCTTAGTTGGACTGGAACTTGTTGATGCAATGCGGCTCCGCGATTCACTGCTGTTGAGCCCCGTTTGCTGTGCGTGTGGCGGTATTCGCGGATTCGCGTCATCCGTCGCTGCTGCGCAACGAATTTCCAGAGGAAAAAACCGGCGCTCCACTCGAGCGCCGGTTAGTTGGATTCAATTTCTATCCGAGAGTTTTTCCACGTCTTCGGTTAGCGGCATCCCTTCGCTTGTGACACCGGTTGAGTCGATGCTCCGCCCGAGGCAACCTCGAACGCATCCACCCAAACCGAGGCTCCACCCGAAGCGGCGCCTTTCGTGCCGGTCGCTTCAATCACGAGCGTGTGGCTGCCCGCTGCCAGACCGAAGACGGAATACATCTGCGATTGTGCCTTGGATGGCGCGGCGTACGTGTCGATCTGACCTTTGAGCGTTCCGTCCACATAGATGTTGGCGATACCAGACCACTCATCGCGGTACGCAATCCAGTTCGCGCCCGTGCCGGTGAAGCTGAAGGAGACGCGGGCACCCGCATTCGCCGTCAGCACTGCGGAAGATGCGCTGTGCACGGCCAGGGTGTTCGGATACCAGGTTCCGGTGTAAGTCACGCCGTTGCCATTCTGCTCAACGCGAGTCAGCGTTCCGGGAGCCGGTGCCGGGGCAGGTGCCGGAGCCGGAGCAGGCGCTGGAGCCGGGGCAGGTGCCGGAGCCGGGGCAGGTGCCGGAACCGGAGCAGGTGCCGGAGCGGGAGCAGGTGCCGGAGCCGGAGCAGGTGCCGGCGTTGTCGGGGAACTGGATCCGCTCAAATCCATCAAATAAGCGTCCTGATAGTCGGCCGGATAACCAAGCTGGCTCTGCAGGCCGAAGTTGCTGCCGAAGATCACCCGGCTTCCATCGCGGCTGGCCGAGACTTTCGGTTGGTACACGTAGCTGTTGAACGGGCGGCTGCGGTGATGGACCAGGCGGCGAACTTCCGAGCCATCCAGTTTGACCTGGATGATTTCATTCGAATAGGTGACCCATCCGTTAGGCGGCTGCGGATCGCTCGGAACGTAATTCTCGACGAATACCCATCCGCTGTTGTCGGTACCGGAGACGTGAAGCGCCATGCTCCAGTCACCCTTCCAGAGACAAGTCTGCTTTGCGTCCGCCAGACGAATCTTGACCACTCCTGCGTCGCAATTGGTCTGCGGCCACGGATCTCCTCCGCCGGACCAAACGAGTACTTCGTCGCCGTTGAGGTCGCGGGTCACATCCATGTGGCCGCCGGAGTGCGCGAGCTGGCGCTGGTAGTTCATGCTTCGGTCGAACATCTCGATTCCCGTGAATCGAGTTCCCTGGCCGTTCGTTTTCCACGTGACGGTGACGTTGTTGTTCGGGGTGATATAGAGGCTGTCGAAATCGTGTCCGCTGGCGTCGAGAACCGCTCCCTTGCTGTCGGTCGAAATTTCGTACACGAAAATGTAGCGGCCGTTTCCGGCGAACGCGAAATGGTTTCCGTCGAAGCTGATGTCGGATTCACCATTTCCCGAGATCGCCGAATATTCGCTGAAGGTGTGCACGACCGACTTGATGCCGGTTCCGGTGTCATATTGCTTCAGCTGGTTGCCGCGAACATAGTAGAGAACGTTCGGATTCGTTCGCGACCAGCGGGGTTCCGAAGACGCGTTGATCTCCAGATCCACATCCTTGAGGTAGTTTCCCGAACCATCGTACAGGCCGAAGTAGCTGAAGTGCGCCACGATCAGGCGCGTGTTGTCCTGATTGAAGGGAGACATCGTGGAGTACTCCGGAGATACGGTCGTCAGCGTTGCGCCGGTGTCCGCCCGCTTCATACTCATTGCATTGGAAATTCTTTTCACTGCAGTGCCGAAAACGGGGTCGCTGTAGCTGCCACCCACGGCGGGCGGCTGAAAACTGGTGTAGCTCGGCGGCGTAAGGATGTTTGTTGCGGTGTTGTAAGCAAGCGTAGGTCTGCTGCTGAGTGAAATGGCAATCAAGCTAAGTATGAGTGCTAAGCAAAGTCTGTCTCGGTAAGTTCGTTGTTTCTTTACTGACATCAAATTCATCTGGGTTTCTTCGGCTTCTGGACACACGCGTCCCGTTCGGTTCTTGTCGGAACTGGGAATCAGTTTTTACAAGGGTTTAGGAACTAGCTTTGGTGAGCTTTCCTGACTGTGGGTGCGTGGCCCGGATGGCGATTACTCCTCGTTTGGGATCTGTTTTCCTGAAATCTGTAAAGACTATAGCGAACCGAGCCGGCACTAAGTAATTGGGCAGTCGCCTTATAGGGAACGGTAATTGGGCCTAGGGTACCCTAAGGCGGTCTACTTAGCCGGGCGGTAACTTATTGATACTCTGTGGCTCCGCGATTCACAGTCGGCGAACCCCGTTTACCACCCTTTTCTCGTATGTGGTGGATTTGCTTCATTAGGGGGCGGCCCGAGCGGTGCTTTAGAGGAGAGGGCGTCTTTTAGAGGACGTCGGGAAAAGCCGGCTTGGCCTGTCTGAAGAACAGCGCACCAATGATGAAAACGGCCAGGCTGGAGCCAAGCACGAGTGCGATCTGAAGCAGACCAGGCTGGTCCAGATTGAGCAGGGAATTGCGATAGCCGGTGACGATCACCACCATGGGATTCAATTGAAACAGGAACCGGAATTCTTGAGGAACGGTCTCTATCGGGTAAAAGACAGGGGTAAACCACATCCAGAGGATTACGAGTATCTGCAGCGCCTGCATGGTGTCCCGCACAAAGACATGCAGCCCGGCGGCGATCCACCCGATGCCCTGCGCGAACATCAGCAGAATCGGCATATATAAGAGGATCCAGAGCGCCGAAAGATGGATACGGTAAGAACCCACCAGAAACGCCAGCAGGATCGACAGCCAGATCATGTGATGCACAAGATTCGATAAGGTGATTGCGATGGGAAGGATTTCGGCAGGGATAACCGTCTTGGTGATGAGAGGCGCGTTATCCGTGATGACACTGCAATTCCGCAGGATGGTGTCGGAAAACAAAAGCCAGGGAAGGAGCCCGCAGAACAGAAATATGGCAAAGCTATCGGTGCCGGAGCTCGGCCCCGGTTTCTGGCCAAGTACTACACTAAAGACAAAGGTATAGCTGATCAGGAGAACCAGGGGGTGGATCACCGACCACAGGAAACCGCCCATCGACCCTACGTATCGATGCTTCAGATCGCGGAGGACAAGGTTCTTGAGCAAATTCCGATTTGCCACGAGTTTCTTAAAGATGAGAATCATTGGCCCGTATCGTTATACAGGACAATTTTCCCCTTTTAAAGGGCGGTCCTTACCGGCCCTTCCATCACGGCAAATCGACAGACTGGAGGCCGTTGCAGTAAGTTCTTGCAACACTTAGTGTTGTACCTCTCGCGGAAGGCCGTTCATTTGGTAGAAGTGTTGCTCAGAGTAGGGATTAACCAAAGAAGGGAAGCTGGCAAAAACACAATGGAAGAACTGCGCGAGCGCTACGAAATCATCGAGGAAACCGCAAACGACGCAATCCTCACCATCGATGAACAAGGAAAAATCCTGTCGATCAGCCGCGCTGCTGAGCGGATTTTCGGACATCGTGTTCCGGACATGGTTGGGCAACCGGTCAACAGGATCATCCCCAATTACAAAGAACTCGCCGATCAGGTGCGCCACAGAGTAAACCAGGCCCCAGTCATCGAAGTCAACGGAGTACACAAGAGCGGCAAGCAAGTCCAGCTTGAGCTCTCGCTGGGCGAGTACAAGAAAAACAACAAGCACATCTATACCGGAATCGTTCGGGACATAGCGCCGCGTAAGGACACGGACCGGCGGCTCGCCGCCCAGTTTGCCGTCACCCGCGCACTGGCCGAATCCTCCAGTCTTTCCGAGGCCACCCCCAAGCTTCTGCAATACGTGTGCGAGGCGGTGGGATGGGAGTTAGGCGAGCTGTGGGTCGTGAATTCCGACTCAAACACCCTTCATATCGAAGGAAGCTGGCACGTGCCGTCCTACGAAGTGGACGAGTTCGAAAAGGCCGGCCGCAAGACGATTTTGTTTCCCGGCATCGATCTTGTCGGTCGAGTTCTCTCCAACGGGCAGCCCGTGTGGATTGATAACGTCGTCGACGACTCCAATTTTCCGCGTGCCCCGATCGCCGAGCGCGTAGGCCTGCATGGCGCATTCGCGTTTCCGGTTCGTGTTGGAGAGCACGTGAACTGCGTGATGGCCTTCTATAACCGTGAAGTCGTGCAGCCCGACGATGAGCTTCTTCAAATGTTCGATGCGCTCGGCCGTCAGGTGGGTGACTTCATTAAACGCACTCGAGCGGAGGAAGAACGCGATCAGTTGCTGATCTACGAACGGGTCGCACGATCCGAAGCCGAGAATAATGCAGACAGGCTCGCGTTTCTGGCGGAAGCCAGCACCGTTCTTGCGTCGTCGCTGGATTACCAGACGAACCTGATGACGGTCGCCAAACTCGCTTTAAACCGTCTGGCCGACTGGTGCGCGGTGGACATTGTCGAGGAGAACAACAATTTTCATCGTGTGGCCCTGGTTCACAGCGACCCTGCGCGCATGGAGTGGGCGCACGAATTCCAGAAGCGTTTCCCGAAGAGCACTTCCGCTCCTCACGGCGTGGCTCACGTCATGAGGACTGGCAAGGCCAAAATTTACACCGACATTCCGGATTCAATGCTGATTGCGCTGGCCCAGGATGCCGAACATTTCAAGATTCTGCAGGAGCTGGGACTGGCCTCCGCTATGGTGGTCCCGCTGGTTGCCCGGGGACGTACCCTGGGCGCTATTACATTCGCGTCGGAAAATCCGGCGAGGCGTTACACCCAGGAGGACCTGAATTTCGCTGAAGAGCTCGCACGCCGGGCAGCATTGGGAATCGACAATGCCAGGCTCTATAGCGACGCTCAGAACGCGCTCAAGGAAGTCCAGTCCAAGACCGACGAGATTCAGCGGCTCAACACGGAGCTGGAACAACGCGTACGCGAGCGTACAGCGCAGCTGGAAATGATGGTCAAGGAACTCGAGGCCTTCACATATTCCATTTCCGACGACATGCGCGGACCTCTTCGCGCAATCGACGGTTTCTCACGTGTTCTGATGCAGGAGTATCCGGACAGGCTGGACGTGGAAGGCAATCGGCTGTTGAACATCATTCGCACCAATGCCCGAAGCATGAGCGAGCTGATTGACGGGCTGCTGACTTTTTCGCATCTCGGCAGACAACCTCTGAATCAGGAAGACGTCAATATGGAAGAGCTCGCCAAGAGCGTGTTCGAGGAAGTTCAGTCTGCCAACAAGGAAAGGCAGGTCCTGGTCGAGATTCATGCGCTGCCTCCCGCTTTCGGAGATCGCATGATGATTCGTCAGATTCTGCACAACATGATTTCGAACGCATTCAAGTTCACGCGCCCTGCGTCGAATCCTTCGATTGAAATCGGATTCAAGGAGGGCGGCGGCAACCAGAACACGTACTACATCCGGGACAATGGCGTTGGGTTCGACATGCAGTACATCCCGAAGCTGTTCGGCGTGTTCCAGCGCCTCCACAACGTCGATGAGTTCGAGGGCGCCGGCGTGGGCCTGGCCCTGGTGCAGCGGATTATCCTGCGCCATGGCGGCCGTGTATGGGCTGAGGGAAAGGTCAATGACGGAGCAACGTTCTTCTTTTCGCTGCCGAAGGCGTAAGTGATGAAAGAAACTCAGGAGATCGACATTCTCCTCGTTGAAGACAACCCCAACGACGCGGAGTTGACCCTGCGGGCGCTCAGGAAAAACGAACTGGGCGCACGGCTTGCGATTGTCCGTGACGGGGCTGAGGCGATCGACTATCTGTTCGGAGATAAACCGCGGCCGAAGGTCGTCTTTCTTGATTTGAAGCTGCCGAAGATCGACGGTATTGAAGTGCTGCGGCGCATTCGAGACGACAGCCGAACGAGATCGATACCCGTGGTCGTTCTTACCTCTTCGCAGGAGGAACGGGATATCGCCGAATGTTACAGGCTGGGCGTGAACAGCTACATCGTAAAACCGGTCGAGTTCGATAAGTTTTACAAGACGGTGAGCGATATCGGAACGTACTGGCTTCTATTGAACAAATCACCACTCTAAAACATTAAGGACGTGAAGAGCTATGACGCATCTAGAGGATGTTGAGATTCTCCTGGTCGAAGACAATCCGAATGATGTTGAGCTCACTCTGAGGGCGCTTCAGAAGCAGAACCTCGCAAGTAAAGTGTTCGTCGTGAAAGACGGCGCTGAGGCTTTGGAATTTCTTTTCGCGACTGGCCTGTATGCAAAGCGAAAAATCGACGATCGCCCGAAAGTCATCCTCCTCGATCTGAAGCTGCCGAAAGTGGATGGCATTGAAGTGTTGCGCAAAATCAAAGCGGATCCGCGTACGAAGAATACACCGGTCGTCATGCTGACGTCATCCCAGGAGGAGCGGGATGTGATGGAAAGCTACAAGCTTGGCGTGAATAGCTACATTGTGAAGCCGGTCGACTTCAGCAATTTCGTTCACGCCGTTTCCGAACTCGGTATGTACTGGGGAATTCTGAACAAGGTTCCGTATTAGGATTCTTTTTTCCAGGGCGCAATCAGCGGGAGCAGCATCATTCCCGGAACGGCGGCCGCGACGCTGATCCAAAAGAATAGCGGCCATCCCGTGGCCTGGGCGAGGGAACCCGCAGGTGCGACGAGCACGTCGCGCCCGACTGCCAGCAGGCTCGACAAGAGCGCATATTGAGTTGCTGAAAAGCGCTGGTCGCACAGACTCGTTAGGAAAGCGACAAGGGCTGTGTTGGCGAGACCCCAGCAGAAGTTCTCAATGTTGACCGTAACGAGCATCAACGGATAATTGCGGCCGGCATTCGCCAGCAGCAGATACGCGAAGTTGCTCGCCGCCTGAAGCACTCCAAAAACCCACAACGACCGATTGATCCCGATGCGGCTCGATACCGCACCTCCTGCAAGAATGCCGACGAGCGTGGCAGTAAGCCCCATTACGCCTTGAACCACACCAATGTCGGTCTGGCTGAACCCGGTTTGCAGAAGGAATGGCACCTTCATGTTGTCGATCATCGTGTCGCCGAGGCGATAGAGAAGGATGAAGGCCAGTACAGGCAGCCCGCGTGACATGCCCATACGCGCGAAAAAATCAACGAACGGCATGCGCACTGCTTCGCTCAATGATGACGGCGGCCGATTGCGCAGGACGGGCTCCGGCACGCGCGTCGACGCAACGAGGGTCGCCAGCATCAGTCCCGCAAGCAGCAAATACACGACGGGCCAGGGAAGGCGGTCGGCAAGGATCAGCGCTCCCCCACCAGTCAGGATAAGCGCCACCCGAAAGCCGACGATGTAAGCACCCGCGCCGGCGCCCATCTCGAGCTTTTCGAGGATATCGGCGCGGTATGCGTCAATCGTGATGTCCTGGGTCGCGCTGAGAAAGGCGATCACGAGCGCATTGACCGCCAGGAGCTCGAGCGCCTCAGCCGGCCGCCCGAACGCCATTGTGGCAAGAGCAACGGCAAGAGCCAGCTGGGTAACGAAAAGCCACCCTTTCCGCCGGCCCAGAAACGGAAAAGTAAATCGGTCGATTAGCGGCGACCATAAGAACTTAAGCGAATACGGCAGACCGACCAGGCTGAAAAAACCGATCGTGGTGAGGTTCACGCCTTCCACTGTCATCCACGCTTGAAGCGTCCGGCTGGACAGGTAAAAGGGCAGGCCCGAGGCAAAACCAAGCAGCAGCAGTGCCGCCATCTTGCGGCTGCGAAAGACTTCCAGCATGTCGCCTAATATAGCGTGCGACAGGAGATGACTTTGGAAAATCGATTGCAAAACCCATAGGTAACGTATTGAGGCCGTTTAAATGAAACTGAGAAAGTGCGGAGAATTTCCACAACCGTGTGTCAACAAGATCCTGGCGCAACTTCCAACGAAGAGCCGGGAGTGGCTGAAAATGCTCGAGCCTGTGACATTGCATTCCGGAATGGTGCTTTATGAGCCGGACGAGGATATCGAGCACGTTTACTTCTTGAGCAACGCACTGGTATCCATTGTTTCCATGAACTCCGAAGGTGCGACGGTTGAGATTGGTTTGATTGGAAGCGAAGGCATGGTGGGTGTTCCGGCCATTCTTGGCGGGGTGACTCCATATCGTGCCGTCGTTCAAATGGGTGGAGCTGCCTTTCGCATCCGGGGAAGAAAGATGTATGAGGAATTCAGGAAGAATGCTTTTCTCCGCGATCTGCTGCTGAAATACACGAATATTTTTCTCATTCAGATCGCGCAATTCAGCATTTGCAATTGCTACCACACTCTGCAGGAGCGCTTGTGCCGGTGGCTGCTCGTAGCTCGTGATGCCGTACACTCCGATGTTCTGGTGATGACGCACGAGGTCATTTCCCGCTTGCTGGGAACACGCCGCGCCAGCGTTACCGTCGCAGCCGGATTACTGCAGCGCGCGGGTCTTATCAAGATTGGCCGCGGCAGGATCACCATTCAGGACGCACCAGGACTGGCAGCAATGTCATGTGAATGCTATTCCATCCTTCGGGAGGAAAAGCTTCGCTTGGAAACCTCATAGATCCGCCGTACGCTGCCGTACCGACACGCCTCTCCAACTAAGTTACCGTCATGGGCCATTTGTGGCTGTAGGTTCAACTATGCGCAAGATCGCCATTGTAGATGACGCCAAAGACAGCAGGGACTTCCTGTACTATCTCCTGCGTGACGATTATCAAGTCGCACGCTATGACAGTGGCGACGAAGCTCTGGGGGAATTCGCTCGAACTGTTCCCGACCTGATCATCATGGACATTCGCCTTTACGATCTGGACGGCATCGAAATCCTGAACCGAATCCGCCACGATGAAAGGCTCCGCAACACGCCCGTTATAGCGGTTACTGCAAATGCCATGACCGGCGACCGCGAAAAGTATCTCAACGCTGGTTTTAATGAGTACGTCTCAAAACCGATCCTCGACATGGAAGTCCTGCTCAGTGCGATCCGCAGGCTAATTTCATAGTCGTGTACGCCAGCGTACCGACTCTGACCGTGTTAATTTGGTACCACAATGCGCGAGCTGCGCTCTTATGAACAACCGAATCCTGAAGGCTCTGCCGGCCAGGGATTACCGAATCCTGTCATCCCAATTGAAGCCGGTCATGTTGCAGAAAGGCACCGTATTGCATGAAGCCGGCGAGCGGATCAGGCAGGTCTACTTTCCGGATGAGTCCATGATTTCCTATCTCTCAGGGACCGCGGAAGGTGAATCGGTCGAGATTTGCGTTGTGGGTAACGAAGGCGTGGTCGGTATCGCTGCGTTATTGTCGGATTCAACGGCTTTTCGTGCGGTGGTCCAGATTCCGGGCAGCGCCGTCAGCATCAGCCGGGAGCATCTGAGAAGAGAGTTCAAAAAGTGCGAGAGCCTGCACCGGATGTTGCTTCACTATACAAATGCACTTCTGATTCAGGTGGTGCAGACCGCCGTATGCAACAAATTCCATTCCGTTGAGGAGCGATTCTGCCGGTGGCTTCTCCTTGCCCACGACCGCGTTGGTACAGACAATCTACCGCTGACGCAGGATGCCATAGCCCGAATCCTGGGCAGCCGCCGCGCATCCGTATCGGTAGTCGCCGGCGGTGTTCAAGAGAAGGGTGTCATCGAGTACAGCCGCGGAATTATCACAATCCGCGATCGGAAACGCCTCGAGAGTCTTGCGTGCGAATGCTACGGGACGATTTCGGGCGCTCATTCGAAGATCGACTCGCACAGCTGACAAAACTCTGTGATATATCTTTTTGTCAGAGTTTTTTGAAGCAGTCGCATGCCTGTGAATTCAAACCTCCGGAATGGGATCCTCCACAGTCTGCCCGCCAGGGAATTCAAGGGAATTTCGGCGGATTTGCGACCCGTCCTGCTGCCCAGGGACGCAACCGTCCTCGATCCCGGTGAACGCAACGAATATATTTACTTTCCTACCGATTCAGTGATTTCAGTGCTCGGGGATACCGGCGAGGGCGGAAGTGTCGAGGTCTGGGCGGTAGGCAATGAAGGCGCGGCCGGAATGTCCACGCTTTTTGGAAGAACGAAACCATTCAGGGGAGTGGTGCAGGTTCCGGGTGGCGCCCTGATGGCGCAGGCATCCGCCTTGCGGCGTCACTTCCAAAAAGGTGGAGCTTTTCACGACGCGCTGTTGCGCTACTATCACTATCTGCTGGTGCAGATTTCATGTCTCGGGATCTGCAACAACAACCATGGTATCGAGCAACGGTTTACCCGATGGCTGCTGATGATGCAGGATCGTATCGGATCGCCTGAACTCAGGTTTACCCAGGACGCGATTGCAGCCGTCCTGGGGACACGCCGGGCGACGATATCCGTCGCCGCAGCCGCCCTGCAGTCCGCTGGCCTGATCAGCTATACACCCGGCTCGATCACCATAAGATCGCGGAAGAGACTGCTAAATGCAGCCTGCCGCTGTTACAAAGTGATCAGGTCGGCAATTGGCTGAACTTACGACGCCCGTTTCTTTGGAATTCGGGTTCCACTCGGCTGACGGCCTTCGCCCTTGAGGGGGAGTGGTCGTGCTTCGCTGACTCGTAGGTCGTGGCCTTCCATCTTCTGCCCATTGAGGGCATCGACGGCCTCCTTGGCGTGGGTCACTTCCGGCAGTTCCACAAATGCGAAGCCGCGCGAGGCTCCTGTATCAAGATCGCGGATCACCTGTACTGTGTCTACTTTGAAGCCGTGCAATTCAATCCAGGCTTGAAGTTCGTTCTCGGCAGTCTCATGAGGAAGATTTCCGATATACAGCCTTGCCATGGTTTTCGTTACACCTCTTGCCTCTTTCCTTCGCAATTGCGTGTCCTAATTCGGGGGAAACGCAAATTGCTGTAATTCTTGGGGCAGACGCAACGCGGGCTTTTAACCCGCGCTGCATGTTTGCTCCGAATTTAGAATCGGGACTGGCCTTCGCTGTTTTTCGGCGACAATTCGAACACGCCGCCGGCGGGAACAAGACCCGTGAAACTGCTCTTCGATTCTCCGTTCAAACGGACGGTCATCGGCGTTCCATCCTGTTTGAAGAAATCGATGCGCGCATTGAGCTGGTTACTTCCGGTGTTGACGAGAACCAGTTCGGTCGCCCATCCGCCGCCGCCAACAAATTCTGGAATGACAAGGCCTCTTCCAGTCGAGGGGGACAAATTCGTAACGGGAATCGTGCTGAAATTCGCGCCCCTGAAGCGCAGGCCGATCATGGACACCGGAACGTCGGAAGTGATGCTCAACGTACCTGTCAGATCTTTGGGAAGCGCCGCTTTGTCCGCGAACAGGGAAGTAACAAATTGAGCGGTCTGCTGTCCTTTTCCGACAGTGAACTGTTTGGTTCCGATAGCCGCGCCGCCATCCTTATCGTGAAGCGTCATCATGATGTGGGCATCGGCCGTGGTACTCGGATTTACGATGCTGATACCGATGTTGCGTGAAAGTTTACTATTCGTGCTCACGAACACGAGAGAACTCAAAGTGAGATCCGAAGGCAAGATGCCTGCCTGTTCCGTTTCGTCTCCACGCTGTAATCCGAAGGTCGCAAACGCCACCAGATTACTGAGACTCCCGCTACCGGCGGTCGTCGTGTTGAGAGTGATGACGGCCCAGCCAAGTTGGACTGGAGCCTTGTCATCATGATCGTCGGGGCGCTTCGGAACATTTACTTTGTCTTTGTTGTCGCCTTTATCGGCCTTATTTTCGTTTTTCTCGCGCTCCTGTCCTGGCGCGTTTGCCGAATTGTCCTGGGCAAGGGCCCAGCTCGAGAGAAGAAGCGCAAGAATAATCGCTGTAATGAGCCGTCGCATTTGTACACACACCTCCTGCGTGCGGACTAGTCCTTGGCAATTGGCCTTCCTCCCGATAAGTGGTGTGTTTTCAGCGGGGAATTTCGTTGGGCGTCAATCAACTTTGTTGAAATATCTCTACTTACTGTGTGCCTTTGCGAATGTAGATGTTTCCGTTCAGTGTGCGGAGATCGAAATCGGGTCCGCCTCCGTTTACCACTCCAAGTACGTTCTTCTCGAGCTCGACGCGAAATGGTCCGCCGCGTGGACGATTGTCAGTAGTGGTTGAGCCGGTTGAAGGCCGGAGCTGGATGTCGAAGTCGCTGTAGATCTCGCCGTTATCGGTCCGCATTTTCATATTCGCTTTGAGACTCGCTGGGAGGGTCACGTCGATGTTGCCGTTCATCGATGTAAAAGCCATGGGTTTATTCGCGGTGGTTTGTTTGAGAGACGCGACTACCTTGCCATTCATCGAATGAGCAACGACGGAGCCGGAAACATTATTCAATGTAACGCCACCGTTCATGTTGGTTACTTCCATTTCGCCGTCGACGCCTTCGATAACAATGTTTCCGCCATTCATAGTCTTGAGATTGAGACTCGTCTTCGAGGGCACCTGGATATCCAGGTCCACAAAACGCGAGAAGGACTGCGTGGCGACAGATATGACATTGTTCGATTCTTCGACAACAAGTCCGCTTGCAGCCCCGTCGATTCGTCGCAGCCCGCCGGCATCGGCCGGAGCAGGCCGGCGGTTGTTTCCGCCGCGGGAGCGGCCTTCAATGATCACGTTGTTACCGCTGTGCGTCCTCACCGTAATGCCGCCCTGGATCAGGTTGACCTTCACAAGGCCCGGCCGGGATGGATCGCTCCACGATACTGTGACGCGGTCTCCATTCGCGTCTTGCGACCAGACTAAAGCACTGCTCCATGCCGACACGGCGATGGCGATCAAGACAACGATTTGAATTCTTTTCATAAGTGTTCCTCTTGAAACTACCGGGCTCGCAGGATGCGTACATTTCCGTTGAACCCATCGAACTGGATCTCCGGCCCACCGTTTCCTACGCGTGCGTTGGAGAATCCGTTAGTCCTGTATACGAACTTCCCATTTCGTCTTTCCGCTGCTGCGGCCGGAGCCGGCAACGCCGTTGTAGGAAAATCGGTATAGACTCCTCCATTGAAGCTCTTGAAGCGCAGGTTTGCGGACAGGTTTGGCTGAAATGTAACTTCCACGTCACCGTTCAGCGATCCGAAATACGATGCCTGCGCCGGATTGCCTGCGAAACCGACTTTCATCTGGCCATTCACGGTGTGGGCTCTGCCTGATCCAGACATCTCGAGCATTTCCACGTTGCCGTTGACACTTTCCACATCGAAGTCGCCGGACACATTCTGGACGCGAATATCGCCGTCATTCACGGTGCGCAGGCGTACTTTGGTGTCGCGAGGGACTCGGATATCAAAATCGAATGCGACGTCGTACCCGCGATCGTTCCAGTGAGAACGGCTTCTCCAGCTGTCCGAGCGGTCGCGGCGGCCGTTGCCGGGCTGGTCCACATAGATTTCGATCGTGCTGGATTTGTCCGTTACGTCGAGCCGCACTTCCTTCTTCGCGGCCCGAAGCCGCTCGTCGGACTCGGCCCGGATCCTTTGGTTCGCGACCATTTCCACATTAGAGCCGCTGTAGCCCGTGACTCGAATCGAGCCCTGGACATTATCCAGCTCCAGGACCTTTGTCCCTCCGCTGCTTGAGAATTCCAATGTTCTGCGTGTGGTTTCCGATTCCTGAAATCCGAATCGGGATTGGCTCCGTGCGGTCGTTGCAAAGACCAAGAGAAAAACAAACAGGATGGGGAAAACATTATTCCCCTCCTTTTCAGGGAGGGGAATACGTTGTACCAGTCCCGTTCCATTTTGCTTTCGACTTTGAGTACCCATCACTCCAACTCCTGAAGACCCCTTTGCGCGCGTGTGCGGACGGCCTCATTCAGCTTTTCGTTTTGAGTCAGCTTGCGAAGAGTGTCGACAGATTCTTTTTCTTTCAAGTCCACGACGAGATCGATCAGCGCGACCTGAACCATCGGTGAATCCTGGCGTCCGAGGGCTTCAACAACACCGTTCCGGACGACCGGCTGTCCGCCGAACTGACGAAGCGCATCAACCGCTGCGAGACGCACGTTTACGTTCTGATCGTGCATCAGGGTATCGAGAAGCGCGATCAGTACTTCACCGTCGGGCTGCTTGAGCTGATAACTCCAGCTCACACCCTTGAGTCGTTCGCTTGCTGACTGCTGCTGCATTAGAGAAAGCGCAACCATCTGGCGCATCTGATGGAGCTCGCCTCGCAGCTCGGTGATTTCGCCGTTGGGCTGGACCGCCGGCTCAGGCCGTAACCGCCATCCGGCGACCAATCCAACAACCAGCAGCGCAAGAGTCAGCCCGAACTGCAGGACCGGCTGCGAGGGCCACCAGCCCGCCAGCCACTCGTTCATGCTCTGCCGCCAGCTGCGGGAAGGCGCTTCATCGAGGCCATGCCGATAGGCTTCGAGCATCACCTGGAATCGCGCTCGCAACTCCGGCCCTGGCTGAGCGGCAGGGATGGCGCCGAGTTTGGCCCAAAGCGTTTTCAGTCCCTCGGCTTCGGAGCGGCATGACTCGCAGGCGGCCAGATGATTCCGGACTTCCAGCCGGGCAGGCTCCTGAAGGTTATCGATCAAATAATCCGCAAACTGGTCTCGGACTTCTTCGCATTCCATGACGCTTTCTCACCTGAAAGTTTAAAAAACACTTCTCGCAGTTCTCTCATTGCCCGGTGGACCCGGACTTTCACCGTGCCGACTTCGCAGCCGAGGAGCTCGGCGATCTGCTCGTATTTCATGTCCTGATAACGGCTAAGCACGAGCACTTCGCGTTTTTCTTCGGACAGCTTGTGCAACGCGCGCTGGACAAGTGCCGTTTCCTGCTGTTGTTCCAGTTCCTGGTTCGGGAACGGAGAGCGGCTCGGTATTTCCATACCTTCTTCCGGAAACATCACCTCACCCTTGCGCTTCTTGTGATGATCGATCCGGGCGTTGCGCGCGATATGAAACATCCAGGCAGTAAATCGACTGTCATCGCGGTACGTTTTCCTGTACTTCAGCATGCGGAAGAAAACGTCCTGGACCAGGTCCTCGGCCCCGGCGCGATCTCCGGTCATACGGACGAAGTAGTCGAAGAGAACGCGGTGATGCCGATCGAAAAGCGCTCCCAGCTTCCCAACGTCGCCGTCCCTGACGGCCAGCATTAGCAGTTCGTCCCTCTCGCCCATTCCATTCATAAAAACTTCATTGATTCCGAAAAGTTACAGGTAATTCGGGGACAGACGCATAAATCACCTAATTCGCATTCAAAGTCACGTTTCCTGCTAATTAGGTGATTTATACGTCTGTCCCCGAATTACCTGTAACTTTTTGTCGTAACATAGCCTTTTTATGGACCCGGTATACGTCAGCACCTTGAACAGGGAAGTGCCACTCGCCCAACCGGGTGAATTCGCGCCCGTAAGCATCGGCAGAATGACCATTTGGCCTCCTGTCGTGCTGGCGCCGATGGCGGGGGTGACGAACTATCCTTTCCGGTCTGTTTGCAAGGAGTTCGGAGCCGGGCTCTATGTCAGCGAGATGATCAATGCCCGGCCTCTCGTGGACGGCCGCGACAAGACATTGAAGCTGGCGGACTTCGGGCCGGAGGAATCGCCCCGCAGCCTGCAGTTGTACGGAAGCGATCCCTATTATATATCCGAAGCTGTGAAACGTCTCGTCGATGAGGGACGCATCGATCATCTCGATATGAACTTCGGGTGTCCCGTTCCAAAGGTCACCCGTAAAGGCGGCGGCGCGGCAATTCCTCTGAAGCCGAACCTGTTGCGCAACATCGTTGGGGCGGCAGTGAAAAATGCCCGGAATGTGCCCGTAACAATCAAGTTTCGCCTCGGGATCAATGCGAGCTATCTCACTTTTCTTACCGCGGGCCGCGTCGCGCAGGACGAGGGATGCGCCGCTGTTGGTCTGCATGCCAGAACTGCGGCGCAGCTTTATCACGGTCATGCGGACTGGAATGCAATTGCGGAGTTGAAGCAGGCAGTAAGGATTCCGGTTCTGGGTAACGGCGACATCTGGGAAGCCCAGGATGCCCTCCGAATGATGCGTCAGACGGGCTGCGATGGAGTGATTGTTGGCCGCGGTTGTCTCGGCCGACCATGGTTATTTCGGGACCTGGCGGATGTTTTCGCTGGCCGCGAGCCGGTCGACCCGCCGAATTTCGCCGATGTTCAGGAGATCATGTTCGCCCACGCCCGCAAGCTGTGCGACTGGTTCGGCGAGCGGATGGCCATGCGCTCGTTCCGCCGCCATGCATCGTGGTACACGAAAGGGTTCCGGATGTCGTCGGAAGCGCGCGCAGGTTTGATGCGGATTGAGACCGTGGCGCAACTTGAAGATTTGTTCCGCGATGTCGATCGTTTCCAGGCATTCCCGCCCTCCGCGATGCGTGTAGTCCGCGGCAAGGCCACCGGCGTGCAAAAGGTGGCACTACCGAACGGCTTCCTCAACAATCTCGAAGACGCCACACCAAACCCTGGAGCGGATGACGATACCGGCGATGGTGGATAGTCGTCTTATTAGCGTGACCGTGGAAGGCTACAAGGCGCGCGATCCGCTCAGCATCGTTGCGGCGGTCCTGCTGCTCCTGACCATTGGCCTGATCGCCGGATACATTCCCTCGCGACGCGCTGTTCAAGTCGATCCGATTCAAGTGCTGCGCTATGAATAAGCGCCGGGATCACCGGGTCACTTTCCGTGTACCAACACCTTCAGGCCGTCCTCGAAGAGCACTTCGATCTTGGTATCGTCTTTGACAACCCTGGCGACGCCCACGCCGAACGTGGGGTGCTGCATGACGTCACCGGGAGTGTACTTTTCCTTGGGGGAGTAGTGCTTCGCGAGCGCGATGTTCTTGCCCTTCAATAACTCCTGGTAGCTGTTCGCCCGCGTCTTCCTGGGCTGCACGCTCTTTGGGGCCCCTTCTGCTCCTGCTCCCGCTTTCGATCGCCGGGAACTTTCGCCTGGTTTGTTGGGTTTATAAGTGTGCACCGCCTTGCACGTGTTGCAATGCACTCGCGCCGGCTTGTCTCCGATCATGGCTTCGATCGTATGGGCCAGGATCATGTTGCACTTGCCGCACCAGCTGTCGACATTTCCACCTAATTTAAGCATGAGTACTGTTCGCCATCCTTCAAATATACATCTCCTCCGCAAGACGAGCGAGAGCTTCGGCGAGAACAAGGGCCCCCTGGCCGATGGCTTCGGGTGAGGCGTACTCGTCGGGACGATGACTGAAACCGGAGCGGCAGGGAATGAAGAGCATTGCCGTGGGCACGATCCGGGACAGAAACAGGGAATCGTGGTAGGCGCGGCTGATCATATACATGAACCGGAAGCCATGTGTTTCGCAGGCCTCGCTCAGGACGTTCACCACGGCAGGAGCGCTCACGGCCGGTGGATCGGCGTTCAACGGTTCAATCCGCAGGGTGACACGACGGCGCATGGCAACCTCATCGCACGTCTCGGTGATCTTTCGAAGGACGCCGTCGCGGCGAGACCGGTCGATGTCCCGGACATCGATCTCGATCCGGGCGCGGCTGGGGATGCTGTTGACAGCGCCGGGAAAGACATCGCAAACTCCAACCGTTGCCACGGTGTCCACGGCTCCAGTCGAGCGCGCGGCAGATTCGACTGCGAGCGCGATCTCTGCAGCCGCAAGGAAGGCATCGCGCCGATCGGGCATCAGGACCGCTCCCGCGTGTCCTCCCTCTCCTTCAATCCAGATTCTGAGGCTGGCGGGCGCCGCGATTGCCGTGACTACCCCGATCTCAAGCTGCCGGGCCTCGAGGATGGGACCTTGCTCGATGTGCAATTCCACAAAGGCGGAGTAGTAATCTTTGGGCAGACAAACCTCGGAAAGCGGACCCGTGAACCCAGCCTGCGTGCGGGCCTCGTTGAGCGTCGTGCCGTTCTTGTCCTTCAGCTGCTCGGCAACCGCCGGGTCGAGTAGTCCGCCCAGCAGCCGGCTTCCCAGACAGCCGATGCCGAAACGGGTGGGTTCTTCGGAAGTAAATGTCACCAGCTCGATCGAGCGGCGTGGCCGAAAGCCGCTACGCTGGAGCGCCCGGATCGCTTCCAGGCCGCCCAGAACGCCAACTGTCCCATCGTAACGGCCGGCGTTTGGAATCGCATCGATGTGCGAGCCGGTCCCGACTGCCGGAAGGCCCGGTTCGGTACCTACCCAGCGCGCGAACGCGTTTCCCACTGGATCCTCACGCACAACGAGGCCTGCCTCGCGACAGAGTTGCTTCACAAATGCGCGGCCCAGGAGGTCTGCCTCGGTGAAGACGACTCGCGTCGTTACGGGAGGCGGCGCTTCCGAGATGCCGCCTAACGTTTCCAGTTCGTGAGCCAGGCGGGACTGATCGATTGCCAGCTTCATCGTCGTTTACCCAAGCGGATGCCGGTTCCAATCCTTGTATATCAGGTATCTTGCTGGAGTTTTACCCAGGGCGCCGAACCACTGTGGGCAGTAGGGCGCCATCCAGATGAAATCGCCGGCCTTCACCGGATACCAGTGTTCGCCCAACCGATAGATGCCCCCGCCATCAAGCATCAACAGACCGTGTTCCATGACGTGACTCTCAACCATAGGTAGTGCCGCTCCGGGCTGATAGGTCATCGTGTTCACCGCGAAGTCGAAAGACGGATTGTCCGGAACGAGATGCCGTACTTCGAGAGAAGTATCCCCTTCCAGCGGCTCGGCACTAACCCGACCCTCGCGGCCCGTGAAAAACGCAGGCGCCGGGACATCTTCGAGCTGTTGGTAATCCTTTTCGATGACAGCCGCGCGGGAGGCGTGCCTTGCAGTCACGGTCAGCTTACCGCCTGCAGGAACGTAGGCAAAGTCGCCTGCTGCGAGAGGCTGATCGTTGATCTGAAGTTCACCATCGATTACATAAAGGAAGCGCTGCTCGGCTGCGGGCGACATCACGCCTCCTTCCTCGAATTCGGCAGTGAACTGAGTGAACCGGGCACCAACGGCCGGAGCAACGTGAATGATCGCGTTCGCCTTGCGCATACCGGGAAGGGGCGCTCGGACGAAGGTGTCGGGGGTCAGCAAGAGGTGGTCGTGCCGATTAGCGCTGCGCGTGTGGCCAAGTTCGAACATACTCGTTGTGCCTTTGTGTCTTTGTGTTTCCTCGTGGTTAGGGTACTGGCCGTACCAGTCTACCGCCCCCCTGCGCTGTGATCTTGCCCTCCGCAAAGATCGTTTCCCCTCGGCGAATCGTACGCTTCACGACGCCGCGGAAAGATGCCCCCAGATATGGACTCAATGCATGACGCTGCAGCAGGTCCTCGGGCTTCAACGTGAAGGTTGCGGAAAGATCGACCAGCGCGAGATCCGCGCTGGCGCCGACAACAATGCGGCCTCGATCCGGAATCCGGAATCGCCGGGCAGGCTCGGCGGCTACGAGGGATGCGATCCGCTCCAGCGGCAGGCCGCGGCGATGATATCCCTGATCGAGCAATACGGCGAGAGTCGATTGCACACCGGCGATGCCGCCCCAGGCCCGCCAGAATGCGCCTGCCTTACGATCCGGAGATGACGGCGAATGGTCGGATGCGACCACATCGACGTTACCGCCCAGCAGTTGGGTCCAGAGATTATCCTGCTCTTTTCTGTCACGCACTGGAGGCGCACACTTGGCCACCGTTCCCAAACGTTCCACATCCTCATCTGTGAGGAACAAGTAGTGCGGGCAGGTTTCGATAGACACGTCCACGCCTCGCTGCCGCGCTTCGGCTGCCAGTAACACGCCGCGTCCCGAGCTGATGTGAATGATGTGCAGCCTTGCTCCGGCTTCGCCCGCAAGCAGCGTCGCACGCTGGATCGCCTCAAGCTCCGCAACCACGGGGCGCGATTCCAGGAAATCTCGAATGCTCTGGCGACCCTCCTCGGTCATTCGGCGCGACAGGGCGGCGATCAGTTCATGGTTTTCTGCATGCACGGCCACAGGCAATCCCAGCCGGGCAGCCTCGCGCAAGCCCTCCCACAGAGTAAGGTCGTCCACCCGGGGAAATTCGTCGAGACCCGAATGGCACAGAAAGGCCTTGAAGCCGACTGCACCGCGCTGCGCGAGCGCCTCCATCTCCTGCACGTTGCCCGGCACAAGTCCACCCCAGAGCGCGAAATCGGTAACCGCAGCCGCCTCCAGTGCGGAGCGCTTGAGATCGAACTCGCGAGCATTCACCGTGCATGGAATCGAGTTGAGCGGCATGTCGAAAAAAAGCGTTCCGCCGCCGGCAGCCAGCGCGCGGCTGCCGGTTGCGGCGCCTTCCCACTCGGTATGACCCGGTTCGTTGAAGTGCACATGGACGTCGATCAAACCGGGAAACACAAACAATCCGCGTGCGTCGATTTCCTCACGTGCGCCGGGAATTTCAGGTTCAACCGAGCGGATGAAACCGTCTTCGATGGCCACGTCCGCCTGGCGCACGTTCTCGGGAGTAACAACAGTTCCCCCGCGAACGACGACTTCAGTCATGTCGCGCCTCCATCTCATCAAGGAAGCGCATACCAGTGACGAGCGCGGCTTCCACGTCTTCCGCCAACACGGTTTCGCGGGAGTGGTGGCTGATGCCGCCGGGACTGCGGAGGAATAGCATTGCCGTAGGCATTCGCCGCGCGACGATCATGGCATCGTGGCCGGCACCACTGGTCATTCGGTGCACCGGATAAGCCGAGGCGTCCACAGCGCGCTCGAGAAGCCGAGAGAGAGATGCATCCATCTTTACGCCGGCCTGATCGAGGAGATGCTTCCAGTAAACAGAAAGTCCGCGGCGCGCCGCGATCTCTCCGGCATGGTGACGCAGTCGCTCGATGGCTGGTTTGCGGGTCGCGTCGTCGGCATGCCGGACGTCGAGAGTGGTGCGGACGAGGCCCGGAATGACGTTACCCGCTCCAGGCTCTGCTTCGAGACGTCCGACAGTCGCAACGAGGCCGCCTGTACCACGCGCTTCCTGCTCTACCGCGCTGATCCATTCGGCCGCTCCGGCCAGCGCATCGCGACGAAGGTGCATGGGTGTGGTTCCGGCGTGGTTTGCCTGGCCTTCGAAGACCACACTGAATCGGCTTTGGCCCGCAATGCCCTCCACAACACCCAACGGCAGACCGAGGTCTTCCAGTACAGGACCTTGCTCGATGTGAAACTCAAAGTAAGCGAGCGCGTCCCTGCCGGCTTCTGCCGCGCCGATTTGTGAAGGATCAAGGCCGAACGCTCGGATCGCATCAGTGACGGTAATGCCCTTCGCGTCGCGCCGGCCGAGCAATTCGTCGTCGATATCGCCGATAAACGTGCGGCTACCGATGAACGGTACGCCGAAGCGAAGTCCTTCTTCTTCCGAGAAGCCGACGACTTCAATGTGGAATTTCAAGCGGCGGCTGTTCAGGAGATCGACCAGCGCAACTCCCAGCACCACACCCAGGATGCCGTCATACGCGCCTGCACGGGGAACAGTGTCAAGATGCGATCCGATAAACAACCTCGGCGCCGATGGCTGGCGGGCGGCATAGCAACCTCGCACATTGCCGACGGCATCAACCGAAACCGTCATTCCGGCCTGCTCCATCCAGTCGCGGAGCCGCGCGTGAACTTCATGCATGGGCTCGGAAAGAAACGGCCGCGTTGTGAAACCGGATTCTTCCGTGCATTCTGCCAGGGATTGGCAGCGCGCGATGACCTCACGAGCAACAGCGAGAGACCGTTCCTCAGGATCCTCGGTAGGTACTGTATCCATAAGGAGAGAGTAGCAGCGGGACATGGTAGTGTCCGGACGGATCGGCGATTCCGAAGCGGACGACGACCTCGTCGAGAAAGGGCGGATTGGCCAGCTCCACAGCCGCGGACCGGAAGTAGTCGCCGGCGTGAAACGTCAACTCGTAGGTTCCCGCATCGAGTCCATCACTCGACAGCGGTTCGCGTGGCCTCCCCTCATTGTTCGTCACGATCGTCTTCAGGTGCTGCCTCTCGCCGTTGCGCACGACGTGCAGGTCGATGACGATGCCCGCTGCGGGACGGCCCCGCGATGTGTCCAGTACGTGTGTCGAGAGTGAAGCCATGTTATCTCTTGAGCCTCAGCCCGAGGCAGCCATACGGTGGGCGGGCGTCGGTATAGACACCGACCTCGTCCCCGCGCTCGAGAACTGTGTCCCAGGTTCGGTTATTGGCCTCCAGATGCACTTCGGCGATCTCTGGAATTTCCGCCAGGATCTTCGTGCCGATCATATAGATGACCTGCTGAATGCTTCCCGACTCGAAGCCGGAGAAAACATCATGGACCATGCGGCGTATGGCGGCCGGAATCGAGCCCGAGTTCAATGCATCCGAAGCGTTCCCGTAGAGCCATTCGAGGTCCAGCCACATATGGAGCGGCCTGTCCAAAAGGTCTGGAAGCGTAGTGTACTGGTCGCGCACAAAACCCTGGAACGCGCTGCCGGTCAGACGCAGCAACTTGAACCCGCGAATGCCCGATGCCGCTTCGATGGTCCCCTTCCGGCCGATCTCGATGCGCGCCGTGGCCCGTTCCGGACCAGACGGGGCAAAAGCGATTTTTCCTTCGGTGAGACCCGAATATGGAATTTCGATGGCCGACACCTGGACACCTTCCACCTGGGGATAGGTTTCGAGAAACTTTGCGCCCAGGAATTGGCAACAGCCCTCGAGATCCGAGCCCCCATAGTTGAGCGCTTCGCGCTGGATGAAATTCTTCATCGAATCGGTCGCGATCAGGCCGGTGTTGTCGCCGGTTGTGTAGGTTGGCCAGAAAGCATCGCCATACACCAGCATCTTTATGTTGGCGCCGAACACGGAGGGCTCTCCACGGCGTCGCAACCGGTAAACGATCACGTCCCCCTTGCCGTAGTAGTTGCGCTTCCAGCCGCTGGCAAACTGTTCCATGAGTGAAATTCCTTGGTGGTCGGCGTAGCCGCGGAGCGGCGTCAGAATGTAGCCACGGGCGCAAGCCCGTGGATGGATTCGGACTGTGGAACGTCTACCCCACGCTTGCGCGCGGGGCTGCATTCTAACGCCGCTCCGCTGCTACCCAATCACATCCCGCAGGCGGAATTCCGCGATCCGATACACTTGCTGCAGCGCTTCGTGGTACTCCGCGTCCGGCGTGGCCCCGACCCGCTGTTCGAGCGCCTGAAGGACATCGTACTTGCTGCTTCCCTTGACGGCGAACAAAAAAGGGAAACCGAACCTCGCGCGATATTCGGAATTCAGCCTTTGAAAGCGGTCGAACTCTAACGGTGTGAGGGCGCTGAGGCCCGCTCCCGCCTGCTCTTCCGCAGACGCCGAGCTGATGCGGGCCCTGGTTCCAAGATCGGGATGTGCTCTGAGAAGCGCCAGCTGCTCCTCCGGTTTCGCTTTCTCCACCTCCGCCACCAGCGCTGCGTGCAAGGCTTCAATGTCTGGAAACGGCCTCACGTGCCCCGCTTCAAAGGCCCGTTCCGCGACCCATGGTGAATGCTCGAAGACCCAACCGATCGCTTCGACGAATTGCGGGCGGTCCAGCGAATTTAGTTCGTCAATGCTCATAAGGGTCCATTCGGGTGCTGTCCGGAAAGAAAATCGCGGACGAGGTTCGATGTGACCCTTCGGCGGTAAGTTTCGGTCGAGCGGATGTCGTCGATCGGATGGATCTCGTCCTGGATTGCTCGTGCCGCTTCCTCGATGACTTCCGGAGTCAGATGGCGGCCGCGCAGCATGGCCTCGGTTTGAGCGGCACGAAGCGTGTAAGGCGCGACGCTGGCAAAGACCATTCGGATATCACCCACCTTGCGGTCCGCGTCGAGAAGAATGCGCCCGGCGAGCAGCGTTTTGGAAATGGCCTGGAATCGGCGTGTGCCGACCTTGCGGTAGTAGCCGGCCCATCCAGGCTGCGGCAGAGGCAGATGAATGGCAGTGATGATCTCATCAGGCCTGCGATCCATTTCCTTATAACCGCGGTAGAACTTTGCAAGAGGAACGCGCCGGCGTTCTTTCTTGCTGCTGAGGTCGATTTCGGCGTCGTGGGCCATCAGCGCGGGCACGCCGTCGGCGGCGGGAGAAGCGTTGGCGATGTTGCCGGCCCACGTGCCACGGCTCTGAATAGCCAGGGCGCCTACTTCGCGTGCGGCCCAGGCAAGCATCGGAAACTGTTCCCGGATCGGGCTGACACGAACGTCGCGGTATGTGGTCAGCGCGCCGAGGGTGAGCGATCCATTCATCGAAAGCGTGGGTCTGAGCTGCGGCAGCTCCTGGAGGTTCAGAAAACTGCATGGACCAAGAGTCCCGGCTTCCAAACAAACCATCAGGTCCGTCGCGCCGGCGAGCGGAACAAGGTTCTCGCCGGAAGCAAGCGCGTCGAGGGCTTCGTCGAGCGAATGAGGTGTCACTACTTCGAAGCTCATATCAGGAGGACGCCGCCTTGATCGACTCGAAGATTTTCGTGTAGCCCGTACAGCGGCATTGATTGCCGGCAAGCGCCTCGCGAATGTCCCGGGTTTCATCCGGATGGTCGAGATAGTAGGCGGCTGAAAGGATCATTCCGGGTGTACAGATGCCGCACTGCGAACCACCCTTCTCGAGAAAGGCTTGCTGGACTTTGTGGAGGTGTCCGCTGGCAGCGAGTCCTTCAATGGTCGTGATGTGTTTTCCCTCGACCTGGCAGATTGGAACCAGGCAGGTCAGGACGAGCAACCCATCCATGATGGCGGTACACGCGCCGCACTCTCCCTCTCCGCACCCTTCTTTCACGCCTGTCAGAGCGAGGTCCTCGCGAAGAACATCGAGCAGGCGCTTCATGGGCTGCGCCGCGACTTCATAGGTTCTTCCGTTCACCGTGAACGAGACGCGCATCATGACGATTCCAAGGCATGCATGATCCGCTCGGGAAGCAGCGGAAGTTCGTTGATGAATCGGCCGCCGAGCGCATGAGCAACGGCAGAGCCGAGGGCGGGCGCAGGGCCGTCGATCGGCATTTCACCGATACCCTTCGCCTGGTATGGCCCGGGATTGGAATGAGGAAACTCGATGAATTCCACGTGAATGTCCGGCGTATCCGCGCTGGTGGGAACAATGTAGTTCGTGTACTGATTGTTCTTCATCGCTCCCTGTTCCAGAACGACGTTCTCATAAAGCGCAAAACCAATACCCTGGGCAATGCCGCCTTCGATCTGCCCGGCAGCGAGCACCGGGTTGATCACACGGCCGCACTCGACGACCGACACGAAATTTGTGGCCCGAGCCATGTATTCGACGGCATCGACCTCCACTTCCGCCACATTGCAACTCCAGGCGTAGCCGGCGTACGCATCGCCTCGATATGCTTCGTCATCCCAATAAACGTCGTTCGATGTCTCATACTGAACGGTAATCCGAAGTTCTCCGTGTTCGGCCATGTACTGCCTGGCGGCGTTTTCAAAATCCGCGGGGTCCTTGAGCCGCTTCCGCAATTCCAGCGCGGCACGCTCGACGAGTTTCCCAACGATCATTGTTGTCCGCGAAGCCACCGTCGGACCGCTGTTCGGCACGGCCGACGTGTCCGGCTGGTGAATCCTCACCAGCTCAGGATCGATACTGCAGGCCTCCGCAGCGATTTGAGTCAGGACCGTGTTGGTCCCCTGTCCGTACTCCACGTTGGCAGCAAATATCTCGACGCCGCCTTGCGCCGTCAGGGCCATCGATAATTCCGATGCGAGACGCACTTCGCCACTGCCCGTGAAACCGCTGCCATGGAAGAAAACCGACAGGCCTATGCCTTTGCGCTGCGTTTTGCCCTGCGAGTTGAATTCCTCGAAATCTGCGCGCTTTTGGTGGTAGCCGGACAATTCGAGCGCTCGATCCATCATCATTTCCAGATCGATTTCTTCCTTGATGACCTGGCCGGTCGGCATCCGGTCGCCCTGGCGGAGAAAGTTTCTACGCCGGATCTCCGCGGGATCGATGCCGAGTTCGAGAGCCGCCCGGTTCATGTGCATCTCGATGGCATAAATAGCCTGGGGCGCACCAAATCCGCGAAACGCGCCATAGGGGACCGAGTTGGTCATTACGACGCGGCCGAGCACGCGAGTGGAGGCACACCTGTACGGACCCCACACATGAAGCGTCGCGCGAGACAGGACGACTGCGGAAAGCGTAGGATATGCGCCCCCATCGAGCACGAGATCAATGTCCAGGGCGAGCAATGTTCCATCACGCTTGAACCCGGCCTTGATGCGGATTTTCGATGGATGGCGTTTCGTCGTTGCCCACATGTCCTCGCGCCGGTCGTAAATCATCTTCACCGGCAGCCCGCCCGATTTCCAGGAGAGCAGGGCCGCGTGACCCGCGATCATGTTGGGATACTCTTCCTTTCCGCCGAAACCACCGCCGGTCTCGGTTTGGACTATTCGAACATTCTCAGGTGATAAGCCAAATAGCGGCGCCAGCGCCTTCTGAACGTAGTACGGGCATTGCATGGATCCCCATACAGTGACCGATTCGCCGGTGACAGCTTTGGCGATCATGGCTTGAGGCTCGATGTAGAGGTGCTCCTGCGCGCCGGTGCGATAGGTCTCCTCGACAATGACGTCCGCTTCGCGCCATTTCTCGGAAGGATCGCCATTTTGAACCAGGTAAGACTTGAAGATGTTGTTGCGCTCGAGCGCCTCCTCCATGGTGAGCACGGCTGGAAGATCTTCCACATCAACTTGTATATGATGGCGTGCCTTTTCGACCAGGTGCTTGTCCGGGTGGGCAATAAGAGCGACGGGTTCGGCCACGTGGCGGATTTCCCGCTCGGCAAGAAAGGGTTGTTGGGCGTCGATGAGAGTTACGGCGTTCCGGCCCGGGATGTCCGAAGGCAGCACGATCGTAAATTCGTCCCATGGAATGCCGTCTTTGAAGTGGATCTCTTTGATGTGGCCATGCGGCACCGTTGAGCGAATGGTTTTACCGTACAGGCAATTCTCCAACCGGATGTCATCGGCATAGACGGATTGCCCAGTGACTTTTAGGATTCCCTCTTTCCGCCGCAGACTTTTGCCGATCGTTTGGAAGGTCATGCTTCGGTTGTTACTACAAGACTGCCTCTGCTGGCAAACGACGCATAAAACGCGGGCTAAAGCCCGCGACTACATTGGGCAAGATATTCGGGGGCGAACATCCGATTCCCGTTCGGGGGAACATCCGATTCCCAATGTAGTCGCGGGCTTTAGCCCGCGTTTGTCAACTCGTCCGGAGGCGCGGCAGAAGTCTTACGGCGTTGTCACGCTCGATTGCGCGCATATCGCTCTCGCTGAAGATTTTGAGATCCCGCAGTGTCCGCGCGACCTCCGTGCTGCTTCCGCCCGGAGGAAAGTCGGTTCCGAACATGATCTTGTCGACGTTTACGAGTTTCTGCAGTGAAGCAATCGCCCCGACATTGGTGGCGCCTGCCAGATCGTAGTAAAACTTCTTCAATTCGCTGATGAGGCCGTTAGGCAATTGCTGCTTGAAGTTGCCGGCCGCGCCGTCGATGCGGCCGGCAAGGAACGGCATGGTGCCGCCTGCGTGGGACCAGATCCAGCGAATGTTTGGAAAACGCGTGGCGTCGCCGCTGAAACAGACGCCGGTAATGGCGCGGGTGGTGTCTGTTCCGTACTCCATGCTTCCCGGTCCAACACCCGGCGCGTAGTTCAGATCCTTGCAGCAATTGGCCGCTGTTGGATGGACGTGAACGAGAGCATTGCGCCGGTTCAGTTCTTCCATTACCGGACGGTAAGCCGGATTGCCAAGCCAGGTGTCCCCATAGCTCGTGAGAAGACCGACGCCGTCGGCTTTGAGTGTGTCGTAGGAGTAGGCGATTTCCTTCAGTGTGGATTCAACGTCGGGCAGCGGCATGGCGGCGAAGAAGCCAAACCGGTTTGGGTAATCCTGCACCAGTTTCGCAGCGTATTCGTTACATGCCCGCGCGAGGCGGGTGGTGACCGCCTTGTCGCCGAACCACAGGCCAGGGTTCGTGATGGAAACGACCGAGGCGGAGACGCCACCTCGATCCATGTCCTCGATCGACTTCGCCGGCGTCCAGGTTGTATTCGCTGCCTGCAACAGCGGCCGGCCCTTGACCTCAGCCACCCATACCGGTGGTCCGAAATGATGATGTATGTCGATGCGGTAGGGCTTGGCGGAAGCAGTCCCTTGTCCGAAAGCCGCCGAGCGCTTACCGGCGCCCGTCGCTGCCAGCCCCAGCGAAGCGAGGGCCGCAGTCAGGAAGGTTCGTCTATCAAGGTTGGTCATAGATCACCTCATCGCGGAGATGTATTTGGATGGACATACGGTATGGGGCGCACCAACCGCAGTCAACAGAATTTTGGTTAAAGGCGACGTGGACGATTTTATGGAATGCCGGGCGGCGAAGCGAAATAGAATAGCGGGATTCCAACTACGAGGATGTCAAGACGATGAAACTCACAAAGTTTGCTCTGTTCACCCTCGCGATTGCGGCTCTTTCGACGAGCGCGTTCGCGCAGCTTCCAACAACGAAAGTGCTCACGATGGACGTGGCCCAGATGATTGCGCAGGAAGCAATGGCCAAGTGCCGATCCGACGGCTACAAGGTGACCGTGCTCGTGGTCGACGGCCTCAACGCCCCAAAGGCGATGATCCGGGACGACGGCGCCAGCGCTTCGACCACAGAGGTTGCCAGGATGAAAGCAACAGCCACGATGCTCTACAACCGGCCATCAGGACCGGCCAATCCGCCTCCCGCCGGGCAGGCGGCACCGCCCGCTACCATTCCGGGTACAATCAATGCTCAGGGCGGAGTCCCGATCAAGGTTGGCGAAGCGACAATCGGCGCGGTTGCCGTCAGCGGCGCCCCGGGTGGAGATAAAGACGCGGCTTGCGCCAACGCCGGGATCTCAAAAGCATCGGACAGGCTGAGATAAAACGTATTCTATTGTCCAATCTATCGCGCGAAGCGCACCCGAATACAGCCGCGTAGCGGCGACAGAATGTGGCCCCACGCACCAGCGTGGGGTATGGTATGCGTTGCAATTGAAGGTTAGCCCCGCGAGGGGCGGAAGATTTTTCAGAACCATCTTTCGCTCCACGGATCTCTAAGTCGAGGTCTACCCGGTTCCCCACGCCGGCGCGTGGGGCTACATTCTGTCGCCGCTACGCGGCTGTATTCGGATGCCCTCGGCAACCTTGAATTTATTTTGGACGAGAATTAGTGTCGCCGGAAGGAGTGCTATGAAGGGACTGATGAAGTGGCCGTTGATTATTGCCGCAATTGTCGTTGTTCTGAGGATTGTATTCGAGCGGCTGGGAGCGCCGGATACGCTGAATAACATCCTCAGCGTCGTTGTGCTTTACGTGTTCATCTGCCCTGTCTACTTTGCAATACGTATCGCAACGAGCGGCGTGCCGCGGCCGTATCTGACGCTGCTCAAAATGACGGCGCTGTACACAGCGCTGGCTCGTGCCATGGTCATACCGACGTATTGGCTCGCATACATCTACGGCTGGCCCGAACAGCGGTTCAGTGTGGCGGCCGGCGGTGTCGTTGGTCCCGGTGTTACTCCGCTCAATGGCTATATCCTGACTCCGCTGGTTGCGGGCATCATGTGGATTCTTGTTTCACTCGTTGCGGGCGGCGGACTTGGTTCCATCGTGATCGCCGTGAAGCGCAGGTCTGCAAAGAAACTCATGGAATCCGTTTCGCGGTGAGTTTCGCTCGAAACTAACTTCCGTGCCGGACCACCGCCTAACCCCCAAATGTTGCTGGGGCGAGGCGGGCGTTCGCTTTCCATTCTCTTTTTCGCGTTGTCCTTTCTGACGATTTCGCCCGGCGCCTTCGGGCAGAAGCTGACTCTCGGTTTCTTTACAGGCGCGAATCTGACGGATGACTTTCTGCAAAGTACACCTACGCGGAAATGCCGTTATTCAACTGGCTCCGCGATACGCTCGGTCTTGCCCGGAATCATTTCGACAGGGTGGGCCACTTCCTTCAGGGCTTCGTGCCGGCCATGATCGCGCGCGAGTTCCTTTTACGCTTCAGTCCGCTGAAGCCAGGCAAGGTGCTGGCGTTCCTTTGCATCGGCATCGCGCTCGCCATCAGCGCATTCTGGGAGTTGATCGAATGGTGGACGGTCGTCCTGTTCTATCCCACTGCCGGTCCTGAATGGCTTGGCACGCAGGGCGACCCCTGGGATGCGCAGTGGGACATGTTCATGGCGGTTGCCGGAGCAGTCACTTCCATCCTGCTCTTGTCCGGCACACACGACCGTTCCATGACGAAGACTCAAGAGCTTTCGGATGAAACCGGAGAAATGATTTAACAGGCTGCGGAACAACTCTGGAATCGCGCCTGGACCTGACTGTACGGCGCTCTATGAATGTTGTGAATGAATTGGAAGGCAGGAGGAAGAAACCACAAAAGGCACAAGAAGCACATAAGTTTCTTGTGCCTTTTGTGCTTTTTGTGGTTCCAGTTTCCCTTCGTTGCGAATTCGTTCACAGCTTCTATGAGTGCCGGTTTTCCTGGAATCAACGAAATACCGGCGGTCACCGGTTTCATCCACAAAATTATCGGATAAATTCCGCAGCCGCCTGGTCAAGGATGGCAAGAACATTGGCATGAAGCAGAAGAGCGGATGCCGGCAAGGATTCCGAAACAGGTCCCCGGATCGCGCGCTCTACAACTCCGGCTTTATCTGAGCCCGATGCGAGTAGCAGGACCTGGCGCGCATCGAGAATGGTGCGGATGCCGACGGTGACCGCCGTGCCTGGCACGTCGGCGTCATTATCGAAGTGGCGCCGCGCATTGGCGAGTGTTTCCGGGGCGAGCGTCACCACACGCGTTCGCGACTCGAAGCTCGATCCGGGCTCGTTGAAAGCGATGTGCCCGTTAGCGCCGATGCCCACGATGAGCAGATCGAGCCCGCCTGCTTCATGAATCGCCCGCTCGTAACCCTCGCTCTCGGTGTCGTTCGGAATATGGAAGTTTTCCTCCGCGACATTCACGTGATCAAAAAAGTGGCGCCTCATGTACACATGGTAGCTTCCCCGGTGGTCCGGTCCGAGGCCGATGTACTCATCCAGGTTGAATGTCCGAACACGCGAAAAATCGAGGCCTTCTTCTCGATGTCTCCGCACCAGCTCCGCATACATACCCAGAGGTGTGTTTCCGGTCGGCAGACAAAGCACTGCATCCGGTTTGAGGCGCACGGCATCAGCGACAATCTGTGCAGCCTGCAGGCTCATAGCCCGATAGTCAGCTGTTACGAGGACCTGCATGAATGGCCTCAGGACTCCTGATCCAGCACTTCCCGGATCTTCAAGGCCAGCGAGTTCGATGTGAACGGCTTTTCGATGAAATGAAATCCGGGATGGAGGAAACCGGACCTGGTGATTTCATCGGCATACCCCGACATGAGGAGAACCTTCATATCAGGTCGGAGTCGAACGACCTGCTCGGCAAGCTCGCGGCCATTCATTCTGGGCATGACGACATCCGAGAGCGTGAGATGGATGGTGCCCACGTAGGTTTTGCAGATTTGAAGCGCCTCTTCTCCGTCGGACGCTTCGATGACGTTATAGCCGCGCACTTCCAGGATTTCCCGTGTGAGTTGGCGGATCAGATCGGCGTCTTCCGCCACGAGAATGGTTTCGGATCCATGAGGAGCCTGAATTTGACTGGTATCCAGCGGTTCGGCTGCTGCCACGAATCCGGGAAGGTAGACTCTGAATGTGGTTCCATGGCCCGGCTGGCTGCTCGCGGAGATATATCCCCCACTCTGCGCCACGATTCCGTAAACGGTCGAAAGGCCGAGGCCGGTGCCTTTCGACTTGTCCTTGGTGGTGAAGAACGGCTCGAAAACATGGGACAGCGTCTCCTGATCCATGCCGCTTCCCGTGTCCTGCACGGAAAACATAACGTAGTGGCCGCTTTCGAGGTCGAGGCCGTTGGGCGCTGAGGTTTTGTCGAGATCGACGTTGGTGGTCTGGATCTCGAGTTTGCCGCCATCAGGCATCGCATCCAGGGCATTGACGACGAGATTCATCAGCACCTGTTCGATCTGACCTTTATCGGCCTCGACGCTCCAGAGCTCATCGCCGAGATTGAGGACCAGAGCGACATTTTCGCTGATGAGCGATTGAAGCATTAGGTCCATGTTGCGGATCACGGCATTAAGGTTGAGTATCTTCGGCTGCAGAACCTGCTTGCGCCCGAAGGCCATGAGTTGTCGCGTCACCGAAGCCGCCTTCTGGGCTGCATCGTGGATCAGAAGCAACTCCGTCCGCATGGGGTGGTTGCTGCTCAGGCGACCGAGAAGGACTTCGCAGCGGCCGATGATGACGGTAAGAAGATTGTTGAAGTCATGAGCGACACCGCCGGCCAGTCGTCCGACCGCTTCCATCTTGTGAGCCGCGCGGATCTCTTCCTCCAGGCGCCGCCTTTGTTCCTCGGCGCGATTGCGCTCGCTGATCTCATCACGAAGAATTTCATTGGCCCTCGCCAGGGCCGCCGTGCGGCTCTGCACCCGTTGCTCGAGCTCCTCGGCTGTCCGGCGCAGCGCTTCTTCAAAGCGCTTTCTCTCGGTGATGTCGCGGACGTTCAGGAGCAGCGCGGGCTGGCCCAAATATTTGATGCGGCTCGTCCGGATGGATACTGGAATGGACCTTCCGTCGTGCGTGAGGCTCCAGCCCTCGAATTCCGACGGAGTCTCGGCCGCCCCCGCTGAAAGGCTTACAAGGCGGTTGAGCCGATCCGGAGGCACCAGTTCCGCCGCATTCTTACCGATCAGATTTTCGCGAGTTGTACCATGCAGCGCCGCTGCGGCGGGATTGCAATCGAGTACATTTCCGGCCATATCCTCGATGAAGATCGCATCGGGAGAGCTTTCAAATAGCGTCTGGAAAAGGGGTTCGCGGTCTCGCACTTCCTGCGGCGGCATCCCTGCATCATCCTTCGAATGCATGCGTTGATTGTAGCATTTTGGGGCTTCGGGCCGGTTTGGGCGGGTTGGACCGTAACAGTGAAATGGGTGGTGGCAGTATCGCGACTACTGATTCCCCTCCTTCTCAAGGGGAACAATACACTTCGCTCAAATTCCAAGCTCGGGTGAAACCGGAGAAATGAGCGGGAGCCAGAGCGCTTCCCGCACTTCCTGACCAGGAAGTCCGGGAGCCGGAGCGCTTCCCGCACTTCCTGACCAGGAAGTCCGGGAGCCAGAGCGCTTCCCGCACTTCCTGACCAGGAAGTCCGGGAGCCG